>Ga0081538_10002360_pt1 | contig 18572 bp, 23 predicted proteins | sample TabmetS5T2R1_FD_71022 | JGI IMG/M metagenome (GOLD analysis project Ga0081538, IMG submission 71022) | Tabebuia heterophylla rhizosphere microbial communities from the University of Puerto Rico - S5T2R1 | ecosystem: Host-associated > Plants > Roots > Rhizosphere ... | reverse complement strand
CGTCCCCGAGCCGTGGCGGCTCGCCGAGCCGCTGGCGGGGGCGGGGGTGGACCGCGCCTGGCTCGATCGGGTGGCCGCGCTGGCCGGGCAGGCCACCGACGCGGCCGTCGCCTGGGTCGCGGCGACGCTGACCGCCCGCAGCCTCGCCGGCGAGTTGCAGGAGTCGACCAAGCGGATGTCCGACCTGGTCGGCGCGGTGAAGTCGTACGCCTACATGGACCGCGGCGACCTCGTCGAGGTCGACCTGCACGAGGGCCTCGAGACGACCCTGGCGGTCCTCGGCCACCGGCTCAAGCACACAGACATCGAGATCGTCCGCCGATACGACAAGGACCTTCCGAAGCTGATGGTGCGCGGCTCCGAGCTGAACCAGGTCTGGACCAACCTGCTCGACAACGCCATCGACGCGCTCGGCGAGCGGGGCACGATCACGATCACCACCCTCCGCGAGGCGGGCGGTGCGCGCGTCGATGTCGGCGACGACGGTCCCGGCATCGCGCCCGAGATCCGCGAGCGCGTATTCGACTCGTTCTTCACAACCAAGGACGTCGGCCACGGGATCGGGCTCGGGCTCGCGACCGCGCACCGGATAGTCGTGGACCGCCACCACGGCACCATCACGGTGGACTCCGAGCCGGGCGCGACCACCTTCCACGTCTGGCTGCCCCTCACCCAGGCCTAGGCGGGCTGCCGCAGACGGTCCTCGACCGGGCCCGTCACCGGCGCGCCCGCCGGCTCATCTCCACCGGCACCTCCGCGGCGACGTTCACCGTTCGGCATCGCCCGCATCGGATGCGAACCCTCTTCCCCATGTACTCGGGATCCATCGCCTCGGCCAGAAGGTTCCCGCACTCGACGCAGACGTAGTCGTTCGCGCCGTTGCCGCGGAACACCGGCTTGCCGGCGTCCTCCTGCACCGCGGTGCCGGCGTCAAACGGGACCTCGCCCTCACGGATCCGTCGCATCGTCTTGCGGGACATCTCAGATGGTCGCGAGCTTCTGGGTGAAGTCCTTGATCAGCGCGTCGAGGACGCTGACGACGACGCCCTCGCCCATAGATGCCGCCTTCCCGGTGATCTGCGCAGCGGTGTGGATAGTCCCGCCGCCGTCCGAGAGCGCGAACGTGACATCGGCGTTGGCATGGCCCTGGCCGCCGGCCTCCTTCGACTTGACCCGCAGCAGGGCGCGGTGGGCCGCGGGATCCTGCTCGACCACCTCGACGGTTCCCGTGAACGTCATCGACATCGCGCCCATCTTCACCTTGATCTCGGCCTTGACCTCCTCCGGGCCGGTGCTCTCGATGACTCTGCCCCCCTCCACACAAGGGATCAGGCGCTCGAGGTCGAGGATCGCCTGCCACGTCTCGTCGACCGGCTTGGCGGTCGAGAAGGGATGGTCGAGCTCAACCATGTCGGTCTCTCCTTCGGTTCGTTGTGACTAGGGTTTCGCTCGTGCCGATCGAGTCCGGAAGGCACACGTTCGGGCCGGAGAACGCCACGCTCACGGTCGAGACCAAGAGGACCGGGGCGGCGTCGAAGGCCGGACACGACCTGGTCATCGAGGTCACCTCGTGGGCGGCAGCGCTGGACGTAGCCGACGATCCGGCGATCACGCTGACGGCCGATGCCGGGTCGCTGCGCGTGCGGGAGGGCCGCGGAGGCATCCAGGCGCTCGGCGACGACGACAAGGCCGGCATCGAGCAGACGATCGACGAGGAGGTCCTGAAGGGCACCGCGATCGAATTCCGTTCCAGCGCCGTCGAGCTCAGCCCGGACGGCATGCGGGGGAAGGTGCACGGAGAGCTCGAGCTGGCGGGCAGCCGCCGCCCGATCTCCGGCGAGCTCGTCGCCGGCGAGGACGGGCGGCTGACGGCGCGTGCGACCGTCAAGCAGAGCGACTGGGGCATGAAGCCGTACTCGGCGCTGTTCGGGACGCTCAAGGTCGCGGACGAGGTCGAGGTCGCGATCGAGGCCAGGCTGATCTAGTCCTTGTAGACGGTCTGCGCGTCGAGCCCGCCCTCGACCCCCGGCGGCAGCGCACCTGAGCCGTGGGCGTAGAGCGCGATGTCGGCGATCGTCTGGGCCTGAGACGAGTCGGTCCCCGCGACGAAGGCGCCGCCTTCCCATTTGAGGCTCTCGGCGGGCGCGCCGAGCGCGATGCTCGCGAGCTGCTGCGCCTTGGAGCGAATCTTCTCGGTGGCGCTCGCGATCGCGGCGGAGGTGCCGCCGGAAGGGCTGGTGTTGAAGCCGTGGCCCTCCCCGAACCGGTTGGTGTCCGCGGGGACGACCTTGACGTCGAGCGGCGGGACGCCGAGCTCCTCGGCGACGAGCCGCGCGTACTCTGCCTCGCGGCCGTCGGGCTCCGTCGTCAGGCTGAGCACCATCTTGCCGGTCGGGTGCACGCGCAGGAACACCGCTCGATAAGCCTCATTCGCCATTGGCCGACTCCTCTCGCTCCAGACGCTGGCGCTCCTGATGGGCCGTCAGCGCGTTGTGCTCCTCGAGGTCGCAGAAGCTGGGCTGCGGCCCGCCCAGCGGGTGAGGGGGCACCGCCGGGCGATCGCAGCCCGGGTAGATGCACGTCTTTCCCTGCCGCTCACCCGCTTCCATCGGACCCCCAGCCGGGTGTCGTCCTGCCCCTGCTCGGGCCGTAGCCGCTCGGCATCGCCACGGAGCTCCCCTGGACCGGAGTGGCGCTGGCCCAGCTCTCCCCCTCGGGCTCGGCCTCGGCCGCCGCCGGCCGCGAGTCGTCGTCGCCGGCGATCGCCTGCAACACGTCGTTCAGGGCGTCGAGGCTGTGCCCGCTCACCAGCGCGTCGCAGTGGGGCAGCGCCGCCGCCATGCCCCCGGCGCGCGGCGAGAAGCCGCGGGCTCCGACCCTCGGGTTGACCCAGACGATACGGTGCGCGAGCCGCGCGAGGCGCTCCATCTCGCGCGCCACGAGCGCGGGGTCGCCGCCCTCCCAGCCGTCCGACAGGATCACGACGACGGCTCCGCGGGCCATTCCCCGCCTGCCGTGGCGGTCGTTGAAGGCCTTGAGGGCGTCGCCGATCCGCGTGCCGCTCGACCAGTCGGGCGCCGTCTCCGCGGCGCGCTGGATCGCGCGCTCCGGGTTGCGGGACCCGAGCGCTCGCGTCAGGCGGGTCAGGCGCGTCGCGAACACGAAGGCCTCGGCGTTCGGCCCGCTGCCCGCGGCGCAGGTCAGGAACTGCAAATACGCGCGCGCGTAGGGCTCCATCGACCCCGAGATGTCGCAGAGCATCACGATCCGGCGGCGCACCACGCGCCGGTGTCGCCGCGAGAGCCGGATCGGGTCGCCCGCGGTGCGCGTGCTCCCACGCAGCGTGCGCCGCAGGTCGATGCGCTCGCCGTGGCGATCCCTCTCCGACCGCCGGGTGCGGCGCCTCGGAGTCGCGACCTGGAGGCGGGTCATCAGGCGGTAGAGCTGCGCGAGCTCCTCCGGTTCGAGGGCCTCGAAGCGCTTGCCGCGCAGCAGCTCCTCCTCGCTCGGGCCCATTGGGACCGCGACCTCCCGCAAAGCACCATCCTCACGCTCGTCGGATGGCGAGGGCGAGACGTCGCCGGCCCGCGGCCCCGCCGCGCCCGAGGTCTCCGCAACCGCCCGGTCCTCCGCGGCCGCCCGGTCGTGTGGCGGCTCCGGGACCGTCGCGGCGTGCTCGAGCTCGACCTTGGGGCGAGCGTCGTGCGAGCCGAATACCGAGAAGAAGACGGAGTCGAACGCCTTGATGTGCGAGGAATCGGACACGAGCACGGCCCGCGCGGTCCAGTACAGGCGTCGCCGGGTTATCGGCCTGACGAGAGTCAACGCCTGCGCGAAGCGCGCCGCGCGCTCGGCGGTCATCGGCACGCCGGCGTCCCGTAGCCGCCGGCTGAACGCGCCGACCACGGCCGGCAGGTCGACATGGATCGTCTTCACCGAGAAGGCTCGATCCGCCACCGCTACCTCACTCGGCCCTGCCGACCAGCTGCTCCAGCCCGCCCGCGCGGACCACCTCCTGGTCCTCGCTGTACTTCAGCACGGAGCCGAGCGTGCGATCGACCGCGGCCGCGTCCAGCTCATCCACGCCCAGGAGGTCGAGCGCGGCGAGCCAGTCGATCGCCTCGGCCACGCCGGGCGGCTTCTGCACGTCGCTGTCGCGAATCCGGGCAACCGCGTCGGCCACCTGCACGGCGAGCGCCTCCGACGCGGACTTCACCCGGCGGCGCACGATCTCCACCTCGCGCGTGGGGGAGGGGTAGTCGATCCAGTGGTACAGGCAGCGCCGCTTGACGGCGTCGTGGAGGTCCCGCGTGCGGTTCGAGGTCAGCACGATCGCCGGCGGGTGCGTGGCGCGGACCGTGCCGATCTCGGGGATCGTCACGGCGGCGTCGGCAAGCAGCTCGAGCAGGAAGGCCTCGAAGTCGTCGTCGGCGCGGTCGATCTCGTCGATGAGCAGCACGGCGGGCCGCGGCCCGTGGTGCTCGAGAGCCCTCAGCAGGGGTCGGCGGATGAGGTAGTCGGGCCCGAACAGGTCCTCCTCGCTGAGCTCCGCGCCGCTGGCGTCGGCGAGCCGGATGCTGAGCAGCTGGCGGGGGTAGTTCCATTCGTACAGCGCCTCCGCCGCGTCGATTCCGTCGTAGCACTGAAGCCGGACGAGCGGCGTGTCGAGAACCGCCGCGAGCGCCTTGCCGGCCTCGGTCTTGCCGACGCCGGCTTCCCCCTCGAGCAGCAGCGGCTGCGGCAGCCGCAGGCTCAGGTACATCGACGTGGCCAGGCCCTCGTCGACCAGGTAGTCCACCGCGCCGAGGCGCCTCGCGAGCGTCTCTACATCGGGGACGAGGTGGCGGATCTCGCCCGCCGCGTCACCCGTCGCTTCGTGCGGGCTCACGCCGCTCCTCGAACTCTCGCCTGCAGCCAGCGCCGCAGAAGTAGACGGTCCCGCCGTCGTGCTCCAGGCGCGGCGTGTCGGCGGCGACGGTCACGGTCATGCCGCAGATGGGGTCGACCGCGGTGGCCGGAGCCCTCCTCGGCGGGGCGTCGCGACGTGCGGCAACGATGCTCGTGACGATCGTCAGCGCGACCTCCGGCGGCGTGCGCGCGCCGATGTCGATGCCGGCCGGGGTGTCGATCCGGCCGAGCAACTCCTCGCCGACGCCCGCGGTGCGCAGCTCGTCGATCACCGCGGCGCCGCGCTTGGGGCTGGCCACTAGCCCCACGTAGCGGACGCCCGCCTCCAGGCCCGCGCGCAGGATCGCGATCTCGTCCTGCCCGTGGGCGGCCACCACGAGCGCCAGGTCGCCCGGCGCCGGCGTGAGCACGGAGTCCTTGACATCGTGACTCGCGATGACGTCGAGCCCGACTTCCGACCCGATCGTTTGCAGGGCGGCCGCGATCGGCGAGTTGCCCGCCACGAGCACCCGCGGGGCCGGCAGCACCGGTTCGAGGAAGATCTCGATCGCGCCGCCCGACAGGCAGGTGTTGCGGACCGTGACTGCGCCCTCCTCGGCCACGGCCTCCTCGGGCCCGTTCGGATCGATCTTCAGCAGCAGCGGCGCACCGCGGTCGATCGCCGTCAGCGAGTAGAGGCGGACGCTGTGCTGGGCGCATACCCCGCCGATGAACCCCTCGATCGTCCCGTCCTCCAGCACCAGCCCGGCAGTGCCCGGTTCGACGCTCGCAGGGCGCCGCGCGCGCACGACGGTCGCCATCACGAACGCCGAGCCCTCCGCCCTGAGCTCCTGGGCCCTGCGGGTGAGCTCCTCCCCGATCATTGCGGCGGCTCGGGGCGGCCCTGCATCGCGGCCCAGACGCGGGCGGGGGTGCAGGGCATGTCGATGTGCGTCACGCCGTGCGACTCGTGCAGCGCGTCGATCACGGCGTTCACGATCGCAGGCGGCGACCCGACGTTCGGCGACTCGCCGACTCCCTTCGCGCCGAGCGGGTGGTGCGGGCAGGGCGTGACGGTCTCGCCGAGCTCGAAGTCGGGGCACTCGAGCGCGGTCGGGATCAGGTAGTCCATGAAGGACCCGTTGAGGCAGTTGCCCTCCTCGTCGAACGTGAGCACCTCCATCAGCGCGATGCCGATGCCTTCGGCCAGCCCGCCGTGGATCTGCCCGTCGACGATCATCGGGTTGATTCGCACGCCGCAGTCGTCGACCGCGATGAAGCGGCGCACCTTGACCTGCGCGGTCTCGGGGTCGACGTCGACGACCGCGATGTAGGCGCCGTAGGGGTAGGTGAGGTTGGGCGGGTCGTAGATCACCTGTGCGTCGAGGCCGCCCTCCATGCCCTCCGGCATCGGCTCGCCGCTGTAGGCGCGCACGGCGATGTCGCCGATCATCGCCCCCTTCTCGGGATCGCCCTTCACGTACCAGCGGCCCTTCTCCCAGGTGAGGTCCTCGGGACTCGCCTCCAGCATGGTGGCCGCGATCATGCGTGCCTTGTCGCGCACCTTGCGCGATACGACGGCGACCGCGGCGCCCGAGACCGGGGTGGAGCGGCTGCCGTAGGTCCCGAGGCCGTACGGCGACCTGTCGGTGTCGCCGTGGCGCACCTGGACGTCCTCCGGCGGGATCCCGAGCTCCTCCGCGACGATCTGGGCGAACGTGGTCTCGTGGCCCTGACCCTGCGTCTGCGCGCTGATGCTCACGACCGCCTTGCCGGACGGGTGAACCCGCAGGTCCGCCCCGTCGTTCATCGCCAGGCCGAGGATGTCCATGTGCTTCCGGGGCCCGGCGCCGACGCCCTCCGTGAAGAACGAGACGCCGATCCCCATCAGCTCGCCGCGGGCGCGCTTCTCGGCCTGCTCGCGGCGCAGGTCCTCGTAGCCCGCGATGTCCATGGCCACCCTCATCGTCTCGGCGTAGTTGCCGGAGTCGTAGGTCCAGCCTGTGGTCGTCTCGTACGGGAACTGGTCCGGGGCGATGAAGCTCCGCGTCCGGAGCTCGATCGGATCGACCTTCATCTCGAGCGCGAGCGCGTCGACCATGCGCTCGACGAGGTACACGGCCTCCGTGATCCGGAACGAGCAGCGGTAGGCGACGCCGCCCGGAGCCTTGTTCGTGTACACGGCCTTGACCTTGACGTGTGAGGCCTGGAGGTCGTAGGAGCCGCAGCAGATGTGGAAGAAGCCGGCCGGGAACTTGGTCGGCTGGGCGGTGCTGTCGAACGCGCCGTGGTCGGCTATCACGTCGACCCGCAGGCCGGTGATCTTGCCGTCCTTGGAGCACATCTCCGCGTGCATCACGTAGTCGCGCGCGAAACCGGTCGACATCAGGTTCTCTGAGCGGTCCTCGACCCACTTGACCGGGGCGCCGGCCACGATCGAGCCGGCTATCGCGCACACGTAGCCGGGATACACGGGCACCTTGTTGCCGAAGCCGCCGCCGATGTCGTTGCAGACGATCCGGATCATGTGCTCGGCGAGGCCGGCGACGTGCGCGTACACCGTGCGGTGGGCGTGCGGCGCCTGGTTGCCGTTGTAGATCGTCAGCTGGCCGGTCTCGGCGTTGAAGTCGGCGATCATGCCGCACGTCTCGAGCGGCGCGGGGTGACAGCGCGGGTAGATGATGTCGCGCGTCACGATCGTGTCGGCCTCCGCGAAGGCGCGCTCGGTCGCCTCCTCGTCGCCCGCCTCCCAGGTCGGGCTGGCCAGGTTGTCCGTCTGGCCCTCCTTGTCGTCGCGGATCAGCGGGGCGTCGGGATCGAGCGCCTTGCGGGCGTTCACGACCGCGGGCAGGGGCTCGTACTCGACGTCGATCAGCTGCAGCGCGTCGCGAGCCGAGTACGCGTCGGTGGCGATCACGAAGGCCACCTCCTGGCCCTGGAAGCGCACCTTGTCGCCCGCGAGCACCGCCTGGGTGTCGTACGAGATCGTCGGCATCCACGCCAGTCCCAGCGTCTCGAGGTCCTTGGCGGTCACCACCGCCGCGACGTTGGGGTGCGCGAGCGCCCTGGAGGTGTCGATCGAGACGATGCGCGCGTGCGCGTAGGGGCTCCGCAGGATCGCACCGTGAACCATGCCGGGCAGGCGGATGTCGTCGAGGTACGTGCCCTTGCCGCGGATGAAGCGCGCGTCCTCCTTGCGCTTCAGGCGCCCAAAGCCGACCGGCCGCTCGGTCGTCGCGCTCGGGAGGTTCTCGACTGTGGCCATGCTCACGCCTCCTGTCTCGTCGCGGCTTCCTGCTCAGCCGCCCATTGGATGGCCGCGACGATGTTCTTGTAGCCGGTGCAGCGACAGATCGCGCCCGAGATCGCGGTCCGGATCTCGAGCTCGGTGGGGTTCGGGTTCTCATCCAGCAGAGCCCGGCCGGTCATCAGCATCCCCGGCGTGCAGAACCCGCAGTGCAGCGCGTGCTTCTCGTGAAAGCCCTGCTGCACCGGGTCCAGGACGCCGTCGACCTCGAGCGACTCGACCGTGCGGATCTCGTGGCCCTCGCACATCGCCGCCAGGGTCGTGCAGGACTTGATCGGCTGGCCGTCCATCAGCACCACGCAGGCGCCGCAGTTCGACGTGTCGCAGCCCCAGTGCGTGCCGGTCAGGCCCGGCGTGTCCCGGATGAAGTGGACGAGCAGCTGGCGTGGCTCGACGTCGCGGGAGACCGTCTCGCCGTTGATCGTGATCGTCACCTGCATGATCAGGCCTCCTGATGGAGCGCGCGGGCCGTCGCACGGCGCAGGGCGCGTTTCGTGAGCACGCCCGCGAGATGGCGCTTGTAGTCGACCGGTCCGCGGCCGTCCGGGAGCGGGGAGCAGTCCTCAGAGGCGATCTCACCCGCCTCCGCGAACAGCTCCTCGGACGGTGTCCTCCCGCGCAAGAACTCCTCGGCACGCGAGACGTGGACGGTGGTCGGGCCCACCGCGCTCAGCGCCACGCCGGCGTCGGTGATCGTGTCGCCCTCCATCCACACCGCGCCCGACGCCGCAGCGACCGCCCAGTCACCGGCTCGCCGCTCGACCTTCTCGTGAGCGCTGCCGGCCCCGGGGCGCAGCGGCAGCCTGACCTCGGTCAGCATCTCGCCCTCGCCCACGGCCGTCATGAACGGGCCGATGTGGAACTCGTCGAGGCCGACGACGCGCTCGCCCTCGGCGCCGCGAATCACCGCCTTCCCCTTCAGCGCGGAGCAGACCGCGGACAGGTCCTCGGCGGCGTCGGCCTGGCACAGCGAGCCGCCGATCGTGCCGCGATTGCGGACAACCGGGTCGGCGATCACCTGCTCGGCGTCGCGGAAGACGGGGAAGCGCTCCACGAGCAGGTCGGACCTGAGCAGCTCCACGTGACGCGTGAGCGCCCCGATCCGAAGCTCGTCGCCGTCCTCGCGGATGTAGGAGAGCTCGTGGAGGTCGTTGATGTCGATCAGGTACTCGGGGTTCGCGAGCCGCAGCTTCATCATCGGCAGGAGGCTGTGCCCGCCGGCGATTATGCGGGCCTCGGGGCCCTGCCGCTGCAGTGCCGCGATCGCGCCCTCGACGCTGGTAGCGCGCTCGTACTCGAATGGGGCGGGGGTCTGCACGAGGTCTCTCTCCTGTCGTCTACGTGGCGGAGTCGTCTTTGGTGTCGGCCGAGTCGACATCGACCTGGCGAGGCGGGGCGGCGGCGTCCTTCAGGTCCGGCTCGGTTCCCTCCGGGATCTCCGGCCCCCCGTCGGACGTCGCGTCGGCCTCGTCGCCGGCGCTCGGGTCGATGCCCTCCTCGGTTGCCGGGACGTCGGATCCGGTCGTCTCTCCGAGGGCCGGACTGCCGAGCTGCGGATCCTTCGCCAGCATCTCCTTTGGCGCGTCCGATCCTCCAAGCTCCGCGGGGACGATGCCCTCAGCGGCGGTTTCGGCCCACGGCCCCTTCTCGCGAATCTCAGCCTCACCCGGTGTGGTCCCGCCGCGCTGTTCGCTCGGCGGGTACTGCACGGGGGCGTCCGTGCCGATGACCGGCGACCGCGGCAGCTTCTCCGGGCGCGTCTGGCGGTTCTCGGGGTAGAGCGAGCGCGCCTCGAGGCTGCCGCCCTCCACGTTTCGCAGCACCGGCCCGCTGGGGCTCGCGGCGGCGATCGGAGCCTCGCGGCCGAGCCGGGCCAGCGTGAGCGTTCCCTTCGTGTACACCTCCGATATACGCGGCGGGGTGACCGTTCGGCTGTCGGGAAAGTTCCGGAACCCGGCCGCGGCGGCGCCCGGGTAGAGGCCTTCGACCAGGCCGACGGCGTCGACCAGCCCCGCCTTCTTGACGAGCAGTCCCTCCAGAAGGTCGACGCCGGCGTCGAGATTCTGGTTGATGTCCTTCACGACGTCGCCGACCGGGGCGCTCTTCTCGATGATCTCCCGGACTCCCGCGAGCGCCTGGTCGAGGCCCGCGCTGATCTGCCTGAGCGCGACGATCGTGGAGACGAGGTAGTAGACGAGCGCGAGGACGATCAGGACGACCGCGATGATCGTGACTATGCCGGCTGCCGGCATCGCTAGCCCTCCTCCGCGTCGTCGACGATCGCGTCGAGGGAGCCGCCGTAGTTTGCGACCACCTCGACGGTCTGCTTGACCTGGTCCTGCGTCGTGAGCAGAAGCGGCACAGCGTCGAGGTCCTTCGACCCGGCGCCCGCGGCCGCCGCGATCCCGTTCACACTCGGCACGATGCTCCGCGCGGCGTCGAGCACGCCTCGAAGCAGGTACACGACGACGGGCAGGACCACGAGCAGGAGCAGCGCGTTACCGATCCACCAGAGGATCATCGCGGCCTCCTCTCGGCAACGACCGCGGCCTTCGCGGCGATCCCCGGCATCGCGCCGAGGATGACGTCGAACTGGGCGTTGATGGCCTTGACGGCCGGCTCGAGCGGCCGCAGGTGCTCCGACTCGACGGTCTCGAGCGCCGCGGTCAGCGTGGCCAGTCCCTCGGAGGCGGACTCCAGGCGGGCCCGGATCACGATCAGCGCCGCGGCGAGCACCGCCACGACCACGACGGCGAGCAGGACGCTCAGGAGTATGAGCAGGTCGGTGTCGCTCATTTCTCACCAAACCCGTCGGTCAGCGCGTTCATATAGCGGTCCTGGACCACAGCTTCCTCCACGATCTGCCCCAGCACGGGCGCCGTCGCCTCGAGCTGGGGGATGTTGGCCGTGTTTCCTGCGACGTCGCCCGCGACCTGCAGCAGGCCGCCGACGGACTTGTCGATGTCGATGACGCTCCTGATCAGGACGACGAGGAGGAGCGCGACCACCAGGGCGGCGACGAGGCCGATCCCGAGCGAGATCGCCCACAACCCGTTGTTCGACACTGCGAGGGTCATTTTCCAACCGCCACCTTTCGCAGCGCCCGGGCCGAGTGCAGGATCCTGACCCCGGAATCGTTGATCCGCGCGATTCCCTCCAACTCGGCGGTCTGCGCGCGCACCGTCTCCACACCCTGCACCGCCGCCCGCGCCTGTGCCGCGATCCTCCTGGCCAGGGCGACGATCACGATCACGATTACCGCGGCCACGGCAATCACCACGATGCCGAGCACGAGCCCTACCCACCAGCCCGTCGAGGCACCGATCACGGTATTGACCATCAGGCTGAGACCTCCTCGTTCGAATGCTCGGCCGCCCAGCGATCGGGTAGCTGGGCGCTGCGAGCTGCACCGACCCCACTCCTCGTGTCTAACACTTTGCGTGGATATCTTGGTCTCGTCAACCGGAGTCTGCGATCGCCGTCGCGCCCGGTTTGCGACGACGGGTCAACCGGCATCGACGGGCGGCGTGCCGTAGGTGTGGAACGCCTCGATGGTTTTCACGCCCCAGGCCTGTCCCTTGCCGCGTTCCGCCTCCGTCCAGACAACGGTCGGCTCGTCCGGCGCGTAGACGAAGCGGCCGCCGGTCGTGACCTCCACGCGGTTCCCACCGGGTTCGTAGCCGTAGAGGAAGAAGCCCTGGGCGATCGCGTGCTTCGAGGGGGCGGCCTCGATGAAGATGTCGTTGTCGAGCCAGATGTCCGCCGCCCGCAGGCACTCCTCCCGCGTGTCCACCCAGAAGGCGACATGGTGCAGGCGGCCCTGCGCGCCGTACGCATCGCTCGTGTAGATGAGCTCGTGGGCGGCGATGCTGACGCTCATCCACGCGCCGGTCTCGGTCCCGTCGTCGAGCTCGATCCGCTCGTAGAGCCGGTAGCCGAGCGCGTCGACGCAGAACTCGCGGTTGGCGCGCACGTCCGCGGCCAGCAGGTTCACGTGGTCGAGGCGCTTGATCCCGCAGCCGCGGCCCGTGTACTTCTGCGGCACGTTCTTGAGCGAGGGGCGAAGGTGCTCGGGCGGCTCGTAGCGCTCCACCTCGTGGTACAGCTCGAACAGGTGGCCGTCCGGGTCGCGGAAGCGATACGAGGGGCCGCGGCCCAGTTCACCGTCGGTCCAGCCGATGCCGAGCCCGGCGGCCTCGACCGCGGCGACCCGCCTCTCGAGCGCCTCCGGGCTCCACGCGCGCAGGCCCAGGTAGCCCATGCCCGAGGTGTCCGATTCCGTGACCTTGAGCGACCAGCGCTGGTAGTCGCCCCAGCCGCGCAGGTAGGCGGAGCGTCCCTCCCGGGCCTCGACCTCCAGGCCCATCACGTCCACGAAGAAGCGAAGGCTCTCTTCACCCGCCGACGTGAGCAACTCGACGGGGCCGAGGTGTGCGATCTCACTCATCCCTCGACTATGTCGCGCAGACCGTCGAGGTCGTAGGACATAGCGCCCTTCTGGAGCTTCGTCCGCTTTACGCGCTCACGCTCCTCCCGATCGAGCGCGGCGGCCAGCACCTCCTCCACGCGCTCCCGCCCGACGACGGCGGCGCCGTCCGCGTCGAGCACCACGAGGTCGCCCGGGCGTATCGCCGCGCCGCCGACCTCGACCGCCACGTCGAGCGCGCCGACGGCCTGCTTGTCGGCTCCACGCACCCGCACCCAGCGGGCCCAGACCGGCAGGCCCAGCCGGGCCAGGTCCTCGGCGTCGCGGACCGCCGCGTCCACCAGGATCGCCGCCGCTCCTCGTACCTTGGCCTGCGTGGCCAGCAGATCGCCCACGAGCGCCACCGGCGCGGGCTCGGGCATGGTGACCACGAGCACCTCGCCCGTTTGCAACCGGTCTATCGCAGCGTGCACCATGAGGTTGTCGTCCTGGCCGCAGCGGACGGTCCGGGCGGGGCCGGCCGCGCGGCTGCCGGGCACGAGCTGCACGAGCGGAGCGTCGATCAGCCCGCGGCGCCCGGACGCCTCGTATACGGTCGCCGTCCCCAGGCGGGCCAGCTCGGAGTGCACGGCGGCACTCACAGCTCGCTGACCACCTGCGGGATCACCCGCTGGAAGGCCTCGGCGTAGCGCACGTCCTGGTTGCCGGAGACCCTCCGGGCATGGTTGCCGCGCTGCTCCGCCCGCTGCCCGTAGTAGGTCTGCAGATACTTCTGCGCCTTCATCTCTGCCATCGCGGCACGCTTCTTCTCGATCACCGGAGTGATGTCCACGAAGGTGGTCGGCGTGAAGTTGCACAGCTCCGGCTGGTGCGGCTCGAAGAGGAAGAGCGCGGGCGGCCTGATCGTCGGGAAGGCGCTGCTCACGCCGGCGCCGGCCGCCAGCCCGCGTGCGCGATCCACGGCGGCGTGAGCCACCGGATGGTCCGGGTTGAAGGGATCTCTATCGGTGTGGGTGATCAGCACGTCCGGGCGGAACTCGCGGATGTGGTCCGCTATGCGTGCCAGCGCTTCGGGGTCGACTTCCAGCGGATAGTCGCCGAGATCGAGGCAGCGGAAGCCGGCGCCCAGCGCTGCGGCCGCCCGCTCGGCCTCGCCGTGACGGATCCTCTTCACGTTCTCGATCGTCTGGCCCTCCTCCTTCCACAGCTCGCCGGACTCGCCGCGTTCGCCGTAGGAGAGCGCGATCACCTCGGCGGTTCCGCCGGCCGCGACCGCCACGGCCACTGCACCACCCGCGCGCCAGACGAAGTCCGCGGAGTGGGCGCCGATCACCTGGACCCGGCGGCCGTCGTGCGCGAGGGGCCGGGCTCGGCCCGGACCGGAGCGATGGCTCATTTCCCGGCAACCCTCCGCGTGTTGTCGACGGCCATCACTCGAACCTCCTCGTCTGAGAAACCCGCGGCGAGGAAGCGGTCGGCCATGAGCGGCAGGCCGTCCTCCACCGGCGGGTTGAAGACCTGACCGAGGTCGGTGGACCACACCGTGTGCTCAGCGCCGACCGCGCGGGTGGCCTCGATCACCCGCTCCCAGCTCGTCTTTCCCGTGTGCGGGGGCGTGAAGCAGCGCTCGAGCAGCGCGCCGCGCGCGGCGAGCTCGCGCTGGTCCTCGATCGACAGGTCCTGCGAGGGAAAGTCGGGGTGCGTGATCACCACGTGGCGGATGCCGGCGGCGAGGCCGCCGTCCACGAGCACGAAGATCTCGTCGCGTGAGAGGTGTCCGGTGGCGAGCACCATGTCGTGGCGCGCGATCGCAGAGAGGACCTCTCGCGCCTCGGGCAGGAGCCCGCCGTTCTCGCTTACGACGGCCACGGGCTCCGGGCGGATCCCCTGCTCCCGCAGCTGGAGCTCGAGCTCGACCCATACGGGCACGTTCGCCCCGGGCTCGGCGGCGAGCACCTCGTGCTGTTCGTTCTTCGAGCTCACGGTGGGAAACCAGACGGTGCGGGCGCCCTCGCGTGCCGCGATTTCCACCGCGACGGAGTTGAGGCCGCCCACGGCGCGGTTGAGCGCGATCGCGCCCAGGGCATGCACGCCCGGCACGGCCTCCCGGACGACCGCCGCTCGCGCCGCCGTGGACTGGTAGTGCGACTTGAGGATGAAGCCGGCCAGCCCCAGCTCCTGGAAGCGGCGCGCGAGCTGTATGTCGGTGATCCGCCGCCGAACGAGGTCGGGCGCGATGTGCACGTGCGTGTCGTAGGCGCCGCGCACGAGCTCGCGGGCCCGGTCGCTCGGCTGGGAGTTCGCGTCAGCCACTCGAGTCCAGGGATTCCGCCGAGCGCTCGCCGAAGTAACTCGCCATGAGCAGGTCCCGGTTCCTGCGCAGCGCCTCGGCATGATCGTGCAGCACGATCTCGCCGTGAGAGAGGACGTAGCCTCGATCGGCAATCGTGAGCGCGAGCTGTATGTGCTGCTCGACCAGCAGCACCCCGCAGCCGCTATCGGCCGCGTACTCGCGCACGACGGGGAGGAGGCGCTCGACGATCAGCGGGGCGAGCCCGAGGCTGAGCTCGTCGAGCAGGAGCAGCTTCGGATGCCGTGCGAGGGCGCGGGCGACCGCGAGCATCTGCTGCTCCCCGCCGGAGAGCAGCCCGCAGCGCCGGTCGCGCAGCTCCGTGAGCGCCGGGAAGTAGCGATAGGCCGCGTCGGCGTCGAGACGCTCTCCGCGGTGTCCGAGGCGAAAGTGCTCGGCCACGGTCAGGCCGAAGAAGAGCCCACGTGTCTCGGGGACGTGTGCGATTCCTAGACGCGCCCTGCGGCTGATCGACACGCCGGCCAGGTCCCTGCCGGCGAACTCGATGCGTCCCGCCATCGGGTGCACGATGCCCGAGACGGCGCGCAGGGTGGTCGTCTTTCCGGCGCCGTTTGCCCCCAGGAGCGCCACCACCTCGCCGCCGCCGACCGTCAGGTCGAGGCCCCTGACCACCGCGGCGTCCTCGTAGCCGGTGGTTAGCTGCTCGATGGCGAGGACGGCCGCGCTCATCCGCCGTTCTCCGTGAGCTGTGAGGCGGCTGCGCCGAGGTATGCCTTGACCACGCCTGGGTCGCGGCGCACCGCGTCGGGCGGCCCGGCTGCGATGAGCTTGCCGAACTCGAGGACGAAGATCTGGTCGCAGATGCTGAGCACGAGGCCCATGTCGTGGTCGATCAGGAGCATCGACGCGCCGCCGTCGGCGAGCCGGCGCAGGCGCCGTCCGAGCTCCTCGCTCTCGCCGGTGTCGAGGCCGGCGGCGGGCTCGTCGAGGCACAGCAGGCGCGGCCGCATTGCTATCGCCCGCGCCACGCCGACGAGCTTGCGCTGGCCCTGGGACAGGTCGCTCGGCATCAGCTCTCCCGCCCAGCCGAGCTCGACCGTGGCGAGGCCCTCGTCGACCGCGGCGCTGTCGCCGCGCTTCGACGCGACCGCCAGGTTCTCGCGGACGCTCAGGTCGTCGAAGAGCTCCGTGCTCTGCCACGTCCGCGACAGACCGGCGCGAGCACGGTCATGCGGCGAGAGGCCCGCGAGGTCCCGACCGTCCAATTCGACGCCTCCCGTGTAGCCGACGAAACCGGTCACCGCGTCGACGAGCGTCGTCTTCCCGGCTCCGTTCGGGCCGATCAGCCCGACGAGCCGGCCTTCCTCTACCTCGAGGTCGACGCCGGCGAGCGCGTGAACGCCGCCGAACCGCACGGACAGCTCGCTTGTCCGCAGGACCGCCGTCACGGCTTCCCCGCCGTGGTCGTGGCGGCCGTCTCGGCGCCGCCGGCGAACAATCGGTCACCGGCGCCGGGGGCGCGCGCCGCCCTTCCCCGATGCATCCGCTTGTAGAACGCCCCCGCCACTCCCTCCGGGTGCTGGATCAGCGTGAAGATCAGGAGCACGCCGCCGAACAGGAGGAACCAGTTGCCGGAGATTCCGAGCCACTTGTCGAGCGCGTGGGGCATCAGCGCCTCCGTGGAGATCACGCCTGCGAAGACGGCGCCGGACACGAGCGTGATGCCGCCCGCGTAGGCGAACGCGATCAAGCCGAGCGCGGTGATCGCATCGAAGCGGCTGGCGCTCACCGAGCCGAAGTTGTACGCGTACAGCGTCCCGGCGACCCCGGCGATGAACGCGCTGATCCCGAACGCGATGAGCTTGACGTTCCGGACGTCGACGGCGGCGGCCGCCGCCGCCCGCTCGTTGGAACGCACCGCCAGCATCCGCTGGCCGAGGTTGCCGCGTCTGATGGACGCCACCAGCAGGCAAAGCGCGACCGTCACCGCGAGCACCACCCACCCGAAGACCGGGCTCGGCAGGTTGCCGTCGAGGCCGCGGAAGGCCGACTGCGGACCGAGGTCGAGCCCGAACAGGTGCGGCTCGGGCACCGGCGAGCCGGTGGCCCCGCCGCCCCAGGTGGAGTTGATGAAGCCGAACTGCACGATCGCGACGGCCGCGCCGAGCGTCACGACGGCCAGAGCCACCCCGCGCACCCGAAGCGCGGAGACGGCGGTGAGCTCGCCGAGCAGCACGGCAGCCCCCGCTCCCAAGATGGGCGCCAGCGGGAATCCGATTCCCGCGTCCACCCCGAGGTGCGAGACCGTGAAGCCGGCGACCCCCGCCAGGGCCAGCTGCACGACGGAGATCTGGCCGACGAAGCCCGTGATCACGACCAGCGAGAGCGCCATGACGGTGCCGATCATCGAGTTGATCAGCGCCTGGCGGAAGTCGAAGGGCAGCACCACCAGCGCGACCGCGCAGACGACCGTCAGCGTGACCGCGGGCAGCAGAAGTCGCTGAGGCCGAGGCACGTCGGGCAGCCGCCGCTCGATCAGCTCGCCGCGAGAGGGCAGCGCCGCCCCCCGGAGGAACATCGCGGTGATGATGATCAGGAAGGCGATGAGCTCCTTCACCCCGGGCAGGGGCACGCCCTGATCGGTGGGGAACCACGACTTGGTCGAGACGTAGTCGATCAGCGAGTTGATGATCCCGATCCCGAGTCCGGCCGCACAGGCGATCGAGAACGAGGTGAGCCGCGCGAGCAGGGCGGCGGCGAGCGCCGGCACGACCTGCAGGGGAAGGGACACCGCGTCGAGCTGTGTGATGGACGCCGCGAGCACCCCGACCGCGCCGGCCACGACGCTGGCGAGGAGGGTGTTGACCATCGACAGCTCGTTCGCCGAGAGGCCGCTCAGCAGGGCCGACAACTCGTTCTCGGACGCGGCCCTGGTTGCGAGCCCGAACCTGCTGAAGCGGTAGAGGACGGCCAACCCGATGGCGACCGCGATCACCACCCCGGCGAGGATGAACCGGTCGACGGGCACGTCGGTGCCCAGCACCTCCACCGTGTCGCTCGGGAGAATCGACGGCTGTGGCTTCTGGCTGGTCCCGAACGCGAGCAGCATCGAGGCCTGCGCCACGAGTAGCACGCCAAGCGACGACACGAGCTTGGCCAGCGGCGCCGCGTTTCGAAGCGGCCTGAAGGCGACGAGCTCGATCGCGACCCCCACCAGGAGGGTGATCACCAGGGTGAGCAGGAGCGCCGGCGCGGTGCCGAACTCCGTGCCGTATTCGCCCGTCTTCAGCGACCAGTAGGCGTACCCGGCCAGCATGGCGATGCCGCCGGTGGCGAGGTTGATGATCCCCGAGCCCCGGTAGGTCAGAACGACGGCGAGCGCGATCCCCGCGATCAGCGCGCCGGGGCCGAGGCCGAGCAGTACGAAGAGGAGGATGTCTTGCATCGATTACGGGCTTCAGCTCGTGGGGCCGGCCGGCCGACCGGCCCCACGTAGCTGACTTACCCCCGTTTGCCCCGTCGCCTCACTTCGGTGGCTGCAGCCACTCCGCCGCCTTGTCGAACTGGTTCTCGCCCGCGTAGGTGAAGAACTGGGTTCGGTCGTTGCACACCGCGGGCGCGTCCTCGTACTTGTCGCACTG
>Ga0081538_10002359_pt1 | contig 18573 bp, 19 predicted proteins | sample TabmetS5T2R1_FD_71022 | JGI IMG/M metagenome (GOLD analysis project Ga0081538, IMG submission 71022) | Tabebuia heterophylla rhizosphere microbial communities from the University of Puerto Rico - S5T2R1 | ecosystem: Host-associated > Plants > Roots > Rhizosphere ... | reverse complement strand
ATGCCGTCGGCGAGGTCGGCCCAGTTGCGCGGCTTGAGCAGATCGAGGTCGATGCCCGAGACGGCGACCGCCAGGAGCAGCCCGCCGGCGGCGGCGCCCGCCGTGGCGAGGCCGCGAAACCGGGCCGGCACGCGGTCGCACCAGAGCACGGCCGCGCCCGCCGCCACCGCGGCGAGCACCCACACGAGCGCGCGGCCGGAGCTCAGCCCCGCGACCATCCGCTGCCACTCGAGCGCCCCGAGCGCCGCGAGCGCCGCGAAGGACAGCAGCCGGGCGGCGCCCAGCGGGAGCATCGCGTCAGGGCCGCGGCGAGGAGCGCTCACTCGCTCAGATTCTGGCAGGACCCCTCACACCTGCTTGGCGGCCTCCAGCTCGCGCTGGCGCAGCTCGATCCGCCGGATCTTCCCCGTGAGCGTCTTCGGCAGCTCCTCGACGAACTCGATCCGCCGCGGGTACGCGTAGGCCGACAGCCGGCCGCGCACGAACCCCTGGATCTCCGCGACGAGGTCGTCGGTGCCGTCGTGCCCCTCGGCGAGCACGATGAACGCCTTGACGACGTTCCCGCGCCGCTCGTCCGGCGACGCCACGGCCGCCGCCTCGCGCACCGCCGCGTGCTCGAGGCACGCCGACTCCACCTCGAACGGCCCGATCCGGTAGCCCGCGGCGATGATCACGTCGTCGGCGCGGCCCTCGTACCAGACGTAGCCGTCCTCGTCGACGCTGGCGGCGTCCTTGGTGTGGAACCACTCGCCGCCGAACGTCTCCTCCGAGGCCTCGTCGTTCTCCCAGTAGCCGAGGGGGTAGTGCGGGTTCGAGCGGGCGCGCAGGCAGATCTCGCCGCGCTCGCCCTGCGGGACCGGGCGCCCGTCCTCGTCGAGGATCTGCACGTCCCAGCCCGGCATCGGCTTGCCCATCGAGCCCTCGCGGACGTCCATGAACGGGTAGTTGGCGACCAGCGGATAGGACTCGGTGAGCCCGTAGTAGTCGAGCACCGTGAGCCCGTACTGCTCGCGGAACCAGCGGATCGCCTCCGGGTTCAGCGGCTCGCCGGCCGAGCACACGCGCCGGAACTTCTGCGGGTAGCGCGTGCCCGCGTCGGCGATCGACATCATCGAGCGCATCGCCGTCGGCGTCGTGAACACGTTCGAGGCTTCGTGGCGCGACAGGAAGTCCAGCTGCTTGTGCGGGTCGAAGCCGCCCTGGCGCTGGTAGACGAGCTGGACGGCGCCGAGCCGCCACGGCCCGAGCAGCGGCGCGATGCCCGCCGCCCACGCCCACTCGCCCATGCCGTGGAAGCGCTCGCCCGGCTGGACCTCATGGCAGTAGACGAACTCCTCGTGCGCCAGCACGTACCGGTGCGCGTGCAGGATGCCCTTGGCCAGCCCTGTGGTGCCGGACGAGTAGTAGAGCTGGGCGGGGTCGTCGGCCAGCGTGTCCTCGAGCTCGAACGACGGGTCGCCGCTCGCCAGCAGGTCCTCGTCGAGAAGCAGGATCTGGTCGGCCTCCACGCGGCCGGCGTTGGCCTCGTTGGTGATGAGCACCTTGGGCTGGGAGTCGTTGATCCGGTGGCGGATCCCGTCGTCGCCGTAGAGCACCGACATCGAGAGCAGGATCGCGCCCGCCTTGAAGGTGCCGAAGAACGCGGCGGCGGTCTCCGGGGTCGGCGGCAGCAGCATGGCGACGCGGTCGCCCTTCTCCACCCCATGCGCGCGCAGGACGTTGGCGAACCGGTTCGACCACTCCTGCAGCTCGCCCCAGCGGATCTCCCGCACCGTGCCCGCGAAGTCCTCGTGGATCATCGCGAGCCCGTCCGCCGGGTGCTTGTCGCAGCAGTCGACCGCGATGTTGTAGCGCTCGGGGACCTGCCACTCGTGCGCTGCGACGGCTTCCTCGTACGACCCGATCTCGAGCGTCATCGATCCTCCTCCTGGACGTCCGACGGTGACGATACTGAGGGGGTGCCCGACCTCCGCGCATCGGATGCCGACCGTGAGGCCGCCGTCGACGCGCTCCGCCACCACGCGGGGGCCGGGCGACTGACCGTCGAGGAGCTCGACGAGCGCTGCGAGCAGGCCTACGCGGCCAAGACGCTCAAGCAGCTCGCCGAGCTCCAGGCCGACCTCCCGCGCCTCGCGGTGCGCCCGGCGCCCGCCCCCCGGCGCCACCGGCCCGTGATCCCCGGTCGCTGGTCGTTCACCAGCCGCTGGCATTCCCCGGCCGACGCCAAGCTGACCATGCGCGAGCTGATGACCTTCGTCGCCCCGCCGATGGAGCGCTGGGGCTACGACATCACCCAGCGCTGGGACGGCAGGCTGCGGTTCGAGCGCGAGACGCGGCCGGCCTGGACGTTCCTGGTCGCGATCCTGATGTTCCCGTTCGGACTGCTGGCCCTGCTCTACAAGGACCGCGAGCGGATCACGATCGACCTCGACGAGGACGAGCACGGCACCCACCTCGTGGCCACCGGCATCGCCCCGCTGCCGGTCCGCCGCGCGTTCGCCGAGCTGGAAGACTGAGCGCCATGGAGCGGGCAGCGCTGGTCACCGGAGCGGCGAGCGGGATCGGCCGCGCGATCGCCGAGCGGCTCGACCACGACGGCTGGCAGGTGCTGGCCGTCGACCTCGAGCCCGACGGCCCCGGCGTGCCGTTCGCGGCCGACCTCACGACCCGCGAGGGCAACCGCGACGCGGTCGCCGCCGCGCTCGAGCGCTTCGGCCGGCTCGACGCGGTGATCCCCAACGCGGGCTTCCAGCATGTCGCGCCGGTGGACGAGTTCCCCGAGGACACCTGGGACGCGATCGTCGCCCTCCTGCTCACCAGCCCGTTCCTGCTCGCCCGCGCCGCCTGGCCCGCGCTGACCCGGTCCGGCGAGGGGCGGTTCGTGGCGATCGCCTCCGTGCACGGCCTCGTCGCCTCGCCGTACAAGGCGGCCTACGTGTCGGCCAAGCACGGCGTCATCGGCCTGGTCAAGACGATCGCGCTCGAGGGCGCCGAGCACGGCATCCGCGCCACCGCGGTCTGCCCCTCCTACGTGCGCACGCCGCTGGTCGAGAACCAGATCGCCGCTCAGGCCGAGGCCTACGGGATGCCCGAGGAGCGCGTGCTCGAGGAGGTCATCCTCTCCCCGCAGGCGATCAAGGAGCTGATCGAGCCCGCCGACGTCGCCGACGTCGTCGCCTACCTGCTCGGCCCCGGCGGCCGCGCCTTCACCGGCACGGCGGTCACGCTCGACTCGGGCTGGACCGCTCGCTGAGCCAGCGGGCCACGTAGCGGTCCACCTCGGGCTCGTCGGTGAAGTACAGGTGGGCGGCGTCGGGCCAGGTGCGCAGCTCGGCGCCCGGGATCAGCCGCGCGAGTCGCGCCCCGTTCTCGGGCACGATGAGGACGTCCTCGTCGCCGTGGACGACGAGCGTGGGCGCGCGGATGCTGGTAACAGCCGCCGCGTGCGAGTGGGCGGCCGCGAGCTGGGCGCTGTAGTACTCGCCTTCGACCGGGAAGCGCAGCCGCTGGGCGATGTCCTCGGCGATCCGGTCCCCGCCCTCGGCCCGCGTACGGCGCGCGTAGTTGATCGGCACGGACGCCCACACGGCGTGCTCGGCGGTCATCTGCGCGCGCAGGCGCACGAACGCGTTGACGTCCTCACCGGCCGGCACCAGCTCGTCGCCGCCCGCGGTGGTCGCGCCGAGCACGAGGGCGCGCACGCGGTCCGGCCATCGGAGCGCGACCTCCTGGGCGATCATCCCGCCGAGCGAGATGCCGTAGACGTGCGCGGACTCCACACCGGCAGCGTCGAGCACCGAGACTGCGTCGGCCGCCATCTCGGCCACCGTGTACGGGCCGGGCACCCGCTCGCTGCGGCCGACCCCGCGGTTGTCGAAGCTGAGCACGCGGAAGTCGCCCAGCACAGGGATCGTCCGCCACCACCCGGTCGCGTTCATCCCCAGCCCCATGACCAGGAGGACCGGCGGCCCCGGGCCGCCGGTGTCCTCCCAGTGGAGCCTCACTCCTCGTCCCCGCGCTCCTTGATCTTGCCCTCGAGCTGCGACATGACGTCGGGGTCGCGCAGCGTCGTCACGTCGCCGAGCTCGCGGCCCTCGGCGATGTCGCGCAGCAGCCGGCGCATGATCTTGCCCGAGCGCGTCTTCGGCAGGTCGTCGGCCCAGATGATCCGCTTCGGGCGCGCCAGCTTGCCGATCCGCTTGGCGACGTGCTCGCGGATGTCCTGGACGAGCGCGTCGTCGCCGTCGCCCTCGGTGCCCTGGAGCGTCACGAACGCGGTGATCGCCTGTCCGGTGTCCTCGTCCTGCTGGCCGATGACCGCCGCCTCGGCGACCCGCTCGTGCGAGACGATCGCCGACTCCACCTCGGCGGTCGAGAGGCGGTGGCCGGAGACGTTGATGACGTCGTCGACCCGCCCGATGATCCAGAAGTAGCCGTCGTCGTCGCGCCGCGCGGCGTCGCCCACGAAGTAGACGTCGTTGCCGTACTTGGACCAGTAGGTCTCGACGAACCGGTCCTCCTCCTTGTAGAGCGTCCGCAGCATCGACGGCCACGGCTTGCGGAGCGTCAGGAACCCCTGCTCGGTGCCCGCGTCGTCGCCCTCCTGGGTGACGACCTGCGCCTCGATCCCGGGCAGCGGCGTGCCCGCGCTGCCCGGCTTGGCGTCCTGGATGCCCGGCAGCGTGGTGATCATGATCGCGCCGGTCTCGGTCTGCCACCAGGTGTCGACGATCGGGCAGCGCTCGCCGCCGATGACCTTGTGGTACCAGAGCCAGGCCTTCGGGTTGATCGGCTCGCCGACCGTGCCGAGCAGCCGCAGCGAGCTCAGGTCGTGCCTGCCCGGGTACTCGGCGCCCCACTTGATGCAGGCGCGGATGGCGGTCGGCGCCGTGTAGAAGAGCGTGACCTTGTAGCGCTCGACCAGCTCCCACCAGATGTCCTTGTCCGGGTAGTCGGGCGCGCCCTCGTACATCACCGACGTGCAGCCGTTGGCCAGCGGCCCGTAGACGATGTACGAGTGGCCGGTGACCCAGCCGACGTCGGCCGAGCACCAGTAGACGTCCTCGTCCGGCTTGAGGTCGAAGACGTACTTGTGCGTCCACGCCACCTGGGTGAGATAGCCGCCGGTGGTGTGGAGGATGCCCTTCGGCTTGGCCGTCGAGCCGCTCGTGTAGAGGATGTAGAGCGGGTGCTCGGCGTCGAACGGCTCGGCCGGGCACTCGTCGCCGGCCGCCTCGAGCAGCGTGTGCCACCAGAAGTCACGGCCCTCCTGCATCGAGCACTCGGCCTGCGTGTGCTGGACGACGATGATCGTCTCGATGTGGTCGAGCCCGGCCATCACCTCGTCGACCTGCTGCTTGATCGGCGCGGTCTTGCCCTTGCGGCGCGCGCCGTCGACCGTGATCAGCGCCTTCGCCTCCGAGAACTCCATCCGCTCCTTGACCGACTCGGCCGAGAAGCCGCCGAAGACGAGGTTGTGCGGGGCGCCGATGCGCGCGCAGGCGAGCATCGCCACCACGACCTCGGGGATCATCGGCAGGAAGATCCCGACCACGTCGCCGGCCTCGATGCCGCGGTCCTTGAGCGCGTTGGCGAACTTCTGCACGTCGCGGTGCAGGTCGGCGTAGGTGATGTCGCGCTCCTCGCCCTCCTCGCCGCGCCAGTGGAAGGCCACGCGGTCGCCGTTGCCGGCCTCGACGTGGCGGTCGACGCAGTTGTAGGCGACGTTCAGCTTGCCGCCGTCGAACCACTTGGCGAACGGCGGGTTCGACCAGTCGAGCACCTGGTCCCACTTCTGCGCCCAGTCCAGCGCCTCGGCCTGCTCGGCCCAGAACCCCTCGGGGTCATCGGTCGCGCGCTCGTGGATCCCCGAGTCGGAGACGACCGCGGCTGAGGCGAACTCGCTCGGCGGCGAGAAGGTCTCCTGGTCGAGCAGCTCCTCGAGTTGACGCTCGAGCGTCGCTTCAGCCATCTCTGTCTCCTCTCCGGAACGTCAGGGGGCGGCGACCACCGGTCGCCGCCCCCATGTTGTACCCCCTACGGTCAGCGACCGACGAGTGCCTTCTCCGCCCCCAGCCCCGTCTCGGAGCGGACGTAGAGCTCGTGGTAGGTGCGCTCGGCGCCGCGCTCGGTGCTGAGCACGGTCCCCAGCCAGCAGCCGATGAACCCGAGCGGGATCGAGACGATCCCCGGGTTGGCCAGCTCCCAGCCGATCGGCGAGCCGGTGACCGAGTCGGCGCCGGCCCAGACCTTCGGCGAGACGATCACGAGCGCGATCGAGCTGATCACGCCGAACAGCACGCCGGTGACGGCGCCGGTGGTGTTGAACCGCCGCCACGTGAGCGCCAGCAGCAGCGCCGGGAAGTTGGCGCTGGCGGCGACCGCGAAGGCGAGGCCGACCATGAACGAGACGTTCAGGCCGGAGCCGCCGATCACGGCCACGATGATCGCGATCGCGCCGATGCTGAGCGCGGCGATCTTGGCGACGACGACCTCCTCGTGCTCGGAGTCCTTGCCCTTGCGGATGATGTTCGACCAGACGTCGTGCGACACCGCCGCCGAGGCCGAGAGCACGAGGCCGGCAACCACGGCGAGGATCGTCGCGAACGCCACGCCGGCGATCACGGCCAGGAAGAGGTCGCCCCCGAACGTGCCCTCGCCGCCGCCGAGGAACGCGGCCAGGTTCGGCGCCGCGAGGTTGCCGCCGGTGCCGGCTGCCGCCACGCCCGCCTCGCCCAGGAACGCCCGCGCGCCGAAGCCGATGAACGTGGTCAGCAGGTAGAAGAAGCCGATCAGGAACATCGCCCAGACGACCGAGCTGCGCGCCGCCTTGGCGTTCGGCACGGTGAAGAACCGCATCAGGATGTGCGGCAGGCCGGCGGTGCCGAGCACGAGCGCGAGCCCGAGCGAGACGGTGTCGATCGGGTTGGCCAGGAACGTGCCCGGGCCGAGCGAGAACGTCGTCTCCGGCCCCGTGTTGGACTCCGCGCGGTTGAACAGCTCGATCGGGTTGAAGCCGACCTTGCCGAGCACGAAGATCGACATCACGGTGATGCCGGCCATCAGCAGCACGGCCTTGATGATCTGCACCCACGTGGTGGCGACCATGCCGCCGAACACGACGTAGCAGAGCATGAAGACGCCGGTGAGGATGACCGCGGGCGTGAAGTCGATGCCGACCAGCGCCTGGATCAGCACGCCCGCGCCGACCATCTGCGCGATCAGGTAGAAGGCGACGACGGCCAGCGTGCCGATCGCCGCCGCCGTGCGCGCCGGCCGCTCGCGCAGCCGGAAGGCCAGCACGTCGGCGATCGTGAACTTGCCCGCGTTGCGCATGCGCTCGGCGAGCAGGAACATCACGGTCAGGAACGCGACGAGGAACCCGATCGAGTACAGGAACCCGTCGAAGCCGTAGAGCATGATCAGGCCGGCGATGCCGAGGAACGACGCCGCCGACAGGTAGTCGCCCGAGATCGCCAGGCCGTTCTGGGCGCCGGTGATCTGGCGGCCGGCGGCGTAGAAGCCGACGGCGCTCGAGGCGCGCTTGGACGCCCAGTACGTGATGCCGAGCGTGACGCTGAGGACGATCGCGAAGATCACGACCGCCTCGACGTTGATGGCCGCGAACAGCCTCATCGCGGCACCTCCGCCTGCGTCGCCGCCGTCTCACGCTCGAAGCGCCCGGGCTCGCCGCCCTCGGCCATGTCGACGACCTTCTGCGCCAGCGGGTCGTAGTCGCGATCCGCGCGCCGCAGGTACATGATCCCGAGCACGAAGACCATCACGAACTGCGTGAGCGCCAGGCAGTAGCCGACGGTGAGCCCCTCGTAGACCGACGACGCCATGAAGTCCTCGGCGTAGCCGGTGAGCAGGATGAAGCCCATGTAGTAGGCCAGGAAGAAGATCGTCGCGGGCAGCACGAAGGACCGCCGTTTGCGGACGAGCTCCTGGAACTCCGGCGAGCGCTCGATGCGCTCGTAGTCGTAGACCGGCTCCCCCATTCGTTCGCCTCCTCCATCGGGAACGGACAGATGCGTGATTGCTACTACCCGTTCACCGCCATCCTTTGTGCGGAAGCGCTCAAAGGCCGATCTGCGCGACGAACGGTGTCTGGCACGCGACGAACGGTCAGCCGTCCGGGGATCTATGCTCGGCGGCGAGGGTGGACGTCGCGCTGGGAGTGCTCCTGGGACTCGCGCTCGCGGCCTCGCTGGCCGCGGGCTGGCGGCTCGTGCGCGCCCCGCGGGTGCAGGACCCGTCGAGCTCGGCGATGCAGGGCGCCGTGCACGCCGCCACGTCGCTGCTCCCGCACCTGCGCCGCGGCCTCGAGCCCGGCGGCGCGGCCGCCGCCCCGCACCTGCGCACGCTGACCGGGGCGGCCGCGGTCGGCCTGGCCGACAACGACCGCCTGCTCGCCTTCGACGGCCTCGCCGCCGACCACCACCGGCCCGGCGACGAGCTCGGCGAGCTCGTGCCCGACGACCGCGTCCGGGTCGAGCCGCGCCTGCACTGCGAGCAGCCGGGCTGCCCGCTGCGGTCGGCGATCGTCGCCCCGCTCACCGTCCGCGACCTCCGGGTCGGCGCGCTCGTGGCCTGGTATGACCGCCCGGGTCGCCTGCGGCTGGAGGAGACGCGCGTCGTCGGCGAGGCGGCCGCGCTCGTCTCGGCGATGGTCGAGCTGAGCGAGATGGAGGCGCAGGGCGAGCGGCTGGCGCGGGCCGAGCTGCGCGCGCTACGGGCGCAGATCTCGCCGCACTTCATCTACAACGCGCTGGCCGCCGTCGCGTCGTTCATCCACTCCCGCCCGGAGGAGGCGCGCGAGCTGCTGACCGAGTTCGCCGAGTTCATCCGCTACGCGTTCGCGCGCCAGCGCGCGTACGTCACGGTGGCCGACGAGCTGCGCTACGTGGAGAAGTACCTGCGGCTCGAGCAGGCGCGCTTCGGGGAGCGGCTGAAGGTTCGCGTGCAGGTCGACCCGGAGGTGCTGCAGGCGGTGCTGCCGGTCCTCTCGCTGCAGCCGTTGGTGGAGAACGCCGTGCGCCACGGGGTCGAGCGCCAGCCGGAGGGCGGCCTGGTCGCGATCGAGGGGATCGACCTGGGGAACGACGTCGCGCTGCGGGTGTCCGACAGCGGCGACGGCATCGACCCCGACCGGGCGGCCGACGCGCTCGCCGGCCGCGGGCCGGGGATCGGCCTCGGCAACGTGCACGGGCGCCTGCTGTCGACCTTCGGCGAGGGCTACGGGCTCCAGGTCGAGGCCGGCGAGGGCACGACGGTGGTCATGACGCTGCCCAAGTTCCGCGCGGGGGTGCGGGCCGCGTGAGAGTGCTGGCCGTCGATGACGAGCTCCCCGCGCTCGACGATCTCGTGCGCATGCTCGAGGCGTCGCCCGCGGTCGACCGCGTCGAGTCGGCCGCCTCCGCCGAGGAGGCGCTGGTCGCGCTCGGCGACGGCGCGGCGATCGACGCCGTGTTCCTCGACGTGCGGATGCCCGGGCTCGGCGGGCTCGAGCTCGCCCGCGTGCTGCGGCGCTTCGAGGACCCGCCGGCCGTCGTCTTCGTGTCCGCGTTCGACGACGCGGCGGTCGACGCGTTCGAGCTCGCCGCCGTCGACTACCTGCGCAAGCCGGTCTCGCGGCGCCGCCTGGACGAGGCGATCGAGCGCGCGAGCCGTCGCGCCCCCGCCGAGCCGGCCCGCGACGAGGACGAGACGCTGGCCGTCGACGCCCTCCGCGGCGGCGGCACCCGGCTGCTCCCGCGCTCCTCCGTGCTCTACCTGCAGGCGCACGGCGACTACGTGCGGGTGGCGAGCAGCGAGGGCCGCTTCCTCATGCGGGCGCGGCTCACCGAGCTCGAGGAGCGCTGGGCGGGCCACGGCTTCGTGCGCGTGCACCGCGGGTTCGTGGTCAACCTGCGTCGCGCGGTCGAGGTGCGGCCGCGGCTCAACGGCACCGCCGTGTTGGTCATGGCCGACGGCGCGGAGGTGCCGATCGCGCGCCGCCAGGTCGGCGAGCTGCGGCGGAAGCTGGGCGTGTGAACCGGACCCCGCGCGACGAGCTCGCCGAGGCGACCGAGCACGGCGGGCTGTACCTGCGACGGCTGATCCGCGCCCAGCTCGGGCTCAGCACCGTCGCGCTGGTCACGTTCGGGGCGCTCGTCGGCGCGCTCCCGCTGGCCCTCCTGCTCCTGCCCGGCCTGCAGGACGTGTTCGTGCTCGGCGTCCCGCTGCCGATCTTCATCATCGCCTGGCCGCCGTTCCCGCTCTTCATCGCCATCGCCGTGCTCTACGCGCGGCGGGCGGCCGCGCTCGAGGAGTCGTTCCGCGACCTCGTGGAGCCGCGCGATTGATCGCCGTCGGCGCGATCCTGGCGGTCACCGGCGCCACGATCGGGCTCGGGCTCTACGGCGTGCGGCTGGCCCGCACGACCTCGGACCTGTTCGTCGCCTCGCGCGCCATCACCCCGTGGTGGAACGCGGCGGCGATCTCCGGCGAGTACCTGTCGGCGGCGTCGTTCCTGGGCATCGCCGGGCTGCAGATGAAGCTCGGCAGCGGCGCGCTGTGGCTGCCGCTCGGCTTCACCGCCGGCTACCTGGCGCTGCTCCTGTTCGTCGCCGCACCGCTGCGGCGGTTCGGCGCCTACACGATCTCGGACTTCGCCGAGGCGCGGCTGCGGGCGCCGCGGATCCGGGTGCTGGCCGCCGTCGTGGTGCTGCTCATCGCCGGCTTCTACCTCGTGCCCCAGCTCAAGGGCGCGGGGCTGACGCTGGGCGAGGTGACCGGCGCGCCGTACTGGGTCGGCGTGCTGGCCGTGGGCGCCGTCGTGGCACTCAACGTGGCGTCGGGCGGCATGCGCGGGATCACCTACGTGCAGGCCTTCCAGTACTGGATGAAGACGTTCGCGATCGCGCTGCCGGCGTGCCTGCTGCTGATCCACCTCGGTGGGCTGCCCGAGCGGGCGGCGATGTTCGGCCAGGAGCTGCCGCGGGCCGGCGACGCGGGGCTGGTCGTCGCCCTCGACGAGCCGCAGCGGGTGACGTTCCCGGAGGCGACTGCGTACGCGGTCGACGGCGTCGCGGGGCGCGCGGAGCGCGGCGAGGAGCTCACGCTGCCGGCCGGGGAGCTCTCCCTGCCGCCCGATGCGGTGGTGCCGGTGGCCGAGGGCATCGAGGCGCAGACCGGTGAGGACTGGGCGCGCCCGGTCGAGAGCTCGGGGCCGTCGTCGCCGGTCTTCGTCTACTCGCTGCTGCTCGCCACCTTCCTCGGCACCATGGGCCTGCCGCACATCCTCGTCCGCTTCTACACCAACCCCGACGGGCCGGCCGCGCGGCGCACGACCGTGCGCGTGCTCGGCCTGCTCGCGCTCTTCTACGCCTTCCCGGTCGTCTACGGGGCGCTCGGGCGGGTGCTGGTGCCGGAGCTCTACGTGACCGGCGCGACCGACTCGGTCGTGCTGCGGCTCCCGGAGGCGGCGTGGCCGGGGCTGGGCGGCGAGCTGCTCGGGGCGCTGGTGGCGGCGGGCGCGTTCGCGGCGTTCATGTCGACCGCGTCGGGGCTCATGGTCTCGGTGGCGGGGACGATCTCGTTCGACCTCTGGCGCGGCGCAGCGGGGGTCGGCACGCGGCGGCGGCGATTCCGGCTCGCCGCGCTCGGCGGGGTGGTCGTGCCGGTGGCGCTCGCGCTGGTCGCGCGCGGGCTCGACATCTCGGTGCTCGTGGGCTGGGCGTTCGCGCTGGCGGCGAGCACGTTCTGCCCGCTGCTGCTGCTCGGGATCTGGTGGGAGGGCCTGACCGCGCGCGGCGCGGCGATCGGGCTGGTCACCGGCGCCGTGCTCGCCACCGGCGCCATCTTCGCCGGGCTCGCGCTCGAGGACGGCCACCCGACGGTCAACGCGCTGCTCACCCAGCCCGCCGTCATCTCGGTGCCGGTCGCCTTCGCGGTGATGGTGGCGGTCTCGCTGGCCGACCGGCCGCGGCGCCGCGCGGCCGACGCCGAGCTGCTCGCGCTGCACGCGCCGGAGGGCCTCGGGCTCGGTTTGGAGCCTGACGAGGGCGAGGTCGTCAGCGCACGAACCTGACCATCAGGCGAGGGGTCGGGGGGCGCATGCGCCCATAGGATCCGCCGTCATGACGCCGCCTTTGGTCGAGCGCGAGCGTGAGGTCGCCCAGCTCCACGCGCTGGTCGATGCCGTGCCGGCCGGCGAAGGGCGGGCGGTGCTGATCGAGGGGCCGGCGGGGATCGGCAAGAGCGCGCTGCTCGCCCAGGCGCGGCGGCGCGCGGCCGACGGCGGCTCGCTCGTGCTCGCCGCCCGCGGGTCGGAGCTCGAGCGCGAGTTCCCGTTCGGCGTCGTGCGACAGCTGTTCGAGGGCGCAGTCGCCACGCGCGCGGACCTGCTGGGCGGCGCCGCGGCGCCGGCGGCGCCGGTCTTCGGCTCCCCGGACGGCGAGGGCGACGTCTCCTTCGCCGCCCTGCACGGGCTGTTCTGGGTCGCGCTGAACCTGGCCGCCGAGCGGCCGCTCGTGCTCGCAGTCGACGACCTGCACTGGTGCGACCGGCCGTCGCTGCGCTTCCTCGCCTACCTGGCGCGGCGGCTCGAGGACCAGCCGATCCTCGTGCCCGCCACCGTCCGGAGCAACGAGCCGGGGACCGACGTCGCGCTGCTCGGCGAGATCGCCCAGGACCCCGCGACGGTGTCGATCCGGCCGGTGCCGCTGAGCGCCGAGGCCGTGCGCGACCTGGTCCGCGCGCGGCTCGGCGCGGAGGCCGACGAGCGGTTCTGCGGAGCCTGTCACGAGGCCACCGGCGGCAACCCGCTCTTCCTGCGCCAGCTCCTGACCGCGCTGGAGACCGACCGCGTGGCGCCGGTGGCGGCGAACGCGGGCGTGGTCCTGGAGATCGGCCCGCGGGCGGTCTCGCGCACGGTGATCATGCGGCTGGCACGGCTGTCGCCGGACGCCATCGCGGTCGCGCGCGCGGTGGCGGTGCTGGCCGAGAGCGCGTCGCTGCCGGCCGTGGCGTCGCTCACCGGGCTCGGCGAGGCGCAGGTGGCGGACGCGACCGGCGCGCTGGCGCGGGCCGAGATCCTGCGGCCGGACGCCCCGCTCGGCTTCGTCCATGCGCTCGTACGCGACGCCGTCTACCAGGAGCTGCCGCTCGGCGAGCGCGAGCTCCAGCACGAGCGGGCGGCGCGGGTGCTGCGGGAGGCGGGCGCTCCGCCCGAGCAGGTCGCCGCGCACCTGCTGGGCTCGCCGCGGCGCGGGCAGGAGTGGGTCGCGGAGCAGCTGCGCGAGGCGGGGCGGGCGGCGGTCGGGCGCGGGGCCCCGGAGAGCGCGGTCGCCCAGCTGCGGCGGGCGCTCGAGGAGCCGGCCCCGGCCGCGTGGCGGCCCGAGCTGCTGACCGAGCTCGGGCTGGCCGAGATCCTCACCGACGGCCCGGCGGCGACCGCGCACCTGACCGAGGCCTACGAGACGCTCGCCGACGCCGACGCGCGGGCGCTGGTGGCCGACGCGCTCGTGCACGCCCTGGTCTTCACCGACCGCCCGGAGGACGCCGACGCGTTCGCCGCGCGGGCCGCGGCGGAGCTGCCCGACGTGCGGCGCGGCATGTTCGCGTTCCAGATGATCATGCGGTTCTTCGGGGTCGGCGCTCCGGCCGACCTGGACGCGCTCGGAGCGCACGTGACGCCGCCGCCCGTGGACGCGCCGCTCGGGGTCAAGCGGACCGCGGCGATGGCCGCCCTGTGGCGCGCGTACACGGGCGGCGATGCCGAGGCGTGCACGGCGACGGCCCTCGCGGCCATGGCGGGCGACGAGCTGGCCACGCGCGACAACGGGCTGATCGCGCTGGCGGCGTTGAACACGCTGGTCCTGGCCGACCGGCCGGAGGCGGACGCCCAGTGGGCGGTCGCCCAGCGCGAGGCGCATCGCCACGGGTCGCTGCTCGGCGTCTCCTCGCTCCACCTCTGGCACGGGTTCGCGCTGCTCCAGCTCGGCGAGCTCGAGGAGGCCGAGGCGTCGCTGCGGGCGGCCCAGGAGGAGTTCGACGTCTGGGGCTTCGGCACGACCGCCTTCCGCTACACGTGCGCCTTCCTCGGCACCACGCTGGCCGAGCGCGGGCGGCTCGTCGAGGCGCGCGCGATGATCGAGCGGGCGCGGCCGCACATCACCGGCTGGGCGGACGGCTGCCGCTTCTGGCGGGCGGCGAACCTGGCGCTGCTGGTCGCCGAGGGCCGCGACGACGAGGCGGTGGCCGCGTGGGAGGAGCTCGCCGGCGTGCACGGGTGGACGGTGCTGCCGGCGGCGACGTTCCCGCGCGCGACGGTGGCGCGGGCGCTGTCGCGGCTCGGACGGGCCGAGGAGGCGGACGCGCTCGCCTCAGCCGAGCTCGCCGACGCCCGGCGCTGGGGCGCGCCGGGCACGGTCGGGCCGGTGTTGCGCGCGCTGGGGACGATCCGCGGCGACGTGGCGCTGCTCGAGGAGGCGGTGCGCGTGCTGGACGGGTCGCGGGCGCGGCTCGAGCTGGCCAAGGCGCTGGCCGACCACGGCGCGGCGCTGCGCCGGGAGCGGCGCCCGAGCGACGCCCGCGAGCCCTTGCGGCGCGCGCTCGAGCTGGCCGACGCCTGCGGGGCCGACGGGCTCGTCGAGCACGTGCGCTCCGAGCTCTACGCCACCGGCGCGCGGCCGCGGACCACGGCCACGGGCGGCGTCGGCGCGCTGACGGCGAGCGAGCGCCGGGTCGCCGCGTTCGCCGCCGAGGGCCAGAGCAATCGCGACATCGCCCAGGCGCTGTTCGTCACGCCCAAGACCGTCGAGGTCCACCTCAGCAACGCCTACCGCAAGCTCGGCATCCGGTCGCGCCGCGAGCTGGCCGGCGCGCTCGCCGAGGGGTGAGCCGCCCGCCGGGCACGATCGGTCTGCGCGCGTTCGCCGGGCGGGAAAGACTGGGGGCGACGTTTGGGGATCACCCCGATGTCGCCGGGCGCCGGCGGCTCCATCCTGTCGCCATGACCTCACGTGCGGTCACGATCACCCTCGAGCTGCGCCTGGCGGGCGATGAGCTGGACGGGCGCGCGAGCGACGGCACCGGCGACGACCGGTCCTTCTCCGGGTGGCTCGGGCTGCTCGTCGCGATCGACGCCCTGCTCACCGCGGCGCCCGAGCAGACCTAGTCGCGGCGCTTGCGCTTGCGCTTCTTCGACGACGGGTGCGGGCGCCCGGCGGGCACCGGCTCGGGCTCGGGCTCGGGCTCGATGCCCTGCTTGCGGTTCTCCTCCGCCCGGCGCCGCTGCGCGCCCTCCATGGCGGCCGGCCACGGCTCGGCCTTGCCGGTCCGCCAGGCCGGCGGCAGCCCGGCGCGGCCGATGCCGAGCAGGAGCAGCCCGACGGCGACCAGCCAGAACGACTGGACGACCGGGAGCGGCATCAGCGGCAGGATCATCAGGACGGCGCTGATCACGCCGAGGATGCCGAGGAAGCGGGTCAGCAGGCCCACGCGCATGGCGTTCAGCGACACCAGGAAGAGCCCGGCCACCACCGCCAGCGGCCCGATCTGGCCGATCAGCGAAGCGGTGATGAGCAGCGAGCTGCCACCGATGTCGCGCGCGTCGTCGACCGTCCTCGGCCCGTCGAGGAAGTCGTCGATGGCGAGCACGGTCCCGATCGGGCCGAGCATGGTCGAGAGCGCGTAGAGCACAGCCCCGACGAGCGTGATGTAGACCGCGAGGCGGATGAACTCCGGCCGGCGGGCGCGCGTGGCGACGGCGATGAAGGTCACCGTCCAGGCGAGCGCGAGCAGCGCGAGCGCGCGCACGACACCGGACCCGATCAGGGTCAGGGCGTGGTCCTGGTAGTACTCGTACGTGGCGACCTTCAGGCTCGGCTGCTCGCCGATCGGGCCGGGCCGGGCGGCCTGGCCGAGCGATTCGAGCCAGCCCGCGGGCGGCGCGTCGCGCAGCGCGACACCGGCCCACAGGTAGCCGCCGAGCGTGAGGATGCCGGCCACGATCGCCGCCACCGCGGCACGCGGGCGCTGGCGCGCCTCCCAGGCGAGCTGCTGCTCTCGAGCGTCCTCTGCGACCGCGGCCACGGCGATGATCCTAGTGTGCCCCGTCGGGTGGACCGCCGAGCGGCGTGCGGACGGCGCGGTCGCCGATCCGGCGCGGCGGCTCGGGGTCGATCTCGTTCCGCCCCGCGACGCGCGAGACGCGGTCGCCGGCGAACAGGACGAGGTCGAGCGCGGGGGCGGCGAGCCGGATCACGCCCTCGATCCGGCGGCGCAGGACGAGCTGCGTCGGTGTGCGATGCGCCACGGCGCGCGATTGTAGACTCGCGCGCGTGCTGATCCGCGAGGTCATGACGGAGTCCGTCGTCACGGCGGCCCCCGAGCGGACGGTGCGGGAGATCGCCGAGCTGATGCGGGAGCGGAACGTCGGCTCGGTCGTGCTGGTGGACGACTCACGGCCTGTCGGGTTCGTCACCGACCGCGACCTCGCCCTGTCCGTGATCGCCGACGGGCGCGACTTCGGCGACCACGTCGCCGACCACGCCTCCTCCCCCGTCATCACCGCCGAGCCGGGGATGGAGGTCGAGGAGGCCGGCGAGCTGATGGTGCGCCACGGAATCCGGCGGCTGGTGGTGGTCGACGGCGGGCGGTTGACCGGCATCGTCACGCTCGACGACCTCAGCTCCCGCACCGGCGACGCGGAGCTGGCCAGCCAGCTCTCGGCGCGCGTCACGCGGGCCGTGATGCCGGACTTCTTCTTCCACGAGCGCGGCGGTGGGTAGCATCAGGGCCATGGAAGGCTTCGGAAGCTTCTTCAACGATCCCGACTTTCAGAAGCGGCTGCAGGACATGGCCGAGCAGATGCAGTCGACCCAGAACCTCGCCTGGGCCGACAACGCGATCAAGCTCGCCGTCGACATGACGGTGGCCGCGATCAACCGCGTCAACCTCCAGGGCAACGCGGAGGAGCAGGCCAAGCAGGTCCGCTCGGTGATGGCGACGGTCTTCCCCGAGGCCGTGACGCTGGTGCGCGAGGCGCGCCAGGGCCTGAGCTAAGCGGCCGCCGCCTCCTGCGGCTCCTTCTCGCGCGCCGCGCGACCCTGCGCGATGACCTCCTTGAAGGAGCGGATGTTGAAGATGAAGACCAGCGCGCCGAAGCCGACGCAGAACGTGAAGACGGCGATGGCGATCTGCTGGCCGACCGAGTAGGCCGCGACGGTCGCGCCGGTCGCGGTGCCCGCGAACACCTTCACCAGCAGCGCCTGCTGGACGCCGGCGCCGCCCGGGGTGAACGGGACCGCGGCCGCGACGGCGTTGACGCCGAGCACGAGCAGCACGTTGCGGACCGAGCCGCCGACGTTGAAGGCCTCGAGCAGCAGGAAGAACGCCGTGAAGCGAAACAGCCAGCCGGTGAACTGGACGGCGAACACCTCGCGGAAGTAGCGGCGGCGGTCGAAGAGGATGGTCAGGCCCTGGCGGACGCGCTCCCAGAAGGCGCGGACCCTGGCGCTGAGGAGGGCGAACGCGGCGAGCGTCGCGATCCCGGCCACGGTGAGCAGGAACAGCGTGAAGCGCGGGTGGGAGGCGAAGAAGGCGAGGTCGAAGGCCGGGAGCTTGCTGAAGTCCGGCGGCTTCGGGAACACGCCCTGGGTGAACGCGAAGGCGAGGATCGGGATCGCCATGCAGAGGTCGAAGATGAGCTCGACGGAGAACGCCGCCGCCACCGCGGGGTAGCTCGAGTTCGGCACGCTCGTCTTGGTCAGGAACAGCCGGACGACGTCCCCGCCGCGCGCGGGGATGACGCTGTTGAAGCCGTAGGCGGCGATGTACGCGCCCCAGATGAAGCGGAACTGGATCCGCTCCTCGGGATAGGCCGCGCGGAGGATGTTGAACGAGGCGCGGGCTCGCAGGCTGAGGTAGATCAGGAAGGCGGCCAGGGCGGGCAGGAGGGCCAGCCACTGGATCGCGGCGACGCTGCCGAAGAAGTCCCCGACCGCGTCGAAGAAGGAGGAGAACGAGTCGCCGAGCGAGGCGAGGGGCACGGTGACAGGGTACGGTCGCGCGGCTCAGTGCCCGGGCGCCGTGGGGGTGCGCCCGCGGGTGAGCTGGACGAGGCTGTAGAGGGACACCAGCGCCCACACGCCCTCGAGCAGCAGGAAGCCCCATTGCTGGTCGACGTAGGCGAGCACCGCGAGGATCGCCGAGCCGACGAAGTTGAGGACCAGGTAGAGGGCGCTGTCGATGGAGAGACGGCCGGCCTGGGCGGCGGCGAAGCCGGCCAGGATCAGGAGCGAGCCGGCGACCTGGACGAGCTGATAGCCGGCCCCGCCGCCGTCGCCGGCCGCGAGGAGGAGCGAGGGCATCGGCTCACGCTAGCGACGCGGGTGGGGGCGTGCCGCGACGTCACCGCGGGATCCGTCGGCCCGCCGCCGCGCCACCGTCACGCGGCGGCCGCCTGATCGCGCGGCCGTGCCGCGCCGCGGTCACGGCGCGGCCGACGGGTCGCGGAACACCGCTTCGACGTTGGTGCCGTCGGGGGCGAGCAGGGAGGCGGCGGAGTAGCCGGGCATGTAATCG
>Ga0081538_10002358_pt1 | contig 18579 bp, 17 predicted proteins | sample TabmetS5T2R1_FD_71022 | JGI IMG/M metagenome (GOLD analysis project Ga0081538, IMG submission 71022) | Tabebuia heterophylla rhizosphere microbial communities from the University of Puerto Rico - S5T2R1 | ecosystem: Host-associated > Plants > Roots > Rhizosphere ... | reverse complement strand
CGGGTCGCGCCGGGACCGATCCGGGTATGGTGAGCGCCATGAGCGAGCCTGCGACCCGCACGGCGGTGCGCCCGGAGCCGCCCGCCGAGCAGCCACGTCCGGAGGTCCCGCCGGCGCTGGCCCGGCTGGCCGCCTGGAGCTGGCGCCTGCTGGTGGTGGGCGCCGCCGCCGGGCTGGTGGTGTACCTGCTCATCCTGCTCAGGGTCGTGGTCATCCCGGTGATCGTCGCGCTGTTCCTGGCGACGCTGCTGGTCCCCCTCGTCCGCTGGCTGGAGGCCCGCGGCTGGCCGCACCTGCCGGCGGTCCTGACGGTGTTCCTCGGCGCGGTGCTCGTGCTCGCCGCGGTCGTCGCCGGGCTCGTGCCGCTGATCGGCAACGAGCTCGGCACCGTCGGCCAGCGCGTCGACGAGGGCATCAACGAGATCGAGCGGTTCATCGCCTCGCGGCCGTTCGGCCTCAGCGAGGAGGACCTCAACCGCTGGATCGACCAGGCCAGGCAGCAGCTCAGCGAGAACTCCAGCGGCATCACCCGGGGCGCGGTGCGCGGCGCGACCCTGGTCGGCGAGGTCGTCACCGGGCTGATCCTGACGCTGTTCCTGACCTTCTTCTTCGTCAAGGACTCCGAGCGGTTCACCCGCTGGATCCTGGACTTCACCGCCGACCGGCACCGCCACCACCTGCGCGAGGTCGGCCGCCGCTCCGCCACCGCGGTCAGCAGCTACCTGCGCGGCCAGGCCACCGTCGGGCTGGTCGACGGCGTCTTCATCGGCATCGGTCTGGCGATCGTCGGGGTCCCGCTGGTGGTCCCGCTGGCGTTCCTCACCTTCGTCGCGGCGTTCCTGCCGCTGGTCGGCGCGTTCGTCGCCGGCGCCCTGGCCGCGCTGGTCGCCCTGGTCACCAAGGGCTTCACCGCCGCCCTGATCGTGGTCGGCATCACCGTGCTGGTGCAGCAGCTGGAGGGCCACCTGCTGGCGCCGCTGCTGCTCGGCCGGGCGGTCGCGCTCCACCCGGTGGTGATCATCCTGGCGCTGGCGGCCGGGGGCATCCTCGGCGGGATCGTGGGGGCCTTCCTGGCCGTGCCGATCGCCGCGGTGGTCACCGCGGCCGGCACCTACCTGCGGGGCGGCGGGCCGGTCGGCGAACCGGCCGACCGCGGCGACCCGGAGCCGCAGACCAGCGACCGGGCCGCCCCCTCGGGATAACCGCCTTCGCCGCGCCACCAACGGGGGAGGAGGGATCGCCGGTGCAGGGACGTGCGAGGCGTCCCTAGCGCGGCCCGACCCGTCGCCTCAGACCGCGCGGCGGACCTTGTTGGCCTTGATGCAGGAGGTGCAGACGTTGCGGCGGACGGGCGTGCGCCCCTCCATGATGCGGATCCGCTGGACGTTGGGGTTCCAGCGGCGCGGGCTGCGCTTGTGGGAGAAGCTCACCTTCATGCCGAAGCCGGGGCGCTTGCCGCAGATCTCGCAGACGGCGGCCATGATCGAAGGACCTTCCTTGGTGGAGTTCGCGCGAATCGAAGAAGCCGCGAAAGGGTAGCACCTCCCCGTCCGGCGCCGCACCTATACTCGTCCGATGCCCGAGACCAGAGCCGCAGACCAGCTCGGCACCCCACTGGCCAAGGCCCCTGGGGTGAGCGCCGCGCTGGCCAGGACCCTCGAGGAGGCCTTCGGCTACCGCACGGTCCGCGACCTGCTGGAGCACTACCCGCGCCGCTACCTCACCCGCGGCGAGCTGACCGACCTGGCCCACGCCAAGACCGGCGGCGAGGTCACCCTGGTCGGCACCGTCCGCAACCTCGCCAAGAAGGTGCCGCGGCGCAACCTCCGCATCTTGGAGGTGCGCGTGGCCGACCCCAGCGGCGCCTGGGTCTGCACCTGGTTCAACCAGCCCTGGCACGCGCAGAAGCTGACCGTCGGCACGGTCGCCGCCTTCTCCGGGCGGCTGGCCTGGAAGGCCGGCCGGCTGCAGATGGCCAACCCCGGGTACGAGGTGCTGCGCGAGGGCGACGACCCCGAGGAGTTCGCCAACGAGGTCATCCCCGTCTACCCGGCGACCAAGGACGTCTCCTCGGGCCGCCTGCGCCGCACCGTCGGGGCGCTGCTGGACCACTTCGGCGGCGTGCCGGACTTCGTGCCCGAGCCGCTGCGGGTGACCCGCAGGCTGGCCGGGCGGGCCGCCGCCCTGGAGGCCATCCACCGGCCCGCCGACCGGGAGGAGGCCGCCAGGGCCCGCGACCGGCTGGTCTACGACGAGCTGTTCGTGCTCCAGGTCGGCCTGGCGTTGCGCCGCCGGGCGCTGGAGGCCGGCCAGCACGGCCAGGCCCTCCAGACCGACGGCGACCTCACCAAGCGCCTGCTCGCCAGCCTCCCCTTCCAGCCCACCGGAGCCCAGTCCCGCGCCATCGCCGAGATCGGCCTCGACCTGGCCCGCCCCAAGCCGATGCACCGCCTGCTCCAAGGGGAAGTGGGCAGCGGCAAGACATTGGTGGCCCTCTGGTCGCTGCTGTGCGCGGTCCAGTCGGGGATGCAGGGGGCGATCATGGCGCCCACCGAGGTCCTCGCCGACCAGCACGGCATCAACCTGCGTGCGCTGCTGGAGCCGCTCGGCGAGGGCGGCGGGCTGTTCGGCGGCCCCCGGGTCGAGGTGCTGACCGCCGCGACCACCGGCGGCGCCAGGGAGCGGATCCTCGCCGGGGTGGAGGACGGCGAGGTCGACCTGGTGGTCGGCACCCACGCCCTGCTCTCCGAGGGGGTCGAGTTCCGGCGCCTCGGCACGGTGGTGGTCGACGAGCAGCACCGCTTCGGCGTCCACCAGCGGGTGCGGCTGCGCGAGAAGGGCGACAGCCCGCACGTGCTGATCATGACCGCGACCCCGATCCCGCGGACCCTGGCGCTCACCCTCTACGGCGACCTCGACGTCTCCACCCTCGACGAGCTGCCCCCCGGCCGCACCCCGGTGGCGACCCACCTGGTCGCCGACGCCACCCTGCGCGAGCGCGCCTACCAGCGGGTCCGCGAGGAGGTCGCCGCCGGCCACCAGGCCTACGTGGTCTGCGCCCTCAAGGACGAGTCCGACAAGATCGAGATCCGCTCCGCCAAGGCGGAGGCCGAGCGGCTGCGGGCCGAGGTGTTCCCGGACCTCAGGGTCGGGCTGGTCTACGGCGACATGCCGGCCCGCGCCAAGGAGGCGACCATGGACCGCTTCCGCGCCGGGGAGGTCGACGTGCTCGTCTCCACCACCGTGATCGAGGTGGGCGTCGACGTGCCCAACGCCACCGTGATGCTGGTCGAGGACGCCGACCGCTTCGGGCTCTCCCAGCTCCACCAGCTCCGCGGCCGGGTCGGCCGCGGCACCGCGCCCGGGCTCTGCATCCTGTTCGCCGACCCCCAGACCGAGGAGGGACGGGCGCGGATGGAGGCGATCAGCCGCACCAACGACGGCTTCGAGCTCGCCAACGAGGACCTGCGCATCCGCGGCGAGGGCACCGTGTTCGACGCGCGCCAGTCGGGCCTGTCCGACCTCAAGCTCGCCCGGCTGATCGACGACTTCGACTGGGTGCGGCGCGCCCGCGCCGACGCGTTCGCGCTCGTCGAGGCCGACCCGGAGCTGGCCGACCCGGCCCACCTGCGGCTCCGCCAGGAGGTGCTGGCCAGGCTCGGCGACGGCCGCGCCGAGTGGCTGGCCCGCGGGTAGCGCGGCGCCGCCGGTTCGCCTGCTCGGCTGTTCATCTCGCCCTCCAGCCACTACGCTCAGCGCATGGCCATGCGCGAGGGTGGGTGGGGGGACGAGGAGCAGCTCGTCCAGCACCTCTCCGAGTTCGGGCTCAGCCGGAGCGAGGCCCGGCTCTACCTGGCCGCCTCAGGGCGCCCGCCGCTGCGGGTCGCCGAGCTCGCCGAGCTGGCCGAGATCCCCCGGCCGAAGGCCTACGACGGGCTCCGCCAGCTGGTCGACAAGGGGCTGGTCAGCGAGCTGCCGGGGCGGGTCGCCCGCTTCGAGGCCGTCGACCCGATGCTGGTGGTGCAGCGCCTCCGCCAGCAGAGCCTGGCGGACCAGGCCGACCGGGTCGAGGACACCAGCCGCCTGGTCGCCGACCTGTTCGCCCGCTACTACGACGCCCCGCACGGCGACGACCCCTTCGACTACGTCGAGCTGATCCGCAACTCGGAGGCGGCCTGGGCGCGCCGGGACGCGATCACCGCCGGGGCGGAGAAGGAGGTCGTCCAGGCCCGCAAGCTGCCCCCGCCCGGGGTCGCGCCACGGGCCGGCGACGAGCTCGGCGTGCGCGAGGGGGTGAGGTACCGGTGCCTGCACGAGCGCGGCTTCCTGGCCCACGCGCGCTTCCGGGCCAGGCTGGCCGAGCGCGAGCGCCGCGGCGAGGAGATCCGCTTCGTGCCGGAGGTCGCGGTGTCGATGTGCGTGGTGGACCGGCGCAAGTGCCTGCTGAGCCTGAACCGCACCGGGGTGGTGAGCGGCCAGGGCAGCTGGCTGGTGCTGGAGCACCCGGCCCTGGCGAGCATGCTCACCGACGCCTTCGAGGTCGCCTGGGAGCTCGCGGAGCCCGCCCAGCCCTAGATCGCGACGAGCTCGCGCATCCTTCCCAAGCACGCTTGACTAACTTGATCCTCACTCCCTACTGTTGCGGCTCCGCTCGTACTGTTGTCCCCGGCGGGAAGGACAGATGCTGACCCAGACCAGCGAGTCCGACCTCATCGACCGGCTGGTCCGCCACGGCCTCGGCCAAGGGGAGGCGCGCTGCTACGTCGGCATGCTGGCGCCGCGGGCGTTCCGGGTCAGCGAGGTCGCCGTCGAGGCCGGGCTGCCGCGCTCCCGCGCCTACGAGCTGATCCGCTCGCTGGTGCGCTTCGGGCTCTGCACCGAGGTCGCCGGCGGCGGGGTCGCGCGCTTCCGTGCCGTGCCCCCCAACGAGGCCATCGGCCGGCTGGAGGCGTCCCTGGCGGAGCAGACCCGCCGCCGCGACCTCGCCCTCAACGGCCTCCTGCAGGCGCTCAACGGGCGGGAGGACCCGCGCGCCGACCGCGAGCCGGTCGACATGCTGCGCCGCCACGACCAGATCATCGGCGGGATCGCCGAGGCGATCGCAGGGGCCGACCACGAGGTCCTCACCATCATGAACGTCCTCTGGGTGCCGACGACCTGCCAGACCATCAGGGACCGGGTCGACGCCGGGGTCGGCTTCCGTGCCGTCCTCGACCGGCCCTGCCTCGACAGCGACCCGCACCGGGAGTGGGTCGCCGAGTACGCCGACGCGCCCGGCTTCGAGGCCAGGGTGGTCGACCGCCTCGACGTCATGTTCACGCTGGTCGACCGGCACATCACCTTCCTCAACCTGGTCATCCCCGAGATCGACGTGCCCGGCAGCCACGTGGAGTCCCTGCGGATCCGCCACGTGGGGCTCGGGCAGACCTTCCACGACGCGTTCGAGCGCCTGTGGCAGCGCGGCGTCGCCTTCGGGCGCGCCCTCGAAGGCGACGACGGCCCCGCGCCGGCCGGCGTCACGACCAACCCGCGCGACCGGGGCGTCCCGCCGGCGCGCGGCAGCAACGGCCGCTCGGCCGGGCACGACTGAGCAGGCCCGACCGGTTGGACGGCGGGGGAACGGCCTTGGCCCCCCCGGGCTCGACCCCCGCCGCCAACCACACCTCGTGATCTGATTCCCGATGACCGGATGACCGGGCGGCAGGCGTCGGTCACACCTGGGAGGGGTGCGCGTGCGGGTGGTGGGTGGCCGGCTCGGGGGCAGGCGGCTCCGGGCGGTCCCGGGAAGGGAGACCCGGCCGACCAGCGACCGGGTGCGGGAGGCGCTGTTCGCCGTCCTCGGCGACCGGGTCGAGGGCGCCCGGGTGCTCGACCTGTTCGCCGGCACGGGGGCGCTGGCGATCGAGGCGCTGTCCCGCGGGGCCAGCGTGGCGGTGCTGGTGGAGCAGGCCGCCCCGGCGGTCGAGGTGATCCGCGCCAACCTGGACGCCCTGGGGCTCGCCGAGCGCGGCCGGGTGCGGCGCACCCGCGCCGAGACCTACCTGCGCACCCAGCGGGACGGGCCGTTCGACCTGGTGCTGCTCGACCCGCCCTACGGGGCGCCGGTCGGGCTGGTCGCCGGCCTGCTCGGCCGCCTGGCGCGGACCGCGCTGGCCCCCGGCGCGGTGGTGGTGGTGGAGGCGGCCGCCAGGGCCGAGGCGCCGCCCTGGCCGCCCGGGCTCACCCCCGACCGCCCCCGCCGCTACGGCGACACCGCCCTCCACCTCGCCAGCCTCGGCACCGGTAGGCTTGAGCCCACCCGAGCGTAGGAGGAGGCCCGATCCGTGCGGACCGCTTGCTGCCCCGGTACCTACGACCCGGTGACCAACGGCCACCTCGACATCGTGGCCCGCGCCACCACCTGCTTCGACCGGGTCGTCGTCGCCGTGCTCATCAACCCGGCCAAGCAGCCGCTCTTCACCCTCGAGGAGCGCGTCGCCATGCTGAAGGAGGCCACCGTCGCCATGGCGACGGTCGAGGTCGACGCCTTCTCCGGCCTGCTGGTCGACTACGCCAGGGCGCGCGACGTCGCCGCCATCGTCAAGGGCCTGCGGGCGGTGTCGGACTTCGACTACGAGCTGCAGATGGCGCAGATGAACTACCGCCTCGCCCGCGTCGAGACGATGTTCATGACCACCAACCCGATCTGGTCCTACCTGAGCTCCAGCCTGGTCAAGGACGTCGCCAGGAACGGCGGCGACGTCACCGGCCTGGTGCCGGACTTCGTGGCGGCCAGGCTGCGCGAGCGGGCCCAGGGGCGGTCCGGCTGACCGCCCCCGCTCTGCTACCCTGATAAGCTGCGGTCGGCTCCCAACCGGCCGATTCCCGCGCCCGTCGCCCAGACGGCATTCCCAACAGCGTCACCTTCGAGATGAGCAAGCACGTCACAGCACCGGCGCTCGCGGTCGACGTCCGCGAGCTGCTGAAGAAGCCAGGAGCGCACAAGCACGTGGTCCTGCGCGCCCCCCTGCCCGGCCTGGCCACCCCGGTCGCCTCGGTCCCGGCGGACTCGCCGGTCACCGTCGACGCCGAGGTCGAGAGCGTCGTCGAGGGCCTGCTGGTCACCGGCAAGGTCCGCGCCACCGTGTCGCTGCGCTGCGTCCGCTGCCTGCGCGACGTCGACCTCGACCTGGAGGTCGACGTCCGCGAGCTGTTCAGCCTGGGGCCCGGTGAGGGCGAGGACGAGGACGAGGGCTACGCCGTGCTGCCCGACGACCGGCTGCCGCTGGACACCATGGCCAGGGACGCGCTGGTCCTCGCCTTCCCGGCGTTCCCGCTCTGCCGGCCCGACTGCGCCGGGCTCTGCCCGGAGTGCGGCGCCGACCGGAACACGGTCGCCTGCGGGCACGGCGAGCCGGGCGTCCATGACCCGCGCTGGGCCGCACTGGCCGGCCTGCGCCAACAGCTGGAGGAGGAAGAGGTTGCCCGTCCCGAAGCGTAAGACGCCACGGTCCAAGACCAGGCACCGGCGCGCCCACTGGAAGTCGGCCGCCCCCACCTACGCGGCATGTCCCCAGTGCCGGCAGGCCAAGCTGCCGCACACCGTCTGCCAGAACTGCGGATACTACGGTGGGCGTCAGGTCATCGAGGTTGAGTAAGCGGCTGCCGATCGAGAAGGCGCTCGGCATCCGCTTCGGGGGGGAGCAGCTCTACGTCCGGGCCTTCACGCACCGCTCCTACGCCTACGAGAACGGCGGCCTGCCCACCAACGAGCGGCTGGAGTTCCTCGGCGACGCCGTGCTCGGGCTGGTGGTCACCGACATCATCTACCGGGCCTTCCCCGACCTCGCGGAGGGCCAGCTCGCCAAGCTGCGGGCCGCCACCGTGAACATGAACGTGCTCGCCGAGGTCGCCCGCGAGCTGGGCGTCGGCGAGGCGGTCCGGCTCGGCCGGGGTGAGGAGCTGTCCGGCGGGCGCGACAAGTCGTCGATCCTGGCCGACACCCTGGAGGCCGTGCTCGGCGCGGTCTACCTGGACAAGGGGCTGCCGCGGGCGGCCGCCCTGGTGCGCCGGCTGTTCGAGGAGCGGGTGATGGAGGCGGCCGGCCGCGGCGCCGCCCTCGACTACAAGACCTCACTGCAGGAGCTCGCCGCCTCCGACCTCGGCGGCATGCCCTCCTACTCCATCGAGGAGGAGGGGCCCGACCACGCCAAGCGCTTCACCGCCACCGTGTCGGTGGCGGGGAACGCCTACGGGACCGGCAAGGGGCGCTCCAAGAAGGAGGCCGAGCAGCACGCGGCCCGCCAGGCGTTCGAGGCCCTGGCCACCTCCCGGATGGTCACCGGCACCGGCGACGCCGGCCTCGACCCACCGGACGACCCCACCGGGGGGGTTGCGGGAGGCTCCGCCCCCCGCAGTCGCGGGGTTCCCCGGACCCCTCCGTCCGGCGCCCTGCCGGCCGACTAGCCGATGCCCGAGCTCCCCGAGCTCGACGTGCTCGCCGAGAACCTGGCCGCCCGGCTGGGCGGGGCCAGGGTGGCGTCGGTGCGGGTCGTGTCGGTGGCCGCCCTCAAGACCTTCGACCCGCCGATCGACGACCTGGCCGGCCGGGCCGTCACCGGGGCCGGCCGGCGGGCCAAGTACGTCTGGCTCCAGCTCGGCGAGCTGTACCTGGTGATGCACCTGTCGCTGGGCGGCCGGCTGGTGGTCGGGGCCAAGCCGGCGAGCCGCAAGGTCGCGGTGCTCACCGTCGACCTCGACGACGGCCGGGTGCTGTCGATGACCGAGGGCGGCACCCAGCGCCGCGCCGCCGTCTGGCTGGTCGACGACGTCGAGAAGGTGCCCGGGCTGGCCGGGCTCGGCCCGGAGCCGCTGGACCCCGGCTTCACCGTGGAGCGCCTGGCCGCGATCCTGGCCGAGGGCGGCCACACCCTCAAGTGGATGCTGACCGACCAGCGCGCCATGGCCGGGGTCGGCAACGCCTGGAGCGACGACGTGCTCCACCGCGCCAAGCTGTCGCCGTTCGCGCGCCCGGAGCGGCTCGACCGCGACGAGGTCGCCCGCCTCCACGCCGCCCTGGTCGGCGTGCTCACCGAGGCCCGCGGCAGCCTCGCCGAGCAGGTCGGCGGCGAGGTGGAGCTGCCGCGCGCGGCAAAGCGGCGCTTCGCCGTCCACGGCCGCGCCGGCGCCGCCTGCTTCGTCTGCGGCGACACCATCCGCTCGGTGTGGATGGGGCAGCGCGAGACCTCGTACTGCCCGACCTGCCAGACGGGGGGGCGGGTCCTCGCCGACCGCCGGCGGTCGCGGTTCTTGCGGTGAGCTCGGCGGAGGCACGGTTGCGCGGGCCTCGTTCGTTCACGTGCGCACGAGGTGGGGTGGTGGCTACACTCGGCGTTCGGCCCGGGGGAGCGCCGGGCGTTGGCGTCCCGTCGGAGGAGCCCGTGCCCGAGCTGCCGGAGGTCGAGACCCTCCGCCACGAGCTCGACAAGGAGGTCGCCGGCCGGAGGATCAAGGCGGTGGAGGTGCGGGCGGCGCGGATCGTGCGCCGCCACCGCAACCGCCGGGACTTCGCCGACCGGCTCGTCGGGCGCAAGCTCGTCGGGCACGCCGGGCGGCTGGGGACCCTACTTCTGCTTCCGCTTGACGGTGAGGAACGCTCCACGCTGGTGCTGGACCTCGGGACCGCCGGCAGGCTGCTCAAGGAGCGCAGCGCCGCGCCGGTCGAGCGGCAGACCGACGCGGTGCTGACCTTCACCGTCGGCGGCGACCTGCGCGCCCTGGAGCTGGGCGAGGCCGGCGAGCTGTTCGTGGCCGGCGTGGGCGCGCTGGACCAGCTGGCCGAGGAGCGGCGCGGGGCGTTCGACCCGCTCACCGACGCCCTCACCTGGCAGGCGTTCCACGCCAGGCTGGAGTCGAGGCAGGAAGGCCTGCGGTCGCTGCTCACCAACCCCTCGTTCGTGGCCGGCATCGGCCCGGTCTACGCCGACGAGGTCCTGTGGGGGAGCGAGCTGCGCTGGGACCGCCGCTCGGAGCGCCTCTCGGCCCAGGAGGTCCGGCGGCTGCACCGGGCGATCCTGGAGGTCGTGCAGGAGGCCGTGCGGCTGCGTGGCAGCTCGGTCGGCGAGGCGCCGTGGCTGGACCTGCGCGGCAACAAGGGGGAGTACGAGCCGCTGCTCAACGCCTACCTGCGGGAGGGCCAGCCGTGCCGGCGCTGCCGCACGCCGCTGGTCGGCGAGCGCGCCGAGCGCGGCGAAACCACGTACTATTGCCCCAAATGTCAGAGCTGAAGGCCGCCGCCACCCCAGGCCCCGACCCTGACGTCCCCGGAACCCCGGCCCGCCGGCCGGCCGCTGTGGCCGTCGCCGTCGTGCTCGCCGCCGTCCTCGCCGGCTGCGGTGGCGCGCCGCCCGCCGAGCCGCCCGCCCCGGCGCCCACCGCGGCGCCGACCACCAGGCCGGCGCCCAAGGCCGGCCCGGTCCGCCTCGGCAGCGCGCCCGCCTACGCCGCCCTGGCCACCACCGACGTCACCGTCCGCTCCCGGCCCCGCGGCGGCGAGGTCGTCGGCCTGTTCCCGCGCACCACGCCGTGGGGCAGCCCCACCCCGTTCCTGGTGGAGGGCGCCCGCCGCAACGTCACCGGCGAGACCTGGCTGAAGGTGCTGGTGCCGCGCCGGCCCAACGAGTCCACCGGCTGGCTCCGCCGCGACCAGGTCCGCCTGCGCCCGGTCGACTACGAGGTCGAGGTCAGCCTGTCGGCCAGGACCGTGCGCCTGCTGCGCGACGGGCGCGAGGTGGCCACCTGGCCGGCCGGCGTCGGCCGGTCCTACACCCCCACCCCGACCGGGCGCTTCTTCGTCACCGTGAAGCTGCGCCCGCCGCAGATCTCCACCGTCTACGGCGCCTGGGCGCTGGGGCTCTCCGGCTACTCCGAGGTCCACGAGCAGTTCGGCACCGGCGACGGGCAGATCGCCCTGCACGGCACCCACGACCCGGCCGGCGACCTGGGCCGGGAGGTCTCCAACGGCTGCGTCCGCCTGGACAACCAGGCCATCACCACCATGGCGGAGACCCTCCCGCTCGGCACGCCGGTGACCATCCGCGCGTGAGCCGGCCAGGCGGCGCGCTGCGGCTGCGGGCGGTCGTCCGCGGCGAGGTGCAGGGCGTCGGCTACCGCTGGTCGGTGCAGCGCCTGGCCCGCCGGCTGGGGCTCACCGGCTACGCCCAGAACCTGCCCGACGGGTCGGTGCGGGTGGAGGCCGAGGGCGACCCGGCGCAGCTCGACGAGCTGGAAGCGTTCCTGCGCGGCGGCCCCCGGTTCGCCGAGGTCGACCGGCTCGACAGCGAGCGGGTCGCCGCCACCGGCGAGTTCCACGACTTCGCCACGAGGTGAGCCCCGGTGGACCGGGGCGGGTGCCCGGCGACGGGTTCGTCCCGAAAGGCTTGCTTGGCGCCTCCATGAGAACGTGTTATAGTCCGCTTGTGAAATCAGCTCTCTGGGGCCGCCCCGACGCGGTAGCCGCTCCGCCCGGCTGCATCGGGCAGGGTCAGCCACACGCAGGGGACCTTCCTCCCCCGGAGAACAGACAGTAAGTCGTCAGCCGTCGGATTCCGTGCGGCGCTGGACGACCTCTGTGGCGTGCCAGCCCGGCGGACGGACCGCAGCGGATACCCCGAAGCCGCTGCTGATGGGAGGAGCTTCCCGGATGTCGAAGGCGCTCATGGGCTACGTAGGTCAGCCGCCCGCCTACATGATCCTGCGGGAGCTGAATGCCCTCAAGGCGCGTGTCGCCGAACTCGAGCGGGCGCTGTCGGTGGCAGAGCGGGACCTCGCCCTTCGCGAGGTCGAGGAGTTCCCCACCTCGACCTCCAAGGAAGCGGCCCTGGCATAGCCAGGGTTCTCGTTTCGTTCGGGGCCTCCACGCGGGGGCCCCGACTCGTTGTGGACCTCCAGCCTCCCAAGGACCGTTCCAGGCCCGTGCTACACTGCCGCCGCTTCGGGGGACGAGGGGGTGCGGGCCAGCCGCCGTGTTCTTGAAGTCGCTGACCCTGCGCGGGTTCAAATCGTTCGCCGAGAAGACCATCCTGGACTTCGAGCCGGGGGTCACGGTCATCGTCGGGCCCAACGGCTCCGGCAAGTCCAACGTGGTCGACGCGATCGCGTGGGTGCTCGGCGAGCAGGGCCCCAAGTCGCTGCGCGGCGGCAAGATGGAGGACGTGATCTTCGCCGGCACGGGCAGCCGCCCCGCCCTGGGCCGCGCCGAGGTGACCCTGACCATCGACAACAGCGCCGGGCTGCTGCCGGTCGACTACAGCGAGGTCACCGTCACCCGGCTGCTGTACCGCTCGGGGGAGAGCGAGTACGCGCTGAACGGCACCGCCTGCCGGCTGCTCGACATCCAGGAGCTGCTCTCCGACACCGGCGTCGGCCGCGAGCTGCACACCGTCCTCGGCCAGAACCGCCTGGAGGACGTGCTCCACGGCCGCCCCGAGGACCGCAGGGCCGCGATCGAGGAGGCGGCCGGCGTCTACAAGCACCGCCGCCGCAAGGACAAGGCCCTGCGCAAGCTGGCCGGCATGGAGCAGCACCTGCTGCGCCTCTCCGACCTGGTCGGCGAGCTGCGCCGCCAGCTGAAGCCGCTGCAGCAGCAGGCCGAGACCGCCGCCAAGGCGGCCGCGGTCGCCGCCGAGCTGCGCGAGGTCCGCCTCACCCTGCGGGCCAGGGAGCTGGCCACCGCGCGCGAGCGCTCCTCGGTCCTGGACGCCGAGGAGGCGGCCTTCGCCGCCCGCCTCGCCGAGCTGGAGGACCGCCACCACGCCGCCCAGGCCGACGAAGGCCGCCTCGGCGGCGACCTGGCCGGGCTGGAGCCGCAGGCCGCCCAGGCCGGGGAGGCCGTCCACCGCCTGGAGACGGTGCGCGAGCGCCTGCGGGGCACCGTGGCGCTGGCCGAAGAGCGCGCCCGCCACCTCGCCGAGGCCCTGGCCACCGAGGCCGAAGGGCGCTCCGCGGCCGACCTGGAGCGGGAGGCGGCGGCGGTCGCCGAGGAGCTGGCCGCGGTCGAGGCCGAGCTGGCCACCACCGCCGCCGCCTCCCGCTCCAGCGAGGCGGAGCGGGACCGGGCCAGGGCCGCCCTGGCCGCCCACGACCAGGCGGCGACCCGTGCCGAGCGCGACCGGGCCGGCGCCCACAAGCGTGAGGTCCGCCTGGCCAGCGAGGTTGCCGGCCTGGAGCGGACCATCGAGCAGATGGAGGCCGAGGCCGGCCGGCTCCGCGGGCAGGCCGCGCTCCTGCAGCGGCGGCAGGGCGACGCCACCGGCCAGCTGGAGCGGCTGCGGGCCGAGGGGGTCGAGCTGGAGCGGCAGCTCGCCGTCAGTGCCGCCGACCTGACCGCGGCCGGCGAGCGCCGGGACCGGCAGGCGACCGAGACCAGGCGGCTGGCCGCCGAGGAGCGCCGGGCCGAGGCCGAGCGGGCCGCCGCCAGCGCCCGCCGCGAGGCGTTCGCGGCCACCGCCCGGGCGGCCGGCGGCGACGCCCTGGCGTTCCTGGAGGGCGCCGGGCGCGACGGCGTGCTCGGGCCCCTCGCCCCTGCCCTGTCGGTCGAGCCCGGGTACGAGGCCGCGGTCGCCGCCGCCCTCGGCGCCGACGCCGACGCCATCGTGGTCGCCGGCGCCGAGGTCGCCGCCGGCGGCGCCACGCTGCTGCGCGACGCCGGCAGCGGCCGCGCGATCCTGCTCCACCCGGCGACTGCGGGGGGCTCCGCCCCCCGCAACCCCCCCGACCAGGCGTCCCAGCGGATCGAGGCCGGCGGGGGACCGGAGGCCGGGCTGGACGGCGCGCCGCTGCTGCTGGACCGGGTGCGCGCCAACGGCCGGGCCGGTGAGGTGGCCAGGGCCCTGCTGGCAGGGGTGCTGGTCGCACGCGACCTCGACCAGGGCAGGGCCCTGCTGGACCGCCACCCCGACCGCCGGGTGGTCACCCGCGCCGGCGAGCTGCTCGCCGCCGGGCGCGTCGAGGGCGGGGTCGTCCCGGAGGCCAGCGGGCTGGCCGCCCGCCGCGCCGCCGACGAGGCCGCGGAGGCCGAGGCGAAGGCCACCGCGGCCCTGGAGCGGCTCACCGTGGAGGTGCAGGCGGCCCAGCGCGGCCTGGGGGCGTGCGAGGTCGCCGCCGACGACGCCGCCAGGATCCTCGCCGAGGCGCAGGCCGCCGTGCGGCGCCTCGAGGACCGCATCGCCCTGGCCGGCAAGGAGCTGCGCGGCCTGGAACGCGAGGCGGCCGCGGCGGCCGAGCGGCTCCACGAGCTCGACGCCGGCCGCGAGCGGGCGGCGTCCCGGCTCACCGACGCCGAGGCGGAGCTGGCCGCGATCAAGGACGGGGTGGGCGCGGCACGGCCGCCGGACCCGGAGGCCCGCCAGCCCCTCGCCGAGGCCCTCGACCGCGCCGAGCGCGCGGCCACCGCCGCCAGCGTCGCCGGGGCGACCGTGGGCGAGCGCCGGCGGTTGCTGCACCGGCGCCTGGCCGAGCTGCGCGCCCAGGCCGCCGCCGAGGTGGCGGCCGCCGAGCGCCGCGCCAGGATCACGGCGGCCCGGCTGGACGGCGCCGCCCGCGCCAGGGACGCCGCCGCCGCCGGGCAGCGCGCCCTCGACCGGCTGCGCCGCTCGCTGGCCGCCGCCACCGGCGAGCGTGACCGGCTGACCCAGGCGCTCCAGGCCGCCAGGGCCGGCCTGGCCGCGGCGGCGGCGGCGCGCCGGGACGCCGCCGCGGCCCTCGACGAGCACCACGGCGCCACCCGCGCCTCCGACACCGCCCGGGTCGAGGCCCGGCTGCGGGCCGAGGAGCTGGGCAAGCGGATCGTGGAGGAGTTCGCCATCGACCCCGACGAGGCGCTGGCCGAGTACCTGCCCGACGAGGCGCGGCTGGGCGAGCTGCCCGCGGCCGACCCGCGCCGCCAGCCCTCGGCCGAGCTGCGCCGCGTCGCCACCGCGCTGGACCGCCGCCTGGCGCTGCTCGGCCGCGTCAACCCGCTGGCGCTGGAGGAGTTCCGCGCCCTCGAGGAGCGCTACGGCTTCCTGTCCGGCCAGCTCCAGGACCTCAGGGAGAGCCGCCGCGACCTGCTCAAGGTGGTCAGGGCGGTGGACGAGCGGGTCCGCGAGGTGTTCGGCCAGGCGTTCGAGGAGGTGGCCCGCGAGTTCCAGCGGACCTTCGGGCTGCTGTTCCCCGGCGGCACCGGCCGCCTGGTGCTCACCGACCCGGACGACCTGCTGGGCAGCGGGGTGGAGGTCGAGGCCCGCCCGCCGGGCAAGCGGGTGCGGCGCCTGTCGCTGCTGTCCGGCGGCGAGCGCAGCCTGGTGGCGCTCGCCTTCTACTTCGCCATCTTCCGCGCCAGGCCGAGCCCGTTCTACGTCCTCGACGAGGTCGAGGCCGCCCTCGACGACGTCAACCTGCACCGCTTCCTCGACCTGCTCGACGACGCCCGCGAGCTGGCCCAGCTGCTGGTCGTCAGCCACCAGCGGCGCACCATGGAGGCGGCCGACGCCCTCTACGGCGTCTCCATGCAGGCCGACGGGGTCAGCAAGGTGGTCAGCCGGCGGTTGCGGGACGACGGCGTCGACCAGGCCGCCGCGGCGACGACGAGGTGAGCTAGTGGGAAGCGTGGACATCCTGCTCGTGGTGGGCGCGGTCCTGCTGATCGTCGCCGTGGTCGCGGTGGTGCCGCTGGTCCTCGGGCGCCGCCGGCGCCACGACGCCGACCGGGCCGGTCAGGTCCTGCTGGACCGCGAGCCAGGGGTCGGCGACGACCCGGGCCAGCCGCCCCAGCCGGGCCGCGAGGTCACCGACGTCGACCTGCCCGCCGACCGGCGGGGCGTGGCCACCGCGCCGCCTCCCGGGCCGCCCCCCACCGAGGAGCTGCCGGCCGCGCGGCGCCGCTTCCGTGAGCGCCTCGGCCGCTCGCGGGCGGCGATCTCGCGGGGCCTGTCCGGGCTGCTCGACCGCGGCGCCGACGACGACCAGGCCTGGGAGGAGCTGGAGGAGGCGCTGATCGCCGCCGACGTCGGGGTGGCCACCACCGGCGAGCTGGTCGAGCGGCTGCGGAGCAGGGCGAGGGCCGAACGGGCCTCCGGTGACGAGCTGCGCGCCCTGCTGCGCGACGAGCTGCTGGAGGCGGTCGGCGGCGGCGACCGGTCGCTGGCCCTCGACCTGCTGGACGAGCACCAGCGGCCGGGGATCGTGCTGGTGGTCGGCGTCAACGGCACCGGCAAGACGACCACGGTCGGCAAGCTCGCCCTGGCCCTGGCCGAGGAGGGCAAGCAGTCCGTCCTGGTCGCCGCCGACACGTTCCGGGCGGCCGCGGCCGAGCAGCTGGTGGTCTGGGGCGATCGGGTCGGCGCGCAGGTCGTCTCCGGCCAGCAGGGCGCCGACCCCGCCGCGGTCGCCTTCGACGGCCTCGCCTCGGCCAGGGCCAGGGGCGGCGACGTGCTGCTGGTCGACACCGCCGGGCGGCTGCACACCAAGACCAACCTGATGGACGAGCTGCGCAAGCTGCGCCGGGTGCTGGAGCGCGAGGGCGGCCAGGTCCGCGAGGTGCTGCTGGTGCTCGACGCCACCACCGGCCAGAACGGCCTCGCCCAGGCGCGCGAGTTCACCGACGCCGTCGGCGTCACCGGCGTGGTGCTCACCAAGCTGGACGGCACCGCCAAGGGCGGCATCGTGGTCGCCGTTCAGCGCGACCTCGGCATCCCCGTCAAGCTGGTCGGCCTCGGCGAGGGCGCCCACGACCTGGCGCCGTTCGACCCGGACGCCTTCGTCGACGCGCTGCTCGCCGACGACCGGGCCTGAGGCCCCGCGCTCAGCCCATCCCGGCGAGCATCCTGCGGTCCTCCTCCAGCTGCCGCTGTAGCAGCGCCAGCAGCTCCTGCTTGCGGTCCACGAACCGCTGGAAGGCCTCGGCGACCTCCGGCGACACCGCCCGCAGGTCGTGGCGGCCCATCGGCAGGTCCCGCTGCGCGGCCATCTGCCCGGCGGCCGCCGCCAACTGGGCGGCGGCGTCCCGGTGCCGGCGCGCCAGCTCCTGGTACACCTCGTGCTCCCGCCTGGAATGCTCGTCGTCCAGCTCCAGCGTCGGCAGGTGGGCCTCGAGGTTCTCGGCCAGGGCGGCGGTCAGCTCGGCGAGCTTGGCCGGCAGCGGGGCGTTCTCCGCGAGGCCCTGGCCGCAGGTCGGTTGCTCCACGGTGGCGCTCCTCTGTGCTCGCTACGCCGGCGCGGCGCGGGGGGCGAGGCCGGCGACGACGGTGGCGGTCAGCTCGGCGGCGAGGTGGCCGTCGGCGTCCAGCTCGGGGTCGAAGATGGTGAGCTGCACGCCGGTGGCCAACCCGTCGGCGGTGAGCCCACGCAGCAGCGCCGCCAGCTCCTGGTGGCTGAGGCCGCCGGGCTCGGGGCTGTCGACCGCCGGCATGACCTCCGGGTCCAGGACGTCGGCGTCCACGTGGACCCAGAACCCCTCCACGCCCCGGCCGGCCAGGGTCGCCACCGCGCCGGCGGCGACCTCCTCCGGGCCGAGGCGGCGCAGCTCGGCCGCGTCGTACAGGGTCATCGGCGTCGCCAGCACCTCGTCCGCGATGCCCTCCAGCCCGCGGTGGCCGACCGCGACCACGTCGGCGTCGCGCACCAGCGGCCGGCGGCCCTCCAGGTTGGTGAGCTGCTCGGCGCCGCGGCCGGTGACCACCGCCAGGTCCTCGCCGGCGACGCTGCCGACGGGGCCGACCAGGTGGGCGTTGCCGGGGTGGCGGAAGTCGAGGCCGCCGTCGACCGAGACCAGCCCGTAGCGCCCGCGCCGGCGCAGCGCCAGCGCGGCGCCGAGCAGGATGCTGCAGTCGCCGCCGAGCAGCAGCGGGAACGCGCCGGTCCCCAGCACCTCCTGCAGCCGGTCGGCCAGGGCCACCGAGTAGGCCGGCAGGGTGTCGCCGTTGCGGACGCCGGTGGCCGGGTCGACCTCGGGACGGTACGGGGGCGGCTCCACCCGGCCGGCGTCGGCGGCACCCAGGCGCTCCACCAGGCCGTGCCGCCGCAGCGCCTCGGGCAGCCGCCAGCAGCCCGGCACCCTGCCGGGCGCGGGCGGCCGCAGCCCCAGCACCGAGGGGGCGTCGAGCACCGCGATCCCGCGGTCCGCCATCTGTGCCTCCTCGCGTTCCGGTGGGCCGGCTCAGCCCAGCTCGGCGACGCCCTCGAGCAGCCGGTCGACCTCGGCGCGGTCGTTGTAGTGGACCAGCCCGGCCCGGACGGCGCCGCCGGTGTCGCGGATGCCGAGCGCCCCGGTCGGCTCCCAGGCGTAGTTGTGCCCGTTCCACACGTTGACCTTCCGCGCCGCCAGGTGCGCGGCGACCGCCTGCGGCGGGCGCCCGGCGAGGTTGAAGTACGCCGTGGCGGTGCGGTCGGCGGCCTTGCCGTAGGCGGTCACGTGGCCCATCGCCTCCAGCCCGCCCGACAGCACCGCGAACAGCTCCTGCTCGTGGGCCTCGGCCGCGGCCATCGAGGCCAGCAGCCGCTGCCGGCGGGGGCCGCCCGCGGCCGGGGCCAGCGCCGCGAGGGGGGCCCCGGCGGCGGCCCCCC
>Ga0081538_10002357_pt1 | contig 18581 bp, 15 predicted proteins | sample TabmetS5T2R1_FD_71022 | JGI IMG/M metagenome (GOLD analysis project Ga0081538, IMG submission 71022) | Tabebuia heterophylla rhizosphere microbial communities from the University of Puerto Rico - S5T2R1 | ecosystem: Host-associated > Plants > Roots > Rhizosphere ... | reverse complement strand
CGACTCCAGCCGCTGGTGCACCACCGAGCCGTCGTTGACGAACAGCGGGAAGTCGCCGGCTTCGTCATAGACGAAGGCCATGCCGCCCGACATGCCGGCGGCGAAGTTGTCGCCGACGCGCCCGAGGATCACCGCGGTGCCGCCGGTCATGTATTCGCAGCCGTTGGAGCCGCAGCCTTCCACCACCACGTCCGCGCCGGAGTTGCGCACGGCGAATCGCTCGCCCGCCTGGCCCGCCGCGAACAGCTTGCCGGCGGTCGCGCCATACAGGACGGTGTTGCCGATGATGGTGTTGTCCTGGCTGGTTAGCTTGGAGCTGGGCAGCTGCCGCACCACGATCGTGCCGCCGCTGAGGCCTTTGCCGACATAGTCGTTGGCATCGCCGAACACTTCCAGCTTCACGCCCTGCACCGCGAAGGCGCCGAGCGACTGGCCGGCCGAGCCGCGCAGGCGCACGGTCAGGTGGTTGGGCTTCAGCCCCGCCATGCCGAACCGCTTGGTGATGTGGGCCGACAGGCGCGTGCCGATGGCACGGTAGGTGTTGCGGATGTTGTATTGCAGCTGCATCTTCTCGCCGGCCTCGAACAGCGGCTTGCAATCCTCCACCATCCGGGCATCGAGCGTGTCGGGTACCTCGTTGCGGCCTTCGAGCGTGCAATAGCGCGCCTGGTCGCCCGGGTCGGCCTGCGAGAGCAGCGGATTGAGGTCGAGATCGTCGAGGTCCGCCGCGCCGCGGCTCACCTGCTCGATCAGCTCGGTGCGGCCGATCACCTCGTTCAAGGTGCGGTAGCCGAGCGAGGCCAGCACTTCGCGCACCTCTTCGGCGATGAAGCTGAACAGGTTGACCACCTTCTCCGGCGTGCCGGTGAAGCGCTCGCGCAGCTTCGGATCCTGGGTGCAGACGCCGACCGGGCAGGTGTTGGAATGGCACTGCCGCACCATGATGCAACCCATCGCGACCAGCGACGCGGTGCCGATGCCGAATTCCTCCGCGCCCAGGATCGCGGCGATCACCACGTCGCGGCCGGTCTTGATGCCGCCGTCGGTGCGCAGCCGCACGCGATGGCGCAGGCGGTTCAGCGTCAGCACCTGGTGCGCCTCGGCGAGGCCCATTTCCCATGGGATGCCGGCATACTTGATCGAGGTGTGCGGCGACGCGCCGGTGCCGCCGACATGGCCGGAGATCAGGATCACGTCGGCCTTGGCCTTGGCGACGCCGGCCGCAATCGTGCCGATGCCGGAGCGTGCCACCAGCTTCACGCACACCTTGGCGGTCGGGTTGATCTGCTTCAGGTCGTAGATCAGCTGCGCCAGATCCTCGATCGAATAGATGTCGTGATGCGGTGGCGGCGAGATCAGTGAAACGCCGGGCGTCGCGTGGCGCAGGGTCGCGATCTCGATCGAGACCTTGAAGCCAGGCAGCTGGCCGCCTTCGCCGGGCTTGGCGCCTTGCGCGACCTTGATCTCGATCTCGCGGCAGTTGGCGAGATATTCGGCGGTGACCCCGAAGCGGCCCGAAGCGATCTGCTTGATCGCCGAGTTTTCGTTGTCGCCGTTCGACTTCGGCTTGAAGCGCGCCGGATCCTCGCCGCCTTCGCCGGAGTCCGACTTGGCGCCGATGCGGTTCATGGCGATGTTGAGCGTGCCGTGCGCCTCGCGCGACAGCGCACCCAATGACATGCCTGGCGTCACGAAGCGCTTGCGCAGCTCGGTGATGCTCTCGACCTCGTCGATCGAGATGCTCTTGCCGGTGGGGACGAAGTCCAGCAGGTCGCGGATCGCGACCGGCGGCGCCTTGGCGATCATCTCGCTGTAGCGCTTGAAGGTCTGGTAGGATTCGCTGGCGACCGCCGACTGCAGGGTGTGGATCGCATCCGCCTGCCAGGCGTGGGTCTCGCCGCCCTTGCGGTATTTGTAGAAGCCGCCGATCGGCAGCGCGATCGCGTCCGGGTTCCACGCGCGCGCGTGCAGCGCGGTCACGCGGCGCTGGATGCCGGTCATGCCGATCCCGGAGATGCGCGACGGCATGTTCGGGAAATACTCGGCGACCAGGGTGCGCGACAGGCCGAGCGCTTCGAAATTCGCGCCGCCGCGGTACGACGACACCACCGCGATGCCCATCTTGCTCATGACCTTGAGCAGGCCCTGGTCGATGGCATAGCGGAAACGGTCCAGGCAGTCGTCGAGGCTGATTTTGCCGAACAGGCCGCGGCCATGGCGGTCGGCGATCGAAGCCTCCGCCACATAGGCGTTGACCGTGGTCGCGCCGACGCCCACCAGCACCGCGAAGTGATGCACGTCCAGGCATTCGCCGGAGCGCACATTGAGCGAGGTGAAGGTGCGCAATTGCTGGCGCAGCAGATGCACATGCACCGCGCCGGTCGCGAGGATCATCGGGATCGCGGCGCGGTTCGGCCCGGCGCGCTCGTCCGACAGGATGAGATGGGTGGCGCCGCCGCGCACCGCGTCCTCGGCCTGGCGGCGGATGGTCTGGATCGCCTCGCGCAGCGCGTGGTCGCTGGCCTTCGGATCGAAGGTGCAGTCGATCTCCGCCGCGCTCTGGTTCATGTAGGCGCGCATGGCCTGGAACTCGGCCGTCAGCAGCACCGGCGAATCGAGCTGCAGCAGGCGGCACTGCCCCTCGTCCTCGTCCATCACGTTGCCGAGGTTGCCGAGGCGGGTCTTCAGGCTCATCACCCGCTGCTCGCGCAAGCTGTCGATCGGCGGGTTGGTGACCTGGCTGAAATTCTGCCGGAAGAAGTGGTGCAGGCCGCGATACTGGTCCGAAAGGATCGCGAGCGGCGTGTCGTCGCCCATCGAGACGACGGCCTCCTTTGCATCCTCCACCATCGGCTGGAGCACCAGCTCGAGGTCTTCCATGGAAAGGCCGGCCGCGACCTGGCGGCGGCGCAGTATTTCCTTCTCGAAGCGCGCCGGCTCACCGCGCGTCTTCTTGAGCAGGTCGTCGATGACGGTGATGTGCTTGACCCAGTCGCCGAAATCCGCGCTGTCGGCCAGCGTGTCCATGATCTCTCGATGATCGTAGAAACGCCCTTCGCCGAGATCGACGGCGATCATCTGTCCGGGGCCAAGGCGGCCCTTGCGGCTGATGCGGTCCTCGGCCAGCTTCACCATGCCGGTCTCGGAACCCGCGACCAGCAATCCGTCATTGGTGATGGAATAGCGCAGGGGCCTGAGGCCGTTGCGGTCGGTGAAGGCGACCACCCAGTTGCCGGCAAAGCCGCAGATCGCGGCCGGCCCGTCCCACGGTTCCATCACCGAGTTGCAGTACGAGAACAGATCCTTGTGCGTCTGCGGCATGGCGGCGCGGCCGTCCCACACGTCGGGCACCAGCAGGCACTTCACCATCGGCAGCGTGCGCTCTTCCGTGGTCATCACCTCGAACACGTTGTCGAGTGCGGCGGAATCGGAGCCGCCCGGCTGGATGACGGGCTTCAGCTCCGCCATGCGGTCGCCATAGACCGGCGAATACATGCGCGTCTCGTGCGCCTTCATCCAGTTGACGTTGCCCTTCAGCGTGTTGATCTCGCCATTGTGCGCGATCACGCGGAACGGCTGCGCCAGGTTCCAGGTCGGGAAGGTGTTGGTCGAATAGCGCTGGTGATAGACCGCGAAGTTGGAGATGAAGCGCTCGTCCAGCAGGTCCGGATAGAAAGCGGTCAGCTGCTCCGCCAGGAACATGCCCTTGTAGATGACCGAGCGGCAGGAGAGCGAGCAGATGTAGAGCTCGCCGATGCCCTCCTCGGCCGCGGCGCGCTCGATGCGCCGGCGGATGACGTAGAGATCAGTCTCGAAGATCTCCTCGCTCACGCCCTTCGAGTTGGCGATCATGATCTGCTCGATCTCGGGCCGCGTGGCATTCGCCTTCTCGCCGATGACGCCGATATTCACCGGCACCTGGCGCCAGCCATAGATGGTGTAGCCGTAGTTCAGGATCTCGCGCTCGACGATGACGCGGCAGACCTCCTGCTTGCCGAGGTCGGTGCGCGGCAGGAAGATCTGGCCGATGCCGAGCTTGCCGGGGCTGAGCGCCTGGCCGACCTTGCGCACATAGTCCTCGAAGAAGGCATGCGGAATCTGCACGTGGATGCCGGCACCGTCGCCGGTCTTGCCGTCGGCATCGACCGCGCCGCGGTGCCACACCGATTTCAGCGCCTCGATGCCCATCAGCACGATCTCGCGCCGCGGCTCGCCATCGATCGCCGCGATCACGCCGACGCCGCAGGCATCGTGCTCGTCGGCCGGATCATAGAGGCCGGTATCCTTCAGGTGGCGCGCCTGCTGCTGGTAGGTCTCTTTCCAGTTCGTCATGGTGAGACCTCCTACTCCGCCGCCAGCTTGGCGCGCGCTTGGGTGATGTAGCTGTCGATCGCGGCCGCCGCGTCGCGGCCGTCGCGGATCGCCCATACCACCAGCGAGGCGCCGCGCACGATGTCGCCGGCGGCGAACACGCCGGGCACGTTCGTCATCAGGCTGCGCCAGTCGACCTTCAGCGTGCCCCAGTTGGTGAGCACGAGGTCGCGGCTGCCAGTCATCCCGGCGACATCCTCGGGATCGAAGCCGAGCGCCTTGATGGCGAGGTCGGCTTCGATGGTGAAGCTCGATCCTTCGATCACGCGCGGCGTCTGCCGTCCGGTCGCATCGGGCAGGCCGAGATGGATGCGCTGGCAGCGCACGCCGGTGACGCGGTTGTCGGCGTTGCCGAGGAACGCCTCGGGCTGCGCCTGCCAGACGAACTGCACGCCCTCTTCCTCGGCATGCGCCACCTCGCGCTGCGAGCCCGGCATGTTGGCGCGGTCGCGGCGATAGACGCAGTGCACGGAGATCGCGCCCTGGCGCACGGCGGTGCGCACGCAATCCATCGCGGTGTCGCCGCCGCCGATCACGACGACCCGCTTGCCGCGCGCATCAAGCGCGCCGGTGTCGAACTCCGGCACCTGGTCGCCGAGGCCCTTGCGGTTGCTGGCGGTGAGGTAGGAGAGGGCGGGCACGATGTTGTCGAGGCCGCTGCCCGGCCCGGCCATCTCGCGCGCCTTGTAGACGCCGATCGCCAGCAGCACGGCATCGTGCTTGCGCTGCAGCTCGGCGAGCGTGACGTCGCGGCCAAGCTCGCAGTTCAGCTTGAACTGGATGCCGCCTTCGGTCAGCTGCTCGGCGCGGCGCAGCACGATCGGCTTCTCCAGCTTGAAGCCGGGAATGCCATAGATCATCAGGCCGCCGATCCGGTCATAGCGATCATAGACCGTCACTTGGTAGCCCTTGCGGCGCAGGAACTCGGCGGCGGCAAGGCCGGCCGGCCCGGCGCCGACGATGCCGATCGATTGCTCACGCTCGCGCGCCGGCTTGATCGGCTTCACCCAGCCCATCTCGAACGCGGTGTCGGTGATGTAGCGCTCGATCGAGCCGATGGTGACCGTGCCGTGCCCGGACTGCTCGATCACGCAATTGCCTTCGCACAGCCGGTCCTGCGGGCAGATGCGGCCGCAGATCTCGGGGAAGGTATTGGTGGCCGAGGCGATTTCGTAGGCCTCCTCCAGCCGCCCCTCGGCGGTTAGCTTCAGCCAGTCCGGGATGTTGTTGTTGAGCGGGCAATGCACTTGGCAGAACGGCACGCCGCATTGCGAGCAGCGGCTGGCCTGGGCCGACGCCGCCGCCGGGCGGAACCGCTCATAGATCTCCTGGAAATCCTCACGCCGCAGGCCGGCCTCGCGCTTGTCCGGCATGGCCTTGGGGAGATTGACGAATTTCAACAGATGCTCGGCCATCCCGCGCCCGTCCCAGTCCCAGATAAGTGGCGAAGGTTTCAAATTGGGCGGCAGAATAGGTCAAAGGACACGACCAATCCAGCGGAATCTGTCAATTAGGGCAATTATATTGACATATTATGATCGTGCTCAGTGCCAAATCGCGATATGACACCGTGGCAATATGTCCGCGATGTTTCATTTAGTTCCATTTTGCGACTATATGTTGCGTTTTTCCAGCGAATCCAACGTGCTATAAGCTCCGACCAACATTGCCCGGCCAATCGGGGGTTCAGCCGAGTGCCGAATATCGACATCCTGGTCCTGGCGATTCTCCAGGGCGCGACCGAATTCCTGCCAATCGGATCCAGCGGCCACCTCGCCATGTTGCCGCAACTTTATTGCTGGGGACCGCAGGCGCCGGGCCTGGCGCTGGCGGCGCTGCTCGGTGCCCTGGTGGCCGTGATGGTGTGCTTCGCCGGCGACCTCATTGGCATGGGGCAGGGCCTCCTCAAGGTGCTGCGGGGTAAGCGCGATGGCCGGGTGCGGCTGATCGGCCTGCTGCTGGTAGCGGCAATTCCCTATCTGGTGGTCGCGTTCCTGGTGGAGCGCTATGCCGGCGACGCGCTGCGCAGCCCGCTGGTGATCGGCAGCGCCTTCATCTTTTTCGGCTTGCTGCTCTACGGTGCCGACAGGCTGGGCCTCACGGTGCGGCGGATCGAACACATGACCTTCGGCCAGGCGCTGACCGTGGGCCTGCTGCAATGCGCCGCGGTCATCCCGGGCGCCAGCGGCACCGGCATCACCATGACCATGGGGCGCGTGCTCGGCTATGAGCGGCTGGAGGCGGTGCGATTCGCGTTCCTGCTGTCGATCCCGATCCTGGCGGCGATGGCTGCCTATAAGGGCTGGCTGGTGTTCCAGGCCGGCTCCGAGATCGACCTGCGGCAGGCTGCCCTGGCGTTCGGCCTCTCTGCCGTCGCTGGCTTTCTCGCTATCGCGTTCCTCGGCTACTGGGTGCGCCGCTCCGGCTTCGCGCCGTTCGTGCTCTACAGCGTCGCGTTCGGCCTCTACGTGCTCTACGTCTTCTACGTAGGTGGCGGGCCCGCTTGTTGAACTACGGCCGGTGGTAGTAGCTGCGCGCGCGGTAGCGGTCGAGATAGGTCGGGATGATCGCTTCGACGCCGGTCGGCGTGATGCCGAGGTCGGTGAGGCCCGCCGAGCCGGCGCTCGGCACGTTGTCGCGCTTCAGCTGTCGCACCTGATCGGTGGTCAGCGCCGGCCCCGGCAGGATCGGCACCACCGCATTGATCGCGCTGGTCGCGCCTTGCGCAACGCATCCGATCGCGCTCGCGATCGGGAAGGGCAGCGGCACCAGCGGGCGCTTGCGGCCGGTCTCGTGCAGCACCATCCGCATCAGCTCCGCGAAGCTGTAGATCTTGGGGCCCGCCAGCTCGTAGGTCTGGCCGGCGGCTTCCGGCGTTTCGATCGCTTTCACCACCGCCTCGGCGACGTCTCCAACATAGACCGGCTGGAACCGGGTCTTGCCGCCGCCGATCAGCGGCAGCGCCGGCGCCAGCTGCGCCATGCGGGCGAAGCGGTTGAAGAAACTGTCTTCCGGCCCGAACACGATGGACGGGCGCAGAATGGTGGCGTTGGGGAACGCCTGCCGCACCGCGGCTTCGCCCGCCGCCTTGGTGCGGGCGTAGGCTGAATCGGAGTTCGCATCGGCGCCGATGGCGGAGATGTGGACAAAGTGCCGCGCCCCGGCGCGTGCTGCTTCCTCGGCGATCGCCTTCGCGCCCTCGGCATGCACGGCCGCGAACTTCTGCGGGCCGCCCTCGAACAGGATGCCGACCAGGTTGACCACCGCTTCGGCTCCGGCGACCGCGCGCGCGACCGAGGCGCGGTCGCGAACGTTGGCGGAGACCGGCGTCACCTGCCCCACGGCACCAGCAGTTTTCAGGAACAGAGCCTCATCCGGGCGGCGCACCGCGACCCGCACCAGCCAGCCGGCACGCGCCAGGTTGGTCACCACGTAGCGCCCGATGAATCCCGATCCACCGAACACCGTCGCCAAGCGCTGCATGCCCGCCCCCATCCCGAGACCGTTGATTTTGGCTAGGTATGTGGCAATGGGCCGGCTTTGTAAACGTCGCTGTCGGGCCGCCAAATCGCGGTTGACTTTGAGCCGGTTCTGGACAGAATGCGCCGCGCCGCGCGACCCGCCTCCTGGCGAGGTTGCTTGGCCCAGGTGGCGGAATTGGTAGACGCGCAGGTTTCAGGTACCTGTGGGGCAACCCGTGAAGGTTCGAGTCCTTTCCTGGGCACCATCTCATCAAATAATGGGCATGGTCCGATCGCAGCGGCGGCGCCGCGCGCCTGCTCGGCGCTTTGCCAAATGCCGCAAATGACGGCAGGATGACGGCCATGTTCGAATCGACCGATAGAGGACACTGAATGACCATCGAGCTGTACCGCGGCGACCTTCCCGCGGGCCTGAAGCTCGGGCCGGTGGTCGCGGTCGATACCGAGACCATGGGCCTCAACGCTGTGCGCGACCGGCTGTGCCTGGTCCAGCTGAGCCAGGGCGACGGCATCTGCCATCTGGTGCAGATCGCGAAGCCGCCTAAGGGCCAGCGCGCGACCGCCCCCAATCTCAAGGCGCTGCTCGAGGACCCAAATGTCCTGAAGCTGTTCCACTTCGCGCGCTTCGATTTGAGCGCGCTCAAGGTCAATCTCGAGATCGATTGCGCGCCCGTCTACTGCACCAAGATCGCGGCCAAGCTGGTGCGCACCTTCACCGACCGGCACGGCCTCAAGGATTTGTGCAGGGATTTGCTGGGTGTCGACCTGTCGAAGCAGCAGCAAAGCTCGGACTGGGGCGCGGAGACCCTCAGCCAGGAGCAGCTGAAATATGCCGCGGCCGATGTCCTCTATCTGCATCAGCTGAAGGAAAAGCTGGATCCGATCCTGGAGCGGGAGGGACGCCGCGAGCTGGCGGAGGGATGCTTCGGCTTCCTCCCGACGCGGGCCGCTCTGGATCGGCTGGGCTGGGATCAGCCCGACATATTCGAGCACTAACAGGATCGGCTCGGATTTCTCCGTTGCTGCGCAAAGGCTTGGCTGGACTTGGGCTCGCCGGGCGGCGGGACTTCGCTGGATTTGCCGGCCGCGCGGCGCTATGGTCCGGCCAGTCCTGATGAATTGCCGCCGTAGATTGAGGAGAGGGCATTGACGGCACGGGCAAGAGGCGAGGCGAGCGAGGCGCGAAAGACGCCCGCGGCGCCCGCGCATGCGTCATCCACCACCGCCGGACCGGCAGCCGAAGGGCTGGCGGCGGCGCGCCGCGTCCTCACGCAGGAGGCCGATGCCCTGGTGCGCCTGGCCGAGGATCTCGACGAACGGATCGGCCGCGCGCTCGACATCCTGGCCGGAGTGACCGGCCGCGTCGTCGTCACCGGCATGGGCAAGAGCGGCCACATCGCGCGCAAGATCGCGGCGACCTTCGCCTCCACCGGAACGCCGGCGCTGTTCGTCCATCCGGCCGAAGCCAGCCACGGCGACCTCGGCATGGTGACCGCCGGCGATGCGGTGGTTGCACTCTCCAATTCCGGCGAAACCTTCGAGCTGGCGGACATCGTCAGCCACACCCGCCGCTGGTCGATCCCGCTCATCGCGATCACCTCCAACGGCGCCAGCACCCTGGGCGCTGCGGCCGACGTCACCTTGCCGCTGCCGAAGGTCGGCGAAGCCGGATCGATGGCGATCGCGCCCACCACCTCCACCACCATGATGCTGGCGCTGGGGGACGCGCTGGCGGTGGCGCTACTGGAGCGCAAGGGATTCTCGGCGGAGGATTTCCGCGCCCTGCACCCGGGTGGCAAGCTCGGGCAGAAGCTGCTGCGGGTCGCCGATCTCATGCATGTGGGCAAGGAATTGCCGCTCATCAGCGTTGAATCGGGGATGCAGGAAGCGATCCTGGAAATGACCGCCAAGACCTATGGCTGTGTCGGCGCGATCGACAATGACGGCCATCTGGCGGGGATCGTCACCGACGGCGATTTGCGGCGGCACATGAATCTCGACCTGATGCATCGCACCGTGCGCGAGGTGATGACGGAGCATCCGCGCACCATCCGCGCCGAAGCGCTGGCGGCCGAGGCGCTGCATGTGATGAACGAGAAGTCCATCACCTCGCTATTCGTGCTGGAAGGCGGCAAGCCGGTCGGCATCGTGCGCCTGCACGATTGCCTCAAGGCCGGCGTGGCGTAACGAAAGACGGCCATGGCGAACCCGAGCGACAATCTGCCAGGTCCACCAGTCTCGACGCCCGATGCCGCGCCGGGCTTGGCTGGCATGCGCAGGCTCGCGGCGCACCCGGGTGCCACGCCACGTCGCAAGTTGCGGCGCGGCAAGTCGGTGCGGCTACTCAAGGTGGCCTTGCCGCTGGTCGTGTTCGTGACCATGGGCTATGTCGGCTACTGGTGGCTGCAGTCGCGCGGCACCATCGTCGATCCGACGTTGATGCAGAGCGTGCCTCCGGACCAGGCCGGCAAGTCGGAAGTGACCGTCCAGGACGTCAAGTATGACGGCAAGGACGACAAAGGCCGGCCGTTCAGCATCACCGCCGATTCGGCCTCGCATGTCGACGGCGACGACCGTCACATCTCGCTCAAGAAGCCGCTGGCGGACATCACGATGTCGAGCGGCGCCTACGTGGCGTTGATGGCCAATGACGGCCTGCTCGATCGCGATGCCGACATCATCACCTTGAACGGCGACGTCACCCTGTTCCACGACAACGGCACGTCGTTCCAGACCGACAGCGCCACCATCAATCTCAAGGAAAAGACCGCGGAGGGCAGCGACACGGTCGAGGGCCAGAACGGCGACGGCGAATTGATCTCCCAGGGTTTCCGCGTGCTCGACGATGGCGACACCATCCTGTTCACGGGCAAGGCCTACATGAAGATCTACCCGAAGCAGAAGAAGCAGGCAGGGCAGGGCGGATGATCGCGCATGCCTCCACCAACATCGCCCCCGCCAACATCGCCTGGCGCCGCCTGGTCCGGCGGCACGGTCGGCTGGCACGCCTGTTCACGCTGGTGTTGCCGGTGATCTCGGTCGTGAGCGCCGGTGCCGCGATTTACGGGTGGACCCAGCCCGGCGGGCGCGTCGTCCCCGTAGAAGGGCGGACGACTGCGGACGTGGTCGCCTCCGACGTGACATATGACGACCGGGACGACCAGGGCCGGCGGTTCAGCATCACCGCTGCTTCCGTGTCGCCCGTCGAGAGTGACGACCGTCACATTTCCCTGAGGAAGCCGCTGGCGGACATGACAATGGCTAGCGGCGCCTATGTCGCGCTGGCCGCCAATGAGAGTATTCTGGACCGTGATGCCGGCCTGATGTCCTTGAGTGGCGACGCGACCCTGTTCCACGACACCGGCCTGTCGTTCCAGACCGACAGCGCCACCATCGATCTCGTGGCCAAGACCGCGGAAGGAAACGACGTGGTGGAAGGCCAGAGCGGGGATGGCGAATTGATCGCGCAGGGGTTCCGCGTGCGCGACGATGGCGATACCATAGAGTTTACCGGCAAGGCGTTTATGAAGATCTATTCGAAGCAGAAGGAAGGGCAGGGCGGATGAGCCCGATCGGAGTCATCAGCAGAGCAACGAAGCCGTTCGTCCTCGGCGCGCTCTCGGCTGCGCTGATCCTGGGCCTCTCCTTCGTGGCCTGGTCGCAGGAGACGACCGCGCCCGCGTCTGGCGGCAGCGGCGGCTTCGGCCTCGACAATGACAACAACGAGCCGATCGAGATCTCGGCCGACAACGGCATCGAATGGAAGCGCGATGCGCGCACCTACACCGCGCGCGGCAACGCGCTGGCGCAGCAAGGCGACAGCTCGATCGCGGCGGATACCCTGATCGCCTATCTCGATGAGCAGGACGAGCTCTCGAACTGGGAGGCGATCGGCAACGTCAAGATCGTGACCGGCCAGTCCACCTCCTACGGCGAGCGTGCCGAGTATACGGAAGCGACCCGCCTGCTGGTCCTCACCGGCAGCAACCTCAAGGTCGTGACCGAGAACCAGACCGTGACGGCGCGCGACCAGATCGAATACTGGCGCGACAAGGACGCAGTGGTGGCGAAGGGCAACGTGGTGATCGTGCGCCCGCAGAAGAACACCACCATCAAGTCGGACGAGGCGACCGCCTATTTCCGCGACAAGCTCGACGATCCGGCGACGCCGGAGGACGAGACCGGCGACGGCTCGGAGGTCTACCAGGTCGAGGCGCAGGGCCACGTGCGCGTCGACCGCGAGGAGCAGACCGCGTTCTCCGACCATCTCGCCTACAATCCCGATACCGAGGTCGCGGTGCTGACCGGCAACGTGACGATCCACAGCAAGGACAACACCTACAAGGGCGCGCGGGCGGAGCTCGATCTGCAGAACGACGTCAGCCGCCTGCTGCCGGCGCCGGGCAAGCGGGTCTTCACCGTGATCAGGCCGAAGGAGGAAGACAACGACACGAACTCCGGCACGCAGCCGGCGCCGGTGAACTGATGATGGAAGGCGGCGACCAGCGCGAGGAACAGGTGAACGGCACGACCCATCCGGTCGGGCCCACCTTCGTCGTCAATGGCGCGGAGGTCGATCCCGCTGGCATCGAGGGGTTGGTCGCCTATCACATCGGCAAGCAGTATCGCCGCCGTCCCGTGTTGCGTGACGTTACCATCGGCGTGCAGCGCGGCGAAGCGGTCGGCCTGCTCGGCCCCAACGGTGCCGGCAAGACCACGTGCTTCTACATCATGACCGGCCTCACCAAGGCGGACGCCGGCGCGATCTATCTCGACGGCGAGGAGATCACCGACCTGCCGATGTATCTGCGCGCCCGCGGCGGCATCGCCTACCTGCCGCAGGAGAGCTCGATCTTCCGCGGCATGAGCGTCGCCGACAACATCATGGCCGTGCTCGAGGTGACCGAGCCCGACAAGCGCGAACGCGATCATCGCCTCAACCGCCTGCTGGCGGACTTCGCCGTCGGTCATCTGCGCAAGGTGCCGGCGACCGCTCTGTCGGGCGGCGAGCGCCGTCGCGTGGAGATCGCGCGCTGCCTGGCAGCCAAGCCGAACTACATCCTGCTCGACGAGCCGCTGGCCGGCATCGACCCGATCGCCGTCGCCGACATCCGTGACCTGGTGTCACATTTGAAGGACCGCGGCATCGGCGTGCTGATCACCGATCACAACGTGCGCGACACGCTTGACATCGTCGACCGGGCCTATGTCCTCAACGAGGGCGGCGTCTTGTCCGAAGGGACACCGGCGCAGATTGTGAATGACCCGGCGGTCCGACGCGTTTACCTTGGCGAAAGGTTCTCGCTCTAGTTTCGGGCCCAAATGGCCGTATCGCAACGCCTAGACCTTCGCCAGGCCCAGTCCCTGGTCATGACGCCGCAACTTCAGCAGGCGATCAAGCTGCTGGAGTTGTCGAATCAGGACCTCGCGGCCTATGTCGAGGAAGAGCTGGAGCGCAATCCGCTGCTGGAGCGCGCCGACGATTCGGAGCGCGAGGCGCCGTCCGAAGCGGCCGTCGACGACGGCAATCCCGACCGCATGCTCGACACCAAGGAGTTCGGCGACCGCGAGCAGCTGCCGGACGCCAAGGACTCCCCGATCGATGCCGACTACGACAACGTCTATACCGGCAACAGCGCCGGCGAAGGCAGCGCCGATTTCGGCGAGCCCTCGGGCCAGGCGAACTGGCGCGTCGGCGCCGGCCGCGGCGACTTCCCGGACGAGGACGGCGACTACCAGGAAACGCTGACACGCGACCTCACGCTGCGCGAGCATCTGGAGCAGCAGCTCGGCATCGAGATCGCCGATCCGACCGAGCGGCTGATCGGCCTGCAGATCATCGACTTGGTCGACGACGCCGGCTACGTGCAGGGCGATCTCGACGCGATGGCCGAACGACTCGGCTGCTCGCTCGAGCTGATCGTATCCGTCCTCAAGAAGATCCAGCAGTTCGATCCGGTCGGCGTTGCGGCGCGCAACCTCGCGGAATGCCTGGCGCTGCAGCTGAAGGAGCGCGACCGGCTCGATCCAGCGATGCAGGCGCTGCTCGACAATCTCGAGCTTCTCGCCAAGCACGATCGCGCGCAGCTCATGAAGGTGTGCGGCGTCGATGCCGAGGATCTCGCCGACATGGCGGCGGAGATCCGCTCGCTCAATCCGCGCCCGGGCTATGCCTTCGACCGCACCGAGGTGCAGGCGATCCAGCCCGACATCATGGTCTACCGCATGCCCGACGGCTCGTGGCAGGTGGAGCTCAACAGCGACAACCTTCCGCGCCTGCTGGTCAACCAGCAGTACCACGCGCGCGTCAACGGCAAGGCGCAGAGCAAGCAGGACAAGGATTATCTCGCCGATCGCCTCAGCGCCGCCAACTGGCTGGTGAAGACGCTGCATCAGCGCGCCACCACGATCCTGAAGGTGGCCACCGAGATCGTGCGCCAGCAGGAGATGTTCTTCCTGCACGGCGTGAAGCATCTGAAGCCGCTGATCCGCCGCAACATCGCCGACGAGATCGGCATGCACGAAAGCACGGTCAGCCGCGTTGCCGCCAACAAGTTCATGGCAACGCCGCGCGGCTTGTTCGAGCTGCGCTACTTTTTCTCGGCTGCGATTCAGGCCGCCGACGGCGCCGACAGCCACTCGGCCGAGGCGGTGCGCTCCCGCATCAAGGAACTGATCGACAAGGAGGCCGCCGAGGCTGTCCTGTCCGACGACCAGCTGGTCGCCGTGCTCAAGAACGACGGCGTCGACATCGCCCGCCGGACTGTGGCTAAGTACCGGGAATCGTTAAAAATTCCATCTTCCGTCCAGCGTCGTCGCGAGAAGTCCTTGCGTTCCGCCTGAGGCGCGTTACATGATTCCCCCAGCATCGATGGGGAGGCCGCCCTTGACTTGGGAGGGGGCGGTACATATGGTCCCGGCCCGCCGTCGGACGGGCACCTAGGTACTAAGGCCGAATGGCCAAACGGACAGCTGTGCGGCATTACACCCGTCTGTTGGACAACGAACATGAATCTGACAGTCAAAGGCAAAAACATCGACGTCGGAGAAGCGCTGCGGACCCACGTCGCGCAGTCGCTCGACCACGCCATTGCGAAATATTTCGGCAACCCGATTGAAGCGACCGTGATCTTCTCGAAGCAGTCGCATCTGTTCAGTGCCGACATCGCGGTCCATATCGGCCGCGGCATCCTGGTGCATGCGGAGGAATCCGCGGACCAGGCCTATGCCGCCTTCGATCTGGCGGTGGACCACCTGACCAAGCGCATGCGCCGCTACAAGCGCCGGCTCCGCGATCATCACCGCGCGGAGACCCAGACGTTCCGCGCGTCGCAATACATCCTCGCGCCGGAGGCGGAGGAAGAGCTGGAGCCCGCGGTCAACGGCAGCGAGGCGCCGGCGGTGATCGCCGAGATGCAGACCGAGATCCCGACACTGACGGTCGGCGAGGCGGTCATGCGGCTCGATCTCTCGAACTTGAAAGCCATGATGTTCCTGAACCGGGCGCATGGCGGCTTGAACATGGTTTACCGCCGCAACGACGGCAACATCGGCTGGGTCGATCCGCGCCTGGGGGCGGCAGCGGGCGGTTTGGCGAGCCAGGCCCGGCAATAAAGGGGCGTAGGGCAGGAATCGGAATAGATAATGGAAATCGAAGATCTCATCACGCCGGCGCGTGTCATGCCGCGCTTGAAGGCGACCAGCAAGAAGCATGTCTTGCAGGAATTGGCGAAGCGCGCGGCGGAGCTGACCGGCCTGCACGAACGCGCCGTCTTCGATGTCCTCCTGGAGCGCGAGCGCCTCGGCACCACCGGCGTCGGCAACGGCATCGCGATTCCCCACGGCAAGCTGCCGGAGATCAAGGAACTGTTCGGCCTGTTCGCGCGCCTCGATGAGCCGGTCGATTTCGACGCGATCGACGAGCAGCCGGTGGACCTGGTGTTCCTGCTGCTGGCGCCGGAAGGCGCGGGCGCCGATCACCTGAAGGCGCTGGCGCGCGTCAGCCGCCTGCTGCGCGACAAGTCGGTGTGCGAGAAACTGCGCGGCGCCGACCAGACCGATGCGATCTACGCGCTGCTGACGGACACCGCGAAAAGCCACGCGGCCTGAGCTAGGTCGCCCCTGCCGCCAGCAGCTTCAGGAATGCATCGTCCGCGATGATCTTCTTCGTGACCACGTTGGTCGCGATCAGGCGGGTCGCCTTCACGTCCTTGAAATTGGTTTCCTCGAGCTTGCAGCCGTTGAAGCGCGGCGGCCATTCGCGCGCCTTGCCGTCCGCCAGCACCGCGACCTCGACCTCGAGATCGCAATTGCTGAAGTCGGTGCGCCGGAGCGTCGCTCCGGTGAAGTTGGCGCCGCGCAAGGAGGACGCGCCGAAATTGGCTCCGGTCAGATCGCAGCGGGAGAAGTCTCCGAGATCCAGGACGCTGCGATGGAACTTGGCCGAGCGCAGGCGCGAATCCGCGAACAAGGCGCCGCGCAGGTTGCGGCCGGAGAAATCGAGGCCCGACAGGTCGGCGTTGGAGAAATCCGCGCGCTGGCCTTCAAGCCCGGACGAGGTCACCCAGCTTTCATGCGCAAGGATCATCTCGCCGATCAGCGCCTGGGTCTCCGCCGAATCGTCGACCGAGATCGTGACCGAGGTATCGAGGCTGTTGTAGACCGCGCCCTTGAGGTCGACGCCGTGCACGTTGGCATCTGTCAGCACCGCACCGTCGAGGAACGCGCCTTCGACCACGGCGCGATTGAGCTGCGTGCCGGAGAGGTCGCAGTTGGCGAGATTGGCGCCGCGCAAGTCAACGTCCTTGAGCGTCGAGCCATTAAAGTTCGCGCCGCTGAGATCGGCGTTGCGCAGCACCGCGCCGGAGAAGTCGGCCTTGCGCACGATCGAGTTGCGCAGCTTGGCGCCGGTGAGATCGGCGCGGTTCATCGCGGTATCGGTCTTGTCGGATTTCCAGGTCTCGCGCTTCGGCGGCTCGACGCTGCCGCCGCTCGAGACCAGCAGGGAGCCTTCGCGGAAATCCGTGCCGCTCAGCTTGGCTTCGGAGAAGTCTGCGCCCTGCAGGGCCGCGCCGCGGAAGTCGCAGTCGCGGCAATCGGCGCCGATGAAGCGGCTGCCCGCGAGATTGGCGGCGAACAGATCGCACTCGCGCAGGTTGGCGCCGCTGAGATCGCAGTTGATGAGCTGGATGCCGGTGAGCTTGGCCTTGGGAAGGTTGAGGCCCTTCAGGTTGAGATCGCGCAGCACCTTCAATGAAAGATCGGCGCGCCGCCCGCCGCGCTCGTTGCGCAGCCAGGCGCGGTGCGCCGTGATAATTTCTTTCAATTGCTGTACGTCCACGCGCGACATCCCCGGTAAGCGGAGCATTCCGCCGAGAAGACGCCCTAGGCTGCGGTGAGCGTAGTTAGGAAACCATTAAAGGTACTGAACAGGCGTTCAGATTCCAAGGCTTAGGCCCAATCGCCTATGCCCGCGGTCATTGGTCAGTGAAGGGTCATCGGCGCGAGGCCGTTCTGCCAAGCCGCCGCGACGGCGGTCTGCCGATCTTCCATGACGGCGATCTGCTGGCCGTTGGCCGCGAACAGCGCGACAGCCGTCTCGCCATCCACCTCGACGTCTTTCACATAGGCCATGTCCTTGATCCCCAGCATCAAGAGGTCCTGCGGGGTCAAAGCGCGAATGCGTTCCAGTTCCGTCGTCATGTTCCACTCCTTCACCTTGGGATCCGATGCCCGCTGCGCGGCGCGTCCAGACCCCTGCGCTCTCACTTGCTGTCCGCGTCGACCGTGACGCGCTTGGCACTGCTCTTCTCGCCGCCGGCCTTGCTGATCGGCACGGTGCGGACTTGGCTCACTGCCTTGGGCCGCTGCAAATCGACCGATAACAGGCCGTTGTCCAGAGTCGCCGAATTCACGACGATCCCTTCCGCCAGCACGAAGCTGCGCTGGAACTGCCGGGCCGCGATGCCGCGATAGAGATAGACCCGGTCCGGATCGTCCTTCTGCCGACCTTTGATGGTGAGTTGGTTGTCCTCGATCTGGATCTCCAGATCGTCCAGCCCGAACCCCGCGACTGCCAGCGTGATGCGCAGGCGGTCCTCGCCGATCTGCTCGATGTTGTACGGCGGATAGCCTTCCGCGCCGGCCTTGGCGATGCGGTCGAGGGTCCGCTCGAAATGATCGAAACCCAGCAGCAGCGGACTGTTGAACAGGGATAAGCGCGTCATATCTTCCAAGCCCCTCCGCATGAGCGAGCTACCGACTTCCCGGCGCCGCCCGTGTTCGGCGCGCCGCCGGATGGCCCAATCGCGGCCATGTCCTAGAATCTAGGTCGGGAGTTAACGAATTCAAGCCCGCCTAAAGGGGCGTCTCCCGGGCCAGAATGTCCTCGTAGCCATCGTCCTCGTCGATATGGCTGCCGATCCTGGCAAAGCCGAGCTTGCGCGCCATGGCGACCGAGGGAGCATTTTCCGGGCTGATGGAGACGATGAACCGGGTGATGCCATGGATTCGCGCCGCCCAGTCCATCATGCCGAGCGCCGCCTCCTCGGCGAGGCCCCGTCGGCGGAATTCCGGCAGCACGAAATACCCCATCTCGACCGCGCCGGGCGCCAGCTCCTTGAGATAGTCAGCGTTCGGCTTGCTGTGAAAGTTGAAATGGCCGGCGAAGCGGAGGCTCGGCTTCAGCGCCATCACCCGCAGCGACCAAGGCAGATAGTCCGGATCGTC
>Ga0081538_10002356_pt1 | contig 18584 bp, 15 predicted proteins | sample TabmetS5T2R1_FD_71022 | JGI IMG/M metagenome (GOLD analysis project Ga0081538, IMG submission 71022) | Tabebuia heterophylla rhizosphere microbial communities from the University of Puerto Rico - S5T2R1 | ecosystem: Host-associated > Plants > Roots > Rhizosphere ... | reverse complement strand
GTGTGAATGTACGGTGACGGCGAGCACACAAAAAAGAAGAGCCCCTCTTCCGCGAGGAAGAGGGGCCAGGACAGGGGAAGTCTCCGCGCAAGGATGGAACGCGGAGCTCCTCGGGGAACCTCAGCTGCCGATCTCGCCACCACCCTTCTTGACGATCGCGACCACCGATGGACGCGGCGGCACGCCATCGGCAAAGTCCGGCCAGCGCGTGGTGGGCTTGTCGAAGTTGGACTCCTTCTCTTCGCCGGGGTGCTGGACCGAGACGAACAGCGTCTGTCCATCCGGCGTGAAGACCGGCCCGCACATCTCCGCGCCGCGCGGGCAGCCGACGAAGTGCTTGGTAATCGCCCGGCCAGCGCCGTCCGTGTCAGCAGCCCAGACGCCGTCATGGACCCCGAAATCCGTGAAGCCGTCGGTGGCGATCCAGATGCGCCCCTTCGGATCGAAGGCGACATTATCCGGGCACGCGAACCAGCCGTTCTCGCTGATGTCGCCGCCATATTTCGCACCTTGCGCCGCATCCTTGGGATTGCCTGCCTGGATGAAGATATCCCAGGCGAACTTGGTGGCCGCATGATCCGGCTTGCCGTCCTTGGCCGGCGGCGTCAGTTCGATGATGTGACCCCAGAGATTCTCGGCACGCGCGTTCACCGCGTCGAGCTGGTCCGCTTTGCGCTTGTCGTTCTTGGTGAGCACGACATAGACCTTGCCGGACTTCGGATCGACCTCGATGTCCTCCGGACGATCCATCTTGGTGGCTTTCAGCAGGTCGGCGGCGCGGCGCGCTTCGATCAGCACGTCGGCCTGCGACTTGAAGCCATTGGCTTCGGTCAGCTCGCCCTGACCATGGATCAGCGGCAGCCACTCGACGTTGCCGTCGTCGGAGAACTTCGCGACGTGCAGGACACCGTCATCCAGCAGGGCCGAATTCGCAAAGCCTGCCGCGGGATCGAAGGTGCCGTTGCTGACATACTTGTAGACGTACTCGAACCGCTCGTCGTCGCCGGTATAGGCGACCGCCCGCCCGTCCGCGCTCACGACCGCCTGCGCGCCTTCGTGCTTGAAACGGCCCAGAGCGGTGCGCTTCACCGGGGGCTGCGTGGGCTCATAGGGATTGACCTCGACGATCCAGCCGAAGCGGTTGGGCTCGTTCGGCTCCTTCGTCACGTCGAAGCGGTCGACGAACTTGCCCCACGGATAGCTTGGCTCGCCCTTCAGCCCGTACCGCTTGTGGTTCGTCGCCTCCGCAGTGCCGGAAGGATCGCCGCCGAAATACTGGTGGAAGTTCTCCTCGCCGGTCAGGATCGTGCCCCAGGGCGTCCAGCCACCGGCGCAGTTGTTGATCATGCCGAGCACCTTCTTGCCGGTTGCGTCAGCCGAAGTCTTCAGGCGATCGTGACCGGCAGCGGGGCCGCCGACCTCCATCTCGGTGTTCAACGTGATGCGGCGATTGTATTTGCTGCCGTCGACCACCTTCCAAGTACCACCTTCCTTCTTGACCTCGACGACCGAGCCGCCGTGCGCCTCGAGTTCGATCGCGGTGGTCTCCGCCGTCGTTCCCTCCGCGGCTGCCTTAGCATCCGCAAAGCCCGTGAACATCATGTGTGGATTGGTGTATTCGTGGTTCACGAACAGCAGGCCGTTCTCGCTGTTGTCCGACCCGGCCGGCAGTGGCAGGTATCCGATGAAGTCGCAATTGTAGCCGAACTGCTTGGCCTGCCCTTCTGCAGTCAGCTTGCCCGGCGCAAATTCCGGGGCGTCCGCCAGCACCTTGTCTCCCCAGCGCACCAGGATCTGCGCCTCGTACCCTTCTGCAACGTGGAACTCGGGGTCATAACCGTGTGGAATCTCGGCGAACTGGAGGGTCGATGGGCCGGCAGCGGCCTGCGCCTCGCGTAGCGGACCCACGGCGGAACCGACCGCCGTCAGCGCGCTGGTGGCGAGCAGGCCCTTGAGCGCAGCACGGCGGCTGATACGGATGCGTGCGATGTCTTGGAATGTGGCACCCGAGGTCGGGTTACTCGGGTTCAGGTCGTCCTCATCCTTGAGGACACGCGGCATGCGATAGTGACGATCTTCGGTCATTTTGGCTCTCCCAGCGACGTGATAAGCCGGCACGACTCCATGACGGCATGGCACTCGCTAGTATCCAGCCGGCATGACTGTCGTATTGTTGCCGGATGACAGCTAGATGACAAGAAATGGTCAGGAACGATGACAATCCACAGCCATCGTCACGCGGCGACCAGGATTCCTTCCTGAATTGTAACAGCGCGGTCCATGCGACGGGCGATCTCCAGGTTGTGGGTCGCGATCATGGCCGCAACGCCATCCTCCCGCACCAGCTGCGCCAGCATGGCGAACACGTGGTCGGCAGTGTGGATGTCGAGGTTGCCGGTCGGCTCGTCCGCCAGCAGCAAGGTCGGGTTGTTGGCCAGGGCACGCGCGATGGCGACCCGCTGCTGCTCGCCGCCGGACAGCTTGGCCGGGCGGTGGTCCAAGCGCTCGCCCAGTCCCACGCGCTTGAGGAGCGTGGTCGCCCGCGCGCGGGCATCGGCGCGTGACTTGCCGGCGATCATCTGTGGGATGACCACGTTCTCGAGCGCGGAGAACTCGGGCAGCAGGTGATGATACTGGTAGACGAAGCCCATGGTGGTGCGGCGCAACGCCGTGCGCTTGTCGTCGCTGAGCTCGCGGGTCGGCGTTCCTTTGATGACGACGTCGCCGTCGGCCTGATGTTCCAGCAGGCCTGAAATATGCAGCAAGGTCGACTTGCCCGAGCCCGAGGGCCCGACCAGCGCCACCATCTCGCCAGGATGCACCTGAAGATCGGCGCGCTTGATCACTTCCAGAAAGCCGTTGCCGGCTTGCCGGAAACGCTGCTGCACGTTGCGCAATTCGAGCGCCGGGCTACTCATAGCGCAGCGCCTCCACCGGATCGAGCCGCGCGGCGCGCCAGGCAGGATAGAGCGACGCCAGCAACGTCAGCACCAGCGCCATCACGACGATCAACGTCACCTCGATGGGATCGACGATCGCCGGCAGCTTGGACAGAAAATAGACCGTCTCGTTGAACAGCGGCACGCCGGAGAGGCCCTCAAGCCAGCGCCGGATGGTCTCGATGTTCACAGCGAACGCAGTGCCGAGCACACAGCCGACGAACGTGCCGACGATCCCAATGCTGGCCCCGGACAGCAGAAACACCCGGAGGATCGCGCCGCGCGTCGCGCCCATGGTGCGCATGATCGCGATGTTCCGGCCCTTTTCCTTCACCATCATGATCTGGCCGGAGATGATGTTGAACGCCGCCACGATGACGATGAGGGTGAGGATGATGAACATCACGTTCCGCTCGACCTCGACCGCACCGAAGAAGCTGGCGGTGGCGAGCTGCCAGTCGGAGAGCTGGTATCCGGGGCCAAGCGCCTTGGCGAGCCCGGCCTTGACCTGGTTCACGTTCTCCGGGTCGTTGGCCATGACCTCGAACTTGCCGACGCCCTTGGGCTGCTTGAAGTAGATCTGCGCCGCTTCCAGCGGGATGAAGATGTAGGAGCTGTCGTATTCGTACATTCCGACGTCGAACACGCCGACCACCTCGAACGCCCGGATGCGCGGCAGATTGCCCATCATCGTGCTCGAGGTCTGCGGCGAGATCGCCTTCAACGTCGAGCCGACGCCGAGCCGCAGCGAATCCGCCATCCGGGCGCCGATGATCGCGACATCCTCGCCGTGGAAGTTGTCCACCGAACCCGCGACCAGATTGCTGGCCAGAGCCGACCGGTTCTTGAAGTCGTCCTGCCGGTAGCCGCGCATATAGGCGCCGACGCCCGTGCCGTTAGCGGACACGAACACCTGGCCGTCGATCATCGGCGATACGCTCTGAACGCCCGGCAGCTGCTTGAGCTTGTCCGCGACCTCGGCATAGTTCGGGAGCGGACCCTGCATGGAGCTGACGGTGATGTGGCTCTGCACGCCGAGGATGCGCTTCAGCAACTCGGCGCGGAAGCCGTTCATCACCGACATGACGATGATGAGGGCGGCCACGCCGATGGCGATGCCGGCGAGCGAGAACGCAGCGATGACGGAGACGAAGCCCTCTTCCCGGCGCGCGCGCAGATACCGGAAGGCGACGAGACGCTCGAACGCGGAAAAGATCATGCGCCCAGCCGCTGAAGCGCCGCGTCGACGCTGAGCTCGACCTTCTCGCCGGTCTTGCGGTTCTTCATCTCGACCTGGCCCTTGGCGGCGCCGCGCGGGCCGACCACCAGCTGCCACGGCAGGCCGATCAGGTCCATCTCGGCAAACTTGGCGCCCGCGCGCTCGTCTCGGTCGTCATAGAGCACCTCGACGCCGGCATTCTTCAGCTTGGCATAGATGTCCTCGGCCATCGCGGTGCCAGCCTTGTCATCGACCTTGACGTTGATGAGGCCGACCTTGAACGGCGCGACGCTCTCCGGCCAGATGATCCCGTTGTCGTCGTGGCTGGCCTCGATGATCGCAGCCGGCATGCGCGACACACCGATGCCGTAGGAGCCCATATGGACGGTGACGGGGTTGCCGTCCTTGTCCTGGACCTGGGCCTTCAGCGGCTCGGAATAGTTGGTGCCGAAATAGAAGATGTGGCCGACCTCGATGCCGCGGCCGACATAGCGCTGCCCGGCGTCCGGCACCTCCTTCTCGAACTGCGCCTGGTCGTTCTTCTCGTCGGTGCGGGCGTAGAGCGAGGTGAAGTGGTTGACCACGCCCTCGACCTCGGCGGGATTGCCGTAGTTGATGTCCTTGCCGAGCACGTCGTAGTCCAGGAACTTGCGGTCGCAATAGACCTGGCTCTCGCCGGTGTCGGCGAGGATGATGAACTCGTGGCTGAGGTTGCCGCCGATCGGGCCGGTCTCCGCTTCCATCGGAATGGCGCGCATGCCCATGCGGGCGAAGGTGCGCAAGTAAGCGACGAAGAACTTGTTGTAGGCGCGCCGCGCGCCCTCGTAGTCCATGTCGAAGGAATAGGCATCCTTCATCAGGAACTCGCGCCCGCGCATCACGCCGAAACGCGGCCGCACCTCGTCGCGGAACTTCCACTGGATGTGGTACAGCATCTTCGGGACTTCGCGGTACGACTTGATGCTGTCGCGGAAGATCTGGGTGATCTGCTCCTCGTTGGTCGGGCCGTACAGCATCTCGCGCTCGCGCCGGTCCTTGAAGCGCAGCATTTCCTTGCCGTAGGCGTCGTAGCGGCCGGACTCGCGCCACAGGTCGGCCGACTGGATGGTCGGCATCAGCACTTCCTGGCAGCCTGCCCGGTCCTGCTCCTCGCGCACGATCTGCTCGACCTTCTTCAGGACCTTGAAGCCCAGCGGCAGCCACGAATAGATGCCGGCGCTCGCCTGCCGGACCATGCCGGCGCGCAGCATCAGGCGGTGCGAGACGATCTCCGCCTCGGCCGGGTTTTCGCGGAGGGTGGGCAGGAAGAACTGGGACGAACGCATCTGGCCTCGCTGACGGCGCCTTTGAGAATTAACAGGAATCCGGGCGGAATTTAGGCAAACGGGGCTGGCCTGTCTATGGAGGCTAGTTAAATCCCCGGTCCCGGCAGGCCTGTTCCAAGGCTGCGATTTCCGGGTCGGTCAGCTCCTGGTCCTCGAAATAGACCCGGTTGCCCCGCACTGCGACCACGCCGACCAGGGCGGTCGCGTCATACAGCACCGAATTGGCAGGAATGCCGAATTTGTCCTGAATCAGCACCTCGATCGGGATGTAGATCACGTCCGGCAGCTGGATCTGCTGGCCGCCGCCGAGATCGGCCGGCACCACCGGCCGGCCATGGACATCGACGCCCGGCTGATAGGTGACGTCCGGCGCCGGCTCGTGATTGACCAGCCGCTGGCAGTCCTTGCGCGAGATGGCGATTTCGGCGCTGGCCGGCGCGGCCCATGCAGCGGTGACCAGGACAAGGGCGATCGATCCGATGGTGCGCATAGTCCTATGGTAGCACGAAGGCCGATCAGAGTCGCACGACGTGGACTTTGGTGACCGGCTTCTTGTCGTACGCCTTGCTGAACCAGCGGCGGGCCGCAAGACGGCAGATTTCGGTCAATTCTTCGTTATTCTTCAGCTGGTCGCGCGACAGGCCGTTGAGCGCTTCGGCGACCGCGTCCGACATCGCGTCCGTTGCCTGCTCTCCCAGCTCGCCGCCATCGAGCAATCCCTCCAGGCTCACCTGCGGCGGCGCCAGCGCCTTGCCGTGCTTGTCCAACACGACCGAAACCATGATGAGGCCGTTGAAGCTCATCCGGTGGCGATGGCGCAGCAGGTCGCCTTCCAGCCGGACCAGTGCCTTGCCGTCGAGGCCCAACCGGCCGCACGGCACGGCAGCCACGATCTCGGCCGGACCCGGTGCCAAGCGGATCATGGCGCCGTTCGCCGCTTCCAGCGCCTGCGGCACCTGGCATTCCTTGGCCAGCGCGACATGCTCCTTGATGTGGCGCGCTTCGCCATGCACCGGGATCGCGACCTGCGGCCGGATCATCTGGTACATCTCGATCAGCTCGTCGCGCGCCGGATGGCCGGAGACGTGGATGTCCTCCTCGCGGTCGGTGATGACGCGCACGTCCTGGCGCGTCAGCTCGTTCTGCAGATGCGCGATCGCCTTCTCGTTGCCGGGAATGGTGCGCGAGGAAAAGACCACGGCATCGCCAGGCTCGAGCGTGACGTGCGGATGCTCCTTGCGCGCGATGCGGGCCAGCGCCGAGCGCGGCTCGCCCTGGCTGCCGGTGCAGATCATCAGGATCTTGTCGCGCGGGAAGTAGCCGACATCGTGCTCCTGCACGAATTCCGGCAGGTCGGTGAGATAGCCGTTCTCCTGCGCCGAAGCGACCATGCGCCACATCGAGCGCCCGATCAGCGCGACCTGCCGCCCATGCTCCATCGCGACCCGCGTGATGGTCTCGAGACGCGCCACGTTGCTGGCGAAGCAGGCGACCGCGACGCGGTTCGGCAGCGTGCCGATCACCTCGCGCAGGGAGTCGCGCACGTCGGCTTCCGAGCCGGAGGCGCCCTCGACGAAGACGTTGGTGGAATCGCACACCATCGCCAGCACGCCGCCTTCGCCCAGCTTGCGCAGCGCGGCCACGTCGCTCGCCTCGCCGATCAAAGGCGTGGGATCGAGCTTCCAGTCGCCGGTATGCAGCACCGCACCCAATGGCGTGCGCACGACCACGGCGTTCGGCTCGGGGATGGAATGGGTCAGGGTGATGAGCTCGACCTCGAACGGCGCCAGCGAGACCTTGCCGGACATCGGGATCAAGGTGATCGGCGCCTCGCGCGCCAGGCCCGCCTCCTCCAGCTTGCGGCGCAGCACCGATGCGGTGAAGGGCGTGGCATAGAGCGGGCATCGGAGCTGCGGCCAGAGATAGGGGACAGCGCCGATGTGATCCTCGTGCGCGTGGGTGAGGACGAGGCCGACCAGGTCCCCCACCCGCTCCTTGATGAAGGAGATGTCCGGCATGATCACCTCGACGCCCGGCGTCGATTCATCGCCGAAGGTGATGCCGAGATCGACCATCAGCCACTTGCCGGCGTGGCCGTAGAGATTGAGGTTCATGCCGATCTCGCCGGCCCCGCCGAGAGCGAGGAACAACAACTCGTCGCGCTTGGGCGAGAACGCGTCCGTCATCGACACACCGCCCTCGCATTCCCCTCCACCGTCATGGTCGTGCTTGGCACGACCATCCACGAGTTTCGCGAAGCGGCGCTGAGCGATGGCAAGTAAACTCGTGGATGCCAGGGCCAAGCCCTGGCATGACGGAGGGGGTCATAGGGTCGGAACAGATCAACCATGATTGCGGCGATAAATCTCGATCAGGCCGCGGGTGGTGATCTCCTGGTCCAGGTGCTGCAGCACTGGCGTGCCGCCATGGAACAACGGCGCTAGGCCGCCGGTCGCGATCACCTCGAGCGGCGCGGTGAACTCCGCCTGGATGCGCGCGACGATGCCTTCGATCAGGCCGACATAGCCGAAATAGATGCCGGACTGCATCGCCGTCAGCGTGTCCTTGCCGATCGCCCGCGCCGGCCGCTCGACAGCGATGCGCGGCAGCTTGGCGGTCATGCTGTGCAGCGCTTCGAGGCTGAGATTGATGCCCGGAGAGATCGCGCCGCCGACATAGTTGCCGGCGCCGTCCACTACGTCGAAGGTGGTGGCGGTGCCGAAATCCACCACCACCAGCGGCTTCCTGTATTTGATGTGGCCACCGACCGCGTTGGCCAGGCGGTCGGCGCCGACATCCTGCGGCGACATGTCCATCAGCACCTCGATGCCGAGCTTCACGGCCGGGTCGCCGACCACCAGGGGCTTGGTCTTGAGGTGCTTCTCGCAGAGCATGTTCAAATGAAACAGGCTTTGCGGCACAACCGTTGCAATGATCGCGCCGTCGATCTGGCCCAACGACATGCCGGCCATCTGCATCAGCTGGTGCAACCACACGACATATTGGTCTGCCGTGCGGCCCGGGTCGGTCTTGAGTCGCCAGTCGCCGACCATGCGATCGCCCTCGCAGGCGGCGAACTTCACGTTGGTGTTGTTGGCGTTGATCGTCAGCAGCATGGCTCAGCCCTTGGGTGTGGCGGGCAAGTATACATCGCCGGCGGCAATGCGCCGCTCCGTTCCATCGGATAGGCCGAGGCGCAACGTGCCATCGGGCTCCAAGTCCCGGAAGATGCCGGTCAACGTCTCGCGTTCCAGCCGGACCTCGATGGTCTCGCCGAGGCCCGCGGCGCGGCGGCGCCAGGCCGGCAGCAGCGCCGCGAAGCCTGCCCTCTCCCAGCTATGATAGAGCGGCGCAAAGGCCGTCAGCAGCCGCTCCAGCAGCGCCTGCGGGGTGATCGACGCGGCACCTGCCGCGACCAGGTCGGTGGCCGGATAGGGCGTATCGGCCGGATGGCTCGCGATGTTGGCGCCGATCCCCAGAACCACGAATCCCGGCTGGGCTTCCAGCAGGATGCCACTCGCCTTCCTGCTCGTGATCAGCAGATCGTTGGGCCATTTATGTTGAACCAGGGTGTCCGGCGGCAGCAGCGCTTCGGCAACGTCGCCGATCGCCATGACAGCGGCGAATCCCAAAGCGGCCGCTTCCGATGCCGGACGTTGCGGCCGCAGCAGAATGGATGCGTAGAGATTACCCTGGGGCGAACTCCAACTGCGCCCGCGCCGACCGCGGCCCGCGGTCTGGCGATCAGCGCGGATCACAAGACCGGCCGCCTCCCCCGCCAAGGCGCGCAGGCGGCAGGCTTCGTTGGTGCTGTCGACCTCCGCGACCTGTTCGATCCGGAAGCTGAGGCTCATCCCGGGAAGAGCGAGGCGGCCGCCGCAATGGCGCGGCTCTGTATCGGATTGATGAACAGAATGCCGGCCACCACCACCGCCAGCGAGCCGGCGAGCACGATCTTGAGCGAGCCATCGACCCGGTCGAAGCTGCCGACCGCTTCGTCGAAATACATCACCTTGATGACCCGGACATAGTAGTAGGCCGAGACCACGCTGGTGACGACGCCGATGACCGCGAGCACGAACAGGCCCTGGTCGACCGCGGCGGCGAACACCATCCACTTGCCGAAGAAGCCGACCAGCGGCGGGATGCCGGCCATCGAGAACAGGATGGCGGCGAAGATGTGGGCCAGCCACGGCTGACTCTTGGCGAGGCCGGAGAGATCGGCGATCTCCTCCACCATCTGCCCTTTCTGGCGCATCGCCAGGATGACCGCGAAGGAGCCGAGGGTCATCGGCACGTAGGTCGCCATGTAGAACAGCAGGCCGCTGACGCCCTGCGGCGTGCCGGCGGCAAGCCCGACCAGCGCATAACCGATGTTGCCGATCGAGCTGTAGGCCATCAGGCGCTTGATGTTGCGCTGACCCATCGCCGCAAACGCGCCGAGGATCATGGAGCCGACGGAGATCGCGAAGATGATCTGCTGCCACTGCGGCGTCAGGCCGCCGAAGGCATCGACCAGCACGCGGGTGAAGAGCGCGATGGCGGCGACTTTCGGCGCAGCCGAGAAGAAGGCGGTGATCGGCGTCGGCGCGCCTTCATAGACGTCCGGCGTCCACATGTGGAAAGGCACCGCCGAGATCTTGAAGGCGAGGCCTGCGCACAGGAACACTAGGCCGACGATGAGGCCGAGCGACGGCGGGGTCGCGCCGCTCAGCGCGGTCGCCAGCCCGGCGAAGCTGACCGTGCCGACGAAGCCATAGATCATCGAGGCGCCGTAGAGCAGCATGCCCGACGACAGCGCGCCGAGGACGAAATACTTGAGGCCGGCCTCGGTCGACTTCACGGTGTCGCGGCGGATCGCGGCGGTGACGTAGAGCGCGAGGCTCTGCAGCTCAAGCCCGACATAGAGCGAGATAAGGTCGTTGGCCGACACCATCAGCATCATGCCGAGGGTCGCCAGCAGCATCAGCAGCGGCAGCTCGAACCGCGCCATTCCTTCGCGCTCGGCGTAGGAGAACGACATCCAGACCGAGGCGATGGCGGCGATCAGCGCCAGCACCTTGGCGAAGACGCCGAACTGGTCGACGATGAAGTGGCCGCCGAAGGCGAGCTGCGGCACCAGCGAGACGTCGATCCCGAGCATCGCCACGATCGCGATCACCATGACCGCGATCGACAGCAGGCCGATCAACCGCATGGCGCGGTCGCCGGCATAGGCGCCGATCAGCAGCAGCACCATCGCAGCAACCGCGATCCAGATTTCCGGCAAAGCGGCGTGGAGGTTGAGATCGATCATTGTGATTGCCCCTCCGCCGGCGCCGCGGGAGCGGGCTCGGGCGTAGCCGGTTCGGTCGTCGCGGGCTCAGCGGGCGCAGCCTCCGCCGGCGCAATGAGGCCACCCGGCTGCGCGGGTCCGACCGCCACCTGGTAGTTGGAGATCAGCTGGTCGATGGTCGGGCCGGTGACCGCGGTGAAGCTCGCCGGATAGATGCCCATCCACAGCACGATCAGGATCAGTGGCACGAAGATCGCGACCTCGCGTGGCGAGAGGTCGAGCATCGCCTTGACGTCGTCCTTCTCCAGCTTGCCGAACACGACGCGGCGGTAGAGCCAAAGCATGTACGCGGCGCCGAGGATGATGCCGGTGGTGATGAAGAACGCCACCCAGGTGCTGGACTTGAACACGCCCACCATCACCAGGAACTCGCCGATGAAGCCGCTGGTGCCCGGCAGGCCGACCGAGGCCATGGTGAAGATCATGAAGGCGAAGGCATAGCGCGGCATGTTGTTGACCAGCCCGCCGTAGCGCGCGATCTCGCGGCTGTGCAGGCGGTCATAGACCACGCCGACACAGAGGAACAGCGCGCCCGACACGATGCCGTGGCTCAGCATCTGGATCATCGCGCCTTCGACGCCCTGGCGGTTGAGCGCAAAGGTGCCTGCAGTGACGAAGCCCATATGCGCGACGGACGAATAGGCGATCAGCTTCTTCATGTCGGTCTGCGCCAACGCGACCAGCGAGGTGTAGATGACGGCGACGATGCTGAGTCCGAACACCAGCGGCGCCAGAGTGGTCGAGGCATCCGGCAGCATCGGGATCGAGAAACGCAGGAAGCCGTAGCCGCCCATCTTCAGCAGCACGCCGGCCAGGATCACCGAGCCCGCCGTCGGCGCCTCGACGTGCGCGTCCGGCAGCCAGGTATGGACCGGCCACATCGGCACTTTCACGGCGAACGACGCGAAGAACGCCAGCCACAGCCAGATCTGAAGGCTGGGGTCGAACTTGGTGGTCATCAGGGTCGGGATGTCGGTCGTGCCCGCCTGGTCGTACATGGTCAGGATGGCGACCAGCATCAGGACCGAACCGAGCAGTGTGAACAGGAAGAACTTGAACGCGGAGTAGACGCGGCGCGGCCCGCCCCAGACGCCGATGATGATGAACATCGGGATCAGCACGCCTTCGAAGAACACGTAGAAGGCGACGAAATCGAGCGCGCAGAAGGTGCCGACCATGAAGGTCTCCAGCACCAGGAACGCGATCATGTATTCCTTCACCCGCGTCTCGATCGCTTCCCAGCTCGCCAGCACGCAGATCGGCGTCAGCAGGGTCGAGAGCAGGACGAACGGCATGGAGATGCCGTCGACGCCCATGCGGTAGGCGATGTTGAGCGCCGGGATCCAGTCCGCCCGCTCCTCGAACTGGAAGCCGGGGTTGGAGCGGTCGAAGCCGAACCACAGCAGCAGCGACAGCAGGAACACCGCGCCGGAGGTCCACAGCGCCACCCAGCGGGCATTGCGCGCGACATGCTGCTCCTCGCCACGGATGCCGGCGATGAAGGCCGCGCCCACCAGCGGCAGGAAGGTGATGATCGTCAGGAGATGAGGAATGTTGGTCACGACGATCTCACCACCAGAACATGTACCAGGTTATCAGGAGGACGACGCCGATCAGCATCGCGAACGCATAGTGATAGACGTAGCCGGATTGCAGCCTGGTTGCCTGCTTGGCGACGTCCTGCGAGACGCTGGCGATGCCATCGGGGCCGAGCCCGTCGATGATCTTGCCGTCCCCGCCCTTCCACAGGCCGAAGCCGAGCTTCTTCGCCGGCTCCACCAGGGTCGCCTCGAACAGCTCGTCGAAATACCACTTGTTGAGCAGGAAGCGATACAGCCCGCCCATCGCGCCGGCCAGCTTGCCCGGGATATCGGTCTTGAACATGTAGAAGACGTAGGCGAGCGCGATGCCGGCGATGCCGACCACCAGCGGCGCCAGCTTCACCCACAGCGGAACCTCGTGGGCGTGGTGCGGCACCTCGTTGCCTTCGGCGAACAGGATGGAGGCGCCCCAGAAGTGCTCCATGTCGTGGCCGACGAAGGCCTCGTAATACAGATAGCCGGCGAACACCGCGCCGACCGCCAGCACGATCAGCGGCACCAGCATCACCCACGGGCTCTCATGCACGTGGTGATAGGTCTCGTGGTCGGCGCGCGTCTCGTTGTGGAAGGTCATGATCAGCAGGCGCCAGGAATAGAACGCCGTCATCATCGCCGCGCCGACGCCGAGCCAGAAGGCGAAGGTGCCCGCGCCGGTATGGGCCGCAAAGGCGGATTCGAGGATGATGTCCTTGGAGTAGTAGCCGGCGAAGAACGGAATGCCGCCGAGTGCCAGACTGCCGATCCACATCAGGGCATAGGTCCAGGGGATCAGCTTCCAGACGCCGCCCATCTTGCGCATGTCCTGCTCGTCCGACATGGCGTGGATAACCGAGCCCGCGCACAGGAACAGCAGCGCCTTGAAGAAGGCATGGGTGAAGAGGTGGAACATGGCCGCGCCATAGGCTCCGACGCCGGCCGCGAAGAACATGTAGCCGAGCTGGCTGCAGGTCGAATAGGCGATGACGCGCTTGATGTCGTTCTGCACCAGGCCGACGGTCGCCGCGAAGAACGCCGTGGCGGCGCCGACGATGGCGACCACCATCTTGGCGTCCGGCGCATACTCGAACATCGGCGACAGGCGGCACACCATGAAGACGCCGGCCGTCACCATGGTGGCGGCATGGATCAGCGCCGAGACCGGGGTCGGGCCTTCCATCGCGTCCGGCAGCCAGGTGTGGAGGCCGAGCTGCGCCGACTTGCCCATCGCACCGATGAACAGCAGGATGCAGAGCGTGGTGACGATGTCGACGTCCCAGCTGAGGAAGTGGAAGGTCTGCCCCACCTTGCCCGGCGTGGCGGCGAACACAGCGTCGAAGCTGACCGTGCCGAAGATGAGGAACACGCCCATGATGCCGAGGGCGAAGCCGAAATCGCCGATGCGGTTGACGATGAAGGCCTTGATGGCGGCGGCGTTGGCGCTCGGCCGGTGGTACCAGAAGCCGATCAGCAGGTAGGAGCAGAGGCCGACGCCCTCCCAGCCGAAGAACATCTGCATGAAGTTGTCGGCCGTCACCAGCATCAGCATGCAGAAGGTGAACAGGCTGAGATACGCGAAGAAACGCGGCTTGGAATCGTCGTGCCCCATGTAGCCGATGGAATAGACATGGACCATCGACGATACGGTGCCGACGACCACCAGCATCACGGCGGAAAGCTGGTCGACCTTGACCGCCCACTTCGCCTCGAACGTCCCGCTGGCAAACCAGGTGAAGATCTCGGTCGTGCGCGGCGTGCCGTCATATTGCAGGAACACGATCCAGGACAGCACGAACGAGATCAGCATCAGGCCGCTGGTGATCCACATCGCGCCACGATCGCCGAGCCGGCGGTTGCCGAGGCCCGCGATCAGCGCGCCGAGCAGCGGCAGTGTGACGATTGCGACGTCCATCCCCTAACCCTTCATCACGTTGAGGTCTTCGACGGCGATGGAGCCGCGATTGCGGAAATAGACCACCAGAATGGCAAGACCGATCGCCGCCTCCGCCGCGGCAACGGTGAGGACGAACATGGCGAACACCTGCCCCACCATGTCGCCCAGGAAGCTGGAGAACGCCACCAGGTTGATGTTGACGGCGAGCAGGATGAGCTCGACCGACATCAGGATGATGATGACGTTCTTGCGATTGAGGAAGATGCCGAACACGCCGATCGTGAACAGGATCGCGGCGACGGTCAGGTAGTGCGTGAGGGTGATTTCCCACATGGCTCAGATCCCCGTCCCGGTCGTCACCTTGCGGACCTCGACCGTGCGCGTGTCGCGCGCCAGCTGCGTCGCGATGCGCTGGCGCTTCACGCCCTCGCGCTCGCGGTGGGTCAGCACGATGGCGCCGATCATGGCGATCAGCAGCACGATGCCCGCCGCCTGGAACAGATAGAAGTAGTCGGTATAGAGGATGTTGCCCAACGCCGCGGTGTTGCTGACTCCAGCCGGTGTCGGCGAGCCCGCGACAGCATTGACTGCCGGGTTCATCGCCCCGCTCGAGATCACGAAGATGATCTCCGCCACCAGGATGATGCCGATGATGGCGCCGATCCCGGCATAGCGCACGAAGCCCTGCCTCAGCTCGGCGAAATTGATGTCGAGCATCATGACCACGAACAGGAACAGCACCGCGACCGCGCCGACATAGACCACGACCAGCATCATGGCCAGGAACTCGGCCCCCAGCAGCACGAACAGGCCGGCCGCGTTGAAGAAGGTCAGGATCAGGAACAGCACCGAATAGACCGGATTGCGGTTCGCGACCACCAGCACGCCGCTGACCACAGCGACGGCGGCGAACACATAGAAGGAGAGTGCCTGAACGATCATCCCGTTCCCCTAACGCCCACCGCCGGTCAGCGGTACGGCGCGTCCAACCGCAGGTTCTCGGCGATTTCCGCTTCCCAGCGGTCGCCGTTCGCCAGCAGTTTTTCCTTGTTGTAGAAAAGCTCCTCGCGCGTCTCGGTCGCGAACTCGAAATTCGGTCCCTCGACGATCGCATCCACCGGGCAGGCCTCCTGGCACAGGCCGCAATAGATGCACTTGGTCATGTCGATGTCGTAGCGCGTGGTGCGCCGGCTGCCATCCTCGCGCGGCTCCGCCTCGATGGTGATGGCGAGCGCCGGGCACACCGCCTCGCACAGCTTGCAGGCGATGCAGCGCTCTTCGCCGTTCGGATAGCGGCGCAGCGCGTGCTCGCCACGGAAGCGCGGCGACAGCGGCCCCTTCTCATAGGGATAGTTGATGGTGACCTTCGGCCGGAACACATACTTGAGCGTCAGCCACATGCCGCTCAACAGTTCCTGGAGCAGGAAGCTCTTAGCCGTGCGATTGAGGACGGTCATGACGCTCCCTCACTTATTCGGCAGCAAGTCGAAGAACACCAGCACGCCCGCCGTCAGCACGACGAAGCCGAGCGAGAATGGCAGGAACACCTTCCAGCCGAGGCGCATGAGCTGGTCGTAGCGGTAGCGCGGGAACGTCGCGCGCACCCACAGGAAGCAGAAGGCGACGAAGAAGACCTTCCCGGCGAACCAGGCGCCGTGCCAGATGATCTGACCGGCGGTGCCCGGATCGAACGGCTCCCAGCCGAAGATCGGCAGCCAGCCGCCCAGGAACAGGATCGAGGTCATCGCGCTCATCAGCCAGATGTTGGCGTATTCGCCGAGGAAGAACAGCGCGAAGGTCATCGCCGAATATTCGGAGAAGTAGCCGGCCACCAGCTCCGATTCCGCTTCCGGCAGGTCGAACGGAGGACGGTTGGTCTCCGCCAGCGCCGAGATGAAAAAGATCGCCGCCATCGGCAGCAGCGGGATGATGAACCAGACCTTCTCCTGCGCCCGCACGATGTCGCTGAGATTGAGCGACCCGACGCACAGCAGCACGGTCACCAGCACGAAGCCGATGGAGACTTCGTAGCTCACCATCTGCGCGGCGGAGCGCAGCGCGCCCAGGAACGGATACTTCGAGTTGGAGGCCCAGCCCGCCACCACCACGCCATAGACTCCGAGCGACGAGATCGCGAACAGATAGAGGATGCCGACATTGAGATCGGCGACCACGATGCCGTCGCCGAACGGAATCGCCGCCCAGGCGATCAGGCTCAGCGTGAAGGTGATCATCGGCGCGATCAGGAACGGAATGCGGCTGGCGCCCGAAGGAATGATGGTTTCCTTGAACATCAGCTTCAGGCCGTCGGCGATCGGCTGCAGCAGGCCCCAGGGGCCGACCACGTTCGGGCCGCGGCGCATCTGCATCGCCGCCATCACCTTGCGCTCGGCATAGGTGAGATAGGCGACCGCCAGCAGCAGCGGCAGCACGATCGCGGCGATCTGGATCAAAATGATGGCCGTGATGCCGACTGGGCTATCCCAGAAACTAACCATGGGTGCCGGTCCCCGTCATTGGCGCCACGAAGGCCTCGGTGCATTTCGCCATGGTCTCGGATGCGCGGCTGATCGGATCGGTCATGTAATAGTTCGCGATGGGCAAGTGGAACGCGCGCGCCGAGACGCCGGCGCTGGCGCCGAAGCTCTCCCACTTCGCCGGCACGACGACGCCCAGCTGCTGCAGGTTCGGTGCCGCCTTGAACAAGGCGCGGCGCAGCTGGTCGAGGCTGTCGTACGGCAAGGTGCGGCCGAGCTTCTCCGACAAGGCGCGCAGGATCGCCCAATCCTCCCGCGCCTCGCCGAGCGGCTCGATCGCGGCCACCGCGATCTGCGCACGACCCTCGGTGTTCACGTAGATGCCCGACTTCTCGGTGAAGGCCGCCGCCGGCAGGATCACGTCGGCGCGGTGCGCGCCGGCATCGCCGTGGTGGCCCTGGTAGATCACGAAGGCCTTGCCGAGCTTGGTCATGTCGATCTCGTCGGCGCCGAGCAGGTAGACCACGTCGATCTCGCCGCGCGCCGTGCCCTCGAGGATGCCGGCGACGTCGCGGCCATTGGCCTGCGGCACGAAGCCGACCTCCATGCCGCCGACGCGCGATGCCGCCGTCTGCAGCACGTTGAATCCGTTCCAGTCCTCGCGCACCAGGTTGCATCCGTCGGCCAGCTTGCGGGCCTGGCCCAGCACCGCCGCGCCCTCCGGGCCGCGCAACGCGCCCTGCCCCAGGATCAGCATCGGCGCCTTGGCATTCTTCAGCACGTCGGCAAAGGCGTGGGCTCCGGTCGCCACCTGCCCCAGCACGTCGGCGGTCTGGCCGAGATGCTGGTAGGGATAGGTGAGATCGAGCTTCGGCCCGATCACGCCGATCTTCAGCCCGCCCTTGAGATAGCGCTTGCGGATGCGCGCGTTCAGCACCGGCGCTTCCCAGCGCGGATTGCTGCCCACGATCAGGATCGCATCTGCCTTCTCGATCCCAGCGATAGTTGAGTTGAACAGCCACGACGCGCGCGCCTTCGGATCGAGCGCAGCACCTTCCTGCCGGCAATCGATGTTGGGCGAACCGAGCGCAGTCATCAGGCCCTTGAGCGCAAACATCGCTTCGGCATCGGCGAAATCGCCGGCGATCGCCGCGATCCGCGAGGACTGCACGCCGGCCACACGCTCGGCGATGGCATCCAGCGCTTCCGGCCAAGTGACCGGCTTCAGCTTGCCGTCGATGCGCAGATAGGGCCGGTCCAGCCGCTGCCGCCGCAGCCCGTCGACTGCATAGCGCGACTTGTCCGCCAGCCACTCCTCGTTCACGTCGTCATTGATTCGGGGCAGGATGCGCAGCACTTCGCGACCGCGCGAATCCAGCCGGATCGCCGAGCCGACCGCATCCATGACGTCGATCGATTCCGTCTTCCGCAGCTCCCACGGCCGCGCGATGAAGGCATAGGGCTTGGAGGTCAGCGCGCCGACCGGACAGAGGTCGACCAGGTTGCCCGACAGCTCCGAATTGATCGTCTTCTCGACGTAGGTCGTGATCTCCATATGCTCGCCGCGGCCGGTCGCGCCCAGCGTCTCGACGCCGGCGATCTCGGTCGCGAAGCGGATGCAGCGCGTGCACTGGATGCAGCGCGTCATCTCGGTCTTGACGATCGGGCCGAACTCTTTGTCGGCGACCGCGCGCTTCGCTTCCTTGTAGCGCGAGGAGTGATGGCCGTAGGCCATCGCCTGGTCCTGCAGGTCGCACTCGCCGCCCTGGTCGCAGATCGGGCAGTCGAGCGGATGGTTGATCAGCAGGAACTCAATCA
>Ga0081538_10002355_pt1 | contig 18586 bp, 19 predicted proteins | sample TabmetS5T2R1_FD_71022 | JGI IMG/M metagenome (GOLD analysis project Ga0081538, IMG submission 71022) | Tabebuia heterophylla rhizosphere microbial communities from the University of Puerto Rico - S5T2R1 | ecosystem: Host-associated > Plants > Roots > Rhizosphere ... | reverse complement strand
CGAGCCGGAAGCGCTCCAAGACGAGTGGGCCCGCCTGGTGGACTTCGTCCGCGTACGGGCAGACCTGGAGCTCGAAGAGCAGCTTGTGGAGGCCGCGGTCTCTAGCCCAATGGGGCACGAGATCGAAAGGCTGCCCATCCACCTCCAGGCGCTCGCGCGAAAACGGCTGCATGACCGGGTCGCGTCGGCACTTAAAGATCGCAACCGAGGTTAGACGAGGCACGCCTTATCGGCGACACGGCGAAACAGAGGGAAAATGAAGCGGTCTACTTCTTGCGACCCATCGTCGTACTTGCCAGTGCTGCCTTGTTGGGCATCGGGCAGACTACGCCAAGAACCGAGGGGGCCGGCCCGATAATGAAACTAATGAACCGTGGGCGGGCGCGGGGAGGAAGTCGGGCCACTCGCGAAGCGCTTGAGTGACGAGCGCAAGAAGAGTTCGATCGACCTTGTCATTCCAAAGCCCAACGTCTGCCTCCCCCGGCCCGTCTGTCGAGGATCCGATGGATGTCTAAGGCTTCTGGGTGGGTGTCAGCGTGCATTGACGATCGCCGACGTTGACGATCCAGAGGTCGCCTTGCTCGCTTCTCATCACACACGAGAAGCTTCGCTGCGGGCTACTCGGCACGATCGATAGGTCGGCGGCGACGTTGGCGACAGTCAGTCGTCGGGCGGAGCCGCACCAGTACCGGTCCAGCTCTGTAGCGAGCTTGCAGCGCAACACGGGCACACGCAAGCCTCGAGCTTGAAGCTGACGCACTTCATCTCTGTGCTCACGCACGAGGCGCTTTGCGAGCGTCATCGCTTCGTGGGCTGTTGGTTGTGCGGTCGTCGTAATTGTGGACCGACGCGTTTGGCCGCCGGGTTCGTCAGCAGCGACCCACCAGCCACCGATAATGGCGACGCCTGCGGCTGCGAGAACCGTTGCAGCCGCCATCAGGTTGCGGCCCGTCATCCGTGCCTCCAGAGCTCGATTCGTTCACATGGCATCTGCGAACTCCCGCTCGTCGCACTCTGGGCAGTAGATGACAACCTCGTCGTCGACGGTGAGCCGAGCCGTCGTGCCGTGTTCGTTCTCCCGCGACACACGGACGCAATCCACGCGCTGCAGGCGGTTGGTGTAGATCGCTGGCCTTTCGGTCACGTGGCAGCGATAGTACGAGGCTCGACAAAGGGGGCGAGGGTTGGCGACCTCTCAGGAGATCTACCGAGACCTGGCGGACAACGGCAAGCTCGACGGCCGCTACACAAGCAGCGAGATCGAGCGGGCGTTCAAGCTTCCGTCTCTGGCGCCGGATCCGGCGGCTCGGCGGCCCATCAGCGCTCGGGAGGGTGTTGCGATTGCAGCTACGGGAAGCCAGCTGGATGCGTCGACTCCCGCGACGTCGACGGCGGAGTTCTGGATCGCACTCTTCCTTGTCGCCGTCCTGGTCTGGTGGTGCGTCGATCACTTCATCATCACGGCGCGGCGGAAGCGGTAAGGGGCGCGGCCGCGCCGAGCCGGGGGTGTTGTAGACCAAGGCGGAGTGCACACCCCACGTGCAGGCAATTCGCGAGAAAAACTGATGAGGGACATCATGGGTTGCTGTGACAGCACGGAGTGCTGCCGTCGATTTGCTGATCCACGAAGTCCTCCTGCACGCCGACCGGGCGTTTTCGGAGGAAAGGTGTTGTGTCGGAGTGGCACCGATGCGAACTCTCGTGCTTGGCTTCGCAATGTTCGCGCTGGTGTCGGCGGTACGGGAGGTGCGACCCCGATCGCGCCGACCCCGGGCGCGGTCAAGACCTCGCACCCGACGTTCGTCTGGCAGCTCGGCCCGGCAGAGACCAGCGAAGCGGCTGTACATCGCCCGTCGCCCGGAGACCACGCCGGAAGGACGCCTCTTCACCGAGAACGTCGCGGAGAGAGCAGCCTGTTCTTCGATTCCCACACGAAAGATGAAAGCCCCGCGTCTGCGGGGCTTTCTGCCCGACAGGGGCGACAGGACTCGAACCTGCAACCCCCGGTTTTGGAGACCGGTGCTCTACCAGTTGAGCTACGCCCCTGGGCCTGGTCTCGATTGTAGATGCGTGCTTTCGGGCACCACTCCTGCATGACGGACCAACCGCTCGATGATCGGGAGGACGCCGAGCCGGAGCTCCCGGCGGACGACGAGGACGAGCCCGAGGACGACGAGTAGGCTCAACCCGTGGCCAGGGCCGGGCAACGCCGCGCGCAAGGTGCGCTGTTCGCGTTCCTGACGGTCTTCTTCGCCGGCATCTCCGCGGCCGCCTTCAGCGCCGAGGCGTGGGTGATCGCCATCGCCGCTGCGGTCATGGCCGTCTGGATGGGCGGCCTCGCGATCCGCACCTTCCGCGCCGCCCGTGAGGAGATGGCGGGCTAGCGCCGTATCCTTCCCTAGCCGTGAGCTCCCAAGTCGACGAGACGCAGACTCTCTGGCGGTCCTATCGCGCCAATCCAGGCGACCAGGCGCTCCGCGACCGGCTGATCCTCACCTACGCGCCGCTCGTGAAGTACGTCGCCGGCCGGCTCGGGAGCGGGCTCCCGGCGCACGTGGAGGAGGAAGATCTGGTCTCGTACGGTCTCCTCGGCCTCATCGGCGCGATCGAGCGGTTCGACCCCGACCGCGACATCAAGTTCGAGACGTACGCGATCGCGCGGATCAAGGGCGCGATCATCGACGAGCTCCGCTCGCTCGACTGGGTGCCGCGCTCCGTGCGTGCCCGCGCCCGCGAGATCGAGCGCGCGATCGCGACGCTCGAGGCGAAGCTGCACCGTCCGCCGTCCGACGAGGAGATCGCGAAGCAGGTCGGGATCACGGTCGAGGAGCTCGAGGACAGCCTGACCGACATCTCGCGCTCCTCGATCGCCGCCCTCGACGAGCTCTGGACGATCGGCGGCTCCGGCGGCGACCAGGTCGCCCTCATCGACACGATCGAGGACACCGAGGCGCCGTCGCCCGAGTCCTCGCTCAGCCAGACCGAGCTGAAAGAGGCGCTCGGCGAGGCGATCGCGCGGCTGCCCGAGCGCGAGAAGCTCGTCGTGACGCTCTACTACTACGAGGAGCTCACGCTTCGAGAGATCGGCGAGGTGCTCGGCGTCACGGAATCGCGGGTCTCGCAGCTCCACACGAAGGCGATCCTGCGCCTGAAGGCGCGGCTCTCCGGCGCATCGCAGCGGGCCGACGACGCGTAGGTGGCCGGCCGCGACCCGAACGACATCGCGGCCTACGAGGAGGACCTCGCAAGAGTGACGATCGGCGGGCCCCGAACCCTGGCCGGCCCGGTCGTGATCGCCGACTACGACCCCGACTGGCCGGAGTGGTACGCCGCCGAGGAAGCGCGGATCAGGTCGATCCTTGGCGACCGGGTGCTGCGGCTCGAGCATGTGGGCTCGACGTCCGTACCGGGACTGCCCGCGAAGCCGCTCATCGACATGGTGCTCGAGGTTGACGACTCCGCCGAGGAGTCTGCATACGTGCCGGATCTCGAGGCGTCCGGCTACGACCTCCGGATCCGGGAGCCGGAGTGGTTCGAGCACCGGCTGCTGAAGGGGCCCAAAAGGGACATCAACCTCCATGTCTTCTCCGCCGGGTGTCCCGAGGTGGGCCGCATGCTGCTCTTTCGGGACTGGCTGCGCGCGAACGCGGCCGACCGGGAGCTCTACGCCGAGGCCAAGAAGCAGCTCGCGTCGCGGCCATGGAAGTACATGCAGCAATACGCGGACTCGAAGACCGCGGTGGTGAACGAGATCATGGCCCGGGCCGAGGCTGCGGGCCGCTCGTAGAAGCCTCTCGTCGCCGATAACATCGAGCGTCCAACCGACCCGAGGAGGACCTGCTCGTATGGCCGCTGTCGAGCCCGGAAAGATCCGCAACGTCGCCGTCACCGGACATCGTGGGACGGGGAAGACCTCGCTGGTGGAGGCCATGCTCTTCCAGGCCGGGCTGGTCAACCGCCTGGGCTCGATCGAGCAGGGCTCGACCGTGTCCGACTGGGACGAGGACGAGCAGCGCCGCCAGATGTCGATCTCGGCGTCGCTCTGCCACACCGACTGGCAGGGGCGCAAGATCAACCTCATCGACACGCCGGGCGAGCCGAGCTTCCAGGGCGAGGCGATCGCGGCGCTCCGCGTCGTCGAGGGAACGCTGATCGTCGTCTCGGCCGTCATGGGCATCGAGGTGCAGACCGGCCGTGTGTGGGAGCGGGCCGAAGAGCTCGGTCTCTCGCGCGTCCTCTTCGTGAACATGCTCGACCGCGAGCGCGCGGACTTCTACCGCGTCCTCGAGCAGCTCAGGAACCAGTTCTCGACGCGCGCCGTGGCAGTGCACCTGCCGATCGGCGTGGAGCACGAGGTGAGCGGCATCGTCGACCTGCTGCACATGAAGGCGTACACGAGCCCGGAGGGCGGCAAGGAGGCGGCGCCCGGCGAGATCCCGAGCGACATGGCCGACCAGGTCGCGACCTACCGGGAGCAGCTCCTCGACTCCGTCGTCGAGACCGACGAGAGCCTGATGGAGCGCTATCTCGACGGGCAGGAGCTCTCCGACGAGGAGGTGGCGCACGCCCTGAAGGACGCGGTGACGCGCGGCGAGATCTTCCCGGTCGCCTGCGGCGTCGCGACGAAGAACCTCGGTACGACCGCCACGCTCGATCTGCTCGTCGAGGGCGTTCCGTCGCCGGCGAAGAAGGACTTCGATGTCCACATCGACGGCGCGCAGAGCGCCGCCTTCGTGTTCAAGACGGTCGCGGACCCGTTCGCCGGCCGCATCAACATCTTCCGCGTCATCGAGGGGACGGTGAGCTCCGACTCGACGCTCGTGAACTCGCGAAGCCACGGCAAGGAGCGCGTCGGCCAGCTGCTCACCCTCCAGGGCAAGGAGCACGAATCCGCCGACGAGTTCGGCCCCGGCGATCTCGGCGCGGTCGCCAAGCTGAAGGACGTTCTCACCGGCGACCTGCTGCTCGACAAGGAGACCGGGGCGGAGGCGCCCTCGATCCAGTTCCCGGAGCCGGTGATGAGCTTCGCGATCTCGCCGAAGGCGAAAGGCGACGAGGAGAAGCTCGGGCAGGCCCTACGGCGGCTGTCCGAGGAAGACCCGACGCTCGTGGTGCGCCGCGACCAGCAAACCGGTGAGCAGCTCCTGTCGGGCCTCTCGCAGATGCACGTCGAGGTGGCGGTCGACCGGCTGAACCGGCGGTTCGGCGTCGAGGTCGACCTCCGCCCGCCGCGGGTGCCGTACCTCGAGACGATCCGCAAGGAGTCGAAGGGCCACGGGCGCTACAAGAAGCAGACGGGCGGCCGCGGCCAGTTCGGCGACTGCCACATCGTCCTCGAGCCGATGGAGGGGCGCACGGGCTACGAGTTCGTCGACAAGATCGTCGGCGGCGTCATCCCGCAGGGCTTCCGGCCCGCCGTCGACAAGGGAATCCAGGAAGCGATGGTGCACGGCGAGCTCGCAGGCGCGCCGGTGCAGGGCGTCCGCGTCCTCCTCGTCGACGGCTCGTACCACACGGTCGACTCGTCGGAGATGGCGTTCAAGATCGCCGGCTCCATGGCCTTCAAGGAGGCATACGGCGCGGCGGACCCCGTCCTGCTCGAGCCGATTATGGAAGTCGACGTGACGGTCCCGGACGACGCGGTGGGCGCCGTGAACGGCGACCTCAATTCGCGCCGCGGACGCCTGCACGGGATGGAGCCGACCGGCAGCGGCATGACCTCGATCAAGGCCGAGGTGCCGATGGCCGAGATGCTGACCTACTCGCAGTCCTTGACGTCGATGACCGGCGGGCGTGGCGACTACCACATGCACTTCGCGCGCTACGAGGAAGTCCCGGCGCACGTCGCGCAGAAGGTCATGCAGGAAGCCCAGAAGGAGAAGGAAGAGGTCAAGGTCTGAAGCCCAGGAGCTCGCTTCAGAATGCGACCTGAGCCGGCTCGCCGCGCTCTGCGGCGCAAGTCCAGGTCCTCAGTCGCGCCCGTATCCCGAGGGATACGAGCGCTCCCTGCGTCCGTGGCCTTGCATCCACAGAGCACACCGAGCCGGCGAGGAACATCCTGAAGCGAACTCCTCGCCGCTCGGAGCAGGCGGCGAAGCGGCGCGGCGAGCGCGAGCGCCAGGTCGGCCTCGACCCGGAGGACGAAGCCGCGCGCTGGCTGGCGGAGCACGACCCGCCGCCCGAGCCCGCGCCGCCGAAGTCCGCGGCGAAGTCGAAGCACCTCCACCGCTGGCGCCGGAAGCGCCGTTCAGGCCCTTCGTAGCGCGCCGACGTAGACGCCCGTCAGGACGAGCAGTCCGCCGAGCAGCAGCTCGACCGTAATGGGCTCGTCATCGAGCCAAGCCGAGAGGGCGATCGTGACGAGCGGGATGAGGACGAACTCGTACGCAGCGCGCGACGCCGTCCAGTAGCGGAGCACGACGATGTACAGGACGAAGACCAGCACCGAGCCGATCGGTACGAGGTAGGCGACGGCCAGCCATGTCTCCGTCTCTTCGGGTAGCTCGAGCGTCTCGCCTGCGAGCAGCGCGCCGACCAGCAACAGCAGTGCGCCGGCTGCCATGCCGACCGCGTTCATTGTCACCGGATGCACAGGCGGGAAGCGGCGCACGAGGATCGCGGCCTGCGCGAAGCACAAGGCGCTTCCGAGGATCGCGAGCAGCGAGAGCAACGGCAAGTCCTCGCGGATCGTCGCGTTCGACATAACGGCGATCCCTGCGAGCGCGACGGCGCCTCCGACGACGGCGCCGGCACGCAAGAGCTCCTGTCGCTGCACGACTGCCAGAAAGAGCGTGGCGAGCGGAACGAGAGCAAGCAGGGTCTGGCCGAGGCCGGCGTGGATCTCGACCAGGCCGTAGTAGGCGAGGGCAAAGGCGCCCCCGATCCCGAGTGCTCCGTAGAGAATCGCGCCGGAAAGCGCGGGCCCGCGCGGAAGCGTCAGCCGCAGCGCAAGCATGACGGCGCCCAGAAGCGTGGCCGCGAGTGCGAAGCGCAAGGCGGCTCCCCAGAGCGGCTCGAGCTCGCGGTTGCTGTACCGGATCGCGACGGCGTTTCCCCCAGCCAGGACCGACATGGCAACGAAGGCGACGACCGCCGTCTGCTCGTCGCCGATGCTCTTCACGCAGCGACCCTACGCCGGGCGAGGTCTGGGGCGGGCCGGAGCCCGCCCGCCAAACCTCCTAGACGGTGGCGGTCGCCTGCTGAGTCTCGCCGGCGCCGCTTTCCTTCAAGCGCTTGATGAGATCCGAGACGTCCGCGAGCTCCTGCTCGAGGTCGCGCTGGTATTCCTCCAGCCGCTCGAGGACGCGCTCGCGGTCGTACCAGCCGCGGCCGATGCCGTGGTGGCGCCGAAAGCCTCTGTGTCGCCTTCTTCCGTGCATGGTCACCTCCTCTCGTATCTCGTGAGGAACGCGTCGAGCCGCGTTTGCGAATCTCTCAACGCGCTAGCCCACTGGTCGAGCAGCGCGCGTCCCTCGCCGGTCAGCTCGTAGATCCGCTTGCTCGGCCCCGGCGCCTGGTCGTCCCACGCCGACCGGACGATGCCGTCCGTCTCGAGCACGCGGAGGAAGCGGTAGAGGTTGCCCATGTCGACCCGCTCGCCGGTCAAGTCCGGGAGCTGTTCGAGGAGCTCGTAGCCGTGCACAGGGCGCTCCCGCAGCAAGAGCAGGACTGCCGGCTCGGCGAAGCGCTCGACCCGCGCTCGGACGTCGTACTGGCCCGGAGCGACGCGCCGGCGAACCCGTGAATGTCGGTGACGCCTCATACCTGTAAAACACACATGTACCACACAGACCCAGGTCTCGGTACCCCGTTCGCCCTGGGCTAAGATCGCCGCTCATGCAGATCACCGGCCAGGCTGTCAGCCGCACCTGCGCCATCTGCGATCGGAGCCTTCTCCAGGGAGAGCAGGCGGTGCGATACGCCCCCGATGGTGGCGAGTTCGTCGACGTCTGCCCGCTCTGCCAGGAGATCGCGGCCGAGTACGGGTGGGTCAAGGAAGGAAGCCCGACGAGCCCGACCGTCCCCGTCCAGCGCCGCCGGCGCAGGGGTCTGCTCGCGTCGATCTTCGCGCCGCTCCAGTCGGCGCCCGAGGAGACCGTCGCCTCCGAGCCGATCCTTCGCCGCCTGAGCGATCCCGAGCTGGCCACCGTCGAGGCGGCCGACCTCTTCAACGCGAGCGACTACCGCCGAACGATCGGCGGCGTCGCGAAGAGCCTCGGCGAGCCGCGGGCGAGCATTCTTCCGCTCTCCGGCGTCAACCAGGAGCTCGTGATCACGATCGCGTGGGACATCACCTGGTACCAGTACCGCGTGTCGCCCGAGTCCGCGCAGCCGGTGAAGCTCGAGGCGCGCGGGCACGAGCTCGGCGAGCTGGACGGCTCGTTCCAGGCGTGGAACGCGAAGATCCAGCCGGACGGCCGCATCGTTCCGCAGATCGCCCGCCTCTAGCGCACTCCTGCCTCGTCCCTAAGATGCGACGCAGAGGCCGATGATCTACTGCGTGATCCCAGTCGAGCTCGCCGACGAGCTCTACGACAAGCTGACGGAGTACTACAAGGACAACCCGAACGTCGAGGTGATCGTCGATCGGCGCACGGGCCCGGACCGCCGGAAAGGCAAGAGTGCGGGCGGCAAGCGCGAGATCCGCGACCGCCGCCGTCCCCGCGCGCCGGGAACCTTCCTCAGCACCGACGCGCCTGAGTAACCTACGCGCCGTCATGGCGCTGCTCGGTTCGAAGACCTTCCAGAACTACATCGCCGGCGAGTGGGTCGACGCCGCGTCCGGCGAGACCTTCGACTCCACCTCGCCCGCGAACGGCGAGTCGATCGGCACCTTCCCGCTGTCCGGCGAGGGGGACGTCAACCGCGCCGTCGCCGCCGCGAAGGACGCGTTCGACGAGTGGCGGCTCGTCCCGGCGCCGAAGCGCGGCGAGATCCTCTTCCGCTTCGGCGAGCTGCTGAAGGGCGAGAAGGAGGACCTCGCGCAGCTGATGGCGCGCGAGATGGGCAAGGTGCTCGCTGAGGCGCGCGGCGACGTCCAGGAAGCCATCGACATGGCCTATTACATGGGCGGCGAGGGACGGCGCCTCTTCGGCCAGACGACCCCCTCGGAGCTCAAGGACAAGTTCCAGATGAGCGTCCGGATGCCGATCGGCGTCATCGGCGTGATCACGCCGTGGAACTTCCCGATCGCGATCCCGTCCTGGAAGACGCTGCCGGCCCTCGTTGCCGGCAACACGATCGTCTTCAAGCCGGCGACCGACACGCCGACCCTCGGACAGCGTTACGTCGAGCTGCTGCTCGAGGCGGGACTGCCGCCGGGCGTCCTCAACATCGTCCACGGTGGCGGCGGCACGGTCGGCGAGACGCTGGTGCGCCACCCGGACGTCCGCGTCATCTCGCTCACCGGCTCGCGCGAGACTGGCGTCGCCGTGCTGAAGGCGGCCGCGGACGGTCTCAAGCACGTCCACCTGGAGCTCGGCGGCAAGAACGCGATCATCGTCCTCGATGACGCCGACCTCGACCTGGCCGTCGAGGGGATCATCTGGTCGGCGTTCGGCACCTCGGGCCAGCGCTGCACGGCTGCGAGCCGCGTGATCGTCCAGCGCGGCGTCTACGAGGAGCTGCAGGGCAAGCTCGTCGCCGCCGCGGAGCAGCTCCGGCTCGGCTACGGCTGGGACGACGACACCGACGTGGGCCCGGTCATCAACCAGCGGTCGCTGGACAAGATCCACTCGTACACAGAGATCGGCAAGGACGAGGGCGCGAAGCTGCTGACCGGCGGCGAGATCGCGTCCGGCGACGGCCTGTCCGACGGCTTCTACTACCGGCCGACGATCTTCGCCGAGGTCGAGCCGGAGATGCGGATCGCCCAGGAGGAGATCTTCGGCCCGACGACGGCGCTGATCCCGGTCGACTCCTTCGACGAGGCGATCCAGGCGGCGAACGGCGTCAAGTACGGCCTCTCGTCGTCGATATTCTCGCGCGACGTCAACAAGGCCTTCCGGGCCATGCGCGACCTCGATACCGGGATCACGTACATCAACGCCGGCACAATCGGCGCCGAGGTGCACCTCCCGTTCGGCGGGACGAAGGACACCGGCAACGGCCACCGCGAGGCGGGTCAGGCGGCGCTGGACGTCTTCACCGAGTGGAAGTCGATCTACGTCGACTACTCGGGCCGGCTCCAGAAGGCCCAGATCGACACGGCCGAGTAGCGCCGCTGGACGAGCCCGTCGATCTCGCGCAGAAGCTCTCGACGTTCGAGGAGCACTTCCAGCCGCGCATCGTCGGCTACTACAACGACAACAAGATCCAGGTCGGGAAGCTCAAGGGCGAGTTCGTCTGGCACTCGCACCCCGAGACGGACGACTTCTTCCTCGTCCTTGAGGGACGCCTGACGATCAAGCTGCGGGACCGGGACGTCCAGCTGAAGGAAGGAGACCTCTTCGTCGTTCCACGCGGCGTCGAGCACTGCCCGGTCGCCGACGAGGAGGCGCACATTCTCCTGATCGAGCCGCGCGGGACGCCCAACACCGGCGACTCGGGCGCCGAGGCGGCTCCCGAGCGCGAGATCTGACGCGTGGAGGTCCGCCTGCTCGGAACGGGCGGCTGGGTGCCGACGGACAAGCGAGAGACGTCGTGCGTCTACGCGCGCTCCGGCTCGGAGGTCCTCCTCCTCGACGCCGGCTCCGGGGCTCGGCGGCTCGTCACCGAGCCTCACCTGATGGAGGGTGTCGAGCGCGTGTCTGTGGCCTTCTCGCACTTCCACCTCGACCATGTCTCCGGCGTGGCGGCGCTCGCCGGCATGGACGCTCGGCGTGAGCTCTGGATGCCGGCGGAGCTGCTCGCCGGAATCCCGGCGTCCGAGCTGCTGAACCGGCTCGTCGCACCGCCGTTCTTCACTGGCCGGGCGGAGGTCGGTGAGGCGCGGGAGCTGGCGGGCGAGACGCAGATCGGGCCGTTCGGCGTCGAGATCCGCGTGCAGCCCCAGCATCCCGGTCGCTCCATCGCGATCAAGGTCGACGGCGTGCTGACCTACTGCACGGACACGAGGTACGACTCCGAGAACATTGGGTTCGCCCGTGGGAGCCAGGTCCTGCTCCACGAGTCGTTCCGGCCCGGTGAGACGACGGACGACCCCGGGCACACCGCGTCGGGTGAGGCGGGCCGGATCGCAGCTGAGGCCGGCGTGGAGCGGTTGGTGCTTGTTCACGTCGACCCGGAGGGGCCTGAAGACGACAAGCTGGTCGCCGCCGCGCGTGACCGCTTTCCTGCGAGCGAGGTCGGCCGCGACGGGCTCGTGGTTATGTGAAGGTGAGAATGTGGTGCAGCTCGACGTCCAGCCCGGTCGCCGTGCAGCGGGCGAGCTTGGAGATGCCGTCCTCTTCCTCGAACCGGAGGACGAGCGCGTCCATGACGTCGTCCGCGGCGTTCAACTGGTCGAGGCGGAAGACGAGCGAGGACGTTTGCTCACCGGCCGCGAAGAGCAGTCGTCCCTCGACGTTGTTCGCCCGACCGAAGTCGTGACCCTCCTGCAGCGTGAACTCCCAGTTCACGCGGGGCTCGGTCCACTCCTCGATCGTGTCGGCAAGCTCGGCGAGCGTCGGCTCGACGTCGACCGGGATCCGCGTATCCGCACGCTCTTCCGGCGTCGGGCGCGGGAGGACTTCCAGCGTGACCACGACGCTTCTTTCCCCGATGCCGGAAGGAGGCAAACGTGAACAGGAAGCTGGTGGTATTCGTGCCGCGCGAAGCGCTCGACAAGGTGCGCGCCGCACTGTTCGACGCGGGCGCGGGGCGCATTGGCGACTACGAGCACTGCTCCTGGTATGCGGCCGGCACGGGGACGTTCCTCGGCGGGGAGCGGTCGTCTCCGACGATCGGCGAGCGTGGCAAGGAGCAGCGCGTGTCCGAGCTGAGACTCGAGACCGTCTATCCCGAGGAGCGCCACGACGAGGTGATCGGGGCGCTGAGGGCCGCACATCCTTACGAGGAGCCCGCGTTCGACGTCTATCCGCTGCTGTGAAGGCGACGCTCTGGACGGACGGCGGCGCCCGCGGCAACCCCGGTCCCGCGGCCTACGGCTACGTGCTCGAGGCGGAGGACGGGACCGTGCTGGCTGCACACGGCGAGGCGATCGGCACGGCGACGAACAACGTCGCCGAATATCGGGCGCTCGTCGCCGGCCTCGCGAAGGCGGCGGAGCTGGCCGTCGGCGAGCTCGAGGTCGTGTCCGACTCGGAGCTGCTCGTGAAGCAGATGCGCGGCGAGTACAAGGTCAAGAATGCAGCCCTGCGTGAGCTCTGGGACGAGGCGAACGACCTGGCCCGGCGGCTCGAAGCCGTCCGCTTCACGGCGGTGCGCCGGGAGCACAACGAGCTCGCCGACCGCCTCGTGAACGAAGCGCTGGACGCCTCCAACTAGCGCTCGGAGAGGCGGCGAACGACCCCTCGCCATTCGGGTGGTCCGACCCACCCCATCGCCGGATTTGACACCCGTGGGCGCCTCCTAACGTCGGTGGAGAAACCGGCGGCCAGGCCTGTATCGCGGCATGGCCTTGACACAGGGGGACACGGCAAGTGCCAACCACCGCACCGGCGCGCAGACGGCGCCTCACGACATTCCTGCTCCTCGCATGCTCGCTCGTCGCGGCGATCGCGCTCACGCCGATCGCTGCAAACGCGGTCCACAACGAGGGCCTGTTCGAGCTCGAGGGCAACATCGCCGACAACGCCGCTGTGCCTGGGCAAGACTGGGCGTCCTTCCAGGGTCCGCTTCCGCCGGGCGGCATCGCCCCGATCTCGACCGCGTTCGTCGCCGACGGGTTCAACGGCGTCAACGACACCATCTACTTCGGCGGCGGCTCGCAGAACAACAACGACATCCCGAGCTGGCGCTGGTCGTGCGGCAGCGTCTCCACGAAGAGCGACATCGAGCACGCGTTCGCGTCCGCCTACGTCCACGAGGAAGAGCTCTTCCTGTACTTCGGCGCCGACCGCTACGACCCGACGGGCGGCACCACCAACGTCGGCTTCTGGTTCCTCCAGAACGGCGGCGCCCTGCAGGGCGGGAGCGGCTGTCCCGACGCCAACCCGGCGACCAACACGTTCTCGGGTCAGCACGTGGACGGCGACCTCTTCGTCTTCGCCGAGTTCAACGGCGGCGGCGGCGATTCGGCCGTGAGCATGTACGAGTGGCTGAACGGGAGCCTGCACCTGCTCGCCACGAAGAGCTCCGGCTCCTTCTGCAGCGCCGACGACACGATCTGCGCGCTGACGAACGACGCCACGATCGCCTCCAGCTGGCCGTACACCGACAACCAGGGCGGCAGCGCCGACGGGCAGATCCTCGAGGGCGGCTTCGTCGAGGGCGGCATCAACCTGAGCGCCGTCTACGAGGGCCTCGGGAAGGAGCTGCCGTGCGTCAACCGGTTCCTGGCCCAGACCGGCAGCTCGCACCCCGACACGGGCGTGCTCGAGGACTTCGCCGGCGGCGCCTTCAACCTCTGCTCCAAGCTGATCGTCGACAAGGTGACGCCGAGCGGCGACCAGCAGAAGTTCGAGTTCGGCGTCAGCGGCCCGAGCGCGTACTCCGATTCCTTCCAGCTGGCGGACGCCGACGCGGCGCACGACAGCGGCCAGATCAAGGCCGGCACATACAGCGTGACCGAGACGGCCGGCGACCCGGCGATCTGGAACGCGCCGGCGGTCGCCTGTGAGGACCAGGGCTCGAACGAGGTTGACTACGACAACGGCGCCGTCGCCATCGGGCACGGCGAGACCGTCAGGTGCACCTTCACGAACACGAAGAAGCCTCAGCTGACGGTCGTGAAGAAGATCGTCGGCGGAAACGGCACGTCTGATGCGTTCGACGTGAAGGTCGACGGCGCGACGAAGATCGACGACGCCACGAGCACGTCGCCTGCAGGCACGAGCTCCGGATCCTTCGCCGTCTCGGCCGGGACGCACTCCGTCTCGGAGACGCTCGGCGACGGCTCGGCGGTCAGCCCGTCCGAGTGGAGCGTGAGCTTCAGCGGCGACTGCGACGCGAACGGCGAGGTCGACGTCCAGAACGACCAGTCGAAGACCTGCACGATCACGAACTCGAAGCTCCCGACACTCACCGTGGTGAAGGAGATCGAGGGCGGCGACGGCTCGACCTTCGACATCTCTGTCTCTGGGACGAAGGTGCTGGACGACGCCGGGGACGGGGCGAGCGACGAGCGCACATATGCGCCGGGCTCCTACTCGGTGTCCGAGACGTTCGGTGACGGGGCCGCGATCGGCTCCGACTGGACGGTCGTCTTCAGCGGCGACTGCGACGCGAACGGCGGCGTCTCGCTCGCCTACGGCGACACGAAGACCTGCACGATCACGAACAAGCGCAAGCCGAAGCTGACGGTCGTGAAGGTGATCGAGGGCGGCAACGGCGCCTCCTTCGACCTGGCGGTGAACGGCTCGACGGTGCTGGACGACGTCACCGGCTCCGGCGGTCAGGCGACGAACACGTATCCGGTCGACACGGCCTACAGCGTCACGGAGACGCTGGGCAACGGCGGCGCGGTCGATCCGGCGCTCTGGGAGACGAGCATGAGCGGCGACTGCTCGGGCACGCTCGCCGCCGGCGACGACAAGACCTGCACGATCACGAACAAGCGGAAGCCGCGGCTGACCGTCGTCAAGCGGATCATCGGCGGCGACGGCTCGACGTTCGACATCTCCGTCTCCGGCACGAAGGTGCTGGACGACGCCGGCGACGCTGCGGCCGACACCCGGTCGTACGACCCGGGCACATATGCGGTCACCGAGACGCTCGGCAACGGCGATGCGATCCCGTCCGGCTGGAGCTCCGCCTTCAGCGGCGACTGCGACGGTAACGGCAGCGTCTCGCTCGCCTACGGAGACGAGAAGACCTGCACGGTCACGAACTCGAAGCTCCCGATCCTGACGGTGGTCAAGGAGGTCGTCGGCGGGATCAAGTCCCCGGGCGACTTCCAGATCGGCGTCTCGGGCAACAATCCGAGCCCGTCGACGTTCCCCGGCAGCGCCCAGGGCACGGTCGTGATCCTCGGCCCGGGCGCCTACGACGTCTCCGAGACCGAGGATCCGCGCTACACGGCGTCGTACTCGGCCGACTGCAAGGACGGGTCGATCGACTACGGCGAGAGCAAGACCTGCACGATCACGAACACGCGGAAGCCTTCGGGGATCGAGATCGAGAAGGTGGCCTCACCGACATCGGTGGCCGAGCCGGGCGGGCAGGTGACCTTCACGCTGGCGATCCGGAACACCTCGCCGGCGGACACGGTGACGATCACCGAGCTCGACGACTCGGTTTACGGCGACCTCTTCCCGAGGGGCGACTGCGGCGCGCTCGACGGCGCGCAGCTCGCGCCGGACAACGGGGCGGCCGGCGGCCCTGACGAGACGACGTGCTCGTTCTCCGAGACCGTCTCGGGGAACGCAGGCGACCAGCACCACAACGTCGCGACCGTCACCGGCCACGACGAGGACGAGCGGCCGGTCACCGACAGTGACTTCGCCGACGTCGACATCACCGACGTCGCGCCGTCGATCACGGTGACGAAGACGGCCGATCCGGTGACGCTTCCCGAGCCCGGCGGTCCCGTCGAGTTCACCGTCGAGGTGAGGAACAACTCGGTCGCGAGCGACACGGTGACGATCACCTCGCTCGTGGACGATCCCGACGGCGCCGGCCCGGCGCAGGAGATCGACCTCGACGGCATGGGTTCCTGCGACGTGCCGCAGACGATCCAGCCCGGTGGCACGTACACCTGCAAGTTCACGCGGACGGTCACCGGCAACGCCGGCGACCAGAAGACCGACGTCGTCACCGCCTCCGGTCGTGACGACGACGGCAACGAGGTCAGCGACGACGACGACGCCACCGTGACGCTCACGGACGTCCCCTCGTCGCTCGCGCTCGAGAAGACCGCGAACCCGACCTCCGTCCAGTCCCCGGGCGCCGACGTGACGTTCACGGTCGTCGTTCGGAACACCTCGTCCGTGGACGCCGTCACGATCGACACGCTCGTCGACAACGTCTACGGCGATCTCAACGGCAAGGGCAGCTGCGGCGCGCTGATCGGCAAGGTGCTCCAGCCCGATGACCATGCGTCCGGCGGGGCGGACGAGGCGACGTGCAGCTTCACCGGCGCGGTCACGGGAGCCGGCGGTTCCTCGCACACGGACGTGGTCACCGTTACGGGCCACGACGACGAGGGCGCTGAGGTCACGGCGCACGACGACGCCACGGTGACGATCACGCCGCTGATCGACCTCTTCGTGACGAAGAACGACTCGCCCGATCCGGTGCAGCTCAACGGCGAGCTGACCTACACGATCGTCGTCGGCAACAACGGCCCGGATACGGCGACCCAGGTGACGCTCGCGGATCCGCTTCCGGCGGGCACGCGGCTCGTCTCGGTGGCGACGACGCAGGGCAGCTGCACGGGCGGCCCGGTCATCAACTGCAGCCTCGGGACGGTCCCCAAGGGCGGAACGGTGACGATCACGGTGGTCGTGATCGCGCTCCGGACGGGGACCTTGACGAACACGGCCACGGTCGTCGGCAAGGAGCCGGAGTCGAACACCGCGAACAACCAAGCCACCGCGACCACTCGCGTGCCGGCCCCGGCCGTCGTGCGTCGGCCCCAGCAGGCCGTCTGCGACAGCTTCACAGCGACCCCGAAGTCGCTGACCGTCGGGCGGCGCTCGACCATCGTGGTGCGCGTTACGGCCGGCGGCAAGCCCGCCAAGGGCAGGCGGGTCGTCGTGAAGGGCGCCGGCATCAACAAGAGCGCCCGCACGAACGGCAGGGGAATCGCGCGGATCACCGTGAAGCCGCGCCGGGCGGGCATCGTCACGATTACCGTCCCGCAGAGGATCGCCTGCGGTACGCGGCGAATCGGTGTCGTCGGTGCCTTCCAGCCTCCGCTCACGGGCTAGCGGTCTCGTTGTCGCCGCGCTTGCGCTCCTGGCCGTCGCGCCGGGAGCGCAGGCGGCCGGCGTCGAGCCGCTGGGCAGGGGCGTCCGGCTCGTCGGCTCGGGCCACCTAAACGCCACCGTCGCCGTTCGCTCGGCCCCGCGAAGCGACGCCAGGCGGGTGACGGTGCTGAGGGAGTTCCGGTCCGACTTTCGCCCGCAGGTCGTCCTGGCGGTGTCCCAGCGCGTCGATCCGGACACCGGCGCCCCGGCTTGGTACCGGATCGTCGTGCCCGGCCGCCCCAACGGTCGCATGGGCTGGATCCCGGCCGCCGCGGCTGACATCAACCCGGTCCGGCAGCTGATCCACATCGACCGCAGCGCGCGCCGTCTCGAGGTGTGGAACCGCGGACGGCTCGTGCTGAAGACGACGGTGGCCGTCGGCGCACCCGGGATGGAGACGCCCCTCGGCCTGTTCTACGTCACCTGGAGGTTCGTCCCGAGCGCACCTGTCCTCGGGAGGTTTGCCTTCGAGACGAGCGCGTACTCGCGGCTTTCGGACTGGCCCGGCGGCGGGATCGTCGGCATCCACGGGACGTTCGCGCCCGAGCTCCTGGGCCGGGCCGTCTCCCATGGATGCGTCCGGGTGTCCAACCGGGACATCCTCCGCATGCGCCGGATCGTCCCGGTCGGAACACCGATCCGCATCGTCGCCTAGGCCCCGAGCCGCGGCGGGAAGACGGTCACGCCGCTGATACCCTGAGCTCGTACGCGGATGTAGCTCAGTTGGCTAGAGCGTCTGCTTGCCATGCAGAAGGTCGTGGGTTCGAGTCCCATCATCCGCTCCTCTGGAACCCGCTGGAAACGGCGGGTTCTCGCGTTGTCGCGGTCTAGCGCCTTCTGCCACCTACGCTCTACCCTCCTAGACGCTGCATCCAGCTCAATAGCTCAGCCTTTTATCGGCGCGCGTCGCATCCACTTCGGTTTGGAAAAAGCTCGTATCTCCTCGTCAAGCCTCGCCTGCTCGGCACGGAGCTGACTCGAGAGACGGCTGAGCTGGTCAGCGCTCGGATGGTCGTTTACGGAGCCAGCCTTGAACTCGGAAATCTCGCCGTACGCTCTCGCAACTTCTTCCCATAGAACTACTCGGTCCTGGCGGAGAGCGAGACCGGCGAATGCGCTCTTGCTCGCTAGCCAATCGCCAAGGGTTAGGCGGTCCCTTAGAGCTGCGTTGTCATTGCTGTTGGCAACCCGGCGACTATTTTCCTCGAGCTCGGTATATACAAGCCCGATCGCGGCATGAAGTTCGCGGTGCGACCGTTGTCGATCGAGACGGCTCGAAACCCACCATGTAGCAGCGGCCGTCAAGGCGGACCCGATCAGCGCCCCGATCAACGTCTCCACGGATGAAGCCTCACGCCCGCACGTATTCGATCCGGCAGCCGGCGCCGTCGTCGAACACAAGGACGTCGCCGTCATGCTCGACGGCATACTCACGGACGGCGTCGTTCGCGAGCGAGATTTGCAGCCGGTCGGGCCCCGCCGGCCCCCACCCGCCTCGGTCCCAGAGCGGGGGGTGGTCCGACGGAGCTTCGGTCCAGCCGGTGTACCGGCCGCCGGGCCCGAGCTCGGGCAGCCCC
>Ga0081538_10002354_pt1 | contig 18596 bp, 17 predicted proteins | sample TabmetS5T2R1_FD_71022 | JGI IMG/M metagenome (GOLD analysis project Ga0081538, IMG submission 71022) | Tabebuia heterophylla rhizosphere microbial communities from the University of Puerto Rico - S5T2R1 | ecosystem: Host-associated > Plants > Roots > Rhizosphere ... | reverse complement strand
TCCAGAAATGGAAGGGCGCCGCCGAGAGCTTGAAGGCGAAGCCCGAGATCATGAGCACGAGCCCGATGACGGCGACGGGGGTGAGGGTGCCGGAGAAAGTGTCAGCGACGTCCTGGAGCATCGCGGAGCCCGAGACGCCGTAGATCAAGACGATGCCGTAGAGCAGCACGGAGGAGGCGATGACGCCGGTGATCAGGTACTTCATCCCGCCCTCCGCGCTCTCGCGGCGGCTACGGTCGAAGGCGACCATGGCGTAGGAAGGTATTGTAGCCAGCTCTATGGCGAGGAAGACGCCGAAGAGGTCCCGCATGGAGACGAGGAGCGTCGAACCGAGGACGATGGAGAGGATCAGCGTCAGGTATTCGGGGGCGTCGCCGGTCTGGCCGGACCAGCGAGCCGCCGCGAGCACGGCGAAGAACGCCGCTCCTGCGACTATCAGCTTGAAGTAGAGTGCGAAGCCGTCGACCACGAAGCCGCCGCCGAAGTAGCTTCCCGAGAAGCCGGTAGCCAGCAAGACGGCGGCGCTCCCGAAGACGGCGAGCGTTCCGAGGGAGGCGAGGCCTGCCGCCACCCCTGCGTTGTTATCGCTGAACACCCCGGCCATCAGGACCAGGATCAAGAAGACCGTGGAGATCAGCTCGGGCAAGAGCGCGACGAATGCCTGACCGGTCACTAGCTACCCCCTATCACGATCAGGACGGCGTCCACGGCCGGGCGCTGGATGCTCATCAGCAGGGCAGGGAAGACACCGAGCACCACGAGCAACACGGCCAGCGGCACGACCGAAGCCATCTCGACCGGTCCTGCGTCCGTGATCTCCTCGAAAGCCGGACGTTCGATGGGGCCGAAGATCACGCGCGCCAGCATGTAGAGCAGGTACATAGCCGAGAGTATGATCCCCAGCGCCGCGAGCACTCCCTGCACGGGGAACGTCGCGTACACGCCCATGATGCTCATGAACTCGGAGATGAAGACGGCGAGCCCGGGCAGCCCCATTGCAGCGAGGGCGCCGAGGGCCAGAAGCCCTCCCGCCCACGGCATCCTGGCCGCCAGCCCACCGAGATCTTCGATGCGGCGCGTCCCCGTGCGGGCCGCTATCACGCCGACGAGGATGAAGAGGAGGGCTGAGTAGAGTCCGTGCGAGACTTGCTGGAAGACGGCCCCGTTCAGGCCGACCGCGTTCCCCGAGGCGGCACCGAGCAGGATGAAGCCCAGGGTACCTATGGAGGAGTAGGCGACGAGCGCCTTGAGGTCGGGCTGCAAGAAGGCCACGAAAGCGCCGTAGATGATGTTGATCACCCCGAAAGCGGCGACGTAAGGGAGGAAAGGTGCGACGCCCTGGGGAAGCAGGGGGATGGCCACCGCGATCAGGCCGTAGGTACCCAGCTTGGGCAGAACTCCCGAGAGCAACACGTTGGTCGAAGTCGGGCTGGAGACGTACACGTCCAGAAGCCAGCTGTGCAGCGGCACGGCGGGCACCTTGACGAGCAACCCGAAGAGGATGGGGGCAGCCACCGCTATCTGGGCCGTCCGCGAGAGGCCGCCACCGCCGCCCAGGGCGTTCATCGAGTAGGTATCGGCCAGGATCCCGAAAGCCAGGAATCCGGCCAGCATCACCGTCGAGCCGAGGAACGTGTAGATGAAGAACTTGATCGCGGCCGGACGCCTGTTCTCGTCCCCCCACACGCCGACGAGCAGGTACATGGGGATCAGCGTGACCTCGAAGAAGACGTAGAACAGGATCAGATCCTGCGCCGCGAAGACCCCCAGCATCCCCACCTCGGCGACGAAGAGGGCGGCGAAGTACTGCTTGAGGTTACTTTGCACGTCCCAGGAGGCGAGAATAGCTATGACCGTGAGCAACGTCGAGAGGAAGAACATCCCGAACCCGAGACCGTCGAGTCCGACCCGGTAGCCTATGTTCAGGGACTGGATCCAGGTCACGTCCTGGGTGAGCGCGGCGACGCCGAGGTCGTCCCGGAAGGCGAAGTAGATGTAGACCGCGAGCACGAGAGGCACCACAGAGACCCCGAGGGCCGCGTAGCGCACCAGCCGCTCCTCCTCGGGCAAGAGCAGCAAGAGTATGGCGCCGAGTAGCGGGATGAGGATCGTGATAGTCGTTATCACAGTCGGCTCCCCACGGCGAAAGCGGCGATCGTTGCCAGCGCGATCACGCCGACGACTATAGCCGCGTACTGCGCCCCTACTATGACCCCGATGATCAGGACGCTCAGCAGGATAAAGAGCGCGTAACTCTGGACCCCGCCGTTCTGCAGCCGCTGCAGCAGCCCGCCCGTCCCCAGGGTGCCCCGTCCCACCCCGCCCACGAATCCGCCGATGACGTTACGGTCGAAGCCCCGGGTAGCCCTACCGAGCCACATCGCGGACCTCACGAACGTCGCACCGTAGAGGGCGTCGAAGTACCACCCCTTGTCCAGGAACGTGTGCAGCCAGGAGAATCTGGCCGCAAGCTGCCCTGCCAGCTCCGGCCTCGCGACGTAGAGCGTGTAGGCGAGCCCGATCCCGAGCAGTCCGACGACCACAGAGATCCCGCCTAGAACGAAGCTGAAGGCGTGCGCTGCGTGGTCGAGCGTCGCCGCTGCGAACTCGCTCGGATGCACGAACTCGCTGAAATAGTCCCTCACGGGGAGGCCGAACCCTTCCGGTATCCCGACCCAGCCGCTCACGATGGCGAAGAAGGCCAGGAGCATCATCGGCCCCGTCATGATCCCCGGCGACTCTGTGGCCTCGCGGGCCGGCTCGGTGCGTGGCTCGCCGGTGAAGGCGAGGAAGATGGCGCGGAAGATGTAGAACGCGGTGAGGAACACGGTCAGCAGCGCCATGCCGAAGAGCAGGTAGTAGTGCTCATCGTAGGCCGAGGCCACAATCGCGTCTTTGGACCAGAAGCCGGCGAAGGGAAAGATACCCGAGAGCGAGAGCCCGGCTATGAGCATGGTCCAGAACGTGATGGGCATCCTACGCCTCAGTCCCCCCATCTCGAAGAGGTTGTAGGAGTCCATCGCGTAGATGATGCTGCCGGCGCACAGGAACAGGAGGGCCTTGAAGAAGGCGTGGTTGTAGAGGTGGAAGATGCCCGCCGTGTAGGAACCGAGCCCGAGGCCCAGCATCATGTAGCCGAGCTGCGAGACGGTCGAGTAGGCGATCACACGCTTTATGTCCTTCTTGACCAGCGCCATCGTCGCGGCCATCAGCGCCGTAAAGCCGCCGATGTACGCGACGACGAGCATGGCCGTGGGGCTCTGCACGAAGATGTCGTAGGTGCGTGCCACGAGGTAGACGCCCGCAGCGACCATGGTGGCGGCGTGGATCAGGGCGCTCACCGGAGTAGGACCCTCCATGGCGTCGGGGAGCCACACGTGCAGCGGGAACTGGGCGCTCTTGCCGACGGCGCCGAGGAAGACGAGTATCACGGCCGTGGTGAACAGGGAGCCGCCGATAAACCCGGCCTGGGCGGCCGCCGAGATGTCCGTGAAGGCCGTAGAGCCGGTTGTAGCCCAGAAGATGATGATCCCGACGAACAGCGCGGCGTCGCCGACACGGGTCACCACGAATGCCTTTACCGCGGCGTCGCGGGCTGAGGGCTTCTCGAACCAGTGTCCGACGAGCAGGTAGGAGCACAGGCCGACGAGTTCCCAGAAGACGTAGAGCTGGATGAAGTTCGGCGCCAGCACGAGCCCGAGCATGGAGGCCGTGAACAGGTTGAGCTGTGCATAGTACCAGGCGAAGCGTTTGTCGCCCTCCATGAAAGCGCCCGAGTAGAGCTGGATCATGAGGCTCACGAAGCTCACCACGACGAGCATCACCGCGGCGAGGCCGTCGATGTACACCCCCATCGGGAACGAGCCGCCCAGGCCGAGGTCTATCCAGTTCACCGAGAACTCTATGGGCACGCCGCCGCCGGGGACGATGCCGGCGACGAACAACAGGGCGAAGACCGAGAAGACGAGCGAGATGGTCACCCCGAGTATGGCGACGTACTGGGCGTTCTCCTTGAGGAGGCGTCCCGTGAAGACCAGCACGAGGAAGACCAGCGCGGGGAGCGTCGGTATGGCCGTGATGATCAACTGTTGGCCTACGGTCTGCACGGGTTCCCTTCTAGCCCCTCATGGAGGTTACTTCGTCCACGTTCACGGTGCGCCGCGAGCGGAACACGGCGAGCACGATAGCGAGTCCTACGGCTATCTCGGCCGCTGCTATGGCGATCACGAGCACGGCGTAGCTGACGCCGAGTCCTCCCGCGTTCGGGAGGTAGTCGGCGAAGGCGACGAGCGTGAGATTGACGCCGTTTATCATGAGCTCGACGCACATGAAAACGACGACGGCGTTGCGGCGGATCAGGGCCCCCCATGCCCCTATGGCGAAAAGGAGGGCGCCCACCACGAGATATCCTTCGAGCGGAGGGGCCGCGACCAGCGTGTCCAGGAACTCTTGCACCTGTGTCGGGATCTGGGGCACTACTCTCGCACGCCCCTATCTACGCCTTCTCCGACCTTGCGGCGGCTCACCACGATGGCGGCCACGACGGCCACGAGTAGCAGCACCGAGGCGACTTCGAACAGCAGGGTGAAGATCTCGGACCCCTGGCTGACGCCGAGCAGATCCCGACCGAAGGCCGCGGCCTGCCGTGGCCCATTACCGGCCTCGACCCCTCCCCAGTCCTCGGCGGAGAGCACGTAGGCGAGGAAGGCCCCGACGCCTGCCGCTACCAGGAAGCCGGCCCAGAACTGCCGATTGATAATGGTGCGGTAGCGCCTGACCTGCGGTTTCTGGGTGAACATGATCCCGAACAGGATCACCACGGTAACCGCCCCCACGTAGATGAGGACCTGGAAAGCGGCGAGCGCCGGCGCGTTGAGCATCACGAAGTATCCGGAGATGCCGAGGAACGACCCGGACATAAACAGCGCCGAGTGGACGACGCTGCGGCTCAGGACAACGCCGAGCGCCGAGACGAGCGTCATCCCGGCCAGGAAGGCGAAGGCTACCGTCAAGCCGCGTCTTCTTTCTCGCTAACGGGACGCTCTACGGTCCTCGGCGCTTTCTTGGCGGTAGGCTTTTTCTTCTTCTTGGTGGCGGGCTTGGGGTCCACCGTCGGGTCGACGGGGCGCTCGCCGAACTGCCTGGCCAGCTCGAGGCGGTTATAGGCCTGGGCCTCGAATTCTTCTGTGTGGTAGATGCAGTTGACCGGGCATACCTCGACGCACAGCGAGCAGTACATGCAGCGCGAGTCGTCGATCACGAACCCCACGGCGTACGGCTTGGCCTTGCCCGAGCCGTCGGCGTCGCGCTTTACCTGCTCGATGGAGATGCAGTGGTCCGGGCAGATCCTCATGCACTGCAGGCACGCGATGCAGCGGTCCATGTCGACCGTGAGCATCCCGCGGCTCCGTTCGGGGAGCTCACGCTTGTATTCGGGGTACTGGCGCGTGATCTTCTGCCCGAAGAGGTGCTGCAGGGTGACGCCCATCCCCTTCATTATGCCCTGTCCTAATTGCGGCATCGAAACCTCCTAGATAACAAGCATAGCTCCGGCCGTAACGAACAGCCAAACGAGGGTCATCGGGACCAGCACCTTCCAGCCCAAATCCATGAGCTGGTCCATCCTGAGGCGCGGTACGCTCCACCGGATCCACTGGAAGGTAAACATGATGAGCGCCGTCTTGATACCGAACCAGACCCAATTGAAATGCCCGAGGTCGAGGAAGGGCAAAGGCGGCTGCCAGCCCCCCAAGAACAGCGTTACGGTGACGGCCGACATCACCGCCATCGAGGCGAACTCGGCCGCCTGTATGAGCGCCCAGGTCATCCCCGAGTACTCGATCATGAAACCGCCAACGATCTCGCTCTCGCCCTCCGGGAGGTCGAACGGCACCCGCTTCACCTCCGCGATGCCCGAGATGTAGAACGTCAAGAACATCGGGAGCTGGGGCAAGAAGTACCAGGTCCAGATGGTATCCCCCTGCGCCCTTACCACGTCGGTTAAAGAGAGGCTTCCGGCGAGCATCACGACGCCGAGCAGGCTCAGGATCAGGGGCACCTCGTAGGAGATCATCTGCGCCGCTCCGCGCAAAGCTCCGAGCAGCGAGAACGCCGAGCGGCTCCCGTATCCTGCCATGACGACGCCCAGAGCGCCGATCGAGGTGATCGCGACGAAGAACAGTATGGCGACGTTGAGGTCGGCGACGACCGCGTTCGGCGCGAACGGTACGACGAGCCAGACGAGCGCGGCCGGGATGAACATGGCTATGGGCGCACCCAAAAAGACCCACAGGTCCGAGCGGCCAGGCGAGACGTTCTCTTTGGTAAAGAGCTTGAAGACGTCGGCGGCCGGCTGCAACAGCCCGCGGGGACCGACCCTGTTCGGCCCGTAACGGAGGTGGATGTAACCCGAGACCTTCCTCTCGGCCATCGTAAGGACGGCCGCGAGGTTGAGCACGAGGAACAGCACGGCCCCGAAGGAGATGAGCAGCCTTATCGGCTCGACCTCGAGCAGGTTCAGCAGCGTCTGCATCTACTTGTCCCACCCTCCCGAGACGGGGTCGACGAGGCCCATAATGGGCATTATGTCCGGCAGATAATGGCCAGGCACGATCTCCTGCAAAAGCTGCATGTTGCAGAAGCTGGGGTCGCGGTAGTGGACCCTGTAAGGGGTGTCGGAGCCGTCCGAGACTATGTGGACCGCGAACTCACCGCGGGGGCTCTCGACCCTTCCGAAGCCCTCCCCTTCGGCCGGACGGATGCGGCGGCCCGTATCCCCCATCACCTCGCCCTCTGGCATCTGTTCCAGGCACTGCTTGATGATCCTGATGCTCTGCAGGCACTCGGCGATACGGACCCTGTAGGAGGCTTCGACGTCGCCCGCCGTATCCGTAATCACCTCGAATTCCAGTTCGGGGTAGACGCTGTATGGATAGTCCATCCTTATGTCGAAGTCCACGCCGGTGCAGCGCAGGGCAGGGCCCGTAACGCCCATCTCGACCGCCTGCTCCTGGGTCATCCTCCCCACGTTTCGCGTGCGGGAGATGAAGATCTCGTTGCCCTCGATCAGGTCGACGAAGTCCCGCTGGAAGTGGGCCTCGAGGCTCTCGATGTACTCCCAGATCTTCTGCGGTATCTCTGGTGGTAGGTCGGCCTTGACGCCCCCGATGCGGATGTAGTGGAACATCATCCGCGCGCCGGTGACGGCCTCGAAGATGCTCTGTATGCGCTCCCTCTCGCGGAACGCGTAGAGGATCGGGGTGAAAGCCCCGAGCTCGAGCATGAGGAATCCTATGGATGGGATGTGGCTGGCGAGCCTCATGAGCTCACACATGAGGACGCGGATGTATTCGGCCCTCGGTGGTATCTCCACGTCGAGCAGGTCCTCGACGGCGAGGCAGTAGCCGTGTTCGTTGTGCATGTTCGCGAAGTAATCGAGCCTGTCGGTCAAAGGTATGACTGCAGGATACATGCGGTTCTCGGCTATCTTCTCCTGGCAACGATGCAAATAGCCCATCACCGGATCGCACCTGACCACCGTCTCCCCGTCGAGCTCCAGGATAAGCCTTAGTAGCCCGTGCATGGCCGGGTGCTGCGGACCCATGTTCATGTCTATGGTCTCGAGCCCGAACTCGTCCCTGATGTCGGGGCTTGCGAGCCGGCCGCTGGCCGGCTCGGTGAGGGCTCCCTGGTGTTCTGCGCGGCGTTCTTCTCCGAGCATACTCTTTACCTCAATCCCTCGAAGGTGCGCTTGGTGCTTATCTCGAAGCTCTTGAGCAGCGGATGGTGGTCGAAGTGGTCCTGCCACATGTACGTCCTGCGCAGGTCGGGATGGCCGGCGAAAGCGACCCCGAACATGTCGTAGGCCTCCCGCTCGTGCCAGTTGGCCGTCGGGTAGACGCCGGTGACCGTCCCTATCACGGGCTCATCTCCCTCGATGGTCGTCTTGACCCTCACCGTGGCCCCGCGGAAGTCCATGAGCTCGTAGGTGAGCTCGAAGGAGCCCTGCCTGTCGACGACGGTGATAAAAGAGAGGTGGGGGATGCTCAGGGTCTCGCGGGCCGTCGCCAACACGGCGGGAACGTCGTCCTTACGGGCGACGATCCGCACCACATCACCGACGATCTCAGCTTCCTCGAGGCCGTGGCGGTCGCCGAGGCCATCGAGGTAGCGCTGCAGCCTGCTCTGGAGATCCCCTTCGGGCAACGTGAGGGCCACCTAGGCGTTCTCCTTGCCATCGGCGCTATCCTGCGCCTCTGCTGCCTTACGGGCCCTGGCCTCTTCCTTGAGCCTCTTCTTCACCTCGGGCGGGACCCAGCCGACGTCCGTCTGGGAGGCGGGCGGCATGCCGGCACGCTCGAAGACGTAGGTGCGCTTGAGCGGTCTTATCCCTTCCAGGCGGGGCGCCTTGCCCGCGCTGATCTCCGTGTACTCGCGCTCGGGCAGGTACTCGTTGATGGTGCCGTCCTCGTCGACGAGGGCGGGCCTGGGCCGCTCGTAACCCACCTGCTGGTCGCGCTCTATCTTCTTCTGGAGCGTCATGATCCCGAAGATAAGCGCCTCGGGTCGTGGCGGGCAGCCCGGTACGTAGACGTCGACGGGTATCACCCTGTCCGCGCCCATCAACACGGAGTACCCATCCAAAAACGGGCCGCCGGAGATCGCGCAGGCCCCCATCGCTATGACCCACTTCGGCTCGGGCATCTGCTCGTAGAGACGGGTCATACGCTCGGCCATCTTGGTCGAGACCGTGCCGGAGACGATCATGACGTCGGCCTGCCGCGGCGAGGCCGCGAAGAAACCTGCGCCGAAGCGATCGAGGTCGTTGTGGGCCATGCCCGTCGACATCATCTCGATGGCGCAGCAGGCCAACCCGAACTGCAGCGGCCAGAGCGAGTTCTTGCGGGCCCAGTTGAAGAGTTTGTCCGTGCTCGTGGTTATGAGGTTGGGCTCGTTGAACTGTTGCATCACACCCACTTGAGTGCTCCCTTCTTCCAGGCGTAGACCAATCCCACACCCAGTATCGAGACAAAGATAACCATCTCCACAAAGCCGTAGACGCCGAGACTCCTGTAGATGACGGCCCACGGGAACAGGAAGGCCGCCTCCACGTCGAAGACCAAAAAGAGCAACGCGAAGACGTAGTAGCGCACGGGGAAAGGTCGCCACGGGTCGGTAACCGTCATCTCTCCCGTCTCGTAATTCTGGGACTTCGCGCTCGACCTCCGGCCAGGAGAGATAAGGCGCGCGAGTACCAGCACGGTCGCGACGAAACCAGTGACCAGCAACATGAAGATCCCTACGTACAGATACACCATCCCGTAGGAGGCTCCCTGTTGCAACAGACCTAGCGCCAAACCCAGCCTTTCTGCCCGATAACTGCCTGAAATATACTCGCGCGCGGTGGAAAGTTCAAGCGGTAACTAAAGGTAGCAAACAGCGACTAATAGCCTGCGGTTGTGTCTCAGACGCGCCTGGAAAGTATCACCATTCCCTCTTGCAGGCGGTACTCCCTTCTGTTGACAACGTTTGCGCATTGGTTAGACTGGTTTTCGGAGAATCCAGCACTAGAAAAGGGGAAACAACGTGGCCTACGTTATCACTGAACTGTGTATCGGCACGAAGAACACGGCCTGTGTGGGTGCGTGCCCGGTGGACTGCATCTACGACGCCGATGACCAGTTCGTGATCAACCCCGCCGAGTGCATCGATTGCTCGATGTGCATGCCGGAATGCCCGGTGGAGGCCATCTATCCGGGCGACGAGGTCCCCGAGGCGATGGAGCATTCCAAGACCAGGGCCGCCGAGTTCGACTACTCGAACATCGCGCCCGGCGTCGAAGTCAACTAGCCGGATCATGGCCGAGATGAAGCGACGCAGCCTGGAAGAAGTCAAGGCCTTGAGCGTAGAGGAGGCCGTGGAGATCATGCGCCAGGCCGGCATCGTCGGCGCTGGAGGCGGCGGTTTCCCCACCTACTTCAAGTACAAGGTCCCCCAGCCTCACCTGCTCGTCAACGCCACCGAGAGCGAGCCGGGTTACTGGGGGGACAAGCTGGTGCACAAGGAGAATCTGGAGGAGTTCCTGCAGCTCTTCGAGGCCATGAAGGCGATCTTCGACTTCGAGCAGATCTCCCTGTGCGTCCACGAGAAAGATAGGGAATGGTTCGCCGACTACGCGGAGCACGCCGCCGACGGCTTCTTCGATGTGCGCTACGTGCCCGACACGTACGCCCTCGGCGAGGAGAAGACCCTCGTCAAGCATGCTACTGACACGAAGGTGCCCAGGTTCCTGGACACCCCCCAAGGTATGAGGCGCCCTGGCATGCCGCCGGACGTCGGTAAGGTCGTCAACAACTCCGAGACCTTGCTCAACGTCTACAACGCGCTCTTCCTCGGCAAACCAACCACCACGACGGTCTTTACCGTCTACGGCGAGGGGATAGACCTGAAGGTCTACGAGGTGCCGATAGGGGCATCCTTCGCCGAGGTCCTGGAGATAGCCGGCCTGGACGTCCAGAACTCCGGTCACCTCTCGCTCCTGGACGGCGGGCCCTACCTGCACGACATGGGGATCAAGGAGATAGGGAACGGCGACGGCTACGTACGGCGGATGACCAACGCCCTGTTCTTGATCCCCAAGGACAGGCAGGGCAAGGAGTACGCCGATCAGAAGACCGATCCTCCCGAGGAGGGTATCGTCTCCCTGGTCGGAAAGGTCTCCGGCGTTAACATTCCCCTTGGCGGCGGTCTGTTGAAGCCTGCCACCCGACTCGTCGCCGAGGGCGACGAAGTCCAGTACGAGCAGAAATTGGGCGAGCCCGCGGACGAGGGGTTCTCCATCGGGGTCTGGGCGAGTATGGGGGGCAAGATCTCCTCGATAGAGAACAACATCATCGCTATCGCCGAAGGCGCGATACCCCAGGAGGAGGCCGAAGCCGAGGCCGAGGCGAGCGGCGCAGACGGCGCGCCACCTCGTGGGGAGGCCGAACCTTTCCAAGAGGCCGAGACCGGAACGAGAAGGTAGAGTGCTGTGGGGAAGAATCAAACCTTCCCCACAGCAATGTTACAGGTATAAGACTTCAGGGTACCTTGCCGTTGCGGCCGACGATCTGGACGAACTGGACGATCATCTGCCTGTACGTTTCCAGAGACGAGGTCACCACGTACTCGTTCGGGCCGTGGTGCCCCCCACCGACCGGACCGAACTCGACACCGGGTACTCCTGCGCGCTGGAAGTAGACTACGTCGCTCGCGCCGTGGCGGCCCACGCCGACCGGGTTGCCGCGGAAGTGGCGCGCCGAGACCTCCCTTAGCGCCTTCACGTAAGGGTTCTGGCGCGTAACGTAGGTGGGTTCGCGGTAGAACAGGACCTCGACGTCGGCGGGGAGGTCGATCGAGCGTATCTGGCGTACGATCTCCTCGGGATCCTGGTTCGGTAGGAAGCGGACGTCGAGATCGTAAGTGCAGCGGTCTGGTACCCGGTTGAGGACGTCGCCTCCGATGATACGTGCCAGGTTCACGCTCGGATAAGGGAAGAACTCACTCCTCTGTTCTGTGAAGGGCAGGCCTGAGACCCTGCGGTAATGCTCGTATGCGAGGATCGCGGCGTTCTTGCCGAGCCAGGGCTGGGATCCGTGGGCGCTCTTACCATGCAGCGTCACACGTACGTCGAGGACACCCTTCGCCTGGGTACCGATATGGAAGTCCGTGGGCTCGCCCGTGATCAGGAAGTCCCCCACGTGGCCGTTGGAGATCAAGACCTCAGCTCCCGTTTTTGCGCCGTGCTCACCCTCTTCATCGGGGACGACGAGGAGCTCGACCGTGCCTTCGCACCCGAGCTTCCGCAAGTCCTCGACGGCGTACATCATGGCGGCGAGGGCGCCTTTCATGTCGTAGACGCCCCGGCCGTAGAGCTCGTCCCCCTCCTCGTGCGGTTCGAACTGCGTATCCTCGCCGGGCACCACGTCGACGTGGCCGTGCAAGAGTATCCTTGGATCTCCGGTCCCGACCCGCACCACGAGCGAGGTAAGGTCTCCACGGGGTCCCGCGCCCGTGTAGCGCGTCGTCTCTAGTCCCCGCGCCCCGAACCAGCCATTGATAAAGTCCATCGCGGACTGCGCCGCGCCCGGCGTGTAAGACCTGTAGCGCACGAGCTCTCGGGTGAGCGCATGGACCTCGGTGTTCTCCCTTACTACCGCCAGATGATCCTCCGCGCTTCGGATGCCAACAAGAGCAGTCTATATTTCAGCACGCCGCCTTGCAGGCGGCTTGTCAGCACGCTACGCCCTTCGTGCTTCGCTTGTCAGGGATCACCTGGCGGCAAGACTCCGCTCTGTCGCCGAGCAAAGCAGGGTCTCGGCCGGGACTCTCTTCGAAGTGTGGATGCAAGAGATGGCCGCGGAAGAAACCTCCGCGAAGAGCGCAACCTAGACAGCGACACCCGAAAGGAGCGCATTATGCTCGGCAGAGTAGGCAACGCGAGCATCGCTGATCGTGAGCGGAATGGACTCGGGTTTGGCTGCTAGCGACAAGGCGTGACCTCCGGCGCGATGCTCGCAGCGAATTCTACCGCAAACAGCGTCACCGGCGGACGGGGGTCTCGGCCTCGAAGGCGACGGTCGCGCCCAGCGATGTGAGCTTGTCTTCGAAGTCTTCGTAGCCGCGCAGGATGTGCGTGGCGCCGTCCACGACGGTGGTGCCTTCGGAGACCAGGCCTGCCATGACGAGTGCCGCGCCTCCGCGCAGGTCTGGGGCCTGCACGATGGTTCCCTGCAGGCGGCGCGGGCCGCGGATGAGGGCCCTGTGGCCGCCGAACAGGTCTATGCCCGCATCGAGGCGGTTTAGCTCCTCGGCCACCTGAAGCCTGTTCTCGTAGACGTTCTCCGTGATGATGCCGGCACCCGTGGCCTGGGTGAGCAAGACCATCATCTGCGCCTGAAGGTCGGTCGCGAAGCCAGGGAAAGGAAGGGTTGCGACGTCTACCCCGGAGAGCGAGGAGGGGTCGTCGACCCTCACCCTGATGCCGGGAGAGCCCTGGGTGGCGCTTACCTCCACGCCCATCTCCCGCAGCTTCTCGAGCTCCATCTTCAGGTGCTCGGGGAGGGCGTTGGTGACCGCGACGTCTCCGCCGGCCGCCGCCGTGGCCATCAAGAACGTTCCGGCTTCGATTCGGTCCGGCATCACCGTCCACCCGGTGGGACGTAGCTCATCTACGCCTTCGATCACGATGCGGCCGGTACCCGCTCCCATGACGCGGGCGCCCATGGAGTTGAGGAAGCCGGCGAGGGCGGAGATCTCCGGCTCGCGGGCGCCGTTCTCGATAATGGTGATCCCATCCGCGAGCACGGCCGCCATCATGACGTTCTCTGTGGCGCCGACGCTCGGGTACTCGAAGTTGACCTCGGCGGCCCGCAACCCACCGGGTGCGCTCGCCTTTATGAAGCCGTGGTCGAGCTCGACGTTCGCACCGAGGGCCCGCAGGCCGTCGACGTGAAAGTTGAACTTCCTCAAGCCCAGGTTACACCCGCCCGGAGCGGAGACCTCGGCCTCCCCGAAGCGCGCCGCGAGGGGCCCGAGGACGACGAGGCTCGCCCGCATCTGGCGCACCAGCTCGTAGGGCGCAGTGTAGGAGTCTACTGTGGAGGCATCGATCTCCAGGGTGCTTCCCGAGAAGCGCGTGCCGACACCGAGCTCGTCGAGGAGGGCGAGCATGGTGTGCATGTCTTTGATGCGTGGGACGTGGTGGAGGACGGTCTTCCCCGGCGCGAGGAGCGCCGCCGCGACGAACTTCAGGGCTGCATTCTTGGCCCCCGAGACCTCGATCTCCCCCTGCAGCCGTTTCCCGCCTTCGACGTAGAATCTCTCAGACACGGATCCTCCCCGGTATGCCTTCCCGGTCCGCACTTCCGGACTCGTAGTGTCAGTATGCCTACGAAACGTTACGAAACGGCAACAGCCGGATAACGTCTGCGTTACTACCGGCGATGCCGTTTCGCCAAGTGTATATTCTAGCGCTTCTTGGCGCTAGCTGCCCCTGTACTTGCGCGCCAGGCGCACGAAGTTCTCACCCGTACGCTGGCGGCGCCTTATCTCCTCGAGCACCCTATCGCGATCTTCGGCGTCTTCCGAGACCTCGGAGATCTCCCTCTCTGCCTCCTCGACGCGGTTCTCGGCCTCATCGACGTCGATGTCCTCGGGGGAGACGGCCTCCTCGACGAGGACCTGCACGAGGTTCTCGGAGACCTTGAAGAAGCCGTCCGAGGTCGCGTAGACCCTCTGTTCGTCGTTCTCCCTTATCCGGACCTCTCCGGCCTCCACGGTGGAGACCAGCGGAGAGTGGTCGACGAGCACCCCGATGTCCCCGTCGGCGATGCGGGCGATCACGAGGTCAGCCTCACCGTCGTAGATCACCTCCTCGGGCGTGATGACCCGGCAGAAGAGCTGCCTTCCTCCGCCACGCTGGTCGCGATCTTCAGCCATCAGCCCTCGTCATCTTCGCCTGACTCCTCCGAGCCCTCATCACCGGACTGTTCGCCCTCCGACTCCTCCTCGCCGCTGGTCTTTCTCGCTTTATCGACTGCCTCGTCTATGCCGCCGACGAGGTAGAACGCCTGCTCGGGAAGTTCGTCGTGCCTGCCTTCGACGACCTCCTTGAAAGAACGGATCGTCTCGTCGAGATCGACGAACTTGCCTTCGAGGCCGGTGAACTGCTCGGCGACGAAGAAGGGCTGGGAGAGGAAGCGCTGGAGGCGCCTGGCCCGGCCGACGATGACCTTGTCCTCCTCAGAGAGCTCGTCTATGCCGAGGATGGCGATGATGTCCTGCAGCTCCTTGTAACGCTGAAGGATGTTCTTGACCTCCTGGGCCACCTGATAGTGCTCGTCGCCGACCACCGAAGGGTCGAGGATGGTGGAGGAAGAGGTCAAGGGGTCGACGGCAGGGTAGATACCCTGGGCCGACAGGGACCGCGAGAGCTCCACCGTCGAGTCGAGGTGGGCGAACACCGTGAATGGCGCAGGGTCGGTGAAGTCGTCCGCCGGCACGTAGACGGCCTGGAAACTGGTGATCGAACCCTTCTTCGTCGAGGTTATGCGCTCCTGGAGCGCGCCCATCTCCGTGCCGAGGGTGGGTTGGTAGCCGACCTCGGAGGGCATGCGGCCCATGAGGGCCGAGACCTCGTTACCCGACTGGACGAAGCGGAAGATGTTGTCCACGAAGAAGAGCACGTCCTGCCCCAGCTCCTCGCGGAAGTACTCGGCGAGGGTGACGCCGGTGAGCCCGACGCGGAATCGGGCGCCGGGCGGCTCGTTCATCTGTCCGAAGACCAGTCCCACGTTGGAGAGGATCCCGGCCTCCTCGAACTCTCCGTAGAGGTCGTTCCCCTCGCGCGTGCGCTCGCCGACGCCGGCGAAGACCGAAGTGCCCTCGTACTGCAGGGCTATGTTGTTGATCAGCTCCTGTATGACGACCGTCTTGCCGACGCCCGCGCCGCCGAAGAGGCCGACCTTGCCGCCCCTACGCACGGGACACAGCAAGTCTATGACCTTGATGCCGGTGACGAACTGCTCGGCCTGGGTCGTGAGGTCCTCGAACTTCGGGGCAGGACGGTGTATGGGCCAGTAGTCTTCGGGATCCTCCACGGGTCCCTGCTCATCGACGGGTTGCCCCAGCACGTCGAGCACGCGGCCCAGCACGTTCTTGCCCACGGGCACCGCTATGGGGCGTCCCGTATCTTTGGCGTCGACCCCGCGCCTCAGCCCGTCGGTGGAGGCCATGGCCACCGTACGGACCATGTCGTCCCCGAGGAGCTGCTGCACCTCCAGGGTAAGCTCCGTGGTCTCCCCGTCCGTCTCGATGGGCACCGTGACGGCGTTGAAGATCTCCGGTATGTCCTCGGGCGGGAACCTGACGTCCACTACGGGTCCCTTTACCTCGACGACGGTGCCGACTCCCTCGCCCCGTTCTTCGTGGCCGTCCCTGCCGCCCTCTTGCTCGGTGGCGGCGTGCCCGTTATCTATCTCGCCCCTGTCGCCGCCGAAGGTCGTGCGGTTGAAGGACTGCCCGCTCTCACTCTCGCTCATCAAAACTCCTGTTCTCTAGCCTGCGGAGAGGGCCTCCGCGCCGCCGACGATCTCGAGTATCTCCTGTGTGATCTGGGCCTGCCGCGCCTTGTTCATCTGGAGGGTAAGGTCGCGTACCAGGTCGTTTGCGTTGTCCGTGGCGTTCTTCATCGCCGTCATGCGGGCACCGTGTTCGCCCGCAGCACCTTCGAGGAGGGCCTGCCACACCATGGTCTCGACGTAGCGGGGAACCAGCCTCTTCAACACCGTCTCCGCATCGGGGACGTAGTCCATGTAGGTGGTGTTGCTCTCCTCTTCCTCCTGGGCCACAGGCAGAAGGCGTTTGACTACGGGCCTCTGATTGAGGGCGCTCTCGAAGCGGTTGTAGACGAGGTAGACCTCGTCTGCCTCTTCGTCATCGAAGAGGCGCATGAGTGTGCTGCCGACCTCGCGGGCGTTCTCGTAGGTCGGGTTGTCTGTGAAACCGGTGAAGACTTCGGCCAGCTCGACGCGCCTGAACCGGAAGAACGCGACGGCCTTGCGGCCGCTCGCGACCTGCAACGCGTCAGGATCCTTCTCTTCTCTGAGGCGGACGGTCCTGCGGAGCACCTGCGCATTGAAACCGCCGGCCAGGCCCCTGTCAGCGGTGAGGGTGCAGACGGCAACATAATTTATTTCCCGCCCTGTAAGAAGAGGTAGGTCCCCCGTGGCGTTGCTCGCCACGTCTCGCATCATCTGCTCAACGTTTTCGGCGTAGGGGCGTGCACGCTTGACCCTGGCCTCAGCCTTGCGGAACTTCACCGAGGAGACCGTCTGCAGGGCGGAGAAGACCCTGGCCTGGTTCTTTACGGTATTGATATGCCTCTGAAGATCCCTGGCCGAAGGCAAGCTCTAGCTCTCCTCTTCCTCTCGGGGCTGGTCTTCGTCCTGTCCGTTCTCCAGCTCCGGCGCGTTGTCTTCCTCGTCCTCATCTTCCTCTACCGAGATGTCGACGAGGCTCGTCTGCTCAGGCTCGAAGTTGGAGTTGAAATGCTCTACGGCCTCGCGCAGCTTCTCCTCGTTCTCGTCGGAGAGCTGCTGTTCGGTGCGGATGGACTCGAGCAAATCGCCGTGGGTGTCGCGCATAAAGTCGCGGAACTGGCGCTCCCAGTCCATGACCACATCGGTTTCGACCTCGTCCAAGTAGCCGTTCGTCGCGGCGAAGAGGACGACTACCTGCTCTTCGACCGGCATCGGGTCGAGCTCTTCCTGCCTGAGGATCGCGGTGAGGCGTTCCCCGCGGTTCAGGGTCTGCTGCGTGGCCTTGTCCAGGTCGCTCCCGAACTGGGCGAAGCTGGCCAGTTCGCGGTACTGGTTCAGATCGAGCCTGAGTGTGCCTGCGACGCTCTTCATGGCTTTGATCTGGGCCGAGGACCCCACGCGGCTGACCGAGTTTCCTGTATCTATGGCGGGACGCTGGCCCGAGTTGAAGAGGTCGGAGTCCAGGAAGATCTGGCCGTCCGTAATAGAGATGACGTTCGTCGGGATGTACGCCGAGATGTCCCCCGCCTTGGTCTCGATGACCGGCAACGCCGTGAGCGACCCGCCTCCCGAGTCTTCCGAGAGCTTCGCCGCGCGCTCCAGGAGCCTGGAGTGGAGGTAGAAGACGTCTCCGGGATATGCCTCGCGGCCAGGCGGGCGCCTGAGGAGCAGCATCATCTGCCTGTAGGCTACGGCGTGCTTGGAGAGGTCGTCGTAGATGAGTAGCGCGTCCTCACCCCTGTTCATAAAGAACTCGCCGATGGCACACCCCGCGTACGGGGCCAGGTACTGCAGCGTCGCAGACTGTGCCGCCGAGGCGTTGATGACGGTCGTGTACTCCAGCGCGCCCGACTCCTCGAGCTCAGAGACCACGCCAGCGACGGTGGAGTCCTTCTGCCCGATGGCGACGTAGACGCATTTCACGTCCTGGTCGGCCTGGTTGATTATGGTGTCGAGCAGGATCGAGGTCTTGCCCGTCTTCCTGTCGCCGATGACGAGCTCCCGCTGTCCGCGTCCTATCGGGATCATGGAGTCTATGGCTTTGATCCCCGTCTGCAGCGGCTGCTTGACCGGCTGCCGTCTGATGATGCCTGGCGCCACTATCTCCACGGGAAGGGTCTCTTCGGCCTCGATCTCACCCTTTCCGTCGAGCGGACGCCCGAGGGCGTCGATGACCCTTCCGAGCACGCCCTCGCCGACGGGCACGCTGGCCAGCCGCTCGGTGCGCCTTACGGTATTGCCTTCCTGGATGTGGGTGTCATCGCCGGCCACGATAACGCCGACGTTGTCCTCCTCCAGGTTGAGCGCGAGGCCTATTACTTTCTCTCCGCGGGTGTCCTCGAACTCCAGCATCTCCTGGTACATGACGTTGGTAAGGCCGTGGACGCGCGCGATGCCGTCCCCGACCTCGAGGACCTGGCCTACCTCTTCGGTCCTTACGCGGTTCTCGTAGTCAGTAATAGCTCCTTTAAGTATGGAGGAGATCTCCTCCGGCCTGAGCCTGCCCACTAAACAACA
>Ga0081538_10002353_pt1 | contig 18597 bp, 18 predicted proteins | sample TabmetS5T2R1_FD_71022 | JGI IMG/M metagenome (GOLD analysis project Ga0081538, IMG submission 71022) | Tabebuia heterophylla rhizosphere microbial communities from the University of Puerto Rico - S5T2R1 | ecosystem: Host-associated > Plants > Roots > Rhizosphere ... | reverse complement strand
GAAGGTGAGGGCCTGCGCGACGTCGTCGAGCCCGAGCGCGGCGCGGCCGCGGGTGGCGGCGATCGCCTCGCGCCGGCGCCGCGCGAGCAGGTCGAGCGGCTCGCCAGCCCGCAGGGTGCTGTGCCCGCCGGCGTGCTCGAGCGCGAGCGCGGGGTGGAAGACGGTGGGGATGCCGCGCATGCGCGCACGCAGGCACAGCTCCATGTCCTCCGCGAAGAGGTGGACGGCGGGGTCGAACGGGCCGAGCGCCCTCAGCGTGTCGGTGGCGGCCGCCAGGCACGCCCCGATGGCCCAGCCGACCGAGCGCGCCGTCCCGGCCCGGTGCGGCTCGGCGCGCTCGCGCAGCGGGCGCGGGAGCAGCGGCGGGTGGACGAGCGCGGGCAGCAGCGCGCCGACCGTCCCCGGCAGCGCGTGCACCGACCGCTGCACGGTCCCGTCGGGGTTCAGCAGCCGCGGGGCGTGCAGCGCCCGCGGGTGTGCGCGCGCGAGCTCGGCGAGGCGCGCCGGCGCATCGTCGAGCATTACGCAGTCGGGGTTGAGCAGCACCGCCACGTCGTGGCGCGCGCGGGCCAGGCCCGCGTTGCACGCCGCCCCGAAGCCCGGGTTGCCGGCGAGCACGACCACCTCGGCTCCGCGCGAGGCAGCGAGCTCGGCGCCGCCGTCGCGCGAGCCGCTGTCGACGACGACGAGCTGCGGGGACGCGACGAGACGGCGGTCGAGCGAGTCGAGCAGTGCCCGCAGCTCGGCCTCCGAGTCGTGGAGCACGACGACCGCGGTGAACGTCACGCGCCGGCCGCCTCTTCGAGCGCGCCGCGCAGCGCGCGGCCGGCCTCGTCCCACGACCGCCCTGCCAGCGCCGCCCTCCCGGCGGCCGCCAGGCGAGCGCGCAGCGCCTCGTCGTCCGCCACCTCGCGCAGCGCGTCGACGAGCGCCGCGACGCTCCCGGGCGGGACGTAGACGGCGCCGTCCCCGGCGGTCTCGCGCAGAGCCGGCAGGTCGGACACGATCGCGGGCGTGCCGTGCGCGTACCCCTCCAGCGGCGGGAAGCCGTAGCCCTCGCACCACGACGGCAGGACGACGGCGAGCGCGCCGGCGTAGAGGGCGGCCTTCTCGGCGTGGTCGACCTGCCCGAGGAGATGGACGCCGGCCCCCTGCAGCCGTCGCGCGAGCCGGCCGTCGCCGACCACGACGAGGCCGCAGTCCCAGCGAGTCGCGCCGGGGCCGCCGGCCAGGCCGTAGCCCGCGACGAGCAGGTCGACCGCCTTGCGCGGCTCGAGTGCGCCGACGAAGAGGAAGTACCGCTCGGGCAGGCCATGCCGCGCCCGGACGGCTGCGACCTCGTCCGGACCCACGGCCGGCCCGGGATCGCCCGGGCCCGCGGGCACCACGATGACGCGTGCCGCGTCGAGGCCGAAGCGTGCCCGCGCCCGCTCCGCGGTGTCCTCGCTCACCGCCAGCACCCGTGCCGCGCGCCGAGCCAGCGCGCCGGGCCGCGCCAGCCGGTGCCACAGCCGCTCGTAGGGCGTGAAGTGCCGCGGGCGGTCGAGGAAGCAGAGGTCGTGCACGGTCAGCGCCAGCGGCGTGCGGCGGCCGACGGCGACCGGCGCCGGGGCCGGCAGCCAGACGACGTCGGCGCCGCCGACCAGCCGCTCGAGCCGCGGGCGCCCCGTCACACCGCCTGCGCCGTGGAGCGCGCGCGACGGCGCCGGATGCCGGACCGGCACCACGTTGGCCCCCAGCCCTCCGGGAAGGACGGCGCCGCGCGGGAGGAGCACGCGCAGCTCGACGTCGCCCGGCAGCGCGGCCAGCATGCCGGCCAGGTAGCGGGCCACGCCGCGGCCGCTTCCGGCGAGGCTGCGTCCGTCGACCGCGACCCTCACGCCGCGCGCAGGACTCCTATGACGCGGTCGAGGAGCTCGTCGGCGAACGAGGCGTCCCAGTCGAGGCTCCAGCGGAGCGCGGCGCCGCGCACGCGCCGCTCGACGTCGCCGGCCTGCTCCGCGGCGCGCGCGAGCGCGTCGGCGAGGCCGTCGATGGTCGGCTCGCCGGCGACGAGGTTCGGCGAGATCGCGGCCAGCGCCGCGCCGGTCTTGTTCTCGAAGGTCGTCGTCACGGCGAGCGTCCCCGCGCGGGCCAGCTCGAGCGGCACGCGCCCCGGCTGCGGGCCGGGCACCGGCGCGAGCCCGACGTCGTACTCGCGCAGGTCGACCGGACCCGGCAGGAGCCGCATCCAGTCGCCGCCGCCGAGGTCGAGCCGGCGGCCGCCACGCTCGGCGCCCCAGGCGTCGAGCTCCCAGCCGGCCAGCGCACCGCGCTCGAGCGCGCGGCCGAGCGCGAGCACGCCGAGCTCGAACAGCGGAGTGGCCGCGTGGAACAGCAGGCGCCGGCCCGCGGGGCGTCCGGGCTCGCGCGGCGGGACCGTCACCGCCGCCTCGAAGCACGGGCCGTCGGCGAGCCCACGCCGCCGGAAGGCCTCGCGCAGCAGCGCCGACGAGTACAGCGGGAGCTGCGGGAAGCCGTAGGTCTCGGCGGCCAGCGCCGCCAGCGTGCCCGCCGGGTGGCGCAGTGGCTCGTACTCCTCGATCAGGTACACGAACCGGTCGGCGTCGACCGCCCGCAACGCGGCGTGGGCGACGTGGGCGGTGCGCCAGCCGGTCGCGACGAAGCCGTCGCCGCGGCTGACCTCGATCCCGGCCGACTCGGCGCCGAACTCGATCTCGACCGCGTCGAGCAGACCGGGCGCGGCGGCCGCGGTCTCCAGCTCGCGAGCCCAGGAGCGGCGGAGGGCGACGACCGGGTCGACGGTCACGAGCCGCACCCGTTCGCCGCGCTCCACGAGCCGGCGGGCGAGCTGCAGGCGCGCGGCCGCGCCCTCCGGCTCGACGTCCGCCACGAGGAGGTTGACGCGGGGCGGGGCGTCCTCGGCGAGCGCGAGGCGCAGCGGCAGCACGACCTGCGCGACGGCTCGCAGGTCGGGGTCACCGGGCACGCGCACGCGCGGGCTGGGGTGGAGCACGTGCGGGGGGAGGGCGTCGAGCCGCCCGGCCCGCTGCGGCCGGTCGCGGGCGCTCGCCGCCAGCAGGCGCCGCCAGGTGAACGCGTAGCCCAGCATCCACTCGGCGCCCAGCGTCTCCGGCCGCCGGCGCGCGAGCTCGCGCGCCCCGCGGGCGAACAGCGCCGGGATCGGGAGCGGCGAGCGGTCGGCGCGCTCCAGGCGGGCGAGCGCGCGCCGCTTGCGGGCGCTCATCCGGTCGCCGCAGCGCAGCTCGAGCACGGCGGCGAGCTGGAGCAGGCGACAGGCGTCGACGAAGTAGTGCATCCGCCACAGCCGCACCCGCTCGGCCGCCCCGCGGCGCAGCGACGACAGCCGGTCGCGCAGGCGGACCATGCGGGTCGCGGTGGCGTGCCCGATCGTCGCGCCCTCGTGCTGCACGTAGTCGTACAGCGGCCGCGGCACGAAGCGGATCTCGCCGAGCGCGAGCGCGGTCAGCGCCAGCCAGTGGTCGTGGAAGACGGTGAACTGGGCGGGCGGGAAGGGCAGCGCATCGTCGAGCAGCTCGCGCGGGAAGAGCGACGCGGCGCCGGTCACGCAGTTGGCCACGAGCAGCGAGAGCATGTCCGCGTGGTTGTTGGCGCGCCGGGCCCAGTAGGTGTCCGCCAGCCGCTCCCCGCGCGCCGAGATGATCCGCTGGTCGCTGTACACGAGCCGCGCGTCGCCGATCTCGTGCACCAGCGTCTCCAGCTTGTCCGGGTCCCAGGCGTCGTCCTGGTCGGCGAGCGCGACGTAACGCGCGCCGGCGGGGACGAGCTCCAGCGCCCGTTCGAAGTTGTGGTAGAAGCCGCGCCGCCGCTGCGAGCGCGAGACCACGAAGCGCGGGTCCCCGTCGAGGACGGCCTCGAGCTCGGCGAAGCGCCTCGGGTCGGAGCAGTCGTCGCTGACGACGCACAGCCAGTCGGTGAGCGTCTGCGCGCGGATCGACTCGACCTGGCGCCGGAACAGCTCGGCGGGGGGATCGAACGTGGCCATGGCGATCGCCACGAGCGGGGCGCCGGGGACCGGCTCGGCCGCCTGCGCGACCGGGACGCTGCCGAGCTCGGCGGTCAGCTCACCGCCGTCGCGCAGCCCGGCGCGCAGGCCGAGCTCGAGCGTGTCGCCGGCCGCCCGCGGCCCGATCCGCGCGATTCCCCAGAAGCCCGCGCGGTAGGCGGTCGGCTCCTCGGCGGCGCGCATGAGGTCCAGGCGCGGCATCCCGTGCGCCATCAGCGGCTGCTCGGCGCCGTCGACGAGCAGGGCCAGCGAGGCGAGCGGCGCGCCCGGCGCGAAGCACGTCCCGCAGACGAACAGCGCCGTCCCGCGGCCGACGGCCAGCGACCGCGGGAGCGGCGCGTCGAGCCGCACGTCCAGCTCGCGTGACGCTGTGGCGGTCGCGACGGCCAAGGCGCGCGCTAGCGTACCCTCCGCGCCGGTGAGCGAGGACTTCCTGCGCGCCCTGCGGGCCCGGCATCCCGGCTTCCGCGAGGCGCTGATGGCCGACGCGAAGGTCACGGCGGCGTACCGCGGCGAGCGGCACGAGTTCCGCTCCCGGCTCGACGCCGCGGCGCAGCTCGTCCGGCTCGCGTGGATGAGCGACGCCTTCCTCGCCCAGGCGCTCTACCGCGCCAAGGCGCGGATGCAGGCGCTGCGCGTGCCGCTCCTGCCGCGGGTCGCGCACCGGCTCGCGATGGCGCTCGCGCAGGTCTCGATCGGCGACCCCGTCGTCGTCCAGCCCGGCATCTACATCCTCCACGGGCAGGTGGTGATCGACGGCTCGGTCGAGGTCGGCTCGGGGACCACGATCGCCCCGTGGGTGACGATCGGCCTGCGGGCCGGCAACTACCAGGGGGCGACGATCGAGCGCAACGTGAGCATCGGCACGGGGGCCAAGATCATCGGCCCGGTCACGATCGGGGAGGGCGCCACGATCGGCGCCAACGCGGTCGTCGTGCACGACGTCCCGGCGGGCGCCACCGTCGTCGGCGCCCCGGCTCGGGTACGGTGACCGCCATGAGGCGATTCTGGCGCAGGGACGGCGGCGGCACGGCGACGGTGGAGCTGCCGCCCGACGCGGCGATCGAGTGGGAGGGGACGACCGCGGAGCTCGAAGCGGAGATCCGCCGCCTGGCGACCGCCGACCGCGATGCCGAGACCGAGCGGCGGCTGCTGCGCCTCCGCCACCTGGCCGGCATCCGCGCGCTCGAGGAGTCCCGGGGGGCCGCCGAGTTCGCCGCTCCCGACGCCGCTGCGCTCCCCGCCCTCGGCTCCGACCTGCCGGAGTACACCCGTGCCGACCTCAGCCCCGGCCTGCTGCGCGCCGCCATCCTGCGCGACGGCTGCGTGCTCGTCCGCGGCCTGATCGACCGCGAGGCCGCGCTGGGGTTCGCCGACCGCATCGACCGCGCGTTCGCCGAGCGCGAGCGCCACGACGCCGACGAGCCCCACGACGCCCGCTTCTACGAGGAGTTCGTCCCCAGCCACCGCTCCCACGGCGTCGTCGAGCGCCAGTGGATCAAGGCCGGGGGCGGCGTGCTGGCCGCCGACTCGCCGCTGGTCGCCGCCGAGATGCTCGAGCTGTTCCGGGCGGCCGAGCTGGCCCCGCTCGTCGACGGCTACCTCGGCGAGCCCGCGCTCATCTCGGTCCACAAGACGACGCTGCGCAAGGCCGCGCCGTCGGTGCCGGGCGCCTGGCACCAGGACGGCGCCTTCATGGGGCCGGTCCGCTCCCTCAACCTGTGGCTGTCGCTGTCGCGCTGCGGCGACGTCGCGCCTGGGCTCGACCTCGTCCCGCGGCGCCTCGACCACCTCGTCGCCACGCAGACCGACGAGGCGGTGCTCGACATGCAGGTCTCCCAGAGCAAGGCGGAGGCGGCGGCCGGCGACCGCCCGATCGTCCGCCCGATCTTCGAGCCGGGCGACGCGCTGCTCTTCGACGAGCTGTTCCTGCACCAGACGGCCTCCGACCCGTCGATGCCGAACCCCCGGTACGCGATCGAGAACTGGTTCTTCGGGGCGTCCTCGTTCCCGGCCGACTACGCACCGGTCGCCCCCTGGTGACGGGCGGGCTCCCGGAAGTCGACCCGTACGAGCACGACCTCGCCCGCTGGGGCACGTCGCTCGCGCACACAGCGGAGCTCTCGCTCCCGTGCCTGGACGCGGTCGGCGCCCGCTCGGTGGTCGAGGTCGGCGCCTACGCGGGCGACTTCACGCGCGTCCTGGTCGCGTGGGCGGCCCGCTCGGGCGCCCGCGTCGCGGCCGTCGACCCGGCCCCGCAGCCCGACCTCGTGGCGCTCGAGCGCGCGCACCCGGAGCTCGAGCTGATCCGGGCCACGAGCCACGCCGCGCTGCGCGAGATCCCGCTGCCGGACGCCGTCGTGATCGACGGCGACCACAACTTCCACACGGTGCGCGAGGAGCTGCGGCTGATCGGCGAGCGGGCTCCGGGCGCGGAGCTTCCGCTGCTGCTCTTCCACGACGTCTGCTGGCCGCACGGGCGCCGCGACGACTACTTCGACCCGCAGGCGATCCCGCCCGAGGCGCGCAACGAGCCGCTGGTGGGCACGGAGGCGGGGCTCCACCCCGGCGACCCCGGCGTGCGGCCGCACGGCGTCCCGTACCCGCGCTCGGCCGCGCGCGAGGGCGGGCCGGGCAACGGGGTGCTGACCGCGATCGAGGACTTCGTGGCCGAGCGCGAGCGCGTCCGGCTCGTCGTGGTGCCGGCCTTCTTCGGCCTCGGCGCCGTCTGGCACCTCGATACCCCGTGGTCGGACGCCGTGGCGGCGATCCTCGATCCGTGGGACCGCAACCCGGTGCTCGAGCGGCTCGAGGCCAACCGCGTCCACCACATCGCCCAGGCCTACGCCGCGGCGCTCGAGCTGGAGCGCCATCGCGCGGGTCAGGAGGCGGTGCTGCGGCGGATGCTCGAGTCGAGCGCCTTCGGGGTGGCGGAGCGGCTCTCACGGCTGCGCGTGCGGCTGGGGATCGCTCCCGCCCAGTCGGTCATCTCGAAGGACGAGGTCCGCCGCGTGCTCGGCGAAGGGCGTTGAGCCGGCGCAGCGGGGCGGTCAGCCGCCAGCCGGGCGCGCCGGTCATGGCGCTCAGCTGCCGCTCGAGCGGCGTGAGCTGCGCCTCGCGGCGCGAGTAGCTCGAGAACACCTCGGTCTGGGCGGCGTCGCGCTCGGCCTCGGCGCGGCGGGCGCGCTGCTGCCAGTCCGCCGGGCGCGGCGGCGCGCCCGGGAGCCGCCCGTCCCACTTCTCGGCGAGCTGGATGTGGGCTTCGATCCAGCCGTCCTTCTCCTCGACCAGCTCGAGCGAGCGGTGGTGGACGACCGCGAGGTCGGCCGTGACGACCTTGCGGCCGGCCTGCCGAGCGCGCAGGCAGAGGTCGAGGTCGAAGCCCTCGCCGGTGCTCAGGCCCTCGTCGAAGCGCAGCGACCGCGCCGCCCACGGCGAGAGGACGAGCAGGAAGCCGGCCACCGTGTCGACCTCGGCGGGCGGGGCGCCGGCCCGCGCCCACGCGTAGGCGGGGAGGTCGCCGCCGCCGTACTCCTCGTAGCGGTGGACCACGCGCCCGCCGTTGACGGCGCCGTCCCACCACGCGAGGCCCTCGACGCCCGTGGCGCCGATGGCTCCCACGACCGCGACGTCCGGGTCCGCCAGCGCACGGCGGACCTCGGCGCAGAACCCGGGATCGGCGATCTCCGCGTTCTCGGCGACGAGCACGAGCGCCTCGAGGTCGTCGGCGCCGGCCGCCTGGTCGAGCAGGAGGTTGAGGCTGCGGCAGACCGAGCTGGTGGCGGCGAGGATGTGCAGCGCCGAGCCGGGCTCCTTGGCGCGCTCGATGCCCGGGCCGGCGTAGCGCTCGTAGGCCTCCGGCTCCTGGACCGCGCAGGCGAACGCGATCATCGGGCGCGGATCCGCGGTCGCTCGGCCGGCGCGACCCGCCGGAACAGCCGCAGCGGCGCCGTGATCCGCCACGAGATGCTGTCGCGCGTCTCGGCGATCGCGTGCTCGAGCATCGCGGTCCGCGCCTCCGTGTCGAGGTCTGTCGAATGCGCGGCGGCGCGCGCCGCGTCGCGCTCGGCCTCGGCCCGCAGCGCGCGCTCCCGCCAGGTGCCGTCGGCGTGCCCGATGCCCGGCATCCGCCCGTGCCACTTCTCGGCGACGCGGACGTGGGCGTCGATCCACTCCTCCGGGTCGGGCAGCATCTCGAGCGGCCGGTGGTGGATGGCGCGGAAATCGGCGGTCACCACCTTGCGGCCGGCCTCGCGGACCTGGAGGCAGAAGTCGAGGTCGTAGCCGTGGAAGGAGCCGAGCTCCTCGTCGAAGCGCACGTTGTGCACGACCCACGGCGAGCAGACGAGCACGAAGCCGTCGAGCGTCTCGACCTCTCCCGTGCGGGCGTACGGCGGGGCGTCGCCCCAGTCCCACGAGAACGCGTGCAGGTCGCCGCCGCCGTGCTCCGGGTAGCGGTTGATGAACGACGAGAGCGTCACCGAGCCGTCCCACCAGGCGATGCTGCGGACGCCGATGGCGCCGGCGCAGCCGATCAGGCCGACGTCGGGGTCGGCGAGCGTGGCGCGGATCGTCGAGCACAGCTCGGCCGAGACGATCTCGGCGTCCTGGTGGACGAGCACGAGCGCCTCGAGGTCGTCGAGCCGGGCGGCGCGTTCGAGCAGCGCGTTGTAGCTGCGGGCGATCGAGCCGACGGCCGGCAGGCCGAGCACCGTCGCGCCCGGCTCGGCGGCGAGCCTGATGCCGGGCTCCGCGCACGCGGCGTAGACGTCCGGCCGCGTGATCGACGCTGCGAAGGCGATCATCGGGTCAGGCGGCGGCGCCAGGACCGCCCGCCGAGCCGCTCGCGCAGGGCCGCGACCTCGCGCTCGAGCTCCAGCTCGCGACCGGTCGGCACGTGCGGCTCGCGCGGGCGCGGCAGCGCCTCGCCGCGCGCCTCGGCCGGGGCCGGCCGCGGCTCGGCGGGCCCGACCGGGCCGGCATCGCTGCGCCGCCAGCGCACGCAGGTCCAGTCGACCGGCTCGAGCGGGTCGTCGATCCCGTGCCGCTCGCGGTACTCGTCGACCGCGCGGCGGCACTCCTCGCGCTCCATCACGCCGTAGTCGTCGACGATCACGTAGCCGCCCACGGACAGCCCGGGGTAGAGGGCCTCGAGCGCTGCTCGGGTCGCCTCGTAGGTGTCGCCGTCGAGTCGGATCACGGCCCAGCGGGTGCCGGCCAGGCCCGGCAGCGTCCGCTCGAAGAACCCGGGCACGAAGCGGACGCCCTGCTCGAGGCCGAACCGGGCGAAGCTGTCGCGGACCTCCTCGACCGGTACGGCGAGGAAGTCGATCTCGTTCAGCTCGCGCAGCTCGTCGGCGGCGGGGAAGCCCTGGAAGGAGTCGGCGACGTGGACGGTGCGCTCGCGCGCGCCGAGTGCGTCGAGCGTCGCCCGCATGAGGATCGAGGCGCCGCCGCGCCAGGCGCCGGCCTCGATCAGGTCGCCCTCGACGCCGTCGCGCACGACGGCCTCGACGCAGGCCTGCAGGTCGTCGAGCCGGTTGAGGCCGACCATGGTCAGCCCGTGCAGCGGCCAGTCGAGCCCCGCGGCCCGCAGCCGGCGGTCCTCGCCCGACAGCTCGCGCGACGCCACGCTGCCGTCGATGAGCCGGCTCACCGAGGCCGTGCGCGTGCCCGCCAGGTCGCAGAGCGCGAGCTTGAGGAGACCGAGGTAGGCGAGGCGCAGGCCCTCGGCATCGGCGGTCGGGCCGGGGGCCTCCGGGACGCGTGCCGCCTTCCAGCCCGCGAACTCCCGGAGGGCCGTCAGGTCGGGAAACGCCATCGCGCGGGCATGATATTGCTGCGCCGGTGACGGACCGGCCGGTGGTCATCGAGGCGCGCGGAGTCGCGAAGACGTTCCGCATCCCGACCCACCGGGTCGACTCCTTCAAGGAGCGCGCGACGCATCCGTTCCGGCGCATCGACTACCGGGAGCAGCACGCGCTGCGCGACGTGTCGTTCGACGTCCACCAGGGCGAGTTCCTGGGGATCGTCGGCCGCAACGGCTCGGGCAAGAGCACGCTGCTGAAGATCATGTCGAGCATCTACAGCGCCGATCGCGGCCGCATCCGCGTGGCCGGGCGGCTGGCGCCGTTCATCGAGCTCGGGGTCGGCTTCAACGCCGAGATGACCTCGCGCGACAACGTCGTCCTCAACGGCGTGATGATGGGCCTCGGGCGGCGCGAGGCGCAACGGCGCCTCGACGCCGTGCTCGACTTCGCCGGCCTGCGCGAGTTCGCCGACCTGAAGCTCAAGAACTACTCGTCGGGGATGATGGTCCGGCTGGCGTTCGCGGTCATGGTCGAGGCCGACGCCGACATCATGCTCGTCGACGAGGTCCTGGCGGTCGGCGACGCCGAGTTCGCGCAGAAGTGCATGGACGTGTTCCAGGCGCGCCGGCGCGCGGGCCGCACGCTCGTGCTCGTCACGCACGACATGGCGACGGTGGAGAGCATGTGCGACCGGGCGCTGCTGCTCGAGGCGGGCGACCTGGCCTACGTGGGCGACCCGCAGGAGACCGCGCTGCGCTACTACCGGGTCAACTTCGCGCGCGAGCACGCCAGCCCGGAGCCGTCCCCCACGGGCGGGGTCTGGGATGTCAACGTCCGGCCCGTCGACGCCTGGCTCGAGAACGCGGCCGGCGAGCGGGTGGAGAACGTCGAGCAGGGCGAGCCGATCGGGCTGCGGATCGTCGTCGAGGCACGCCACGAGCTGGCCGCGCCGGTCTTCGGGATCCACTTCGTCGACGCGCAGGGCAACATCGTCTTCGGCTTCAACCGCTCGCTGGCCGACGGCGAGGGCGTCGCCTCCGGCGGGCGGGTGCGGATCGGCGGGACGGTCGAGAACCGGCTGCTCCCCGGCCGCTACTTCGTCGAGTGCTACGTCGCCCGCAGCCGCGAGCAGGGCGACTACGCGATGCACCGGCTGCGCCTGCTCGACTTCGTCGTCTACGGGACGCCGAAGGGCAAGGGCCTGGTGAGCGTCGACGCCGACATCGAGGCGGAGGTCGAGCGGTGAGCGCCCCGCTGGTCGAGATCCGCGGGCCGTCGGCGCTGGGCGGCGGCTGGCGGCGGGCGGCCGACCTGCTGTACCTGATGGCGGTCAGCGAGTTCCGGCGCAGCTACCTCGGCACCGCGCTCGGCTACCTGTGGTCGCTCGCCCGGCCGCTGCTGCTCTTCGCCGTCCTGCTCGTGGTCTTCACGCAGGCGTTCGACCTCGGCGAGCGGGTCGAGCAGTACCCGGTGCTGCTCCTCTTCAACATCGTGCTCTTCGGGTTCTTCCAGGAGGCCACCGTGCTCGCCGTCGGCTCGATCGTCGCCTCCGAGCCGATCGTGCGCCGGACCCAGTTCCCCCGGCTCGTGATCCCGCTCTCGGTCGTCCTGACCGCGCTCTTCAACCTGGGCGTCAACCTCGTCGTCGTCTTCGGCTTCATCCTCGTGGCCGGCGTCGACCCGAGGTGGACCTGGCTGCTGCTGCCGCTCATCCTCGTCGCGCTCGTCGTGTTCACGACCGCGGTCTCGATGATCGTCTCGGCGCTCAACCCGCGCTTCCGCGACACCGGCATCATCTGGAGCGTGGCGGTCACCGCGCTGTTCTACGCGACGCCCGTGCTGTACCCGATCGAGCTCGTGCCCGGGACCGTCGGGGACCTGCTGGCCCTCAACCCGCTCGCGCCGCTGTTCGAGCTGGCGCGCAAGTGGGTCATCGACCCGGCCGCGCCGGGCCCGACGGCGCTGCTCGTCCCCGCGCTCCTGTTCGTCGCGATCTGCGTGCTCGCGGTGTGGATCTTCAGGCGCGAGGCGCCGCGGATCGCCGAGGAGCTCTGACCGTGCTCGCCCGCGTCGCCGTCGCCGTGGTCTCTGTGCTCGTCGCCGGCTGGCTCGTGGTCATGGAGCGCGACGCGCGGCTCTACGAGCGCGGGATCGAGGCCGGCGGGAGCCTCGACGATCCGCGCACGGTCGCGCAGGCGGAGTCCGACCTCGAGGGTGCGCGGCTGCTGAGCCCCGACCGCACGGCGGACGTCGGCCTGGCCATGACCTGGTGGATCACCGGGCGGGCGGCCGAGGCGCGCGGCCTGCTCGAGGACGTGGTGCGCGCCGAGCCCGACAACCTCAGCGCGTGGACGGCGCTCGGCTGGGTCAACGACGGCGCGGACGCCGGTCTCGAGCGCCGCGTGCGGGCCGAGGTGCGCCGGCTCGACCCGCTCAGCGCGTCGCGCCCGCCGCCTCCGCCTCCGCGAGGAGGCTGACGAGGCACGCGAGGACCAGCGCGGGCAGCGTGACGGCCGGCATCTGCCAGTCCCAGTCGATCGAGGCGTGCAGGAGCCACACGACGAGGGCCGCGGTCGCGCCGGCCGCGGCCTCGCGGTGGAGTGCGAGCGCGCGGCGCGCGGCCACGGCCGTGCCTCCCGCCATCAGCGCGAAGGCGAGCAGGCCGACGAGCCCGAGCTCGGCGGCCACCTCGACCTCGAGCGAATGCGTGTCGCGCGCCGTCTCGCGGATCCGCCGCTCCTGCAGCCAGGCGACGCGGAAGCCGCCCGAGCCGGTGCCGACCAGCGGGTGGTCGGCGAAGGCGCCGAGGGCGACACGCCAGTACTCGTAGCGGTTCGAGGCGACGGAGGTCAGCCGCGTCCCGCTCGCGCCGGCGGCGAGCTCGCGGTCGGTCGGCCGCTCGGCCAGGCCGCCGATGACCAGCCCCACGACGACCGCCCCGGCGGCGGCCCAGGCGACGAGGCCGAGGCGCGAGGACCAGCGTGGGGGCGGGGCGTCGTCGCGGCGCGAGACGACCGCCGCCGTCAGCGCGCCGGCGGCGACGAGCACGGCGAAGAGGATGGCGCCGTCGCGCGAGCGGCCGGGTCCGGTGACTGCGGAGACCCCCGGCAGCAGCTCGCAGACGACGGCGACGACCGCGCCGACGGCCAGCGCGGCGGCTGCGGCGCGCACCTGGGCGCGGGACGGCGCGACGGCGGCCAGGACGAGCAGGCCGAGGACGGCGACGGCCAGGGCCCCGCGCGAGTACGACAGGTAGACGCCGGCGGACAGGGCCGGCGTCGCCGCTCCGGCCGCGAGCCGCATCGCCCGCGGGCGGGAGCGGTCGCCCGCGAGCCGCGCGCAGAGCACGAGCCCGAGCGCGGCGAGGACGCCCTCGGCGTTCCAGTAGGTCAGCGGCTGCTCGAGGCGGCCTCCGGCGCTGCGCGAGCTGGACAGCTCGACGACGCCGGGGAGGACCCGGCCGGCCAGGCCGTAGCCGATGACGATCGCCGCCCCCGCAGCCAGCGCGGGCTCGACCGCTCGCTGGAGCCGCGCGTCGCGCAGGGTGCCGAACGCGAGCAGCGCGGCACCCACGTAGAGGACGAGTCGCTGCACGTTCTGCACCGCGGGGCCGGCCTGGGGCGCCCACAGGATCGACAGGGCGCTCCACGCGGTCAGGGCGACGAGCCCGGCGAGGGCCAGCCGGCCCGGCGTGCCGCGCGGCAGCGGCGCGGGACCGGTCGCCGCGAGCGCGAGCACGAGCACCCAGATCACGATCCCGGCGATCAGCCGCGGCTGTGCGAAGTACCCGCCCGAGAAGAAGGCGAGCACGGTGGGCGCGGCCAGCAGGCAGACCCCGGCGACGAGGACGGTCAGGCGCCGCATGTGGTGACCCGCCCCGCCGGCGCGACGCGCGCATGCCAGGGCTGCGGAGCGTTGTCGGCGCGGATGGCCAGCAGGCCCGAGCCGCCGGGCGCGATCCGGCCGACCGGCTCGTCCGGGAAGCCGCCGGCGAAGCGGCGGACCGCCACCGTCGCCTCGCCGGTGACGACGAGGCCATCCGAGGGGACGGTCAGGTCGAGCGAGGGTCGCGGCTCCGCCGGGCCGGCGGCGGCCGGCGTGAACTCGACGCAGCCGTCGCGCTCGGCGACGTCGCCGCCGGCCACGGCGTCGACGCTGGGCGCCGTGCCGGAGCGAGACGGCTGGGTCGGGCTGAGCGTCACGCCGTGCATCAGGGCCAGCTCCTCGTCGGCGCGCAGGCGGACGTTCTCGGCGGTGCCGGCGAGCTCCTCGACGGTCGCCGCCGGGGTGCCGAGGTCGCGCTCGATCGCGAAGTACTGGTCGGCGCGGACCACGACGAGCGGATGACCGGGGATCGCGCTCAGCTCCTGGTCGGGCCGCACGACCGGCCGCGCGATCTCGACCGTGGTGAGGCCGGTGCGGGTCAGCAGCCCCTGGTCGCGCAGGAAGGCGGCGCCGCTGCGCATGTCGCCGATGTTCGCGACCGTGACCACGGCGAGCGCGGGGACGACGAGCAGCCACGCGCGGCGCGGGATCGGCAGGCCGCGGACGAGCTCCACCGCGAGCGCGACGGCGAACACGGCGCCGACGTAGACATAGCGGCTCGACTCGGCGGGGCCGATGCCGGCGCGCTGGACGCCGGTCAGGAACCAGAACGCCCCCAGCACCGCGAGCAGCGTCCAGACGCGCGTGGGGACCCGCTCCATGCGCCACAGCCGCCACACGACGAGGGCGGCGGCCGCCACGGCGAGCGGCCGGCCCCAGCCCGGCGATGCGGTCTCCTCGCCCAGGAGCGGGCCCGAGAGCCCGGTCAGGGCGCTGAGCGTCGCTGCGGCGGAGTCGGCCGCGAACCCGGGCGCGAGCGTGACCGTCCGGCGGACGGCGCCTTCGTCCTGGTACGCCAGCCACCACACGGCGAAGAGGGCGAAGGGTGCGAGCGCGATCCATGAGCCGCGCAGCCCGCGCGTGCGCACCACCTCGACGATCAGTCCGGCGGCGATCGCGATGCCGGGCCCGGAGGCGGCGATCGTGAGAAGGATGAGCCCGCAGGCGGCGAGGTCGCCGGCGCGGTCGCGGCGGTCGAGCGCGAGCAGGGCGCCGAGGCCGCCGGCGATGCTCACAAGCCAGCCGATCTGCAGGCCCCACACGATGTTCTGCCAGCCCGGGCCGAGGAACAGGATCAGGACGGCCGCCACGACCGCCACCCCGGCGCCCGCGCGCCGCAGGGCGTAGACGAAGAGCACGGCGACCACGAGCAGGTGGCCGCCGATCCCCACCGCGCGGTAGGCCGCCGAGCCGTCGATCCCCACCGTGGCGAACAGCAGCCGGTAGATCAGCACCGGCACGATCGTCGGGTGGCCGTTGTGCGGCTGGATGAGGCCGCCGAGGCTGGTGTCGTCGTACTCGAGCGCCCAGATCCACTCGTCGAACCAGAGCGTCGTGCCGCGCGACTCGTACATCAGCCACGCGCCAGCGAGGACCAGCAGGGCGCCGAGCGCGAGCGCGATCCGGCGCTCGTTCGCTCCGTTGATCCCGAGCACGGCGTGCGAGCTTAGGGGGTCGGGCGGCTATGGTCCCCGCTTCGATGCCGGGCCGACACCGAATCGCCTGCCTGCTGGCTGCGGGGCTGCTGGCCTTCCCGGCCGCGGCGGCGGCCCAGAGCGCGGGCGACGACCAGTATCAGGACCCGTTCGGCGGCGAGCAGGAGCAGGAGCCGGAGGCGCAGGAGCCTGCGCCCGAGGCGGAGCCTCAGTCGACGCCCGCGCCGACCTCGAGCGCGTCCCAGGAGCCGGCGCCGGCCGCGCCGGCCACGACGGCGCAGGCCCCGAGCGGGGAGGCGGAGCTCCCGCGCACCGGCGCGGACGAGGGCCTCGTGGCCCTCGCCGGCGTCGTGCTGCTGGTGGGGGGCGTCGCCCTGCGGGTGCGGCTCAGCGAGCCCGCGCCGCGCCGCCGCTGACGCGGAGGCCGCGCTTGAGCGCGTGGTACGACGGGCGCAGCTTGCCGTTGCGCTCGACGAACGCCGAGTCCCAGCGGTTGTTCTTCTTCTTCGCCCACTCGTAGAAGTAGATGCGCGTGATGCGGCGGTTCGACTTGGCGATCTTGTAGACGCGCTTGACGGCCGTGGCCTGCTGCTTGGGCGTGCTCTTGCGGCCGCCGCGGCTGCCGTCCGACGGCTTGAGGCGCATGATGCCGCCCGTCTCGGTGAGCCAGACCTGGCCCTTGACCGCCTTCAGGAGCAGCTTCGTGGTGCCCTTGGCGTCGTTGGCGTCCTTGTAGTTGTGCAAGCCCCAGATGCGCGCGGTGGGGGCGTACTTCTTGAACTTCTTGACCCACGCGACCATGTTCGGGCTGTCGAGGACGTCGGCGGCGACGATCGTGCAGCCACGGCAGTCCTTGCGCATCGCGTTGTAGTACTTGGCGGCCCAGCGCGGCTTCTTCGAGGTCGGCTGCGTGGGGTGGTTGGCCTCGTTCCAGGCTGAGAAGTCGGTGACGAACGGGTAGCGCTCGCGGACGAGGCGAAGGCTCTTGCGGTACAGGCTCAGCGACGGCAGCTTGCGATGGCCGTTCGAGCGCCAGTTGCGGTTGAAGGCGACCAGCGGCTTGACGCCGGCGGCCTTCGCGGCGGCCATCCACTGGTCGGTGACGGCGGTCGTGTAGGGATCGCGGTACCAGTCCCAGGCGAGCGTCAGGCGGCTGTGCTTGACGCCGAGCTTCGTGAAGGACTTCGACGTGAACATCGACGGGCTCTGATCGCCGACGCCGACGATCGGGGCCTTGGCTGACGCGGGCGCGGCGACGGCCAGGCTGAGGAGCAGGCTGAGGCTGAGGAGACGGATCATCTATGGCTTCATCGGTAGGGAGGACTCAGCCCTTTACGCTCGCCCCACCCCTGCGGTTACGTTTCGGACTAGCTTTTATGCGGCCTTGAGCAGCGCCGTCTCGACCACCGGGCCCGATGCGACCGAGCAGGCGGGCGCTGCACTCGCGGCCCGCCTGAAGCCCGGCGACGTCGTGCTCGTCTCCGGCGAGCTGGGAGCAGGGAAGACGACGTTCGTGCGCGGCGCGCTGCGGGCGCTCGGCATCAGCGGGCCGGTGACCAGCCCCACGTTCGTGGTCGGGCACGCCTACGAGGGCGCCTCCGGGCCGGTCAACCACCTCGACCTCTACCGGCTGGCCGGCATGGGCGACGAGGATCCCGGTCTGCTGGAGCCGTTCTTCGCCCCCGGCGCGATCGTGTTCGTCGAGTGGCCCGAGCACGGCCCCGGCGCGTGGCCGCCCGAGCGCGTCGTCCACCGGGTCCACCTCGCCCACGCGGGCGGCGACGAGCGCAGCATCGAGGTCGGGTGATCCTCGGGATCGACACCGCCACGCCGTCGACGGCGGTCGCCGTCTGGTCGCCGGATCACGTCGTCGAGCGTCGCGACGACCCGCCGCCCGGCGCCCGGCCCGCCCACGCCTCCCGGCTGCTGGAGCTGATCGAGGCGGTCGTCGAGTGGGACGCGGTCGAGCGGATCGCGGTCGGGATCGGCCCGGGCGGGTTCACCGGGCTGCGGATCGGGATCGCCACCGCGCGCGCCCTGGCGCAGGCCCGTGACCTGCCGCTGGTGGGCGTCTCGAGCCTTGCGGCGCTCGCCGCGCCGAACGACGGGGCGGTCGTCGCGGTCATCGACGCTCGGCGCGGTGAGGTGTTCGCCGCCTCGCCGGGCCGGTTCGAACCCGTGGCGCTGAGCCCCGAGGCGCTCGCCGCGCGGATCGAGCCGGGCGTCTTGGCCGTCGGCGACGGCGCAGTACGCTTTCGGGACGAGCTCGAAGGGGCCGGGGCGGTGGTCCCGGCCGACGACTCCCCGCTGCACCGCGTGAGCGCCGTCCACGTGGCCAGGCTCGGTGCCGCGGCGGAGCCCGCCGGCCGCGACGCGCTGCTCCCGGACTACCGCCGCGAGCCGGACGCCAAGCCACGCCAGCAGTGACCGCCCCGCCCGCCGCCGCCGTCGAGATCCGGCGCCTCACGTACGCCGACCTCCCGCAGGTCGTCGCCATCGAGCGCCGCGCCTTCACCACGCCCTGGTCGCTGGCCATGTTCGTGCTCGAGCTCTCCAAGCCCTCGGGCATCTGCCTGGCCGCCGACGTCGACGGCGAGCTGACCGGCTACCTCGTCTGCTCGCGCTATGACACGGTCTGGCATGTGATGAACGTCGCCGTCGACCCCGACCGGCGCCGCCGCGGCATCGCCACCGCCCTGATCGGCGCCCTGCTCGAGCGCGTCGGCCCGGACGGCCAGCTCACGCTCGAGGTCCGCCGCTCCAACGACGGCGCGATCGCGCTGTACGAGCGCTTCGGCTTCCGCTCGGCCGGCGTCCGCCGCCGCTACTACGCCGACAACGGCGAGGACGCCGTGATCATGTGGCGCACGCCCGGCACCCAGCGCGGCACGCTCGACGACGTGCCCGGCACGTGATCCTCGCGCTCGAGACCTCCTGCGACGACACCTGCGCGGCGGTCGTCACCCACGGCGGCGAGATCCGCTCGAACGTCGTCTCCAGCCAGGGCGTCCACGACCGCTTCGGCGGCGTCGTGCCGGAGATCGCCTCGCGCCACCACCTCGAGCTCGTCAACGCCGTCGTCGACGACGCGCTCGCCCGCGCCGGCGCGACCCTCGACGACGTCGAGCTCGTCGCCGTCACCCAGGGCCCCGGCCTGGTCGGCGCGCTGCTCGTCGGCGTCGCCACCGCCAAGGCGATC
>Ga0081538_10002352_pt1 | contig 18600 bp, 21 predicted proteins | sample TabmetS5T2R1_FD_71022 | JGI IMG/M metagenome (GOLD analysis project Ga0081538, IMG submission 71022) | Tabebuia heterophylla rhizosphere microbial communities from the University of Puerto Rico - S5T2R1 | ecosystem: Host-associated > Plants > Roots > Rhizosphere ... | reverse complement strand
AGCTCGAGGCCGACGACGCGGTCGGTCTCCTCGCCGCGCGCGGTGAGCATGATGATCGGCACCTTCGACTCGCGCCGGAGCTCGCGGCAGACGTCGTAGCCGGAGCCGTCCGGGAGCATCACGTCGAGGAGCACGAGGTCGGGGGCCAGGCGGCCGGCCGCCTCGAGCGCCTCGGCCACGGTGCCGGCCACCTCCGTGTCGAAACCCTCGCGGGCGAGGGCCTCTGACAGGGGGATGGTGATGGACTCCTCGTCCTCCACCATGAGGATGGTGCGCCGGCCCTGCATGGTCGGCTTAGATGCTAGGCGGAGGCGCTGCCGCCGACCCCGGGGGCCGGGAAGCCCGCCGGCCGGCGGGCTTCCCGGTTCACCGCTCCGTAGCGTCCGGCTCAGTCGTCGTCTCCGCCGCGACCACGTCCGCGGCCGCGTCCGGAGTCGTCGCCGCCGGAGCCCCCGTGGCCCGAGTCGTCGAAGCCGAAGTCGTCGCTGCCGGGCCCGGAGTTTCCGCCGCCCGAGTCGTCGAAGCCCGGGCCGGGCCCCGAGCTGTCCCCGTCGTCGTCGCCCCCGCGGCCACGATGGTCGTCGAAGCCGCCGCCCGGCTGCACGCCGGTGCAGCGGGGATCGTTCGCATGCTCGGCCTCGTCGCACGGGCCGGAGATGTCGACGCCTCCCTGCGGGGGAGCCGCACCCTGCGCGGGCGGAACGGCGACGCCGGCGCACCGCGGGTCATTCCGGTGCTCGGCCTCGTCGCACGGGCCCGAGATGTCTCCCGGGGTGGTGGTGGTTTCGGTCGTTCCAGTGGTCTCGGTCGTGTCGGTCGTGCCGATCGTGCTGGACGACGAGCCGTCACCCGACTCGACCGCCGCGAACACGACCGCCGCGAACAGCCCCACCAGGAGGACCGCCAGCGTGAGTGTGATCAGCTTGCGCAACATGCGCCCAAGGATCGAAGAGGGGCACCCAGCGGACGCCCAGCGCGTGGTGTGCCGGCGAGCAAGCTTTGGTTATGGAGCGGTAAAGCCGCTCAGGAGCGCCCGGCCCGCCCGAGAAGCGCCGCTAGACGGCGCCTTCGACAACCGGGGCAGGGCAGCGGTCCCGTAGTCGCCGCACCGCGCGCCGGCGCAGCCCGCTGGCGCGCGGGTCGGCAAGGACGACCCGCTCGGCACCGAGCTCCGTCGCATGACCCGCGATGGCCCGCTCCGGGTGAACCACGTCGAAGTCGAGCACCGTGAGAGTCACGTCCTCGGCGTCCTCCACCACGAGCCGGGCCCGGGCCAGCCGGGACTGCGCCATTTCATGCTGGACGTCGTTCCAGTAGGCCGACTGGATTCCGCAACACGAGCGGCGGTGGCGCTCCTGGGGCGCAAGAGCCACGACCGCGAGCGGCCCACCGACGCGGAGGGCCGCGCGGAGCGTGGCGTCGCCGCGGGCGCTGGGGGCGTAGACGAGCAGCGTCGGGGCCATTGCACTCCGGATGGTACGGCCACGGCGATTACCCTCGGTGCATGGACTCGCCCCGCGCTTCACCACCTGGCGTGTCCAGAGGCATCGCTTTGCGGCGGATGGCGATCTACGGCGCAGTCGTCGGCATCGTGTTCGCGGTCGCCGCGCTCACCGGCTACTTGCCGAGCCCGGGGGAGGCGCGCGACTGGGGCGAGGACCTCGGCGACTTCGCCTACTTCGCGTTCGTCCCGCTCTTCGTGCTCGCCAACTTCATCGTGACCTGGCCGATCCTCGCCGGCGCGGCCGGGCTCCTGTTTGGCACCGCGGTCGGCACGCCGCTCGCACTGGCGGGGGTCACGGCCGCCGCCCTCGCCCAGATGCTGGTGGCGCGAAAGCTCGCCTCAGGCCACCACGGCAACCTACTCCCGGAACGCACGCGGGCGGTTGAGGACTTCCTCACTCGTCACGGTGCCGTGGCGGTGATGGAATCGCGCATCGTCCCGCTGCTGCCGTACGGCCTCGTCAACTACAGCGCCGGGTTGACCCGGCTCCATTACCGCGCCTTGGCGGTCGGCACCTTGATCGGGGCCGCGCCCAAGGTCTTCGCATACACGGCGCTGGGCGGCAGCCTCGACAACCTCAACTCGCCCGAGGCGCTCGTCGCTGTCGCCCTGCTCGCGTTGCTCGCCCTCGCCGGCGCGCTTTTCGTCAGGCGCCAGATCGCCCTCGGACGAGCGGCCTGACCCGTGTCCTACTTCCAGGCCGTCCGGATCTACTCGATCGCGGAGGTCTGCATCTTCGCGGCGCTCCTCATCGTCGCCATCGGCGACCTCGGCGAGTCGGCCGAGATGGCGCTCGGATGGACGCACGGCATCGGCTGGATCATCCTCTGCCTGCTGGTGGCGTACGGCTGCAGGCGCGGCACCTTCCCCTGGCCGCTGCTCGCGGCGACCGTCTCGCCGCTCGGCCCGGTCGGGAGCACAGCGGGAATCGAGTTCCTCGCGCGGCGTCGGCGGGAAAGCCGCCGCTAGTACACGCGCGTACTAGCCCTGCGTGGGGTGCCGGGCGCTCGCGCCCTCGAGCCGCTCGGTCAGCTCCTCGCGGCTGGTGCCGCGCAGGTAGAGCACCCGGTCGAACAGCTTGTCGTACACCTCGAACACGGCGAACAGCAGGTCCGGGGTGCCGACCGTCTCGGCCTCGCGCGCGGCGGCGAAGCCGCCGGCGCGGCGTGTCACCTCGTCGAGCACGTCGGCGCCCATGGGCGGCGTGCCGGGGCCGTCCTGCTCGGGATCGCCGCCTGTCGCCAGGGGAGCCTCTCCCACGCCGAGCGACTGGAGCGCGGCGCCGACCTGGCCGTGCAGCCGCAGGGCACGGAGCCAGCGCTCGGCCTCGTCCTCCGCCGAGTGCGCGAACGGCATCGCGGTGCCCGCCAGGGCGACCACCAGCGCCGCGTCCTGCGAGAGAGGGGTGTGTCTTTGTGTCAAGAACGCCTCCGTGCCTGCGAGGGAATGTTCGGGCCCCTCATCGGCAGGGATCCCCACCCCGCTGAACGATGAAACCCGGGCCGGCGGACGGATTGATGCGCGGACGTGATCGCTAAAGCACGCGCGGCGGGCCTGCCTCGAGCCAGTCTCGCTTCGTGACGTGGCGCGCGGCCCGTACGCCCGACTCGATCTCCGTCACGAGCTCGCCCATCAGGCCGTGCCGCTCGGCGACCACGTTGTGCTTGTGGATCGTTTCGAGGTTCTCCTGGCGGGCGGAGATGAAGGCGTGGTCCCCGAGGACGGCGAAGCGCTCGGTCGCCATCCGCACCATCTCGCGTACGCAGTCCTCGACGAACCGCGGTCGCATGTGGGCCTTCTCGACCACCTCGACCTCGTCGGAGCGCTTCATCAGCTCGTAGATCTCCGAGCTCATCGCCGACTCCACGATCTCGAGCAGCGTCTCCGCCTCCAGCGCGTCGTCGGTGCAGCCCTCGGGGCAGCCGATGTGCAGGGTGCCGATGCCGCGCTGATTGTGGGTGGCGACCGGCACCGCCTCGAACACGCGCGCGACCTCGTCGTCCGTGAAGCCGTCCTCGCGCAGGCGCTCCTGAGAGCGCTCCATCACCATCTCCTGCGCGCAGGGGCAGGCGGTCATCCCCTGGGCCTCGACGCCTACGAGCCGGCGGGTGCCACGGTCGGACGCCACGGCCGAACCGAACAGCGTGTAGATCTCCTGCGTCGGCACGCCGGACGCGGGCGCCGGCTTGTGCTCCGGGTAGCGCGCGGCGATCGTGACCTCGGCGCGGGCGCCCTCCTGGCGGTCGCGAACCCTCTCGGCGATGTGCGACGCGAGCGTCTCGGCCTTGAAAGCCTCGCTGAGGATGACCTCGTCGATGGCCTCGTTCACGACCTCCTCGAAGCGCGACATGTGCGCGCCCTTCTGCTGCGGCCCGAGGTCGACGTAGCACTCGAGCTGGGCGTAGAAGAGCTGCTCGCCCCCGCTCGAGCGGATCCTGATCACCTTCTCGACGCCGGTGATCCCGACGCGTGAGAGGCTCAGCTGGGTCGACGGGCGCCGCGCCTGGACGTCGCCGCCGAGAAGTGCGATCCGCTCGCTCATGGGCTTAGCCCCACTGTATCGGGGACGAGTTTGGGTCAAACAGCACGAGTCGTTGTACACTGGCCGCGGCTGCACGTCGTGGGAACGCTCTGGCCCACCGCACTCAGCCCCTCGCGGCGCCACCGCGAACCAAAACTTGACAAGTCGATCCACGCCCGCCAAGAAGCGGGGGCGTGACCGTCTTCGAAGGAGCGAGGGGTTGACGGACAAGCACGACGGCGTAGCGCTGCTGACCGACGCGAGCGAGGTGTCGCTCCTCGAGATCGAGGAGGTACGGGCACTCGTTATCGAGGGAAGGGAGCGCGGCTACCTGACCTTCGAGGAGATCTCGGCCACCTTCGAGGAGGTCGAGCTCGCGAAGGAGCAGATAGCGGAGTTCCATGCCCACCTGCAGGAGAGCGGCGTCGAGATCGTCGCCAACGAGGCTCGTCCGGCCGGACTGATCGAGATCGCCGGCGACGGCGCGCAGCCGGCGCCGAAGAAGGCCTCCATCGACCTCACGGTTGAGCCCAGCCTGGACTCGCTGCGGCTCTACCTGCGCTCGATCGGGCGAGTCGACCTGCTGAGCGCGGACGAGGAGGTGTTCCTGGCCAAGCGGATCGAGCGCGGCGACATGGCCGCGAAGCAGCAGATGATCGAGGCGAACCTGCGCCTCGTGGTGTCGATCGCCAAGGGCTACCTCGGGCGCGGCCTGTCGTTCCTGGACCTGATCCAGGAGGGCTCGCTCGGGCTGATCCGGGCGGTCGAGAAGTTCGACTACCGGCGCGGCTACAAGTTCTCCACCTACGCGACTTGGTGGATCCGCCAGGCGGTGACCCGTGCGATCGCGGACAAGGCGCGGACCATCCGCATCCCCGTGCACATGGTCGAGAAGCTGAACAAGGTCGTGCACGTGGAGCGTCAGCTGGTGCAGGAGTTCGGACGTGAACCGACTCCCGAGGAGATCGCCTTCGAGCTGCAGTGGACGACCCGCGAGGTGAAGGACATCCTGCGGATCTCGCAGCTGCCCGTGTCGCTCGAGAAGCCGATCGGCGAGGAGGAGGACTCGGAGCTCGGCGACTTCGTCGAGGACGAGACGGCCGAGTCGCCCTTCGAGCTGGCGAGCGAGAACCTGCGCCGCGAGAACGTGAAGCGCGCCCTGGACGCGCTGCCGCCACGCGAGCGCGAGGTGATCGAGATGCGCTACGGCCTGCGCGGCCACAAGGCGCGGACGCTCGAGGAGGTGGGCCGCGCGTTCGGCGTGACGCGCGAGCGGATCCGGCAGATCGAGAACAACACGCTGAAGAAGCTCGAGGGGCTGCCGGAGGCGCAGAGGCTCAGGGACGCCTCGTAGCACGTTCCCGGAGTGAGGACTCGGGCCGGGGAACCCCCTCTACAATCGACTCCCCTGACCCTCGGGGGGATGTCCGAGTGGCTAAAGGAACGCGGCTGTAAACCGCGTGGCACTGCCTACGCAGGTTCGAATCCTGCTCCCCCCACTCCAGCCGATTAGGCTGGCACCAGCGCCGACGTAGCTCAGCCGGTAGAGCACCTCCATGGTAAGGAGGGGGTCAGGGGTTCGAGTCCCCTCGTCGGCTCTCACGGAGGCCCGGCAACTTGCCGGGTTTTGCGTTCGAGGGGCCTGGCCCTTAGAGGGGTTTGCGGGCGCGCACGATCGCGGAGCTGGCGTGCTCGTGCACGCGGTGGGTCTCGTTGATCTCGATGTCGGTGAGCCCCGCGTCGGCCAGCATCGCCTCGAACTGGCCACGGGTCAGCGCGCCGGCGACGCAGCCCGTCCACTGCTCCATGTCCTCGCGGGTGGCCCTGTCCATGTCGGGGTCCGCGATCACGTCGGAGACGGCGACGCGACCGCCCGGCTTGAGCACGCGGGCGGTCTCGGCGAGCACCTTGCGCTTGTCGGCGGCAAGGTTGATGACGCAGTTCGAGATAACGACATCGACCGAGCTGTCGGGAAGCGGGATCTCCTCCATATAGCCCTTGAGGAACTCGACGTTGTCGATGCCGGCGTCGGCTGCGTTCTGGCGAGCCAGCGCGAGCATTTCGTCGGTCATGTCGAGCCCGATCGCCTTCCCGGTCGCGCCGACTCGGCGGGCGGAGATGAGCACGTCCGCGCCGGCGCCAGAGCCGAGGTCGAGCACGGTCTCGCCATCGTGCAGGTCGGCGACCGCCGTGGGCACGCCGCAACCTAGCGAGGCATCCACAGCCGCCTTGAGCGCTGGGTCGCCGTCGTCGCTGTAGAGCGTTGCGCCGAAGACCTCGTTGCCGTGCTTGTCGGTCGAGGTTATGTCCGGTCCGCAGCCGGCGATCGCGGCCGGTGCTCCGCAGCAGCCAGAGCTCGTGCCTTCGGCCACGGCGGTGGCGGCCGCAGCGTAACGCTCGCGCACACGGTCCCGGATGTCGGTGTCGGTCAGCTCAGCCATGCGGACAGTTCCTCCAGGGAGTCCGGGATCACGTAGTAGTAGGCCCACAGCCCGCGCCGCTCCGAGTCGACGATCCCGGCGTCGCGCAGCTTCTTCAGGTGGTGAGACAGGGTGGGCTGAGAGATGTCGAACAGCGGCACAAGCTCGCAGACGCAGACCTTGCCCGCGTGCTTGCGCAGCACATCGACGAGCTGCAGGCGGATGGGGTCGCCGAGTGCCTTGGCCACCTCGGCCATGCGGATGGCGTGCTCGCGCTCGACGTCGGGATAGACGACTGGCTCACAACACGGCTCCCCGGCCGGACGCTTGGTCTTCGGGGCCAGCTCCAAATCGACAGCCATCGATCTATATATATCGATTGAAGTGATGCCTGTCAATGGTTAGCATCGGGCCGGCACGCGACCGAGAGATTGGAGGAGCTACGCGATGGCGATGCAGCTGCGGGATCTCGACGTCGATCTCATCACTCGCGGACATCTTGAGCGCGGTCTGGCGGGCCTGCGCGATGAGCTCGCCGGAACGTTCTCCGCCGAGACGGTCGAGCGCTACATGGCGGAGTCCCTGGAAGCGCTCGGCGGCGCCCGCCTGAAGGATTACGTGCCGCTCTTCGTGCACCGCTTCGCGCGCGAGCGCCTCCGTGCGCTCGGCCAGGTCGAGGGCACGATCCCCAAGGACGTCCCCGAGGTGCTGTTCGTCTGCGTGCAGAACGCCGGGCGTAGCCAGATAGCGGCGGCGCTGCTCGACCACTACGCCGAGGGCCGCGTGCACGTGCGCTCAGCGGGCAGCGCGCCAGCCGACCAGATCAATCCCGATGTCGTGACCGCGATGTCGGAGCTCGGGATCGACGTCAGCAAGGAGTTCCCCAAGCCGATGACGGATGAGGTCGTCCGCGCCGCGGACGCCGTGGTCACGATGGGCTGCGGCGACGCCTGCCCGATCTATCCGGGCAAGCGCTACGAGGACTGGGCGGTCGACGACCCGGCCGACGCCGACCTCGACGGCGTGCGGCGGATCCGCGACGACATCAGCGAGCGCGTGCGCGGACTGCTCGCCGAAGTGGCACCGCCGGTAGGGACAGCCGGCTAGCGCCCCCTGGCCCGCGCAAGGAACCTTGCGGCGCGTCAACCGCCGCTCCTAGCGTCTTCACCCCCCATGTTCCGCGAGGCAAGGAACTGCGGCTTTGTTCGACGGGGCGGCCTGCTGCGGCGCCGGCATGCGTTCGTCGTAGGCACCCGTGAGGCCGGTGCGCTGCGGCCGGGTGCCCATGGTCGGGCCACCCGGGCCCAGCAACACGAGCCGATTCCGCTGTTCGAGGCCGCCGGCCGGCGCTGGTGGTGGTACCGCGACCGCTTCTGGTGGGAGGACGAGGGCTACGGGGCCCGGGACGTCGTCGCACTGGTTGCCGATCGCGAGCGCCGGCGCCGGAGGACGCTCGAGCGCGCCCACGCGGCGCTTCGCCAGGAAGATGCTTCGGCCGGGCGCCGCGATCCTCTTCCTCGCGACGTCCGCCTCGCCGTCTGGCGCCGCGACCGCGGTCGCTGCCGCGAGTGCGGCAACGGCTTCGACCTTCAGTACGACCACATCATCCCGCTGGCCCTTGGCGGCGCCACGAACGTCGACAACATCCAGATCCTCTGTGGCGACTGCAACCGCGCAAAGGGCGCGTCGCCCTAGCTCTGGTGAGCGGTCACCGTGGGCCGGCGCGGGCCCCAGCGGACGTCCTGGAGGCGCCCCTCCCGAAAGCGGTATGTCCAGCTGAGTTGGGTCTCGGCGAACCCGCCCGCAGGCCCCACCACGCGAAGCGAGCCGTTCACGACCACCTCGTCGCCGCCGTCCTCGAAGCTCGACGTACGCGGCACCAGGGAGGTTCCACCCTCGAGTTGCCCGCGGAAGAAGGCCCGCACCTCGGCGGGCCCCCGCAGCACCCGGCCCGCGGCCACGTAGGGGCGGAACTCGATATCCGCGTGAGCGTGGCTCAGCAGGTGCTCGATCCCGGCCTCCAGGTTGCCCTCGAAAAGCTCGAAGGCGTCCTTCACCACACGTACGTTTGGCGAGGCCGCGAGATCCGACTGCGGCTCGACGGGACCAGCCATCGAGTTCATCAGGGCGATTTTTACATCTTGGGGCGCGCGCTTGACAACCCGCCGCAGCGGACGCAGTTGCCCGAGTTCGCCAAGGTGTCCACTCGACCTCGTCCATGAGCCCCGGCGGCCGTGAAAGGGCCGCTAGACTGGCAAGTCGACCTCGTCGGCGGGCGGGGCCGTTGTGCACGCCCGCCCCCTACCTTCCGAAGGAGCCATGGCTCGCGGAGACGTTCGAATCGCCGTCACGCTCGCGTGCGAGGAGTGCAAGCGGCGCAACTACCAAACCGAGAAGTCCAAGCGAAACCATCCCGAGCGGATCGAGTTTCGCAAGTACTGCCGCTGGTGCGGCCGGCATACGCCGCACAAGGAGACCCGCTGAGCGGCGGGCTCCCTCGTAGGCATGGCACGTAACCGTCAACGGGCCAAGCAGCGCCAGGCCGAGCGCCGCGCCAAGCGACTGGCCGAGCAAGGTGGCGCCAGCAGGCCGCCGCGCGAGCAGGGCGGCCGCGCGCGGCAAGCTGGCGCCGGCTCGATCCCGGGCATCGACGCTCCGCGCGTCGAGCCGGTGGAGCCCCCCGCCGGCCACCTCGACGACCCCACCACGGTCGACCCGTCGCCCGCCGTGCCGCCCGAGCTCGCCACCGGGGCCCCGCCCCAGGACGAGGGGCGCTCGGACACGGTCATCGAGGACGAGCCGCCCCTCGACGAGGAAGAGGCGCTCGAGGAGATCGAGGACTGGGAGCTCGAGGATCCCGAGGAGGCGGTCGCCGCCCGCGGCGCGGGCGAAGAGGGCTACGAGGTCCGTGGCCGCCGCGGCCGCGAAGACGCCGAGGCGCACAGGGACCGCCCGCGTGTCATACAGTTCCTAATCGCCGTCTGGGCCGAGCTCCAGCGGGTCCAATGGCCGAACCGCCAGGCCCTCGTAACGCTCACCGGTGTCGTGCTCGGCTTCGTGCTGATCGCCGGTGGCTACCTCGGGCTCCTGGACGCAATCTTCTCCGAACTCATTCAGGCAATTCTCTAAAGGCAGCTTTTCTTCCGATGTTCCGCTGGTACGCAGTCAACACCTACTCCGGTCACGAGAACAAGGTCAAGCAGAACCTCGAGCACCGCCGCATCTCGCTCGGGCAGGAGAACGCCATCCGCCAGATCGTCATCCCGACCGAGCAGGTGCAAGAGGTCAAGGACGGGCAGAAGCTGACGAAAGAGCAGCGCACGATGCCCGGCTACCTACTCGTCAACATGAACCTGACCGACGACTCGTGGCAGCTCGTCAAGAACACCCCCGGTGTCACGGGTTTCGTCGGCGCCTCGAACAACCCGGTGCCGCTCAACCAGGGCGAGGTCGATCGCCTGCTCCACCGCGAGACCGCCGAGCGGCCCCGCACGCGCGCGCAGTTCTCGATCGGTGAGTCGGTCAAGGTGGTGTCGGGGCCGCTGTCCGACTTCTCGGGCGAGATCTCCGAGATCAACGAGGACGCGGCTAAGCTCAAGGTCCTCGTGTCGATCTTCGGGCGGGAGACGCCCGTCGAGGTCGGCTTCGACCAGGTGAAGAAGGTCTAACCGGTGGCTCGCAAGGTCCTCACGCTCATCAAGCTCCAAGTGCCCGGCGGGCAGGCCAACCCGGCCCCGCCGGTCGGCCCCGCGCTGGGCCAGCACGGGGTGAACATCATGGAGTTCTGCAAGGCGTTCAACGCCCAGACCCAGCAGGACTCCGGCACGATCATTCCGGTCGAGATCACGGTCTACGAGGACCGCTCCTTCACGTTCATCACGAAGACGCCACCCGCCGCCGTGCTGATCAAGCAGGCGATCGGGATCGACAAGGGCTCGGGCGAGCCGAACCGCAACAAGGTGGGTCGTATCACGCGCGCGCAGGTGCGCGAGATCGCCGAGAAGAAGATGCCCGACCTGAACGCGCACGACGTGGACCAGGCGAGCAAGATCATCGAGGGCACCGCCCGTTCGATGGGTGTGGAGGTGACGGCATGAAGCACGGGAAGCGCTACCGCGCCAACCTCGAGAAGGTCGACCGCGAGAGCACCTACTCGCCGACCGAGGCCGTCCGCATCATCAAGGACTTCGACACGCCCAAGTTCGACGAGACCGTCGAGGTGCACATCCGCACCGGCCTCAACGTGCGCCACGCCGAGCAGCAGCTGCGCGGCACGATCGCGCTTCCCCACGGCCTCGGCAAGGAGATGACGGTCGCCGTGTTCGCCAAGGGCGACAAGGCCCGCGAGGCCGAGGAGGCCGGCGCCGACCACGTGGGCGCCGAGGATCTCGCCGGGCGCGTCGAGGAGGGCTTCACCGACTTCGACGTGGCGATCGCGACGCCGGACATGATGCCGGTGGTCGGGAAGCTCGGCCGCATCCTCGGCCCGCAGGGCAAGATGCCGAACCCGAAGGTGGGAACGGTGACCATGGACGTGGCGAAGGCGGTATCCGAATCGAAGGCCGGCAAGATCGAGTACCGCACCGACCGCCACGCGATCGTCCACCTGCCGATCGGCAAGGTCAGCTTCGACGAGCGCGTCCTGCTCGAGAACTACGCAGCGCTGATCGACGAGATCGTGAGGGCCAAGCCCGCCGCCGCCAAGGGGCGGTATCTGCACACGGTCACGCTCACGACCTCCATGGGTCCGGGCGTGAAGGTCGACCCGTCGCGCACGCGCGACATCGTGGAGGAGCCGGCCGCTGTAGCCTGATTGCTTCAAAGCGTTCTGCCCGAGACCTCCGGCGGCCGTCGCGTAAGTCCGGGGCAGGCGGAGTTCGCCGAGCCGGACCACGTCGGTCCTTCGTGTGAGCCCGCCTGCGTGCGGGCTCGTTTCATGCAAAGGACCTAGATGAACAGAGACCAGAAAACAGCCGTCGTCGAAGAGGTGGCGACGCAGATCCAGGAGTCGGAGGCCGTCTTTGCCGTCGACTACCGCGGGATCTCGGTGCCCCAGGCGGCTGAGCTGCGAGTCAAGCTGAACGACGCGGGCGCGCGATTCCGGGTGGTCAAGAACACGCTGACGCTGCTGGCTGCCGACAAGGCCGGAGCCGACCCGCTGAAGGAGGTGCTGGACGGCCCGACCGCCTTCACCTTCGTGGCGACCGAGGGCGGCGACGTGGCACTCGCCGCGAAGGCGCTCGCCCAGTTCCGGCGTGAAACCGAGCTGCTCGAGTTCAAGGGCGGCGTGATGAACGGCGAGCCGTTGAGCCCCGAGCAGATCGGCGAGATCGCCCGGCTGCCGGCAAAGGACGTGCTCCACGGCCAGCTGGTCGGAATGATCGCGTCGCCGATCACCGGTCTGGTGCGCGGCCTGAACGCGCTGATCGCCGGGCTGGCGATCCAGCTGAAGCAGATCGCGGATCAGGGACTGGTGGGGGGCGAGGCCGAGGCGGCGCCGGCTGCCGAGGCGGAGGCCGAGCCCGCTGCGGAGGAGCCGGTCGCCGAGGCGGAGGCCGAGCCCGCTGCGGAGGAGCCGGCCGCCGAGGCCGCCTCCGACGTGCCAGCCCCTGAGGCCGAGTTCGAGGCGTCCGAATCGCCCGATCCGGCCGAGGCCGACCAGGCGGCTCAGGCCGGTGAGGCCGAGGAGGAGGCCGCTCAGTCGGCTGAGGGTGAGGGGACCGAGTCGTCCAGCGAGGAATCCGCGCCCGCCGGCGACGAGGCCGCCGGCGAGGAGACCAACGAATCTGAAACGCCCTCCGAGGGCGACGAGAAGGAGTAAGGAGGGCTAAGAAATGGCCACTGCTGCAGAGTTGATCGACGAGATCAAGAAGATGTCCGTGCTCGAGCTGTCCGAGCTGATCAAGGCGCTCGAGGAGGAGTTCGGCGTCTCCGCGACCGCGGTGGCCGCCGCGGCTCCGGCCGCGGCCGCCGGCGACGGCGGCGCTGAGGTCGAGGAGGTGTCGAGCACGGTCGATGTCGTGCTGACCGGCCCAGGCGACAAGAAGATCCAGGTGATCAAGGTCGTGCGGGCCGCCACCGGCCTGGGGCTCAAGGAGGCCAAGGCCCTCGTGGACGAGGCCCCCAAGCCGGTCAAGGAGGGCATCGACCGCGACGAGGCCGAGAAGCTGAAGAGCGAGATCGAGGAGGCCGGCGGGGAGGTCGAGCTGAAGTAGGGCGGTCTACCGCGCGCGTCCGGCTGCGCCGGGCGCCTACGACAGCGATGAAGGGGTCGCCGCGAGGCGGCCTCTTCTCATCGAGGGGGCGTCTTCGAGGGGGTTCAACAAGTTGCGGCCATATGTCGGCCGTTTCTTGTTGGACCCCCTTTGGCGGCATGAACCGCAGGGCCTCCGGGTACCCCAAACGGCGATGCTTCTTCGCCTCCTCCTCATTGCCGCCGTTGCCGTTTTCCTTTTCGACCCGCAGGTCGCGCTGGCGCAAACGACCCAGCCCGCGAAGGTGCCCACCGCGACAGGCAAGGACGGCGGTGCCGCCACCGTCGACGCTCTCGGCACCGAGGCGGCCATCGACACGCTCCGCAAGGGCGGCAACGCCGTCGACGCGGCTGTGGCCGCCGCCGGCGTGCTGGGCGTGGTCGAGCCCTTCTCCTGCGGCATCGGCGGCGGCGGATTCATGGTCATTCGCACGCGCAAGGGCGAAGTGACCACAATCGACTCGCGCGAGCTTTCGCCGCAGGCCATGCGGCCCGACTCCTTCATTGCGGCTGGCGCCCTCGCCTTCAACGACGCCCGCTACAGCGGCCTCTCGGCCGGGGTCCCGGGCACGGTTGCCGGCTGGGACCACGCCCTCGACCGCTACGGCACGCTCGACTTCGAGGACGTGCTCCGGCCCGGCATCCGGGTCGCCCGCCGCGGCTTCGTCGTGGATCGCACGTTCGTGGAGCAGACCAACCCCAACATCCCCTGGTTCGACGACATCCCGTCCACCGCCGAGCTCTACCTCGACCCGGACGGTACGGCGCGCGACGAGGGCAGCACCCTGCGCAATCCCGACATGGCGCGGACCTACCGCCGCATCGCCCGCAATGGCCCCGAGGGCTTCTACGGCGGCCCGGTGGCCGAGGCCATGGTCGAGGCGGCCCAGAATCCGCCCAAGTCGCCCGACGCCGAGCCCACCCATCGCTGGCTCCCCGGCCTCATGACCGAGGCCGACGTGGCCGGTTACACCGCGCCCGAGCGTGAGCCGGCCCACATCCGCTACCGCGGCCTCGACGTCTGGGGCATGGGTCCGCCCTCGAGCGGCGGCTCCACGGTGGGCGAGATGCTCAACATCCTCGAGGGCTACGAACTCAGCGCGGCCGACCGCACCAAGGCCCTCCACCTCCTCCTCGAGGCGGGGCGGTTCTCGTTCGCCGACCGCAACGCCTACCTGGCCGACCCGGCGTTCTTCGACGTCCCGCTCGACGGCCTTCTGTCCGACTCCTTCGCGGCCGAGCGCCGCGCCGAGATCGACGAGAACCGCGCCGCAACCAGCCCGGTCCCGCCCGGCGACCCCCGCGACAACCGGGACGACACGGGCCGCGCGTCGGCCACGATCTCCCATCCCCGCCAGTCGACCACCCACCTGGTGGTGTCCGACCGCAAGGGCACCGTCGTCTCCTACACGTTCACGATCGAGTCGACCGGCGGGAACGGCATCGTGGTCCCGGGGTGGGGCTTCCTGCTCAACAACGAGCTGACCGACTTCAACTTCGACTCCACGACCCACCCGAACCGCGCGGACAGCCGCAAGCGCCCGCGCTCCTCGATGTCGCCGACGATCGTGACCGAGCGGGGCAAGCCGTTCCTGGCGGTCGGCTCGCCGGGCGGGTCGACGATCATCGGCACGGTCGCGCAGGTGCTCGTCGACAGGATCGACCTCGGCTCCTCGCTGCCGCAGGCGATCGCGAACCCGAGGGCCGTGGAGCGGAACGGGGCGACCAGCACGGCGGAGCAGGCCTTCATCGCTTCCCCGGAAGGCCAAGTGCTTCAGCGCCAGTACGGCCACGCTTTCGCCGACCCGGCGCCGTCCGAGATCGGCGCGGTCACCGCCCTCGAGTTCCAGCGTGGCAACCGGGTGCTGGCGGCCGCCGAGCCGGTCAGGCGCGGCGGCGGTAGCGCAGCGGTCGTGCGGCCGCACCGATAGGCCGGGCTGCTTTAGTTCCGCCCCGTGCGGATCCGGCTGGACCACGTAGTCATCCACGTCTCCGACTGGGAGCGCTCGAACGCGTTCTACCGCGACGTGCTCGGCGCCGAGCTGATCGAGAAGGGCGACGGTGGGCCGAGCCGCCACTACCGGCTCGGCGACCAGCAGCTGAACGTGCACGGCCCGGGGATGGACCCACGACCGGTGGCCGCCCGGCCCGTTCTGCCGGGCAACTCGGACCTCTGCTTCGTCTGGGACGGGCCGATCGAGGCGGCGGAGCAGCACCTGGAGAGTCACGGGGTCGCTGTCGAAGAGGGGCCGGTCACCAGGTACGGCGGCCGCGGCGAGGGTACGAGCGTCTACTTCCGCGACCCCGACGGCAGCCTGCTCGAGCTCATCTCCTACACGCGTTGAGGCGCAGCACCGCCCTCGCCTGCCTGGCCGCCATCTGCGTGGCCGACTACGTCATCCAGCGCCGCCCGCCGCGCTGGATCCTGGTCGGTTTCTTCGACCACCCGGCCCACGTCGCCACGGCGATGCTCATCCATCCGAAGGGCAAGGCGGCGTACCTGGCCGGTTCGCTGCTTCCCGACATCGATCACATCCCCGTTGCGCTGAGGCCCGTGAAGCCCTCCCTCGACGACGCCCGCCCGGCCAGCCACTGCCTGCTCGCGGTGGCGCCCGTGGCGGCCTTCAACCGGTCCGCCGCGGCCGGCATGCTGGCCCACTTCGCCCGCGACGCCGCGGTCGGCACGGGCGTCCCGCTGCTCTGGCCGGCCACCCGGCGCTCGCTGCGGATGCCCTACCCGGTGTACCTGGCTGGTTGCCTCCTCCTCGCCCGACGCGCTACCCTCACAGACGGCCTATAGCCGCAGCCGTCCCTCTAGAGCCGCGCCGGCACATATTCCCGGCGCCTCGGGACGGGGTCCGTGATGGCCGCGCGGGTCGGCAACAACGCCGGCCGCAGCCTCCCCTAACGGGGAGTAATTAAGTCTGCTATTCTGGTGGGTCGCGCTTTGCGCCCTGCCCGCCTCCCCTCGCAATCGGTATCCAAAGGAGTTCGCCGCTTTGGCACGCGTTGATGCTGCTCGTACCCGCCGCTCTTTCTCACGTCTGGAGAACGCCCTCGAAGTACCCAACCTGATCGACATCCAGCGGCGCTCGTTCGAGTGGCTGGTCGACACGAACAAGGGCGGACTCCGTGAGACGATCGACGACGTCTCACCCATCGAGGACTACACCGGCAACCTGGCCGTCGTCTTCGAGGACATCCACTTCGACGAGCCGGTCGCCCCGATCTCGGAGTGCCGCGAGAAGGACCTCACCTACGCCCGCCCGCTGACGGTCAAGGTCGCGTTCCAGAACCGCGAGACGGGCGAGATCCGCGAGCAGTCGGTCTTCATGGGCGACTTCCCGTGGATGACCGACTGGGGCACGTTCATCATCAACGGCACCGAGCGCGTGGTCGTGACGCAGCTCGTCCGCAGCCCCGGCGCCTACGTGATGGAGCCCAAGGACCGCGAGAAGCAGGTCTTCATCGCGAACCTGATGCCGGCCCGCGGCTCCTGGCTCGAGCTCGAGATCGACAAGAAGGGCCGCGTCTACGTCCGCATCGACCGCAAGCGCAAGCTGCCGGTCAGCGTGCTGCTGCGCGCGATGGGCGACACCCTGCGCGAGGGCGGCTACGTCCCCGAGGGGTGGACCGGGACCGACGAGGAGATACTCGATCTCTTCGACAACTCGCTCTACATCCGCCTCACCCTCGAGGCCGACACCGAGGTCACGAAGTCCGAGGACGGCTCGCTGATCGAGCTGTTCAAGAAGCAGCGCCCGGGCGAGCCGCCTTCGATCGACGCCGCGAAGAACCTGCTCAACCAGCTCTTCTTCGACCCCAAGCGCTACGACCTCACGCGGGTCGGCCGCTACAAGCTCAACAGCCGCCTCCACATCGACGAGGCGCTCGACACCCGCACGCTCACGCCGCGGGACATCATCGAGCTCATCAAGGAGCTGATCTCGCTTCCGCGCGAGCTCGGCATCCCCGAGTCGGGCATGTACGAGGACGAGGGCGAGCCGATCAAGGACTTCGCCGCCGAGGCGATCGTCATGGAGCGCAGCCCGATCGCCGACCGGCTCGACGAGTACGAGCACTTCGGCAACCGGCGCCTGCGCACGGTCGGCGAGCTGATCCAGGAGGCCTTCCGGATCGGCCTCTACCGCATGGAGCGCGTCGTGCGCGAGCGCCTCACCACCGAGGACTCGGACACGATCACGCCGCAGACGATCATCAACATCCGCCCGGTCGTGGCGGCCCTGAAGGAGTTCTTCGGGTCCTCGCAGCTGAGCCAGTTCATGGACCAGACGAACTCGCTGTCCGGCCTGAGGCACCGGCGCCGCCTGTCGGCGCTCGGCGCCGGCGGGCTCACGCGCGAGCGCGCGCCCATCGAGGTGCGCGACGTGCACCCGACCCACTACGGCCGCATGTGCCCGATCGAGACGCCGGAGGGGCCGAACATCGGCCTGATCGGCTCGCTGTCGAGCTTCGCCGAGGTCTCCGAGCACGGCTTCGTGACCACGCCCTACCGCGTCGTCAAGGACGGCGTGGTGACCGACGAGGTCGTCCACCTGGACGCCACGGAGGAGGAGGGCAAGATCATCGCCCAGGCCAACTCCGAGGTCGACCCGAAGACCCGCAAGCTCAAGGGCAACGCCGTCGAGTGCCGCACGCGCGAGGAGGAGAGCATCCTGGCGCCGGCCAAGGACGTGGACCTGATCGACGTGTCCCCGGCCCAGATCTGGTCGGTGACCACGGCCCTGATCCCGTTCCTCGAGCACGACGACGCCAACCGCGCCCTGATGGGCTCGAACATGCAGGCCCAGGCCGTGCCGCTGCTCAAGACCGAGGCGCCGCTGGTGGGCACCGGCATGGAGATCCGCGCCGCGGTCGACACCGGCGACGTGGTCATGAACGACGGGCCCGGCACCGTGTCCTACGTGGACGCCGAGCGGATCGTCGTCGAGACGCACGACGGCAAGGAGGAGTACGAGCTCGAGAAGTACATGCGCTCGAACCAGGGCACGCTGATCCACCAGAAGCCCCTGGTCGACGCCGGCGAGAAGGTGAAGAAGGGCCAGGTGCTGGCGGACGGCAGCTCGACCGACAACGGCGAGCTGGCGCTCGGCAAGAACTGCCTGGTCGCCTTCATGTCCTGGGAGGGCTACAACTTCGAGGACGCGATCATCATCTCGGAGCGCCTGGTCAAGGACGACGAGCTCACCTCGATCCACATCGAGGAGTACGAGATCGACGCCCGCACGACCAAGCTGGGCGACGAGGAGATCACCCGCGACATCCCGAACCGCTCGGAGGAGAGCCTGCGCAACCTCGACGAGCGCGGCATCGTCCGCATCGGCGCCGAGGTCCAGTCGGGCGACCTGCTCGTCGGCAAGGTGACGCCGAAGGGCGAGACCGAGCTGACCGCCGAGGAGAAGCTGATCCGCGCGATCTTCAAGGAGAAGGCGCGCGAGGTCCGCGACACCTCGCTGAAGGTGCCCCACGGCGAGGGCGGCGTCGTCATCGACGTGATCACCTTCGATCGCGACGAGGGCGACGACCTCGCGCCGGGCGTCAACAACCTGGTGCGCGTCTACGTCGCGACCAAGCGCAAGATCGCCGAGGGCGACAAGCTCGCCGGCCGCCACGGCAACAAGGGCGTCATCGCCCGCATCGTGCCGGTGGAGGACATGCCCTTCCTCGAGGACGGCACCCCGGTGGACGTGATCCTGAACCCGCTCGGCGTGCCGAGCCGGATGAACATCGGGCAGATCCTCGAGACGCATCTCGGCTGGGTCGCCGCGAACGGCTGGTACGACGACGGCTCCGACGCCTACAAGCAGGCGCAGCGCAACGGCGGCAAGGTCAACGTGGCCACGCCGGTGTTCGACGGCGCCTCGCTTGAGGACGTCGACGA
>Ga0081538_10002351_pt1 | contig 18605 bp, 22 predicted proteins | sample TabmetS5T2R1_FD_71022 | JGI IMG/M metagenome (GOLD analysis project Ga0081538, IMG submission 71022) | Tabebuia heterophylla rhizosphere microbial communities from the University of Puerto Rico - S5T2R1 | ecosystem: Host-associated > Plants > Roots > Rhizosphere ... | reverse complement strand
GCGCAACCGGATACTCCGGCGGCGCGCCCCTCTCTCGGGTTTGCCGGCACGCCTGATCCGCGAGCGAGACATCGTTCTCGAGGTCCTCGGACGCCAGTGGTGGGAGGCGCTCGTGGGCGCCGCCGGGCGTTGGGTGTTCGACTACCTGACGCTGCTCGCGGCGCTCTATGCGGTCGGCGCCCACCCGCGTGCCTCCCTCGTGCTGCTCGCGTTCTTCGCGGCCCAGCTGCTCGGCACCCTGCCGCTCACCCCGGGAGGCCTTGGCTTCGTCGAGGCGGGCCTGACCGGAACGCTGGCGCTCGCCGGCGTCGGCGCGGCGGCATCGGTCGTGGCGACGCTCGCATATCGCCTCGTCTCCTTCTGGCTGCCGATCCCGGCGGGAGGCATCGCCGCCCTCCTGCATCGCCGCCACTACGGCGACAACGGCTCGGAGGCGGCCCGCAAGGCGGGCGTGCCGGGGTAGCGGTCGCGCTTGCTCGCCGGGCCCGCCCGGCCCCGTGCGGGCGAGGGGCTGGGTGAGGGTGTGTCGGACGGCCGTCCCGGGACGGATCGCGGAGGAACGATCTTTTGGTGTTTGGCGTTCCTTGCCGAATTTGCGGGCCGCGCGCGGCCGCCGGCGGGAATCCGGCGCATCCGTGCTGGATTGGGGGCAACCTGTGCCCCGAATCGAGCACGGTACGCGGCACCATCGGACGCCCCCCGCGGGCCTCCGCAGCACACGACGGGCGCTCAACCCACATCGGGCCTGCGGTGAGCTCGCCCGCGGTCGGCAGGAAAGCTGGCGGAGCCACGGAATGAATGTCCATGGAAGCCCGGGCCCCCGGGGCGGGGCTGCCGCGTCGCCCGGGGGTCGGGAGAGCGGTCCAGGGCCGCCGCTTCGGGCTCGTTCTCCTTCTCGTGCTGAGCTCGGCCTGCTTCCAGGTGGCGGCGCCGGACGCCGGCTGGGCGCGGCTGGTGACCATCCTCTTCGGCGCCGTCATCCTGATCGCCGCGGTTTGGGCCGGCCGGGCTCGGCGCCTGCTGGCCCGCGCGGCCGCGGCCGCCGCCACCCTCGTCGCGCTGGCGGCGGCGGTCGATTTCGCCGTCGAGGGCTCGGTCCCGGCACTGCTGGCCGCGATCGCCAACGGGCTGCTCGTGGCCTTCGCCCCGATGGTGATCGCTGCGGCGATCGTGCGCAACGTCCGCGACGAGGGCGCCGTCACGCTGCCGACGCTCTCCGGCGTGCTGTCGATCTACCTCCTCGTCGGGATGTTCTTCTCGTTTCTCTACGCAGCGATCCAGGCTGCCGATGACGGCGGCTTTTTCGCGCAGGTGTCCGACCCAGAGCGCTCCGACTTCCTCTACTTCAGCTACATCACGCTCTCGACCACGGGCTACGGGGATCTCACCCCCACGGCCGACCTGGGGCGGACGTTGGCCGTGACCGAGGCTCTCTTCGGCCAGATCTACCTGGTCACGATCGTCGCGCTGATCGTCGCCAACCTCCGCCCCAGGCGCTAGCCGGATCGAAGATTCTTCGGCGGGGCCGCCCAGGCGAGTCCCTACCGTGGCCGAATAGGGTCACAGGAGGACCCCAAAGCGCCACGCTTGCGCAGGATCCCCTCCGGCGGCCGCCGCGGACCCGCCGAAAATTCGGCAAGGAACGCCCGAGACCGAAGGTCGTTCGCCAGGGACGACCGTCCCGACCCCGGCCGCCCGACACACCCTCACCCAGCCTCTCGCCCGCACGGGCCCGGGCGGGCCCGGCGAGCAAGCGCGGCACGCCCGCACGGGCCGGGATCGGCCCGGCGAGCAAGTGCCCCGGCGCCGCGCTAGGCCATCGCGGGCAGGCCGAACTCGCTGCGGAACTCGGCGGTGTCGTGCAGGTGCGGGAAGGGTTTGTCCGGCGCCTCGACGCCGAGCGCCTTGGCGAGCGGCTCCCAACCGTCGACGCCGAGCTCCCACACGATCAGGCGCTCCGGTGGCACGGTGGCCTTGATCGTGTCGATGCGCTGCTGATGCATCTGGCGCATCCACTCCTTGTCCTTGAAGCGACCCTGGAAGTCGCCCTGCCAGATCAGCTTCTCGATCGCTTCCCACAGCTCGGGTGCCGGCAGATCCCGGTTGGTTTCGCCCTCGTCGATCTGACCCGCGAGCGCCGCCTCCTTGACCGCGAGGATCGTGTTCTCGACGCTCCTGTAGAAGCCGTCGAAGTCGCGGTAGTTCAGTAGCACGGGCACATCCGGGAATACCTCGATCAGCTCCTCCCAACGGGAGCAGGCCGGCCAGTCGACGGTGGCCTCCCAGGGCTCGAAGACCTCATGCCAATCGACCGGCTCCCGATTGGCGATCTTGACCCAGTACGGGAGGTCGCGCTCCTTGTTCTCGCCCATGATCAGGTCGATCATGTGGAAGCAGGGGTTTGCCCCCAGCTCCTCGAGCGCCGCCTTGAGCGACATCGTCCCACTGCGGCCGAAGCCGACTCCAATCAACTGCATCGTGTTCCCCCTTAGCCGTTTCGGTTCGACAACGCGCGGCACTCTAACGACGTGAGCGGCGCGACAGCCGGCAGGTTCATCCGGCTCAGCGGCGGCCCGACAGCAGCGAGATGCTGGCGGCCAGTCCGCCGCCCACCACGAAGCCCGCGACAGCGGCGCCGATCAGCGCGGCCTTGCGGTTGCGCCTGAGCTGGCCGCGCCAGTCGGTGATCTCCGCCACCTTCGATCGCAGGTCGTTCACCGAGAACACCAGCTCCCGGCGAGTCTCCTCGATCGACTGCCGGATCATCTCGGGGCTGCGTGCGCCGGGTTCGGCCATCAGGTCCTCGCCTCCTCGCCACGCTCGAGCGAGCGTTCCAGCTGGTCGCGCTGGATCGTCTGCGCCTCGATCTCGGCACGTGTGCGCTTGGCCTCCTCGATCGCGAGGTCCGGCGTGGGCGGCGCCCCTTGCTGGAACAGCCGTCGAGCGACGAGTGCTGAGATGATCGCCAGCAGTGTGAGGAGACCGAACACGATCATGAAGCCGGGCCAGATCGAGTTCCAGTCGAACAGGTCGTCGAGGAGCCAGGCCAGGCCGTGGAAGAAGATCGTGAGCGCGAAGACGAGGAAGACGGCCGCGGCGCCCGCGATGGCAGCCCCCTTCCCGAGGCTCGAGACCTTCTCCGTCACCTCGGCTTTCGCGAGCTCGATCTCCTCGTGAACGAGGAGCGTCGCCTTCTCGGAGACGTCCGAGACGATGTCTCCGAGCGACTTCTCGGCGCTGTCCGTGGGAGGCAGTCCGTCTGCGGGGCTCATCGGACCACTCGTTTCAGGATCAAGGCCAGCGCAAACCCGCCGACGAAGGCGGCGCCGACGAAGGCCTCCGGCCGCTCGTCGAAGGCGTCCGTATCGCTCCCCACGCTCGCGGGCGACTCACCCAGCGGGCGTGCGCCGGTGGCTCCCTGGTTGATCGCCTCCGGGGCGGCCTCGCCCGGGGCGGGCTCCGCCCCCGGTGACTCGGTCGCGGCCATCAGCCGACGGGCGGGTCCTCCTTGAAGACCCGCAGCCAGATCTGTTCCGCGATGCGATTGGCGACGAGGGTCGTGAGCGCCCCCACTCCCGCCAGCAGGCCGGCCCACATGAGCTGCTTGACCATTTGATTCTGCATTGGCGGGCCGGATTCAAGCAGACGTCGCCGGTGCGCCAGCGCCCGCCGCCTCGAGCCCGCCGCAAATCGCCTCGACCACCAGCTGCTTGGCACGCTCGAACTCCGCGTCGGTCCTGGGCAGGACCTCGAAGATCCAGCTCGTCAGAAGCTGCTCGATCGCACCGTAGAAGCACATCGCGGCGAACTCGGAGGGGATGTCCGACTTGAAGGAGCCCTCGGCGCGCGCGGTCTCGACGATGTCCGAGATCCCCGTGTAGGCCTCGCGGATACGGTCGAGATGGAGGCGGCCGAACGAGTTCGCCGCGCGCGTGACCTCGACGATGATCACCTTCATGAGGTCGGGGTCGTAGCGGTAGGAATCGATGATGAAGCCGGCGATCGAGTAGAGCTTGTCGCGCGGGGGGAGATCCCGGGCGTCGATCTCGGCGATCGCGTCGAGCATGATCTGCCAGCGCTCGAGGAAGAGCGTGTTGAGGATCTCCTCCTTCGAGTCGAAGTAGTGGTAGACGAGTCCGTAGGCCACGCCGGCCTCGTCCGCCACGTCGGAGACGCGGCAGTGATGGAACCCCCGACGCGCGAACACGCGCACCGCCGCGTCGAGGATCAGCCGCCGCTTGTCGACGGCGCCGGCCTTCGGCGCGGTGGCCATCAGACGGGGGCCTCCTGCGGCCAGCGGTAGGCGCTCGCCACGCGGTTGGCGAGGCTCGGCAGCTTGTCGCGCACCTCGTCCTGGCGAGCCAGGTCGAGGTCTGCGGCCACAAAGGACGGCTCGGCGGTGCCGGCCCCGGCCTCCGGCGCCCGCGCCAGCACGTCGCCCCAGGGATCGACGATCAAAGAGCCGCCGAAGGTCTCCCTGTCCGGCGGGTGGGTGCCGATCTGGTCGGCGGCCACCATGAACGCCTGGTTCTCGATCGCCCGGGCTCGGATCAGGATCTCCCAGTGGGCCTGGCCGGTGACCTTCGTGAATGCGGCCGGCAGCGTGACGATGCGGGCGCCCCGGACGGCGAGGATGCGAAACAGCTCCGGGAAGCGCAGGTCGTAGCAGACGGTCAGCCCCAGGGGCAGGCCCGCTTCCGTCTCAGAGAGCACGATCTCGTCGCCCGGGTCCTCGGACTCGGACTCGCGGTAGACCTGGCCTCCGACCTCGACATCGAACATGTGGATCTTCCGGTAGACCGCTCGGAGCTCACCGTCGGGACCCACGTGCACGCTCGTGTTGGAGAGCTTCTCGTGTCCCTCGCGCCGCTCGGAGAAGGAGCCGGCGACGAGGTCGATGCCGAGCTCGCGCGCGACCTCGCGCGCCCAGCCGATCGTGCGTCCTTCCAGGGTCTCGGCGCCACGCACGAAGTCCTCGTGCGTGCCGAGCACGTTGAACTTCTCGGGCAGCACGACGAGCTCGGCGCCGTCGGCAGCCGCCGCGCGCGTGAGCCGGTCCGCGGCGTGGAGGTTGCGGTCCTTGTCCTCGGTCGAGCTGAGCTGAACTGCAGCGGCGCGCACGGCCGCCTCCTTCCCTCACGTTGACTGACCAGTCAATCTCGAGTGTACTGCGCGCGATGCCATCGCTCCCGGTGCGCGGCCCCGCGGTGCGCGACCTCGGGCTGCCGCTCCCGCCCGCCGGGATGCGGCTGCTACGTCGCGGCCGCCCGCTGAAGCGCTGGCGCTACGTCGGCGTCTACGGACCGGAGCTGATGCTGTGCGCAGGCGAGGCTCGCGTCGGCGGCCTGCCGCAGCGCTGGTGGGCGGTCGCCCTCCCGGACGGGAGGCTGGTCGAACGCACCAGCTCGCGCCGGATCGGCCTGGATCTCTCCACGGGTCGAGTCCTCGCTGCGGGGCGCGGCCTCTCCATCGACCTCGAGCTCGACGAGGCCGACGGGGTCGAGGTGGTCTCCGAGGACGGAGGCGGCTACATCTGGACCCGCAAGCAGGCCGGCGTCCCGGTCCGCGGCCGGGTGGCCGCCCTCGGCGGGGTGTGGGACTTCGACGGCCCGCTCGCCTTCGTCGACGACTCGGCCGGCTACCACGCCCGCCACACGCGCTGGCGCTGGTCCGCGGGCCTTGGCCGCGCGGCGGGAGGCCTGCCGGTGGCCTGGAACCTGGTCGAGGGCATCCACGACGCTCCGAAGGCGAGCGAGCGGACCGTGTGGGTGGACGGCGAGCCGCTCGAGGTGGGGGCGCAGCCGTTCGCTGAGGACCTCTCGAGCGTGGGAGGCCTGCGCTTCACGCCGTGGTGCGAGCGCGAGGACCATACGAACCGGTGGCTGTTCCGCAGCGACTACCGGCAACCGTTCGGCGCCTTCGCCGGGGAGCTGCCCGGGGGACTCGCCCTCGAGCTCGGCCACGGCGTCATGGAATGGCACGACGTGTACTGGTGAACATGCACACGCGGTAGCCTCCGCCGGTGCTCCGGCTTGTGGCCGCCGTTGCGCTCATGGCCGCGGGCCTGCCCGCGCCCGGGGCGCCACCCAGCTCGTCGCGGCCCCAGGCCACCCGTCTCACGATCGCCGCCAGCGGCGACTTTCTCATCCACACGCCCCTGGCCGCGCAGGCCCTGGCGAACGGCGGCGGGACACGCTACGACTTCGCGCCGATGTTCCGGCCGGTTCGCCGCTGGATCCGGGGCGCCGACCTCGCGCTCTGCCACGTCGAGACTCCCCTGGTGCCCGGGCGGCCGGCCGGCTATCCCAGCTTCCGCACGCCCCCCGAACTCGTGCGCGCTGTCCGCCTGACGGGGTGGGACGCCTGCAGCACCGCCTCGAACCACTCCCTCGACGCCGGCCAGGGCGGGGTCGACTCGACCATCCGCGCGCTGCGCCGCGCCCACATTCCCTTCGACGGCACCGCGGCCTCGCCCCGAGGGCGACGGCGCTTCCCGATCCTCGAGGCCGGCGGCGCGCGGGTGGCGTTCCTCGCGTACACCGCGGTCTCGAACGGGCAGCTCGTCCCCAACCCCTGGTCGCTCAACTGGGCCAGCCCGCGCCGCATCCTGGCCGACGCGCGCGCCGCACGCCGCCGCGGCGCCGACGCGGTGATCGTGAACCTCCATTGGGGCGCCGAGTTCCAGCACGCGCCCTCGTCCCAGCAATTGGCGCTCGCGCGCAGGCTCACCCGCTCGCCGGACGTGACCGCCATCGTCGGCCAGCACGCGCACGTGGTTCAGCCGATCCGGCGGGTGAACGGGAAGATCGTCGTGTTCGGCGAGGGCAATCTGGTCTCGAACCAGTCCGGCGCCTGCTGCCCGACGGAGTCCCAGGACGGGCTGATCGCGTTCCTTCGCCTCGTGGTCGACGAACGCCGCGCGCGCGTGATCCGCGCGCGCTACCTGCCGGTCTGGGTGCGGCAGCCCGACTACGCCGTCCTGCCCGCCCCGCCCGACTCGTTCGCCCGCACCGTCTCCGTGGTCGGGCGGCGGCCGTATCTGCGCCCAGTGCGGCCGCGTTAGCCCGGACGTGGTCCCCGCGCCGCCCTCTGGCGCCGCAGCTCCGCCACCAGCGACTTCTGGTGCAGCGCCGCGATCAACTCGTTGAGCGGCTCGGATCCGGCGGCGATCAGCTCGACCGCCCGGTCAGGGTCCACCTCGCCCGCGAGGCGGTCCAGCAGCACCTGCACCTCCTCCTTGACGAGCTCCTCGAGCGCCCGCTTGTAGCGCAGCGTGTCGTAGACCGTGAAGCCGATCCGCTCGTCGTAGCCGCCGGCCCGAAAGCGGCTGATCGCCTCGACGATCTCGACGTCGCGCGGCCCGTATCCGCGGCTGTTCGGTGTCAGCACGTCGAGGTCGGCGAGGCGGTCCAGCACCTCCTGGGGAACGTCGTAGCGGCGGCGCAGCTCGGCCGCGGACACCCGGGCCTGCTCGCCGGCGAGGGCCCGCTCGAGGATGCGATCCTCGAGCTCTACGAGTGCCCGCGCCCGCTCGGGGTCGTCGTCGAGCATCGACTTGATCACCTTGAGCGGCATGAAGCGCTCCTCCTGGAGCTGTTTGATCAGCCTGATGCGCTCGACGAACTCGGCCGGGTAGTAGGCCATGTTGCGGGACGTCTTGACCGGCTCGGGCAGCAGCCCCTCGCGCAGGTAGTGCTTTATCGTGCCGGCGCTCACGCCGCTGGCCTCGGCCAGCTCCTTCATCTTTAGGAGCCCGTTCTCGCTCACGCCAGGAAGCTCCCGCGGGCGCCGCTCGTGGGGCCGGCGGCGGCGCCCGACTCGAGCAGAGAGTCGATCTCGTCCTCGTCGTAGCCGAGGCCGGCGAGCACCTCGCGCGTGTGCTCGCCGAGCGCGGGGCCAGGTCCGGCGGGCGAGCCCGGCGTGCGCGAGAGCTTGACCGGCACGCCCAGCAGCCGAACGCCGTCGGCGCCCGGCTGGTCGAGCTCGACCACCATCTCGCGCGCGCGTACGAGCTCGGAGTCGAGCGCCTCGTCGAGCTCGAGCACCGGCTCGAGGCAGCAGTCGTGGTCCTCGGCGAACGAGTGCCAGTCCGCGCGCGTTCGCTCCAGAAAGATCCGCTCGACCTCGGCGTGCGCCGCCGAGCCGGGCGGCTCGAACTGCTTCTCGACCAGGTCCTCGCGCCCGACGCCACGGCACCACGCCTGCCAGAACTTCGGCTCGAGCGCCCCGAGCGTGATCCAGCCGTCCTTGCAGGCGTAGGGTCGATAGCAGATCAGCCGCCCGGCCAGCTCGAGGTCTCCGCGCCCGGGGGTCTCGCCGTCGCACAAGTACTTGGCCGCGACGAGCGCCAGCCACGCGAGCGAGCCGTCGAACATCGACACATCCACGAGCTGGCCCTGTCCGCTGCGCTCGCGCTCGCGGAGCGCGGCCAGGATGCCGAAGGCGGCCGTCAGCGCCCCTCCGCCGAGGTCGGCGATTTGGCCCGCGCTCTGAACCGGTGGGCCCCCGGCGTCGCCGGTGAGGCCCAGCAGGCCGTTCAGCCCGAGGTAGTTCATGTCGTGTCCCGAGCGCGCCGTGTAAGGGCCGTCCTGGCCGTACCCGGTCAGGGCGCAATAGACGAGGCCGGGGTTCTCCTCCCTCAGGCGCTCGTAGCCGACGCCGAGCCGGTCCATCACGCCGGGCCGGAAGGACTCGAGCAGCACGTCGTACTCGCGCGCCAGCCTCAGCAGGACCTCGCGACCCGGCTCCTCCTTCAGGTTGAGGCGGATCGAGCGCTTCCCGCGGTTCAAGGCGAGGAAGAGCGCCGACCTGGTCGAGTCGTCCGCGCCGTCGTAGCCCGGGGCGGACCAGCGCAGGTAGTCGCCCATGCCGGTGTCCTCGACCTTTAGCACCTCGGCGCCGAAGTCGGCGAGCAGGAGCGAGCAGAAGCCGCCCGGCAGCAGGCGCGAGAGGTCGAGGACCCTGACGTCCGAGAGCGCACTCATGCGCTGACCCGCCGCGGGGCTCCCAGAAGCTCTCTGGCTTCGGCGACGGAGGCGGGGCGCCGCCCCACGTCCTCCACCATCTGGCGCGCCTTCGCGATCAGGTCCGCGTTCGAGCGCGCCATTTCGCCGGTGGGCAGGTAGAAGTTGTCCTCGAGGCCGACGCGCACGTTCCCACCGAGCGCCGCCGCCGCCGCCACCAGCCGCCACTGGTGGCGGCCGATGCCGATCACGCCCCAGTTGTTCGGCCCCTCTGCGCCGCCGGGGATCTGGTCGGCCATGTGGGCGAGGTTCCTGGGCGTCGGGCGGATGCCGCCGGTCACCCCCATCACGCAGTCGATCTGGAGCGGCTCGGACAGCAGGCCCATGTCGATGAGCGGGTCGAGGTTGGCGACGTGCCCGGAGTCGAAGCACTCGTGCTCGGGTCTGATGCCCAGGTCGTTCATGGCTGTCAGGAACTCGACGATCGTGTCGAACGAGTTCTCGAACACGGCCTTGAAGACGAAGTCCTTGCGCTTGCTCGAGTACTTCGCGTAGTTCATCGAGCTCATGTTCAGGGCGGCCACGTCGGGGCGCAGGTCGCGCAGGTAGGCGATCCGCTTCTCGACCGGCACGCCGATCGCTCCCGTCGAGTAGTTGACCACCACGTCGTCTACGGCCTGAAGGATCGCCTCGGTGATGGCGCGGAAGTCCTCCACCTCGTAGCTCGGGATCCCCTCCGGTGTCCTGGCGTGAATGTGAATCATCGAGCAGCCCTCGCCGACGGCGCGCCTCGCCTCGGCCGCGTATTCCTCGGGCGTGTAGGGGATCGCTGGGCACTGGTCGCGGTTCGCGACCGCCCCCGAGATCGAGCAGGTGATGATGCAGGGGTCGTCGAAGCGGCTCATCCGATCTCGAAGCCTCAGACGGGCATCACGCCGTGCCTCTTGGGAGGGCGTGCCACTCGCTTCGTCTCGGCCATCTCGAGCGCCCGGATCACCGTCGGCCGGGTCTCGCGCGGGTCGATGATGTCGTCGATCAGCGCGTTTCCCGCCGCCACGTAGGGATCGATCGTCTCGCGGATCCCCTCGATCATCTGCGCCCGGGTGGCGTCCGGATCGTCGGAGCCCTCGATCTGCCTGCGGAAGATGATGTTCACCGCGCCCTCCGGCCCCATCACCGAGATCTCGGCGCTCGGCCAGGCCACGATCAGGTCGGGCTCGTACGCCTTGCCGCACATCACGTAGTAGCCGGCGCCGTAGGCCTTGCGGATCACCACCGTCACCTTCGGCACGGTCGCACGCGAGACCGCGTACAGCATCTTTGCGCCGTGGCGGATGATCCCGGCCTGCTCGACCTTCGTGCCGACCATGAAGCCCGGGACGTCCATCAGGAACAGAAGCGGGATGCCGTAGGCGTCGCAGAGGTTGATGAAGCGGGCGGCCTTGTCGGCGGAGTCGTTCTCGAGGATGCCGCCCAGATGCTTCGGCTGGTTCGCGACGATGCCCACCGGCCGCCCGCCCATGCGGGCGAGGCAGGTGATGATCGTCCGCGCCCAGCGCGGCTTCAGGTCGAACCACTCGCCGTCGTCCACGACGAGCCGGATCAGCTCGTACATGTCGTAGGGACGGCGGGGCGAGTCGGGCAGGATGTCGAGCAGCTCGTCGTCCATGCGATCGACGGGGTCGCTCGGCTCGCGCCGCGGCGGCGGCTCCTCGCAGTTCTGCGGAAAGAACGAGAGGTAATCCTTGATCGCCCGGATGCAGTCCCCGTCGGACGCCACCTCGAGATCGCCCACGCCGGATATCCGCGTGTGGATCCGCGAGCCGCCGAGCTCCTCCTGGGTCACGTCCTCGCCCGTCACCGCCTTCGTCAGGTGCGGTCCGGCCAGCGCCATCGAGCCGCGGCCCTTCACCATCGGCACGAAGTCGGCCAGGCCGGGGATGTAGGCGGTGCCGGCCGCGCAGGGACCCATGAGCGCGGCGACCTGCGGCACGACCCCGCTCATCACGACCTCTTCGCGGAAGAGGTGGCCCGACCCGGCGAACAACGACCCGGCCGCCTCCTGGATCCGCGCCCCGGCCGAGTCGAGCAGCCAGATCATCGGTAGGCGCTTCCCGAGGGCCAGCTCGCGCAGCCGCGCGACCTTCATCTCTCCGGTCATCCCCATCGAGCCGGCCATCACGGTGAAGTCGTACGCCGCCACGGCCACCAGGCGGCCGTCGACCTTCCCGTAACCCGTGATCACGCCGTCCGCCGGCGCCTCCCTCCCCTCCATCGCCCGCTGCGAGAAGTGCGGCCGCCCGTGGATGCCGAGCTCGGTGAAAGTGCCCTCGTCGATCAGGAGAGCGAGCCGCTCGCGCGCGGTCAGCTTGCCCCGCTCGTGCTGCTGCGCGATCTTCTCCCGCCCTCCGCCGAGCCTTGCCCGCTCACGCCGCTCGTGGAGGTCCTCGACGAGCGAGCGGAGTGACGGCCGGTCGACGAGTGTGTCGGCTGAGGCGCGTTCTGTCGTGGTCATAAGTAGGAAGTGCTACTCCCTACTCTGACGCTGCCCCGATAGGGCGTCAAGGACGGGCTCCAGCACGTGCATCGCCGTGTCGGCGGCCGCCAGGCGCGATTGCTCGTCCTCGGGCGCCTCGAACGCCGTGACCTCGAGGCCGACCAGCTCGCAGTCCTCGGTCACCGAGTCGAGCAGGTCGTACAGCTTGTCCGGATGCAGCCCGCCGGGCGCCGGGAACTGTGCGGGGAACTGCTCCGGGTCGAGGACGTCGAGATCGAGATGCACGAAAACGGGTGCACCGTCGAGCGCGTTCTTGACTCCGACGAGCGTCTCCACCGTGCTGGCGCCGATCACCGTGGCCGGGCTCTGCTCGAGCAGCCGCCGTTCGCCGTCGTCGAGGTCCCGCACGCCGGCGAGCACCACGCGCTCAGGAGGCACGGGTTCCGACAGGCCGGCCTCCCACTCGCCGCACGCGCCGGCCAGGCACATGCCTCCGAGGAAGCCGCTCTCGGTCGTGTCGGGCGTGTTGTAGTCGCCGTGGGCGTCGAGCCACAGCACGCGCGCCTCCGGTCGGTGTCGCAGGGCGGCCGGCAGGGTCGTGAGGCAGATCGAGCAGTCGCCGGCCAGCAGCAGCGGGAGGTTGCCTCCGCTGAGCGCGTCGTCCACCTGTCCGCCAGCTTCCAGCAGGCAGCCGCGCGAGTCGCGCAGGGGGTGCTCGTAGCCGTCGGCCCGGGGATCGCCCGGGCTTCCGATGATCCGCGGCTCGACTCCGAGCGCCTTACCCACGAGCGGCGCGAGCGTCTCCGCCCCGCGGCCGGCGCCCGGAGTGCGGTCGGAGGTGCGGCAGCGCAGAAGGACCACGGAGACGCCCATCAGCGGCCCGTCCACTGCGGGTCGCGCTTCTCGAAGAAGGCGCGCACCCCTTCCTGGATGTCCTCGGTCGTGAAGGCGAGCGACAGCTGTGAGCGCAGGTACTCGAGGGCGTCCTCGAACGGCATGTCGAGCTGCCGGTACATCGCGTCCTTGCCGAGCTTCATCAGCACCGGCGACTTGGCCGCGAGCCGCGTGGCCCAGTCGTCCACGGTGGCGTCGAACTCGTCGGCGCTCGCAACGCGGTTGACGATCCCCGCCTCGCGTGCCTCCTCGGCCGAGATGCGCTCCCCGAGGAGGAGCAGCTCGTTCGTCTTCTTGCGCGGAACGTTGCGGTAGATCAGCGCCATGATCATGAACGGAAAGGCGCCCACGGTGATCTCGGGCGTGCCGAAGGTTGCGCCGTCCTTTGCCACGATCAGGTCGCAGGCGAGCGCCAGTCCGAGCGCGCCGGCCAGCACGTGGCCGTTGGCGGCGCAGATCGTGGGCTTGCCCAGCCGCATGATCGTCTTGAACAGCCGCGGGAAGCGCTCGGTGCCGAAGTGCTTGTGCACGAGCGGCACGTCGGCCGCGAACTGGTCGAGCGATGCGCCGGCCGAGAAGACCTTTTCGTGCGAGGAGGTCAGCACCACGCAACGCACGGTCTCGTCGTCCCGCGCCGACTCGAACGCGTCGATCAGCTCGTCCAGCAGTTGGTTCGAGAGCGCGTTGCGGTTGTCGGGCTGGTTGAGCGTCACGGTCGCGACGCCGTCGGCCCGAGCGTCGTAGAGGATCGTCTCGTAGGGCACGCGCCGATTTCTACTACGGCTCCCGTGGCGGCACCTTGCCCGCGGCGGCGGCGCGGGTTACGGTCCATGGGACTCGAGCGGAGGAGGAGCGATCTACAGCACCGTCGTCGTCGGGACCGATGGGTCGGCCACCGCCGAGCTCGCCCTGGCACGGGCGATCGAGCTCGCGCGGTTGGAGGACGCCACCCTGCACGTGGTCACGGTGTCGGATCCGGGGCCCGCCTCGGCCTCGCCCGGAGAACGGCGGTCAGCCCCCTCGACCCGTCCCGACTTCCAGGCCGACGTCGCCCTGGACAGCGCGCTCGCGCGCCTCGGCGCCGACGACCTCGCGGTCGAGCAGCACGTGAAGACCGGCGAGCCGGCCGCGGAGATCGTCGCGCTTGCGCGACAGGTGGGCGCGGACGTGGTCGTTCTGGGCAGCAAGGGGATGCGGGGCGCAGGACGCCTGCTGGGGAGCATTCCGAACAAGGTCTCGCATCGCGCGCCCTGCGACGTGTTGATCGTGCTGACGACTTAGCCGGCTGGGCCCGCTCAGACCGGGAACCAGGCCTCGCGCATGTCCACGCGCTCGCCCCTGAACGGCACGCCCTCGGACTCGAGCAACCGGCGCTGGCGCGTCCCCTTGGCGAGCGAGCCGTCCGCCCGGACGATCCGCTGCCAGGGAACGTCGGGCTCGTGGCACTCGGCGAGCACCGCCCCGGCGAAGCGCGGAGCTCCCGGGCAGAGGTCGCCGTAGGTTGTGACGAAGCCCGCGGGCACCGTCCGGACCCGTCGCAGCACCTCCGCCGCTCGATCCTCGTTCACAAGGCGCGCACGGCCTCCTCGATGGGAGTGTCCCCCTCGAGCAGGTCGAACGTCTTGCCGATCGTGTTGTCGGCGCCGAGCACCGCGAGCAGCGTGGCGGCCACGTCGTCGCGCGCGACCTGGCCGGAGCCGATCTCGAGGCCCGCGCGGATGCGCCCGCCGCCCGGCTCGTCGGTCAGCCCCCCGGGCCGCACGATCGTGTAATCGAGACCGCTTGCGGCGAGGCGCCGGTCGGCCTCCGCCTTGGCCTCGATGTACGGGCGCATCGCGCCAGAGGACCGCTCGGGGTTTCCCGCGCCGATGGAGCTCACGATCACGTAGCGCGCGATCCCGTTCGCCCGCGCCGCGTCGATCAGCTTGACCGCCCCGCCGAGGTCCATCGTCTGCTTGCGCGCCGCGCCGCTGCCCGGGCCGGCGCCCGCCGCGAAGACCACCGCGTCGGCGTCCTCCACGAAGCGGGCGACATCGTCCTCCTGCTCGAGGTCGCAGAGCACGGGCTCGCCGCCGGCGGCCTCGAGGTCGGCGGCATGATCGGGGTTGCGGATCAGCCCGCGGGCGCGATCGCCGCGGTCGGAGAGGAGCCGGAGCAGTCTGAGCGCGATCTTGCCGTGGCCTCCGGCGATGACGACGTCCATGGCTCGGAGCCTATCCTCGTGTCCGGTGTGCGGGCGGCGATGCTCGTGTAGCTCCATCCCCGGGAGGGACCCATGCGAATTGGAATCATCGGCTCGGGACGGATCGGCGGCAACGCGGGGCGCCTCTTCGCGGCCGCCGGCCACGAGGTCCTGTTCAGCGGTTCGAGCGATCCAGCGAGGCTCCAGTCCGCCGCCGTCGAGGCCGGCCCCGGCGCACGCACAGGCACGCCTCGGGAGGCCGTCGAGTTCGGCGACGTCGTGATGATCGCCGTGCCCTGGCGTGCACTCGACGACGCCCTGGCGCAGGCCGGCCGTCTCGACGGGACGATCGTGATCGACACGACGAACCAATACGGCGCCGGCGGCCTGGAGCGCCTTCCCGAGGGCCGAACGGCCGCCCAGGTCAACGCGGCCAGGATGACGGGAGCGCGCTACACGAAGTCGTTCAACACGCTCACCGCCGGTTTTCAGCGCGAGTCCGCCGGCCGGGAAGGCGCGGAGCGCGTGGCGCTGTTCGTTTGCGGCGACGACCCGGAGGCGAAGGCCGTCGTCTCACGTCTGATCGAGGAGATCGGATTCGTGGCGGTCGACGCCGGCGGACCGGCGGACGCCGCCGTGATGGAGGCGCCGCGTCGCGAGGGCGCGGTCTACGGCGAGGAGTACCGGGAAGCCGAGGCTCGAGCCGCGGTCGAGGCTGTTCGCGCGGGCAGGCCCATCCCACCGACGCCGGTCTACTGACTCGGCTCTCGCCAGTTTGGCGCGCAACGAAGCGCGGTCGGGTCCGGATCTGGAGGGTGGGGCGACTTCTCTACCCGTCTCGGCATATAAGTCGCCCCACCCCGTCGTGGTGCGCGCGGGGGCGGCAGGGGGGTGCGGCCGGCCCAGCGGACCAGCCGCCGAGCGCCGACCCCTACCCCGCCCGCGGCAGGCTGAAGCGCACCCGCGCTCCGCGCTGCGAGTCGGCGAACCAGATCTCGCCGCCGTGCGCCTCCACGATCGCGCGGCAGATGGTCAGGCCCAGCCCGGTGCCGTCGCCCGCGGCGCGGGCCGCGCCCGCCCCACCGCGGTAGAAGGGCTCGAAGGCGCGCTCGCGATCCTCGGGCGAGACGCCCGCGCCGGTATCCGCGACCTCGACCTCGACCGTGCTCCCGTTCGACTCCGCCGCGACGGTCACGCTGCCGTCGGTGGGCGTGTGGCGAATCGCATTCTGGATCAGGTTGAACAGCACGCGCTGGAGCTTCTCGGGGTTGGCTCGAGCCGGCGCGAGGTCGCCGGGCACGTGCGCCTGCACGGCCACCCGCTTGGCGTCCGCCTGGGCGCGCATCGCCTCCACGGTCTCGCCTACCAGCTCGTCGAGGCGCACCCGCTGTAGCGACCACTCGATGTCCCCTGCCTCGAGCCGCGAGAGCTCGAACAGGTCCTCGATCAACGCCGACAGCGAGCTGATGTGGACCGACATCTGCTCGAGGTAACGGCGCCGCGTCTCGGGGTCGACGAGCTCGTCCTCCACCGCATCGGCCAGGAGCCTCAAGGAGGTGAGCGGGGTTCGCAGGTCGTGCGAGACGGCCGCGACCAGGCCGCGGCGGGCCTGCTCGGCCGCGTCACGCTCCGCCTCGCGCTCTGCCAGCTGCGCCGTCATCCGGTTGGCCGCCGCCGCGAGCTCCGCGATCTCATCGCGTCCACCGGTCCGGATGCGCACGCCGCGGCGGCCGTCGCCGACCGCCCGCAGCCCGTCCCGTACCGCCTCGATGTCGTCCATCACACCGCCCGACAGCGTCCAGATCGCGTAGGTGGTCAGGCCGCCGGCGAACACCAGCAGCACCGCCATCACTAAGGCGTCGTGCCCCGAGATGAACATGAGCAGCGCCACCGCCCCCACGCCGAGCGTGACGAGTCCCACGGCGACGATCACCCCGGCCGTGAGCTGGCGGGTGAGCGATCCCGCCGCGCGGCGGCGCCGTCGGAGCAGGTGGACCGCGGCCAGCACGGGGAGGCCGACGGCCAGGAGGAAGAGGCCCATCAGCACGCCGTCGCGGCCGCCGTAGACGATGCCGAAGGCGAGCCCCCCGGCCGCCGAAGCGAGCAGGAGGACGGCGAGCGCCTCGAGCGGGCGCCTCATGGCTGGAATCGGTAGCCCACGCCCCACACCGTCTGGAGCCAGCGCGGGTTGGAGGGGTCCTCCTCGATCTTCGAGCGCAGCCGGCGTATGTGCACCGTGACTGTCGAGGTGTCCGTGTAGAAGCTGTACTGCCAGACGGCGTCCATCAGCTGGTCGCGAGAGAACACCTGGCCCGGATGACGCATGAAGTGGAGCAGCAGGTCGTACTCGCGCACCGTGAGCTGGGCCTCCTCGCCGCGCACCGTCACCCGCCGAGCGACGGGGTCGAGCTCGACGCCCTCGAACGCGATCGGCTCCTCGAGCTCGGGGGTGCTGTCCGTGCGGCGGAGGACTGCGTCGACCCGCGCCACCAGCTCGGCCGGGGAGAACGGCTTCACGACATAGTCGTCGGCGCCGAGCCGCAGCCCGATGATGCGATCGGTGTGCTCGCCCTTGGCCGTCAGCAGGATCACCGACACCCGCTCGCGCTCCCGCAGCCGCCGCATCACCTCGAGGCCGTCCATGCCGGGCAGCATCAGGTCGAGCACGACTAGGTCCGGGCGGTCCTCGCTTGCGAGGCGGAGGGCGTCCGGTCCGTCCGCTGCGACACGCGTCCCGTAGCCCGCGCGCCGCAGATAGCGCGACACGACGTCCGTGATCGTCGGCTCGTCGTCCACGACGAGGATCGAGCCGCGCTGGCCGTTCTCCATGGCTGTCGATTGTGGCAGCGCCGAGCGGCCCATACCCGCGCGCGTAAGGAGGCTGTAAGCCGGGGGTGGCCCGGAGGCCAGCGCGCGTGGGCGCGCGCCGCTTACCGAGCGACGGCGGGCGTCAGCTCGTAACAAGGTCCGGCGATCCCGAGCGCTTCCAGCAGGTACAGCCAGACCTCGCTGCGCGTCGGGAACGCGGGTACCGCGTGGAAGAGGCGCTCGAGCGGCACCTCGCCGACCACCGCGATAGTGGCGGCGTGCAGGAACTCCGCCACCTCGGGCCCGGTGAACGTGGCGCCCACCGCGATCCCGCGGTCGTCGTCGACCACGAGGCGAGCGGTACCCGGCGAGCTGTCGCGGCCGTAGAAGCTGGCGCCGGCATTGCCCTGAGTGGGCACGTCGACGGCGCGTGCGTTGAGCCCCGCCTCCTGCGCCGCGGCGAGCGTGTAGCCGACGGCCGCAACCTGCGGATCGGTGAAGATGACGCGCGGCGAGCGCTCACCCTCGGCGGTGAGCGCGATGCACGGCCCGCCCACGCCGAGGATGGCGTCCGCCGCTATCCGCGCCTGGTACTTCCCCATGTGGGTGAGCAGCGCGCGGCCGTTCACGTCGCCGATGGCGTAGAGCCAGTCGTTGGCGCGCATCGAGTCGTCGACCTCGATCGGCCCGTCCGGCTCGAGCCCGATCGAGTCCAGCCCGAGTTCTCCCGTGTTGAGCCTCCTGCCGATCGCCACGAGCAGCTCGTCGCCGCGCACCGGGCCGCCCGACTCCAGCTCTACCTCGACCTCGCCGTCCTGCGGGCGGACGGCGACCGCCCTCACACCGGTGAGCACGTCCACGCCGCGGTCCCGCAGCGACTCCTCCACCTGCTCGCTCGCGAATTGCTCCTCGCGTGCGATCAGCCGGTCGAGGGCCTCGATGAGCGTGACCTGCGAGCCGAGCGTGCGCCACGCCTGCGCCAGCTCGACGCCCACCACGCCGCCGCCGAGGACCACCAGGTGGGCCGGCACGCGCCTCGAGGTGGTGGCCTCGCGGTTGGTCCAGGGCTTCGCCTCGGCCAGGCCGTCGATCGGCGGGATGAGCGCGTCGCTGCCCGTGGCCACCACCACGGCCCGGCGGGCGACGAGCGTGTCATCGCCGGCCCGCACGCGCCGCTCGCCATCCAGCCGGCCGCGCTCGCGCACGATCGTGACCCCGCGGTCGTTGAGCCACGGCTCCATGCTCGAGTCGTCGAGTTCGT
>Ga0081538_10002350_pt1 | contig 18607 bp, 18 predicted proteins | sample TabmetS5T2R1_FD_71022 | JGI IMG/M metagenome (GOLD analysis project Ga0081538, IMG submission 71022) | Tabebuia heterophylla rhizosphere microbial communities from the University of Puerto Rico - S5T2R1 | ecosystem: Host-associated > Plants > Roots > Rhizosphere ... | reverse complement strand
CAATTCCGCGTGCCGGCGGATGACACACACACGCTCCACATCTCGCTCTATACCTGGCGGGCGGCTCCCGGTAAGGCAGCACCACCGCAGGAGGTCGTACCGTCCCGCATCGTGCCGCTGATCGACGCGCAGGGCCAGTTCACGGACCTTGACATCACCTTTAACCAGGACTACATGTGCTGGGTAACGCAGGGCGACATCGCCAGGCGGCACCTCGAAAAGCTCGGCGAGAGCGACCGGGGTATCATCCTCTTCCGCAAGATGCTCCTGGAGCAGGTCAACCTGGTGTGCGCCGGTCAGGAGCCGACCATGAACATCTTCCGCGACCCCGCGGAGAACGACAGCCTCGATGTTCCAGTGATACCCAACGAAGGTGGCGAATGGGTCGGTGCGCCCCGCGGCGGGAATTTTACGTACCATCCACAGGAGACGGGCTACAGCCGCGACGCCGACAAGATCGAGGCAGTCATGGCCACCTGGAAAGACATGGTCGATGAGCTGCGCAGACATGGCCTCTGAGCAGGCAGTGGTCGGAGAAGACGATGGGGCATAGAGACATGACAACGCAAGCGCGCACCTTGAACGTTGGTGTGGTAGGTCTGGGCCTGGCTGCTGCCAGCGTCACGCCGGCCATGGTGGCCATGCCGCATGTCAACCTGATGGCTGGCGCCGACATCAACCCACGGGCTCTGCAGGTGTTCAAGGAGAAGTACGGAGCGAAAACCTACGCCTCCATCGAGGCGCTGTGCGACGATCCGGACATCGATACCGTCTGGATCGCCACACCCAACACATGCCACTGCCCACACGTAATCCTGGCTGCCGAGCGCGGCAAGCACGTCATTGTCGAAAAGCCGATGGCCATCAGCCTGGCTGAGGCGGAAAGGATGATCGAGGCCGCAGAGCGGCACGGTGTGCAGCTCCTCTGCGGCGGGTCCCGTAGTGCGAGTGCAGTCGTACGCACAATGCGGGAGGTCGTGGTATCCGGGACGTTAGGGAGGCTGCGCGCCATGACCACCTGGAGCGCTACCGACTGGATGCTACGCCCCAGGCGCCCTGATGAGCTGGACATCTCCCAGGGTGGGGGCGTAGTGTACCGGCAGGCACCGCACCAGGTGGACAGTGTCCGCCTGCTGGCAGGGGGTAAGGTCAGCAGCGTACGGGGGATGACGGGGCAGTGGATGGCTCCAAGGCATACGGCGCCGGGTTTTTTCTCCGCGCAACTCGAGTGCGAAAATGGCGCCTTTGCAACGCTGATTTATAGCGCCTACGGCTACTTCATGGCGTCGGAATTTTTCGAGCCAGGCGCCGGGGGTCCTGATGCTCCAGGGCTGCAGGACCGCATCGAGACCAGGCAGCACATCACCGCCGGGACGAGAGACGAGGCTGCAGCGAAAGAGCAACGCACGCTGGACGCCCAGAGGACTGGACCGTCCGCTGGAGCAGCCGCTCCCCGTGGAGCGCGTTTTCTGAGCGACCTCGGGCTCCTCGTCGTGTCGTGCGAGCATGGGGATATGCGGCAGTCGCCGGCCGGTATCTACATCTACAGTGATACGGGCACGACAGAGGTGCCGCTCACCGAGGCCCGAGGCGCCTACGCCCCGGAACTCGACGAGCTGTACGATGCGCTAGTGTACAGCAAACCAGTGCTGCACAGCGGCCGCTGGGGGCTGGCGACGCTGGAGGTCTGCCTCGCCATCATGCAGTCGGCGACGACACATCGGGACATCCCGATGCAGCACCAGGTTGCCGTTCCTGAGGGCGTGTAGAGGCAAGATCAGCTAAAAATTGCAAGACGAAGTAAACATATTACCCGCGGAAGGAGAGACCCATGCTATACGACGCAGAACGTGGGGACATGACCATTGCCGTGGTGGGGGACGCCATGATCTCACGGCGCATGCGCGCCTTTCGAGAACTGCACTTTCTCAAACTCGTGGAGATTATTCGCAACGCCGACGTCAGCATTGCCAACCTGGAGTTCCTCTTCCACGACTACGAAAGCTCCTGGCAGTGGACGCGTGGCACCTATACCCGCTCCGATCCCAAAAATCTCAACGAGCTCAAATGGATGGGGTTTGACGCCGTGCTCACGGCCAATAATCATGCCTATGACTTTTCAGAGGGCGGCTTCTTGACCACCCTCAAGCATCTTGAGGAAGTCGACCTGCCGCATGCCGGCGGTGGGCCGGATCTGGACCATTCCAGGGCACCGGCGTATATAGACTCGCCGCGCGGGCGGGTTGCTGTGATGTCCGCCTCCAGCACCTTTACGGACGTGTCACGGGCCGGGCCAGGCCGACCCGACTTCCCGGGCCGACCCGGCATTAATGCGCTGCGCCATGACCTCGTGCACCACGTCACCCAGGACGTCTTCGAGGCCTTACACAAGGCCAATCGCGAGCTGGGTCTGGAAGCGCATGAAGAGGCTCAGGCACAGTTCGGCTTTCAAGGGCATAGCAAACTCCTGGACAAACGCACTGCCATGCGCTTCCTGGAGCGTGAGTTCCGTCTGTCCGAGGCGTTCAAGATCGAGACCTCTGTCAATAAAGACGATCTAGAGGGCATTGGCCACTGGATACGCGGGGCGAAGAAGCAGGCGGACTGGCTAGTGTACGGTGTCCATTGCCACGAAAGCGGCTCTACCGGGGAGTTTCACGGCGGTTCCAGAACCTCGCCGCCTGACTTCCTGGTGCAGTTCGCGCACTGGTCCATCGATCAGGGCTGCGATCTGTTTGCCGGGCACGGCCCGCACTTCATGCGCGGCATTGAAATTTACAAGGGCAGACCCATTTTCTACAGCCTGGGGAATTTTATTTTCCAGAATGAGACCGTGGCCTGGGTGCCCTATGAAGGCTATCAGCGCTTCGGCCTCGGTGCTGAACACACCCCTGGCGATTATCTCGAAGCCCGCTCTGATGCTGGCAAACGCGGCTTTCCCGCTGACCCGGTGTTCTGGCGCAGTGTGGTCGCCGTGTGTACCTACGAGGCGAACGCCCTGAAAGAAATCGCCCTCTACCCCATTGACATGGGCTTCGGACGCCCGATTCCACAGCGCGGCAGGCCTGTGCTGGCACAGGGACTGGAGGCCCGGGAGACCCTGCAATGGCTCCAGGAGGTGTCGCAACCGTATGGGACCGAAATTACCATTGCAGACGACGTGGGCATTATCCGCCCGTAGGCTCCTCGGGTGCACCGCAGAGGCTACGTAGATGATGCCTTCATACAAGTAGCAATGTTGTAGTCGACAGGCAAAGCACCCAGCGTGCTGGGTAGCCAGGCTGGGTGTCAGCCCTACAGCTTTGGGTGGGGAGTGCGGGAGCCACAGCTCCACGTGCTCTCGCCCGGCGCCCCTCTGGTGCCCGGAGGACCGTCGCCACCGACAAGATGAAGTTATTGGCGCTGCGCGTTGTCGCGCAGCCAACGACGGTGTGGAACACCATCAATGAGCAATGCGTGCACGCGCACCTGTCCGTTCGGTGTGACGTTGAGAACCATTGTACCTTGCCCGCGACGAATCGCTTGCTCGAGAGCCGGGCCGGCGTCTTCTTGAATGAAAAACTCGCGCCCCTGCTCAACCATCTGGTGACTGAGCTGTGCGTCACAGACCGCGTTCACGACACCGCACTCGACTTTGGTATGCGCACCGGATGTCTGCAGACACAGGCAGCATGTGGCACCGTCGCAGGACCCGTCCGCCGGCCATTGCAGGCGATAGCGCAGATAGTGACCCTGTAGCAAATGGCGTGGATCGTATCCTGCAATGGCGATGTGAAACACCGGCCCCGAAGCGCGCAACAGCTCGGCGCGCACCACCAGGCCGGCGAACGCCACGATTGGCAGAAGCAGTGCGCACCACAGATATGGCGTAGGCGCTTTCATGCTGAGCCTCCTGGTTGGAGCCGAATCTTGCGCACCCACACCCACGCCAGGGCAAGCAGCAAGACGCCCGACACAATCAACCCCGCGCCTGTCGCCAGCAAGGACCCAAAGACTTCGATGTAGGCAACGAATATACGCGCAGCGATTACCGCCGTTGCCAGATTGACGATCTGCATCATGTGGGCTTGATAGCCACACCATGCCACGCAAGCCCAGACGCTCACGAAGCCCAGGGCTCCCACCATCGCCATGGGGGCATGCGGCACCAGCACACCGAGCCCGGTGAGCACCGCGGCCAAACCGATCAAGGCCCGTGCTGGTAGGAGCCAATCCGCCTGGACCCCGGACACAAGTCCCTGCACACGCCACAGGCCCAGCGCCACGAATACCATAACAACCGGCGCGCCTACCCACGCCTCACGTACGTCGTTGGTATCCATAGACAGATACCACACGTGCACGCCGCAGCTCGCTGCCAGCACGAACAGGACCCAGCCGAGCCGCTCATACATGGCAGCGAAGGCGGGGCGCCGGTGCTGCAGGGGCGGCAGGCTAGCCACAAGCAGCGGACCGAATACTGCCGCAGACCCCAGGCTGGCGCGCACGAGGATGGTGGCATGGAGGTCATGGCCAAGCAGGTCCACCAGGGGATCGAACAAGAACGCACCCGTAACGGCCAGGGCCCCGAGAAACACGAAGGCAGCAAACGCACCTTCGGCAAGCCAGAGCGCCGGTGATCCCACTACAAGCCACAGCAGCAAGGCTTGATACGGCTCGCCTCCCAGTTGGTAGGTTTGTCCAACCAGTGCGATGCTCGCGAGGGTCAGCGCAAAATAGCCCAGGGCAAGGGCGTCGGTGACCCAACGGTGTGGGCGGCCGCGGGCCCATAGCAACCCGTAGGCATTGGCGCCGAAGAGCCCCAGCATGGCGAGCAGCTTGACCAGGCGCGGGATATCGCCCCAGTTGGCAGCAATCACGGAGATCAGGCCCACCCCGATGGTAAAGGCGCCAAGGCCCCCAATCGCCAGCAGCAGGATCGGTCGGCTAGCGCGACGCTCGTGGGCGATAATGCGCTCGGCGGTGGTGGCATCAATGATACCGGCCTCTCGCCAACGTTGTACTTGTCGTTCGAGACGCACATTGCCTCCGTGGTAGACAGTCCCAGACGGGATTGCCAAGGACAGGGCATAACTAATACTTTGACGGATGCAGGGTGCTGGAGCGCGCTGCCTGGCATCATGCCCCAGCGGACTGTCGGCGTCAAGCGACGCCTCCAGCCATGGGCAGTGATGTTGGTCTTGACCTCGTGCTCCCGCACACCGTACACTGCTGGCGCTCAACAAGAGTGGTCCAATGAATTGCGGCCCAAAAGCCTGCGCTGGGCCTGGTTTGGCGTCTTCAACGCCTATGGGCAACCCGATGTGTGGGCCCGCGGGGTGGCCCATCTCGTGCCGTTGATTGCCAGCGGCGCGGTTGATCCCTATATCACGGGCGTCTATACCCGTGAGCAGGCACTAGAAGCGCACCGTTTGCTGGAAGGGAGACTGAGCCAGGGCAAGCTGGCGCTGGTCCATCCCAACTGAGGAGGTAGACAGCATGCAGGATGAACCAACCTCATTCCGTATTGCAGACCCTGGCGTGCGCGCGCTGTTCACTGAAGCAGCGCGCTTCCAGGCGTGGCTCGATGTGGAAGCGGCGCTGGCGCTGGCCCAGGCGGAATTGGGCATCATCCCGGCCAGCGCTGCCGAGGAGATTACGCGGAAGGCGCACCTCTCGTACATTGACCTGGAGGCTGTACACGCCGGGCTGGCGCGCACGGGCCACCCGCTGGTGCCGCTCATCTGGGAATTGGACCGTGTCTGTGAGGGGGACGCCGGTGGGTACGTGCACTGGGGCGCGACCACGCAAAACATCACGCAGACCGGGCAGCTCCTGCAGGTGCGCCAGGCGCATCATATCTTCCTGAAGCAACTGGCGGCCATTCTCACCACCCTGGCGGCGCTGGCGGAGCGCACCAAAGACGCGCTACTGCCAGGCAGAACGCATGGTCAGCACGCTGTCCCCGCGACGTTTGGCTACAAAGTGGCGGTATGGATCGATGAGCTGTGCCGCCATGTCGAGCGTCTGCACGGGTGTGAAGAGCGCGTCTTCGTGGCCATGCTGGGCGGTGGTGCCGGGACGCTGGCATCACTTGGCGAGATCGGGCTGGCCACGCAAGACAAAATGGCGGCTCGGCTCGGCATGGCTTCTATGTCAGTCCCGGCCCGGACCATCGGTGATCATCAGGCCGAGTACGTTACCCTGCTCGGCATGCTGGCAGCCACCGGGAGTAAGATCGGCCGCGAGATCTTCACACTCATGAAGCAGGAGTTCGGCGAGGTCGAAGAGCCTGTGCCACCAGGGACGGTAGGCAGTAGCACCATGCCGCAGAAGCGCAATCCCAAGCTGTCCCAGGACATCGTTGCGGCGGCGGCGGAGATCCGGGCTCTCGTGCCATTGGCACTGGAGGCCATGCAGACTGAGCATGAGGCCGATCGCACCACCAGTATCATGATGGGCCGTGCCCTGGCGCAGGCCTGTGAGCTCACGGGGGATATGTTGCAGCGGCTCGTGGTGTTGCTGTCGGGCTTACAGGTTTTTCCGGAGCGCATGCGACGCAACCTGGACCTGTCAGGTGGGCTCATCATGGCCGAGGCGCTCATGCTCGAACTCGGCAAACAGATCGGACGGCAGCGCGCCCATGACGCGGTCTACGACGCGGCGCAGGCGTCTGTGACGCAGGAGCGGTCGTTCCGCGAGCTGTTGGCGGAGGACCCGCATGTGAGTTCCCGCCTGCAGCCGGCGCAGGTTGAGGCGTTGCTGGATCCAGCCCAGTACACCGGGTTATGCCGCCAGTTCGCCGAGCGCGGCGCGGCGCGGGCGCACGAGATGGCTACAGCCATCACGCGGCAGCTCGCGAGCCACGGAGTGAAGCACTAAGGGAGTGGGCATGCCGAGCACATTATGGACGCACTGCATCATCGAGCAGTTCAAAAACTACCACATTCGCTTTCTCAGCTATGTGCCGGATTCCATCATCGAGCAGATTTTAAAATTGGCGCGGCAAGACCCATTTTTTGATATTCTGCCGCTGGCGCGCGAAGAAGAAGGCGTTGGCGTGGTGACCGGGCAATACGTTGGCGGCGAGCGTGGAGCGCTCTTGCTGCCCACTTCCGGAGTGGGCAATGCCATCAACGCGCTTGCCTCACTAGCGATCCCGTACCAGATTCCTCTGCCGATGTTTATCGGTTGCCGCGGCGAACTCGGCGAGTTTAATCCCTCCCAGGTGCCTATGGGCCAGGCCTTGCGTCCCATCCTGGACGCCCTGCGCATTCCGCACTTTGAGCTGACGCATCCGGAGGAAGTCAATGTGATCGTCGATGGCGCGCTCAAGCTCGCCTTTGCCCTGGAGTCTCCGGTGGCTGTCCTGATGTCAACGCAACTGGCCGGATGGAAGGACGAGAAATAGAGGAGCCACCATGCTGAATCGTCTGCAAGCGACGCGCTACATCGTGCAACACGTCACTGACGAGCCGATCATTGCTTCCCTGGGGAATCCAAAATATGACCTTTTTACTGCCCAGGATCGTCCCCAGAATTTCTACATGTGGAATTCCATGGGCATGGCGTCGTCCATGGGACTGGGCTTAGCCATGGCCCGACCGCAGCAGAAGGTGATCGTGCTTGACGGCGATGGCGCGTTGCTGATGAACCTGAATTCGCTTCCCACAGCCGCGGCGCGGGCGCCACGCAATCTCGTGCACGTCATCTGGGATAATCGGCAGTTTGAGCTCACGGGTGGGCAACCGACGCATACCGCCTTTTGCACGGACCTGGCCAAGCTGGCGCAAGGCGCCGGTTTTGAGAAGGTCGAGACCGTCGAGACTCAGGAGGCGTTTGAGCGCACTTTTTCCCGCGCCCTGCGGGAGCCTGGCCCATGGATTATCGTCGCCATTATTGACACAGAGCGGGCAACAGGACGTCCTCCCAAGAGTCCCACTTACATCAAACACCGTTTCATGGAGAGTCTGGGAGTCAAGCCTGTATAAAGTATGCGCAGGTGTCTATAGGCAATGACGGAGGCATAGGGAAAGGGGAGCGATGCAACCCACGCATGTTGTGATTGTCGGTTTAGATGGCCTGCGGGCCGATATGATGACACCCGATACCACGCCGCATTTGCTGCGTCTCGCCCAGCAGGGCGTCTGGTTCTCACGGCACCACGCCGTGTTCCCGACGGCAACGCGGGTCAATGTCACAAGTCTGGTCACGGGCACCAACTCGGGCACGCACGGGATCGTCAACAACTCGATCTTTGAGCCTGGCGTGGCGCCTGATACGGTGGTCGATTGTGGCAAGTACCAGATGGTCGAGGCTGCCGACGCATTTTACGGGGGAGCATTGCTTGGGACTCCGAGCCTGGGAGAAATCCTCACGACACATGGCGAGACCATGGTAGCGGTGAGCGCTGGGACTACGGGGTCAAATCGCCTGATGCACCATAAAGTCAAATCCCTTGGGGGGATTGCCTTCTCGACCCAGGGCATCCCGGCCTGTCATCCCAGCGCTGAGGCAGAAACCATTGTGCAAAAATTTGGTGCTGTCCCAGCCGCTGGCAAGCCCGACCAGGCGCGCCTGGCGTATATTACGCAGGTCTTCCTTGAGCACCTGTTTCCGGTGCACCAGCCCCGCGTGACCATCCTGTGGTTTTCCGACCCTGATCTGACCTCACACTACTGTGGCATCGGCTCTGAGGCTTGCCTGAGTGCCATTCGCGCTGCTGACGCGCAGCTGGGACGCATCATCGACTGGATGCAGCAGCCAGGGATGCAGGAGCGTGTCAACCTGATCGTGCTGTCTGACCATGGCCATATTACCGTCCGAGACCAGATCTCGGTTGCAGAGCAATTGACGGCGGCTGGCATTGCGGCGTGCAACGGCACATTTGGGACGGGGGATGTGGCAATCGTACCCGGATCCAGCGGGTCAGTCCATGTCCGCACCCATGACCCACACCTGGTACGCACGATTGTCCAATGGTTGCAGGAGCAACCCTGGTGCGGCTCGCTGTTTACCCAGGCAAAGAATGAGGTAGAAGGCGTGGTGCCCGGGACTCTAGCACGCTCACTGGTCTTGAACGAGCACGCCCGGGCGGGAGACATCGTCTATATCATGCGCGCCGATGAAGCCAGCGATGTGCATGGCATTAGCGGCGGGTGCTACGACGATTCCCACGTTCCCGTGGGTGGTGGAACGCACGGCGGCCTGAGCCAGTATGAACTGCACAACGTCTGTGTAGCCTGTGGACCGGCCTTTCAGCAAGGCAGTACGAGCCTTGTCCCCAGTGGCACCATTGACCTTCTGCCGACGCTCTTGCATATCCTAGACTATCCCACCCCCCCCAGGGTCGAGGGACGTATCCTATACGAGGCCCTGGCACAGCCGCACGGAGGAGCTCCGAGTCTCGCCGAGTCCCACACCTACAGCGCTGAAACCGTCACTGCTGCCGGGCTGTATCGTCAACACCTGACGACCACGAGTATTGGCACGACTGTCTATCTTGAACGTGGCTGGGTCGAGTAATGCAGGGGCGTATGGTCCCTGAAAGGTGGCCAACTATGCGCATAGCTATACGAATCGGCACGCTCTCCATGGAGGCGGAACTGAACGAGACCCCGACTGCCAAGCAAATCGCTGCGGCGCTACCCCTGCGCACTTCTTTCAACACCTGGGGTGATGAAATCTACTTCGCCATTCCGGTCGACGCCGACTTGGATGATAGCGCGCAAGACATCGTCGCACTCGGTGCTCTGGGCTACTGGCCCCCTGGTAAGGCACTGTGTATTTTCTTTGGCCAGACCCCGGTGAGTCAGCCTGGCAAAATCATGCCGGCCAGCGCCGTCAATGTCATTGGCAAAGTGCTGGGCGATGCCACAGCGTTCAAGGCAGTCATGCGGGAGCGCGAGGTCGTGGTGGAAGCCCGGTAAGCCTGGCGTCGCCTAGAGCGTTACTCCGCCACGCAGACCCGATTACGCCCCTCACGCTTGGCGGTGTACAGCGCCGTATCGGCAGCCTGCAGGAGGGCATCCTTGCTGCCAGCAGAGGCATGCGTAGCGACCCCGACACTGATCGTGAGAGTGCCGCCAGGCATGAGCTCTTTGCCCGCAAACGGATAGCGTTCCACCTGCTCACGCAAGCGCTGACCGATTTTCTGCGCGCTCACACTATCGGTTTCGGGGAGAATGATCGCGAACTCTTCTCCGCCATAGCGGGCGACCGTGTCTGAGGTGCGACTCATCTCTCGCAACAATCGTGCAAGGTCTTGCAAGACGATATCCCCCTGAGGATGCCCATACGTGTCGTTGTACACTTTAAAGTGGTCAACATCGATCATTAAGAGCGACAGGGGACGACTGTAGCGATTCGCGCGGGCTGTCTCCTGGGCCAGACGTTCCTGGAAGGTACGGTGGTTGTACACCTCTGTTAAGCCATCCGTACTGGCAAGCCGTCGCGTCCGGGCGTGTTCGAGGGCTTTCTGAATGCGCAGGTGTAGGACCGCTGCCGGTACGGGCTTGGTCACGAAGTCCGCTGCCCCAGCCTGCATCGATTCTACAGCAATCTCAATGCTCCCGTGGCCTGTGACGATGATGACAGGTAGCTCCTCAAAGGCCTGGGTGACCTGCCGGAGGACATCGAGGCCAGAGATGGCTGGCATGGACATATCCAGCAAGATCACATCGAGCGGTTCGCGTCGGAGGATGTCCATGACCTGACGACCATCCGTCGTGGTCACGACATGGTAGCAGCCGTAGTGGCCGAGCATCGCCGCAAAGAGCGTACAAATGATTTCCTCATCATCGACAACAAGCACATTAATTAGCACCGTTTTCCCTCACAGACATATTGTCCTGGTTTCAACAGTTATGGCGTATCAGGCAGACCAGCCAATTGCCGGAGGACACGCGCCACATGCACGCGCACCATTTTTTTGCGGTATGATAGGGTCAGGTCCGTATTATCCAAGGGTTTGGCGGGTTGGAAGGCCGCCTGTGCCGCGGCGTCGATGACCTCCGGGGTGAGCCGTTGCCCTACGAGTACCGCTGCCGCTCTCGACGCCAGAAGCGGGGCGGAGGCCACAGCCCCGAGCACCACACGCGCCTCGGTACAGAGGCCGGCATCGTCAATCCACAGGGCCACGGCCACACCGAGAATCGGAAAATCGAAGGCACCGCGCCGCCGTATTTTGACATAACGCATGACCAGACCAGCTGCCGCAGGGGGAAGCAGGATGTGCGTGACAATCTCGTCATGACGCTTACCCAGATAGCGCATACCATCGTCGCAATAGAGGTCGTGCACTGGCACGGTCCTCTCCCCCGCCGGACCGATCAGGCGCACCTGGGCCTTGAGGGCGATGAGCACCGGAGCGGTATCGGACGACGACACGGCCCAGCACCGTGAGCTCCCTGGCGCAACCCAACAGATGTCGCCGTCCTTTTTCAGACAAAAACCGATGGCTTCACGCCACCAATACGTCTGGTTGTAGTAGTTACAGCGTGTATCCACACAGAGGTTGCCACCGAGCGTGCCCATATTGCGCAACTGTGGGGTGGAGACGAGGCTCGCAGCCGTGGCCAGAGCCGGATAGCCAGTGACAATCTCGCGCTGCTCGCTGACCTGGGTCAGCGTCATCCCAGCCCCAATGCTCAAGCCGTGCCGCGCTTTGCCCGTCAACGTGCGCAGTTCGCCTAACTGGCGCAGGCCAACGAGCGTTTTCGGTTCGTATTGCTGACGCTTCATGTTAGGATAGACATCGGTACCGCCTGCCACCAACATACCATCGCCGGGCTCCTGAGCAGCGATCATGTCCACTGCCTCATCCAGGCTGCGAGGTGCCAGATATGTAAAGGGTGGAAGTCGTAACATAGAATACCTCACGGGCGCCGTGTGCCTGGATCGGGTACCACCTGGAGCCACTCCTCCGGACGTTCGACCTTACGTACGGGCGGGAAAGAGAAGGCCGGAATACCCCTGGGGCCCACCCGTGGCTCCTGGCCTCTGTCCCGCAGCTCAAGCGCTTTGAGGATTTTTTCGGGCGTAATGGGAATCTCATCGATGCGCACGCCAAGAGCGTCATACACCGCATTTGCCAGCGCCGGAAGCACCGGCAGGAGCGGTCCCTGCCCTGCTTCCTTGGCACCATACGGCCCTTCGGGGTCGAGGCTCTCAATCAAAATAGTGTCGACCTCTGGCATTTCCAGAAAGGTGGGGCTTTTGTATTCGAGCAGAGAGGGCATTTTATGCACACCCTTGCGAAATACCTGCTCTTCCATCAACGCCTCACCTATGGCCATGTACACGCTCCCCTCCACTTGTCCTTGCACCAGGTAGGGGTTGATCGCTTTGCCAATGTCATGGCCAATCCACACCCTGGGCACGGTAATCCAGCCGGTGTCCGGATCCACCTCAACCTGCACCACGGCTGCGGTGTAGCTATAGGCGGGTGATGGACCCACTCCATGTCCCCGGTATTTCCCGGCCAGGGACGGAGGTGTGTAACTCCCAGAAGCGCTCAGGGTACCAAATCTCGCTTCCGCACGCCGGGCCACCTCGACAAACGGCATCGAGAGCGCAGGATCGTCTACCGCATAGACACTGCCATGCGCCATCTTTAAGCGCTCCGTTGTCACCTGCAAAGCCTCTGCGGCGACTTCTACAAGCTGCATCCGGAGCTTGCGGGCCGCAGTGATCGCCGCATTACCGGCCATAAACGTCACCCGACTGGCGTAACTCCCCAGGTCCACTGGGGTCAAAGCGGTATCTGCAGCGACCAGGCGCACATCACGCGGATCGAGCCCGAGTTCTTCCGCTACGATGAACACCAGCACCGAGTCCGACCCCTGACCAATGTCGATCGCCCCACAAAACACGCAGACCGCACCACTGCGGTCAATCTGGATCGTCACGCCGGCATGCGGCATGTCGTTGTAGTAGATGGGCAAGCCAGCGCCACTCAGATAGGCACTGCACGCCAGCCCAATCCCATGCCCGAACGGCAGTCGTCCAATTTTGTCCAGGAACTCCGAGCGTTGCACCACCGCATCGAGACAGTCCCCAAGGCCACAACTGGTGATGCGCAGATGATTCACCGTCATAGAGAACGGGGTCACGAGGTGTGGACGGCGGATCTGCACGGGTGTGAGCCCCAGGTCCTCAGCAATCTTATCCAGATGCACCTCGAGTGCAAAACGCGGCTGCGGTGTGCCATGGCCACGCTTCGGACCACACGGCGGCTTGTTGGTAAAAACACGGAGTCCCTCGAAGCGGTAATGCGGGATCGTGTAAGTGACCGTCTGCAGCGCCCCGGTATACAGGACCGAGGCCACGCCATAGCTGCTATACCCGCCGCCATCCACAAACGTCTTAAAGTGGAGTGCAGTGATAGCACCATTACGCTTCACCCCGGTGCGCACCCACATCAGCACCGGGTGGCGCCCACGGTGCGCATAAAACACCTCTTCACGTGTGAGGCAGATTTTGACCGGCCGTCCGGTCAGCATGGAGAGCTTGGCAGCACAAAACTCGTGGGCAAACATGTCGCTTTTGCCGCCAAAACCACCGCCGACCGGCGTGGCGATCACGCGCACCCGACTGGCCGGGAGTCCCAGTACTGTCGCCAGGGCACGGTGCACATAGTGCGGTGTCTGCGTAGCACTCCACAGGGTCAGCGCGCCGTCTGGCGTGTACTGGGCCACGGCCGCGTGCTGCTCCATGGGCAGGTGCGTGTTACCCTGAAAGAAAAAGCTATCCTCCCGGATATACTCCGCCTCGTGAAAACCCTCGTCTACATCGCCGAACTCAAGGGCCACGACGCGGTGCACGTTCCCTACCCGATTGTAGTCGTGGATGCGATCCTCAGGGTACGCCAGAGCGTCCTCGATGGACATCAGCGAGCGCAGTGGCTCGTATGCCACCTCGATGTGATGCAAGGCGGCCTCTGCCGTGGCTTCATCCACTGCTGCCACAGCGGCCACCGGATCGCCCACATAGCGGACTTTGTCGATGGCCAGGGCATGTTCATCCTGGTTCACCGGCATAATACTGTAGGGCTGTGGCAGATGAGTTCCTGTAATCACGGCGAAGACACCCGGCAGCGCCGCGGCTTTGCTGGTGTCAACGGAGAGAATACGGGCGTGCGGGTGCGGGCTGCGGAGGAGCTTGCCATACAACATACGCGGTAGAAACAGATCATCGGCATACCGCGTCACACCCGTAACTTTGCCTGTACCATCGACACGTGCTGGTACCGGTTGCCCGATGATGGAATATGTCGAAGCCACGGCTTCCTCCGGTGGACGGGATTCAGTCTATCAACAGTCGCTGCGCTGCCAGCTCAACCGCTTCAAGAATTTTCACATAGCCCGTACAGCGGCAGAGGTTCCCTGCCAACGCCTCCTTAATCTGCTGACGGTCAGGCATCGGGTGGGTCCGCAGCAGGGCCATGGCCGTCAGGAGCATTCCTGGTGTACAATAGCCGCATTGGGCGGCCCCGAGTTCGCTAAACGTGTTTTGCAGCTCGTGCAGTGTACTCCCTATGGCCATGCCTTCAATGGTGAGAATCTCCTGGCCCTGCACTTCGATGGGTAACAGTAAGCACGCGAGCGCCGGGGTGCCATCGAGCAGTACCGTACAGGTACCGCATTCGCCCAGCTCACATCCATGCTTAGTGCCGGTAAGCTGGAGATCCTCGCGCAGGACTTCCAACAGGGTCTTGTGCACCGGGGCTAAGACCTCGACTACTTCGCCGTTGATGCACAGGTGCAAAACGTGCTGCATGCCACGATCCTTCATACGCCAGAGCAGGTGTAGAGTTGCTGAGTATGGCACGTCTAGTTAGAGAGTCAAGGTGACAAAATACATGATTGGCTTTTCTGGCGTGGTACTCAGTACAATACATACACCGAAGTATGGCATGAAACGAGGGGCACTATGCAGATCCTGATGCGCCTTCTGCTCACTGTAACGTTGTGGTTACCTGGTACGGTCGCAGCCGAGACGGGGCCAGCGCGTGGTGCGGCCCTGGCGCATACCTGTGTGACCTGTCATGGCCCTGAGGGCCGCAGCCAGGGAGCCATCCCGCCGCTGACCACCCTCTCGTCCGCAGACATCACGACGGCCTTACAGGCGTTCCGTGCTGAGACGCGGCCAAGCACGGTCATGCACCGCATTGCCAAGGGACTCGACGATGCGGATATCACTGCCGTGGCAACATATTTCGCCACCCTGCCCAGACGCTGAGGCAGATGACGGAGGAGGACAGTCATGAGTGTGCTGACGCGTCGACACGTGCTGGGTCTCATCAGTGGCCTCCCTCTGGCCTGTATGTCCACACGCCGGGCGTGGACACAGACGCCGTCGCGCGTCGTGGTGGTGGGCGGTGGCTTTGGAGGCGCGACCTGCGCCAAGTATCTGCGCCATGCTGATCCGAGCCTGGACGTCACCCTGGTTGAACCACACCGCCAGTTTGTGACCTGCCCGTTCAGTAATGCAGTGCTGGTGGGCCTGCGTGACCTGGCGTCAGTGACCCATACCTATGACGGTTTACGCCAGCGCTACGGGGTACGCCTGGTGCACGCCACAGCCACGGCGCTCGATCCTGTGGGACACCGGGTCACACTCGACGACGGGAGCACCCTGACGTATGACCGGCTCGTCCTCTCTCCAGGTGTCGAGATGCAGTGGGGGGCACTGGAGGGCTACGATGTTGCAGCCAGCGAGCGGTTCCCGCATGCCTGGCACGCTGGTGCGCAGACCCTCCTGTTACAGCGTCAGCTCGAGGCCATGGAGGACGGTGGCCTGGTGGTCATTACCGCTCCAGACAATCCGTATCGCTGCCCGCCAGGCCCGTATGAGCGCGCCAGCCTCATCGCGCACTACCTCAAGACCCACAAACCACGGTCCAAACTGCTGCTCCTGGATGCCAAGGACACGTTCACGAAGCAGGCGCTGTTCCGTACGGCCTGGGCGCGTCTCTATCCTGGCGTACTCGAATGGGTATCAGGATCACAGGGTGGGCGTGTGGTACGGGTTGACGTGCAGGCCGGCACTGTACACACGGACTTTGACGAGTACAAGCCGGCTGTGGCCAACATTATCCCGCCGCAGCGTGCCGCGGCGATTGCCCGCGCCGCTGGCCTTGACGATGGTAAAGGCTGGTGCTCCATTCACCCGCGTACCTTTGAATCAACAGTGCACCCTGATATCCATCTCCTCGGTGATGCCATCATCGCCGCCCCCATGCCGAAATCGGCCTTCAGCGCCAATAATCAAGCGAAAGTCTGCGCTGCGGCCATCGTCGCGCTCCTGCGTGGCACAGCGGTGGCAGAGCCCATCCTGATGAATACGTGCTATAGCCTCGTTGCCCCTGATTACGGTATTTCGATTGCCGGTGTCTATCGCGTCGTAGGAGACAAGATCACTGCAGTCGAAGGCACAGAGGGCATAAGTCCGGTGGACGCGCCCAACGAGGTACGGCACCGTGAAGCGGAGTACACGCAGTCATGGTATGCCAACATCACCGCCGACGTCTTTACCTGAGTCGGCTCTCCGCGGCGGGGCTAAGCCTACTGGTAGCAGTGCTGGTAACCCTCGCCCTGAGCGGTGCAGCCCATGGTGATGACGAGCTTGTGCCTTATCGCATGGTCGATGGCACTATCCCGGAACCACTGACCGCTCAACCTGGCGACCCAGAACGCGGGCGTCGCATCGTCCTCGATCGGGATGGGGGCGATTGCACCATCTGCCATGCCATGCCCCTGCCGCAGCGCGAGTTTCACGGCACCGTCGGCCCACCTCTCGACGGTATCGGTCGCCGTGCCACGCCCGGTGCCTTACGGCTGCGCCTGGTCGATCCGAAAGCCTTACACGCCGAGACGATCATGCCCGCCTACTACAAGGTCGCAGGGTTACACCGTGTCCTCGACCGCTATCGCGCCAGGCCGATCCTGACAGCGCAGCAGATTGAGGACGTTATCGCTTACTTACTGACCCTGACGGACTGACCCCGGCCTACGCAAAGGCTGGGATGACCTCCTCACCGAATAATTTGATGGACTTCTTCACGAGCTCCGGCGCCAGATGGCCAAAGCCGTGCTGGGTGCACAGCACGTCGTGGCCGATGAGGTCATGCTGCTCCTGGATCTTGCGTATAACCGTATCGGGACTGCCAACCAGGGCCAGGCCATTGTCGATCCAGAAATCGTAGGACCTGGAGCGCTCCCGGAAGACCCGGCGCAGCTCAAGGCGCTCTGGCGTACCGGCTTCCCCAGTGTACATGCCGTCCGGCCCATATCCGCGGCGGGTCCGCGCAATCGTGTCTTGTGCGGTGGCGCTGAAAGCGGGGTCCGCCATACGCGGCGTGGCGAGATGTTCGGCGGCCTCTGCCTTCGCCTGTGCGTCAGTCTCTGCGACATGTACATGCCGCGTCAAGAAGGCGCGCGGCATAGGGCCGGCATGACCACATTCCTTCCAGAGCTGGCGCCAGGTGGCGAATTTTTCGGCGATCACCGGGTCGATATCGATGTTCTGGGAGACGTGGAAGTTGCGACGCGCCGCGTACTCAAAACTCGCCGCGCTGTGCGCAGCAAACCAGATAGGAGGATGGGGCTGCTGATACGGCTTGGGCGTGGTCATGACCTCAAGGAACTGAAAGAACTCGCCATCGTAGGTCACGGTATCTTCGGTCCACGCCTTGATGATGATATCGAGGGCCGCCTCGCTGATCTCCCGTCGTCGCTCAAAGGGCATGTTCCAGCGCAGGAATTCATGGGGGGACACGCCGGTGCCCGCCCCAAACTCCAGCCGACCCCGTGACAGATGGTCCAGCATGGCTGCGTCTTGCGCCAGCCGTATCGGATGATGGAAGGGCAGTTGATAGATCATGACCCCGAATCTGATGGCGCTGGTATTACGCGCCAGGGCGGTGAGGTACACGTTGGGTGCACTGAGATAGCTAATAGTGGAGGTCTGATGCTCGATGGAGAAATAATACTTGTACCCGAGCCGCTCCGCTTCCTGGGCGGTGCGAATATGCTCATCGTAGACATCAGCCGCCGTGGCAGCCTGTGCCATCGTTGCCTGCGTGAAGACGTCGTAGAGACCGATTTCCAGCTTACCCATACGCTTGCACCTCCATATTTACTCTCAAGGTCAGTGATCCATCACTACGCCACACGCACGTACTTGTCCACGCTATGGTTCGTGGTCAACCCCAGGTAGATATCACCGTGGGAATCTACCCACAACCCATGGGCGTGGCGGATCTCCCAGCGGGCGAGCACCGCCCCGTCGCCATCGCGAATGCTGACAAACGGTGGCGCACCATCGGCCTCCTGCTCGCAGACGTAAAACACGCCATCTTTGTCTCTGGCGATGTCGTTCGGCCCGCCCATGCCAGTCCACATGCTGATGAACTCCCCGTCGGCAGAGAAAATTTGCACGCGTCGGTTGGCGCGGTCGCAGACGTAGACCCGCCCATCCGGTGCGACCAGCACGCTGTGCGGCAGGTGGAACTGACCGGGTGCGGTCTTGCCTGGCTGGCCCCAGGAGTTGATGAGCTGGCCGTCGCGCGTAAAGCGGTGCACCCGGCTGTTGCGGTAGCCATCGGACACGTAGAGATCGCCGGAGG
>Ga0081538_10002349_pt1 | contig 18626 bp, 22 predicted proteins | sample TabmetS5T2R1_FD_71022 | JGI IMG/M metagenome (GOLD analysis project Ga0081538, IMG submission 71022) | Tabebuia heterophylla rhizosphere microbial communities from the University of Puerto Rico - S5T2R1 | ecosystem: Host-associated > Plants > Roots > Rhizosphere ... | reverse complement strand
AGTTTAACGTGCCCCCTTCCCTCCGGGAGAGGGGTAGGGTAAGGGTTCCTAATGGCAATGCAATCGTGGCCATCAGTTCGAATGAGGCAGGCTCTGCGATCATCAATGCCAATGTGGCAGGTGGACCGTCAAGCCAGGTCAGCATAGAGTTTTTCGCCACGACTCCTAACTCTCTGGTGTTACAGGCATTCCCGACGACTTTGGGGGTCAATGCCACAGGAAGCACAGCCCAACAGAGCATCATCACGGCTATTGTTCAGGATGTGAATGGGAATTTGGTCAAGAACCAGACGGTCAGTTTTTCCCTGACGGATATCACCGGTGGCAATATTTTTCCGGCCTCTGCAGTCACAGATAGCTTTGGTCGAGCCAGTACTGTGTACACATCTGGTGCCGTGCCCAGTGCCCAGAACGGGGTCATCATTACTGCTGCGGTCGGTGCAGTAGCGCCAAGACAGGTGAGGCTGACCGTCGCCCAACAAGGGCTCTTCGTAACTTTAGGCACGGGGAATGTGATCCTGACCCCGTCAAATATACAGTACGCCTTGCCTTATTCTGTCTTAGTCAACGATGCAAATGGCAATCCTGTCGCTAACGCCACTGTTGAACTCACCGTGTTGCCGACACGGTATCAAAAGGGCGTCTATGTACAGAATGGTCCTCCATGCACTGGTTGGGTCAGATTGGTGTCCAGTACTTGTCCTAATGAAGATGTGAACCATAATGGTGTCTTAGACACATTGCCATTCAATGAAGATACGAATGGTAATGGTGAATTGGACCCTGAGAATGTTGCGTCTGTGCCTGGACACGTTGTCACTGATGTTAATGGTTTTGCATTCTTTAACGTAGTGTATGCCCGTGAGTTCACGTGGGTCGAGGTAGATCTCAGAGCACGCGCAACAGTGGCGGGAAGCGAAGGCTTATCACACGCAGTCTTCTTCCTGCTTGGTGCGGCCAGCGACTTTGCGAACTGCACTGCGATACCTCCTGGAGTCGTGAGTCCCTACGGTATGGCGGCAATGTGTACCGACCCCAACTGACCGGTGTGTCTGCGCCCTGTGCCACCTGGGAGAAAGAGCCACGGCACTGCTTCACCTGGAGAACAGCCACACCCCCACAGATGTGCAACGCGTGGTGGCAGCCCTGGTAGGAATGAAGCGCAGGCAGCCTGGAGCTGTATGAAGTTTCTTATTGACGCCCGTCTCCCACATCGTTTAGCGTATTGGTTACACGCCCTCAGGCACGAGGCTGTGCATACGCTCGACTGACCCCATGGTAATCACACCCTCGTAGAATGCAAGGGGCGACCTTGCGGGCTATTCTGACGCAAGCGATGAGTATCGTAGAGTTGCTAACCCTCATTGCACTTGAACTTGGTAGCTCAACAATCTCGTAAAGTACTCTTGCCTCCAGTTGTCACTTGGATAGAAAGAGGGCTATGCCCGCCAAAGCGCGATGCCAGATCACCGTCCGCCATTACGAATGCGATCCTCTCGGGCATGTCAATCACGCCATATATGTGCATTACTTTGAGGTCGGGCGCCTGACCGCTATGGCCGATGCGGGGCTGCCCTTTGGCGCTCTTCTCAAGCAGGGCTATACCGTGGTGGCCGTGGATATTTACGTGCAGTATAAAGCGCCGGCCTTTACAGACGATATCCTCGAGGTGGAGAGTTATATCACCGATTTCCATGGCGCTCTGATGACCTGGCAGCAGACTATCCACCGTCGTGCCGATGGTGTGTTGGCCGCTGTGGCGGAAGTGCATGGCGCTTTTACACGGGCAGATGGGCGTCCCACGCGCATACCAGCGGCAATGCGCACGTTGCTCGAAGCTGTCTACGTGCCAGATGCAATCCCGCTTGTGCCGCGGCAATGGCGTCGACCATATACCCCTTAGCGATACAGACCATACGTTGCAATATACGCCGCCACCGGCTCTGGGATTACATCGCTTAACGATGTAGAGGTTTCTCCGGCACGTAGGCGCTGGCGGATGTCCGTGCTACGGATCATGTGGGTAAGAGGGAGGCACAGGCGCCCGAATTCCTGATCGATCTCTGTATGGCGATACCAGCGCTCCCACTCTGCCGAAATGTCAGGCCCCACCAGCAGACATGGAGCATTGCCGAGTTGCGCACGCAGGTGGCACAGGACATCGTAGGTATACACCGGTGCACCACTGGCTGGCGCCAGAGAGCGCTCGATGGTGCATACCCTGGCATGCTCCACGAGCTGACAGGCCTGCAAGGCCAGTTCACACATGCGTACACGATGTTCGAAAAGGGTCGATTGTTTCCCGAAGGCATGGCGGAACGCTGGCACCATGATCACCTCATAGCCCAGCGCTACGGCACGCTTCACGAGCGACATATGCCCGCAATGCACCGGGTCAAAACTTCCACCGTAGACCGTATAACGACGCATGCACATCTCCAGACATAGGCACAAGCACGGCGATTGTAGGGGCTGTGGCAAACCCACGTCAAAACTTTTCTACGCTGACGCTCTGCTTTGGCGTTTGCACCTCAGCCAAATCATGGTATAACAACAGTGCTGTGCATCCTATGACGACGGGGGTCAGCGGAGGCCACGGCGGACTCGATGATGATCTCGCCCCGCATGAGGATGGCTCGTGAAGCTTGGATTCTTAGGACCGCCAGGCACCTACACGGAAGAAGCTGCCAGGGCGGCGATGCCTGATGCATTCTACCTACCTTATCCATCCATTGATGCGGTGTTTGAGGCCGTGGCGCGGCACGAAGTCGAACGTGGTCTGGTGCCGATTGAAAACGTCATTCAGGGGCCAGTGACCGAGACCCTCGATAATCTCTACCGCTACGCTGAGCAGCTCAAGCTGGTGGACATGCTCGTCCTGCCTATCCAGCATGCGCTGGGCGTCCTCTCACCGGCAACGCAGATCAGGCGTGTGCTTTCGAAAGACCAGGCCCTGAAGCAGTGCTCAGCTTATCTCCAGGCACACTATCCCCAGGCCCAGCAGGTCGACATGGCTAGCACGAGCGCCGCCATGGAAGCTATTATCACCGAACGCCTGAGCGACGCGGCAGCCATCGGGAGTCTCCAGGCGCTCCAGCAGTATGGCCTGCATATTCTCGCACGGGATATCGGCAATGTGCAGCACAATAAAACACGCTTTGCTGTCTTAGGAGCTGCCACTGAGGACTACCATGCGCCCACCGGCAACGATGCCACGGCGCTGGTCATCTATCCGCATCGCGATCGTATCGGCCTGCTGGAAGACATTCTCTCGGTGCTCAGTAAAGCGTACGGGCTCAATCTCTCGTCCATTCATTCACGCCCCGACACCCGTGGGGCTTTTCGTTTTTACATGGAGATCGAGGGCCACCTGGAAGACCCAACAGTGGCCGCCTGTATGGCCGCCCTGACTAAACAGTTGGGTGATGAGGAAGTCGAAGTCAAGATTTTTGGGACCTATCCGCGCTGTGCCTTTAACGAGCCGCGCCTCCGTACGATTGGCATTATTGGTGGTACGGGGCAGATGGGCGGATGGTTTCACAAATTTTTCAGCGCCGCCGGCTACACGGTCTTGATCAGCGGTCGGCGCACCCCTCTCACCTATGAGCAGTGTATTGCGCAGTCAGACGTCGTGATCATCAACGTGCCCATCAGACACACGGTGGACGTGATCCGTGCCGTAGGGGGTTACTTCCGTGCGGGACAACTCATTACTGACAACACCTCCATCAAGACGCAACCGGTAGCCGCCATGCTCGAGGCCGTACCACCAGGTGTCGAGGTCTTGGGGATGCACACAGTGTTTGGCCCGGCGGTGGAAAACCTGCGCCAGCAGAACGTCATCTTCACCCAGACCCCAGCCTCCGGGGAACTGGCACGCGAATTTGAAGACATCTTTTACAAGTATGGTGCGAAAATTACCTATACGACGCCGGAGTATCACGACAAACAGATGGCCTTGCATCAGAATCTGGAGCACTTTACCAAGATTGTGCTGGCGCATATATTGCGGACGCACTTTGGTGACCCAACAGAGCTGGATTCTTACAGCTCTCCCAACTCCCGCGCCTCGCTGATCACTATGGGGCGTATCCTCAATGCGGACCCTGACCTGTACAGCGAAATCCAGATGTACAACCTGCAAGGGCCAGCCTTGATCCAGGCCTATTGCGAAGTCGCTCAAGCCCTTGGACAGGCACTCATGACGGGTCATGTCGAAGCGTTTAAGGAAAGTATGAGAGCGAGCGCCACAGCGCTGGGGCCAGCGTTCCTCACCGAGATGCTGCAGAAATCCAAAATGCTGCAGCGCCATCTGGTGTGAGGGAGAGCACATGGCCGAGTCGCTTGTGTAGCCAAGACACGACACAGTACAACAAGGACAGAAGCAAAGGAGGTGACGGTGCGTAGGACTCGTGGGTGCAGCCGACACCCAGGCTGGCTGGCTGGGCTTTTGGTCATACTTATTCTGAGCACAGGACTCGCAGCAGCGGATGAACCCAAGAAGTTCACCTTGATTAATGTACTCCTCGACGGTACCAAGATCTGGCTGCCCTCCAGCATCATGGTTCAACAGGGCGACGAGGTCGAACTCACCCTCAGCAATACATTGGATGAGCCGCATGGCTTTGAGCTCAAAGCCTTTGGGATTGAACAGGTGGTCCAGCCAAAAGCCCAGATGACCGTCACGTTCACTGCCTCCCAGACCGGGGCACACCGCTATACCTGCCAGATGCATCCGCCGCATCTCGGTGGTCAGATTCTCGTCTTGAGCAAATAGAGCCCATTATGTCACAACAGCATCTCGATAGCGCTATTGCGGCTGCCAAAGCGGCTGGGGAGGTCATTCTTCCCTATTTCCGCACGGCCCTTCAGATTGAAACGAAAGCTGATCAGAGTCCGGTGACGGCGGCGGATCGAGCTGGCGAGCAGGTCATCGTCGACACGCTGCGGCAGCACTTCCCCGATTATGGCGTGCTGGGAGAAGAGTTCGGTGCCCAGCCAGGACGTGAGGACGCCAGGTGGATTATCGATCCTATCGACGGGACGCAAAACTTTATTCGTGGCATCCCATTTTTTGGTACGCTCATCGCCCTGGAACAGGCTGGGGAGATCACCGTCGGAGTAGTGCATGCGCCAGCCCAGGGCGACCTCCTGTATGCTGCCAAGGGGCTGGGAGCTTTTGCGAATGGCGAGCGTCTAGCCGTGTCGACCATCACCGATCTGGCCCAGGCGACCCTGCTGCACGGCAGTCTCGATCTCATGCTGCGGGATGGCCACTGGCAAGGTCTGACCCGGCTGGTGCAGGCAACGCGACGACAGCGTGGGTTTGGTGATTATTTCGCCTATACGTTTGTGTGTCGTGGCCAGGCCGAGGTCATGCTCGAGACGGGTATCAAACCCTGGGACGTGGCGCCTCTCAAAATCCTGGTCGAGGAGGCGGGTGGACGTTTTAGTGATTTCACTGGCGCACCAACGATCTATAGCGGTAATGCCATGATCTCGAACGGGCACGTGCACGATGCGGTGCTCACCCTCCTGGGAGCGGTGCGACCTACCCCTGGGTGAGCGACTCGCGCAGCGCCTGTAAACAAGCCTCCATATCAGCATCAGTGCCGATGCTGATACGGAGCGAGTCCTGCACGCGTGGTCCACGGAAATACCGCACCAGGATACGGCGTTTTTCCAGTGCTTCAAACACTTCTGCAGCCCGACCATCGGGAATGGTCGGGAAGACAAAATTGCTGCGTGAGGGGGGCACATACAGCCCCATCCCCTCAAGCTCCTGTTGCACCCAGGTGCGCGTACGGACGATCATGCCGACGGTCTCCTGGAGCCATTCCTGGTCTTGCAGCGCCGCACAGCCGGCGACGATCGCCAGAGAGTCAAGGTTGTAGGAATCCTTGACCTTCAGCATTTCAGTAATAATTTCACGCCGCGCCAATCCCAGGCCCAGACGCATTCCCGCCAGAGCGTATGCCTTGGAGAAAGTCCGCACCACCATCAGGTGGGGGAACTCTTTGACCATGTCGATGACACTCTCACCGGCAAAATCAGCATAGGCTTCATCGATCACGACAATACTCTGCGTACGTTCCAAAAACGCCCGCAGGGCCGCACGAGGATGCAACACACCTGTGGGGGCATTGGGGTTAACAATGATCACAACCTTGGCCCCATGCTCGTCGAGATCCTCCGGGAGAGTATAGCCTGGCCCCATGGGAATCTCTTTAAAAGTCGCGTCCTGGAGGGCACTGAGCGGCTTATACAGCGTATAGCTGGGTGCCGGCGTCACAAGCACATCGCCAGCATCGAGAAAGGTACGAAAAATGATGGTCAGAATATCATCGGAACCATTCCCCGCAATGACCTCATCCACCTCGCAGCCGTATAGCTCTGCAGCGGTCTCACGCAAGCGCAGCGCCATAGGATCGGAGTACAGCCGCAGTTCTGCTCCGACAGCCTGCCGCAGTGCCTCGAGCACCCGTGGCGACGGAGGGTAGGGGTTCTCGTTCGTATTGAGCTTTATATAGGTCCCGCCACTCAGTTGTTTTCCAGGGACATACCCCTCCATAGCCCGGATACAGCGTCGTACGCTTCCAATCACATCGTCAATACGCATCATTCCCCCTACACCGCATGCCGCGTGCGGTTCCTCCTGGCCCTCTAGCCCCCATCGACTATCAGTTCCGTAACTAAATAGTATCCCAGATACCTCGGCACTGCCATCAGCCTGCGCTAGCTGCCTGCCGCGTTATGGGACTCGAGACTGCCCTGGACCGCGAGAATAGGCTGGAGACGAGCCGGGGAATAGTCTGGTGGCTTGATCCATTTGCCGTCTGCGCGCTTGTGCCCGCCCACCTTACTCATATTCGAGCGATGCACCTCCCGAAAGACAGGGGCCATATCAATCCCACATGATACCGCCGTACCATAGACAACATACAAGAGATCGGCCAGCTCCTTTGCAACAGCTTCGATATCCTGCTGGTGGAGCGCCTCGCGCAACTCGGCAAATTCCTCCTGGATCAAGCTCACACGCAGAGCACACGTTGCTGCGTCTGGAATCGCTGGCAATGTGCCAATAGCAATATCAAAGGCCCGATGGAAGGCGGCTACCATCTCCTGCTCATCGCTCATCTCGTGCACCTCATCACTCCACTAGCCCCTTAACCTGACCTCCCGTAGCTTCCCGCGGCATTGTCGCAAAAAGCGTGGCGGGACACAAGGAGAGGCAGCCATGAGACCTGTCATGACAATGACCATGCGCATAGGTTATACTGAGGACTCTCTAAGCAGAGAGCTTTCCCTGAAGCGCTGCAATATTGCAGAGGACCGGAGCGGCCTTAGCGTCAGGGACAGCTCGTCGCCCCTGCGTGCAGCAGAGCATTGGACAAGGGAGACCTCGCATGACAAAGTTATGGCACGCGTTCTATAGTGTCACCGGCTGTCTGCTGGTGCTCGGCCTGCTGTGCCCGATGGCGCTGGCGCAACAACCCCAAGAGGCGCGTCTGGCGATTGACCATGCCCCCTTTACCAGGGCGCAGAGACGCGGTGCCCCTTTGGCGATTGAAGCGCGTATCACGTCTCCGGCTGGCATCCGTAAAGCCGAAGTCTTCTGCCGTGCTGCGGGCGGAGGCGATTTTACGGCGCTACCGATGGCAGCCGTGGAGGAGCACCGCTATCGGGCGGTGGTACCTGATTGGATGACTGCGGGGCCAGGCCTGGAGTATTACATTACCGCCACCGACGAGCGCGGCCAGTCCACCTCTCAGGGCTTTGTGGGCTTCCCACTCGTGGTCCGCTTGGTCGTGGGACAGGGGCCAACGCAGGAAGAGCGGCTCAAAGCCCTCCAGGAGAACCTGGACGTCATGCGTAAGGGTAGGGAAAGTACCCCGCAGAGACCAGACCCCACTACCAATCGCTATCGCTAGAGAGGGACATGACTGCCATGCACGTGCAAGAGAGTGCAAAACGCGCCAAGGACGCCGCTTTACGGCTGGCAACCTTGTCAACAGCAACGAAGAACCGCGCTCTGGAGGCTATTGCCGATGCCTTGATCGAACATCGAGAGCATATTCTGGAGGCGAATCGCCACGATGTGACGCAGGCCACGCGTCTGGTGGAGCGTGGAGTTCTGGCTAAGCCACTACTGGACCGGCTGAAGCTGACCGAACACAAGGTGTTGGATATGGCCACTGGAGTGCGCAGCGTCGCTGGTTTGCCTGATCCCGTGGGCCAGACGTTGTCCACCATCGAGCTCGACACGGGTCTGGTGCTCACCCAGGTGACCTGCCCCATTGGTGTCATTGGAGCGATTTTTGAATCGCGTCCGGATGCTGTCCCGCAGATTGCCTCCCTGTGCTGGAAGTCGGGCAATGCGGTAATCATGAAAGGCGGCTCGGAAGCGCAGGCATCGAACCGTGTGCTCGGGCAGCTCATTCGTGATGCTGTGACCAGCGTTGACGTTTCCTGTCTCGAGGCCATACAGATGATCGAGACTCGCGAGGATGTCTACGCCTTGTTGGCACTTGATGAGTATATCGACCTGTTCATCCCACGTGGTAGCAATGCGTTTGTGCGCTACATCCAGGAACACACGCGTGTGCCCGTGCTAGGGCATGCCGAAGGTCTGTGCCACGCCTATGTCGACCAGCACGCCAATCTCGCACGGGCTGTAGCCGTGTGCTATGACGCGAAGGTGCAGTATCCTGCAGTGTGCAATGCGATCGAAACAGTCCTGGTGCATCGCCAGGCCGCCAAGACGTTTTTACCCATGCTGGCGTCAGTGTATCACAAAGCGGGTGTCGAGATGCGCGGATGTGCGGCAACGCGGGCGATTCTCCCTGACGTTTTGGAGGCGACTGCCGAAGATTGGGATACCGAATATCTCGATCTCATCGTTTCCCTCCGCGTCGTTGACAGCCTTGAGGAAGCCATCGCTCACATTAATCAGCACGGCTCCGGTCATACCGACACCATTGTCACGGAAGCCCCAGAGGTAGCCACCCAGTTCCTGGAGCAGGTGGACTCTGCGACCGTCATGCATAATGCCTCGACGCGTTTTGCGGATGGCTTTCGCTTTGGCAAAGGGGCGGAGGTTGGCATCAGTACAAATAAAACACACGCCCGTGGTCCGGTAGGTCTGGATGGGCTGGTGATCTACAAATATCGCCTGGTGGGGCAAGGCCACGCGGTGGCGGACTACGTGGGTCCCCAAGCCAAGCCGTTTACCCACCGCCCGCTCGCCTCCTCGCCCCCGCGCCCCCTTAGTTCAATTGCGCGCCCCGCGACATATCAAGAATATTGATAATCTGCGTGATCTGCTCAGCCACCGCTGGTGTCTGCAGAATCTCTTGCTTGGTATAGGGATCGAGGGGCAAGCGTGCCAGGATGAAAAAGACCAGATCAATCGGGCTGGCGAGCAGGCGCAAGCTCGTCCGTACTTCAGGGGCGTTGACACGCTTGAGATCGAGCAAATCGAGGAAACGCTGCTTCATAGTTTCGGCCTGTGCGGTGAGGTTCTGACCAGGCGGATAGGTGGGCCGGAGGAGTTCAACCGTGGCGCACAGGTAGGCGCGATCATCATGGAAGTCAAGCATGCGAATACGTCCCATGCCCTGAATGACAATGTCCATGCAATCGTTGGGTAACCGAGAGGCATGCACAATACGCCCAAAGCCGGCAACCGGGTAGGGCCGTGGAGTGCCCGACTCCTGCTCCCACCCTTGCCGCAGGAGTGCGACCGAGAGATAACGATCACCCGCGATGCAGTCCTGGACCATCTGCTTATAGCGGTCCTCAAAAATAAACAGCGGTAAGCTGGCGTTGGGGGTCAACACCACATTCGGCAGTGGAAAAATCGGCAAGATGTCGGGGAGTTGCGAATGGTCCTCATAGGTAAATTCTTCCGACTCGTCAGCCATGGTTATGCCCTCTGGGTTGCATCGCTCATTGTGGGTCTGCAAAATCTTCAGGGCGCAGGTTTTCAAGCCAGGCGCGCACATCCTCTGTCTTTGCGAGCTCTCTCTCGGGCTCTGCGTGCCGCTCATCCCCTACCGCAAAGTCGGCGCGTTTGCCAGCCGTTTCGAGCACAGCATCAGCCACATAGATGGGCACCTGAAACTTCAACGCCAGCGCCAGTGCATCACTGGGGCGCGCATCGGCGATCATCGTGCTGTCGTGCTGGATAACGTAGACCTGGGCGTAGTAGGTATTCTCTCGCACCGCATCGACTACGACCTTCTCAAGGCGTGCCTGAAAACCCTGCAGCAGATTGTATAGAATGTCGTGGAGCACAGGGCGTGGTGCAGGGGTCCGATTGAGCTCACGCAAGATGGCCATGCCTTCCCACATGCCGATAAAAATGGGCAGGATACGTTCACCCTGCTCTTCCACAAGCGTGATCACTGCTGCCCCTTTCGACTGATCAAAGAGCACCGTGCCAATGTTCATCTTCTGCAACGCGCACTCCTTCTCATGCCGCGCCGGTGTAGGCGCCGGCTCTCACGCAGGTTCAAGCCTTCCCTGCACACCAAAAGCGAGCTTATACACAGTACTGTTATCAGTAAGGATAAGGTCTCCCTGCCTGCCGAAAGCGAGGCCAACCAGATTGACGCCGGCAATGACTCGGGTCATAGTACCTGTCGGAGTAATACGTATGACACCGCCTTCTCCCTCATAATGCGCCACAACATAGAGATTCTGCACTGCATCAAAGGCAATGCCTTGGGCTCGCCCGAGACCACGTACAAAGGGGTGGACCTCACCGTCAGGCGTAATGCGATAAATCTGATCAGACCCTGACAGGGTTGGATAACTCACGTACAACCACCCATCGTCCCCAAACGCCAGGTGATACCCTGTCATCGTGGGATCGAGTCGCGCAAAGACCCGGAACGTGCCATTCTCTGCAACCTGCAAGATCGCTCCGCGTCGATCACCAACATAGAGTCGGCCCTGGGCATCAAACGCCAGACCCGTGGCAATCCCAAGTTGGGTGGCAAAGGAGGACGCCGTTCCTTGCCTATTCACGCGGTAGACGGTGCCTTCGTGACGACTACTAATGTACAAAAGGCCATCTGGTCCAAAGGCAAGGCTCGTCGGATTCGCAATACTCATGGGCAACGGCACGACCTCGCCTTCTGAAGAAATTCTGTAGAGCGAGACCGGCACGCGCTGGTCTTTCGTCCCGCTGATGGTCGTATAGATATTCCCCTGCGCGTCTATAGCTGGACTGGCCACCGGATGCAGATTGTCTGCGAGCCGTGTCGCGCCCATAAAAGGGACCATATTACTCTGCCGCTCACCCTGCACAATATGGACACTGTTGAGGTCAGCACCCTCAGCGACAATGCCGAGCAGCAGGGCCGGCGTCGTGAGCACAGGACGAGCCGGGCTGGTACCAAACACGATACGACAGGTGGCCAATGCTTGTGGATCCAGACCAGCACAGGACAAGGCAACATACCCGCCGCTCACACCGGCTTGCGGGGTCACAGAATGTAACGTAATGGGATGCGTCATAAGGCTGTGTACAATGCCTACAGAGTCTTTATGAGAAACAGACAACGGCTACTCCACCAGAGATAATACCATGGAGAGGCAGGCAAGAACAGCGTTTCTTGCAGGTGGGGAATTGCATGGCCGCCCCACGGTATGCCCATAGAGCGACCAGTCAAGAGAGAAGAGACCGGGTCTCTTAGACACCTTGTCGCTGCGAACGCTTCGAGGCTTTCAGAGGATTGAGGCGCTGGGCGGAGGGTTGCACATCACCCTTTACATGGGTGGCAAAATTGCATCGCCCAAAGACCCATTTGGCTGCTGGATCAGCGTAGAGCTGGCAATATTTGCCCTGCGCGTTCTCCGTGACATACCCACACCCTTCGCAGTCCTCAACAATGGAATGACAGGCCCCTCCATTGAAGCTGCAGCCCGTCTTTTTCATAAAGAGACAGTCCGTACCCGGTTTGATCGTCACGCATTCCATCGCTTCGCATTACCCTTCTATGTATGATGGACACTTAACAAGCCTCCACCAGGCAACAAAACTGTCCCTAGCGAAGGCACTTCGCTCACCATCCTCCAAGGAGGCATCGCTGTCGTTGTGAACTACCAGTCGACTGGCAAAGCCCTGGCGAGACACTCTCGAGGCATGAACGTGGATTACGGAGGCAAGACTATAATCACTTCCGCTGAGGAAGGCAAGGATTTTCCAACTGGCTCAGACAATGAACGCCCTCTTTTCACGATAGATGTCACGATTGCGTTCATGCAGCTCACGCACTTGAGCTATGGAGGCAGTCGGCATCAAATGATGTTCAAGATGCAAGAAACTATTGAACGTCAACTTGTTGAGCAGACGATTCGTTAAGGTACGAGAGGTGCGATACCGTGTCGTTTCACAGCCATAATGCTCAATCAGGTTCCGAATACCAATCAGAAACACCGTCCCAATATAGACAGGGAGGGCCCAGAAGAACAGCATCGTCCACAGCACCCCGCACACCAGACCAAGGGCAAAGAGGCTATAGATACCAGCCGTGAAGACCAGGTAATTGGCCAGTAAACGACGGCGATGGCGGTGCTGGGCAATGTGCCGGACATACCAGCGCACCGCGTGATAGGGCCAGATGATCAGATACCACAGGGGGTTGAAAGAGGTCCCGTCTTTCTTCCGCGTACACACGGGATCCACCTCTGGAATCTGCACAAAGCGATGGTGCTGCAAATGAATCGTCTTAAAGGTGTGGAAGTAGACAAGATTGAGCGGGCAGAGCACATGCCCCATCCAGATGTTGGGCCTGGCTCGGGCAAAGATATTGTTATGGGTAAGTTCATGAATAATACCATAAAAATAGAGATGCAGAATGCTCAAGGGCACAAGAAACCAGGCAGCAAAGCTCGCATTCCGCCAGACCAGCGCCAGTGTTATGGTCACAATATAGAGCCCGATTGTGCTCAACATAATCCTGAATTTTTGACGATCCTTGATCCAGGCATGCACCGTCTACAATCCTCCCAAGGTCTGCTGCAGAAACACACGCTCTACCTCGTGGGATACGTGCCTGAGCAGAGGCTCCACGAGACAGGGATACACGGAGGTGACCACCGGTCACCGTTTATGTCGCTCAACGAAAGGCGACATTCCCCGCATTCCCAGGCGCACCTCCCCCCGCATTGCCCTGTGTGCTGAAGGTCGAGAATACTTTGGCCGTCTGCGTACTCCCGCATTGTGGGCAGGGGGTTGGCACGACCAATTGCGGTCGCAAGGTCAGACGCTCGAACGTCGTCCCACATTCTTCACAGGCGTATTCAAAAATCGGCATACTCCATTCCTCAGCAGATAGCCTAAGCCTTTCCACAGTGCCCCTGTTAGTGTACCCTCAGGTAGAGCGCATTACCAGAGTGAATTTGGAGCTAGCCATGCAGCGTATGCTCATTATACGTGGTGGCGCGATCGGCGATCTCATTGTGACTCTACCGGCCTTGGGGGCCTTACGTCGGGCCTTTCCGCACGCGACTATCGAGCTTCTGGGCAACCCAAGCCGGGCTATCCTGGCCCAGCATCCCCGCTATGTCGATCGCGTTATTGACCTGGAACGCTGGGACCTGTACCGCCTTTTCAGCCAGCAGCCAACCATATCGCAGGGCCTGGCGACATTCTTGAGCAGCTTTGCATTGATTCTCTCTTACCTTCCGATGCCTGACATGACTTTTGCTACCAACCTGCGGCGCTACTGTCAAGGAGAAGTCCTCACGTGGCAGCCACATCCGCCGCCAGGCGTGCATATTACTGACCATCTCCTGCAAGCCGTCAGGCGCTTTGTCCGTCAGCCATGCGATGCCTGCCCCCACGTCTATCTGGACCCAGCAGCGCAAGAGTTCGCAGCGCGCTTTTGGCAGACTGCAGGTCTGCCAGAGCAGGGGGTAGTCGCCTTCCATCCCGGCAGTGGCGGAGCCTATAAGCTCTGGCCTCTAACCGGCTGGGAGCAGGTTATGGCCTGGGCAGTCCAGCAGGGACTACCGGGGATAATCATCAGCGGGCCAGCCGAACAGGTGCACAACACCCATCTCGCACCCCCTATCTACTTTCCCCCCTGGCCACGGACGCAGAATCTCCCCCTACCCCATCTGGCAGCCCTGCTGGCACGCTGTCAGGCTGTGGTAGGACACGACTCGGGTATCACCCATCTCGCTGCCGCTGTTGGCACGACCACCCTGGCCCTCTTTGGCCCGACCGATCCCCTGGTCTGGGGGCCACGCAGCCGTCGCGCCTGTGTACTCTGGCCAGAGCCCCCGGGGCCTTTGACGCTCGCGCATCTGCCGCCGGATAGCATCACTCAGACCCTGGCATCTATGCTGCGTGAGACGTTTGCCTTTACCCCCTCACAGGCCGAATGTACGATCCTGCGCCTTCCCAGCGCTGCGACCCTCATGGACTGAGCCTTATCACGCCGAAACCGTGACGCAATTAATGCGCCACGCGTAGCCCAAGCGCAATGGTTTGCATCACGAGCGTGATGAGCACCCACAGCCCGCCATACACCATGAGGGCCACGAGACGCCGGTGCGGCTCGGAACTGTTTGGGGCTATCCACATCTGGAACGGTCGGGTCAGCGGTGACGTGAGCACCGCGAAAAACCATAACACCCTGCTATCAGGTCTGGAGATCAGCCGAGCAAAGACGATGTGGAGCCCGAGATAGACCAGGGACATAAAGCAGAGAAACCGTAGCAGAAAGAGCAGACGTAAGGTGAATGCCATCATAGATAGAGCCACCAGGGACGGCAAAGAGACGCTTTACCGTCCCTGTATATGGCAGCGTTCCTAGTGAGTACCCGCCGCTGAGTCACGGCCCAGGGGGTCGGCCTTAATGGCCTGCCCGGACCTGGGATAACGCACACTGAGTACCAACTCCTGGATATGTGTGGGTGGCGCCGGCGTGAGCAGCGACACAATCCAGATCGTGAGAAAGCCGGCCGGAAGCCCAAAGATGGCCGAGGCAATCGTCTGGGTGCCAAACCAGGAGAGACCATAGAACCGGCTACCGATCATGTAGAAGGCCGTGAGCAAGAGCCCGACGAGCATACCGGCACAGGCGCCGGCACGCGTCGTCCGCCGCCACCAGATCCCCATCACCAGGGCAGGGAAGAAGGACGCGGCGGCTAAACTGAAAGCCCAGGCGACCAGCTCGACGATGATGGCAAGCCGAAAGGTGGCGACATAGGCGGCGATCAAGGCCGTCACGACCAGCAGCACTTTGGTGATCGTTAAGCGCTTCACCAGCGATGCCTTAGGGTCGATAACGTTGTAGTACAGATCGTGTGAGATGGCATTGGCGATGGTGAGCAGCAGACCATCGGCGGTGGACAGTGCTGCCGCCAGCCCGCCAGCCATGACCAGGCCCGTGATCACGAAGGGGAGCCCGGCGACTTCGGGCATCGACAGCACCACGAAGTCCGTGCTGCGCACGACAAAGTCAGCCCACTGGACGATACCATCACCATTCTTGTCCACGACACTGAAGAGCCCGGCTGGCTGCCAGAACGTCACCCATCCCGGGAGTTCGCTGATCTTGGCGCCCACGAGCTTGGTGAACGCCTCGAAGCGCGCAAAGGCGGCATAGGATGGCGCTGTGAAGTACAGCAGGAAGATAAAGAACAGCGACCAGCCCACCGACGTACGCGCCTGCCGGACGGAAGGGGTCGTGTAGTAGCGCGTCAGGATGTGCGGGAGCCCGGCCGTACCGACCATGAGGCAGAAGGTCAGCGCCAGGAAGTTCCACATACCAGTACCGGTAGGGACGCTCAACGTCGCACCAAACTTCGCACTGTCACTGCTGGCCAGCGGCTTCGCCTGGGCCAGAGCCGTCTTCTGTTGCGCCGTTAGTTTCTCGACGTCAGCCTCAGAGAGCCCACCGGCTTTGAGCCTGGTGCCAATCTCGTCGGCCTCCTTCTGCCAGAGCGCCCGTGTCTCCTTTTCCTTGGCATCCGTTGTGAGACGGAGCTCCGTCGTGTTGTTCCGCTGCAGCAACTGGCCGTAGGCCAATTCGGGCACAGGGAAGCCGAAGATCAGCCAGGAGAGATACACGACAGGCACCAGGTACGAGATAATCAGGATAATGTACTGCGCCACCTGCGTCCAGGTCACGGACCGCATGCCACCGAGCACCGAGCAGAAGAGCACGCCCAGCAGGCCGACGAAGACCCCGATGTTGTAATCGATGCCGATGAAGCGTGCCACGATCAGGCCCACACCCGTGACCTGCGCAATCAGATAGGTAAAGGAGCAAGCGATTGCCGCGATGACGCCGATGATGCGCGGCAGATTGCCCCCATAGCGAGTGCCGAGGAAATCTGGAATGGTGTAGGCGCCGAACTGACGCAGGTAAGGGCCGAGGAAGACGGCGAGAAGCAGGTAACCACCAGTCCAGCCCATAACATACGCCAACCCGCCAAAGCCCTGCGCCGAGATGGCGCCAGCCATCGAGATAAAGGAAGCCGCTGACATCCAGTCAGAGCCCGTAGCCATGCCATTGTAGATAGCCGGCACCCCACGCCCTGCGACATAGTACTGGTCAGCATTGGAAGTGCGCGTGATGATGCCAATGAAGACGTAGATACCCAGCGACAGCGCCATGAAGATCCAACCAATCCATTTGCTTGGCAATCCAAACGCCAGTTCGGCGATGCCGATGAGGATGGTCACCAGGAGAAATCCGAGCGTGTACAGACCGAAGATCTTGTCGAGAGTCATAGCGCTTACTCCTCCCGGATGCCATAGCGCAGGTCTAGTCGGTTCATGAGATAGGCGTACACCGCGATCTCAACAACAAAGATCACCAACGACCCCTGTGCCGCCATGTAGTAACCCAGTGGAAATCCAAGGAAGGTATACTGGTTGAGCCACCCGGCGAGAAGCCCGGAGACGATATAGGCTGCCACGAACCAGATGACCAGGAGGATGGTAGTGAGGGTGATGTTGTACCGCCAGTACGCCCGTCGCTGTTCGTCTGTGAGATCATTCATGCGTAGCCCTCCGCAATGTATAGCAGACCATGTCTTAGGAACAAGAGTCTGTATAATGTTCAGACGACATTTAGCAGAGGGGGAAAGCGAATGTCAAGTATATCTTCCCTGGCCCTTTACACAGATGGTAGGGGTTTATGATGCGTGATTCAGCAACCAACGTACTCGTCCAGGCGGAGGTGAGACCTATCTTAAAGGCCATGCCACTCCGACCCCAATTGTCTTCTGGCCGCTGTGGCAGCTATCAGGGCCGGCAACATAGGAATAGCATACTGTGTTACCGGGCCAAGGTGCCAGAGATACACTGGGCCATATGAATCTTCCTGGGCATGGAGGATCATTGAGGGTGGCACCTCCTGATCTTCGCAAGGAGCCTATATGGTCTATTACCCAATCGGGCCTGTTTGTCTGTCTTAAGGCAGGGCCGTGCGTATCTGACCTCTTCTTACGACTACGAATGGCTGCAACGGGAGAGAATCTATGGCTACGGCAGTAACCGACACGCGATACACGCCTGCGGATCTGCTCACTCTGCCGGGTACAGGGCGATACGAGTTGATCGACGGCCAATTAGTGGAGCGGAACATGGGAGCCAAATCAAGTTATCTTGCTGCGAGGCTCTTGCGCCTGCTTGGATTGGTCACAGACGCTCAGGGGCTTGGACTGCTGTTCGGTCCTGAGCCCTACGGCTACCAAATTTTCGCCGATGATCCCAGCCGTGTCCGGTATGCGGACGGGTCATTTATCCAGCGCGGCCGATGGCCCGGTGACGCGCCACCGGAAGGCCACTGTCGTATCCCCCCGGACCTGGCCATTGAGGCCGTCTCACCCAACGATCTGGCCCGTGCCATCGAAGAGTAAGTCAAACAGTGGCTGGCGGCCGGTGTCCGTCTGGTGTGGGTACTGTAGCCTGACACACATCGGCTCCATATACATCGGTACGATGGCACGGTGAGCAAATTGCGATCAGACGCGGACGAGGTGCTGTCAGGGGAAGACGTAGTGCCCGGCTTCCAGTGTCGGGTTGCCGAAATTTTCCAGGAACTCTGAGCCTGGTTGTATGCGTACAGCCAAGGTCACCAGCGTGGCGCTGGAAAAGTACGATGACTTGTATAGCGCTTGTGCCCTCCTTACTCTTCCTCTTCGAATGTGAAGCGTCGCCCTCTATCCTCAGCGCACCCTTCCGCGAGTAAAATACCAGTGGGAGTAAAGAATTTGCCAGTACCAATGCCAATGATTTCGTCTGTCTCAGCGTGCTTTCCCTGTACAAGACTACGTTCGAAGGTGACTTCAACGGTGAGGACGTGAACACCAGCAGCGTTAAAACTGAAGCTGTGGAAGCGCTCGCGAAAGGTCTGATGGCCCGTACGCTTCCAGATGCCGTGAGCAGCACTGCGCGTAACCACCGGCTCAATGGGTGGGGCAGCGCCGATGTCCAGCACCGTGCCGCCGCGCAGATAGGTGTGCACGCTTGGAAAGGGAGCAGAGAGAGGTTCACGCGTGTCACAATTCACGCGGGTGGTCTCTATGAGCAGCTCCAGAGAAATTTGAGTCGAAAAGATTTTGTTCCGATAAAGGAACCATACGCTATGTACTCG
>Ga0081538_10002347_pt1 | contig 18644 bp, 13 predicted proteins | sample TabmetS5T2R1_FD_71022 | JGI IMG/M metagenome (GOLD analysis project Ga0081538, IMG submission 71022) | Tabebuia heterophylla rhizosphere microbial communities from the University of Puerto Rico - S5T2R1 | ecosystem: Host-associated > Plants > Roots > Rhizosphere ... | reverse complement strand
CGGGCCATCGGCGGCGTGCTGGCGGTCGCCGGCGTGCTGGCGGTTGCGTGCCGACGCGGCGGTGATGGCGGCCTCTAGACGGGCGACGGCCTGTCCGACGACGAGGGTGACGCGGGGGTCCCACAGACCGTTGGACCCGACGAGCGCAGCTTGCAGGGCCCGGTAGCCGTCGGCCGCGATGAAGTCGACGTCGCTCGTGTCGATCACGATGGTCGTCGTGGGGTGGCTGCTGACGCGGAGCCACGCCATCGCCTCCCTGAGTCGCGGGGCGGTGGCCATGTCGAGGTCACCGGCGAGACCCAGTTCGATCAGGGTGCCCCGCCGCTGGATCGACATCGCGAGCATGCCTGGCGGCGGCCCTCGCTGCGCGGCGCCGGCCCGGCCAGCGCGGGTGTCGTCGAGGCGCTGGTGGCGGCGGGCGGTCGAAGCATCCATGACCGCATACAACGACGGCAACCGTAAAGCCGGCTGAGAGGAACGAGGGAACAACCTGAAATGAGTTCCCGTCGGCAGGTGTTGTAACCACCTGTCGATGGCGGAGTGGTGCTACCGGCTACCGCCCCGGGAACTGACAGGAGCCGCTGTCACAGGTCGGCGCCCTGTCTCGTCTCAGTAGGGAGATGGACCACGAGCAGCCGTACCACCGGAGCCACAGGAGGGACCCGACGATGACCACGGTTGACCAGCACGAGTCCCCGACCAGAGCCGCCGCCGCTCCGCCGGCGACCGACCGGTACGTGGTGGGCATCACGCTGCTGGCCGCCGCCTCGTCGCTCGTCGCCGGCGTGTGGGCGCTGTTCTGGCCGGACTCCTTCGCCGAAGCGGTCAGGTTCCCCGAGCACACGCACTTCCTGCACGACGTGGGCGCCTTCCAGATCGGAATCGGTCTCACGTTGGCCTTGGCGGTCGTCTGGCGTGACCCGCTGGCCGTGGTGCTGACGGGGTTCCTCGTCGGCAACACGATCCATGCCGCCAACCACGCGGTCGATCTGGATCTCGGCGGTCGCGACAGCGACCCCTGGCTGCTGGGCCTGCTGTCAGTGGTCGTCGCAGTGGCGCTGGTGCGGCGCCTGCGGCAGCTGCATTACGTGGTGGGCCGGGTCGAGCGGTCCTGCGATCCCCGGCTGGCGCCGTTCGTCGAGCAGAAGACCGCACTGCTCACCACCTTTCGGCGCGACGGCACGCCGGTCGCGACGCCGCTGAGCGTCGCCGTCGAGGGCGACCGCGCCTACATCCGCACCTACGAGAAGGCGGGCAAGACCAAGCGGCTGCGCAACGACGGTCACGTCGAGCTCGCCCCCTCGACGACCCGCGGCACGCCGACCGGCGCACCGATCCGGGCCGAGGCCCGGCGCCTGGACGCCGCCGGAGGCCGCCATGCCGCGCGGCTGCTCAGTCGCAAGCATCCCCTGCTGCACGGAATCCTGGTTCCCGCGCTCCATCGGTCGGGACGCGCGAAGACCGGACACACCGTGCACTTCGAGCTCACCGCATCCCCCTGAGGGGGTCAGCACGGGAATCCTCGCTCGGTGGAGGGGCGACCCACTGACAGGTCTGCCCGACCCGGAGGGTGCGTGATGGCGCCGAGGTTCGGGCGGTGAGCCTGAACCTCCGCGACCAGTCCGTCGCCGACTAGCTCGTGTAGTTGGCGGTAAGTGTCGCTCCCTCAGATGGCACCACGATGTCGTGCGTCCGGGCCCCGCCGTCCGACCACCCGACGAACGAGAAGTCACCGAGCTCGGTGCTCACGACGTCGGCCGCGGAGATCGTCACATGTGACCCGATGGGCAGCGCCTGCGTGAGTGGTGCCGAGCCGGTGCGGTCGCCGAGCGCCACGGTCGCTGGGGATACGTCGGCGGTCAGCGTCACGTCGACCGTCTGGTAGTCGACGCGACGGGTCGTCGTCACCGTCTCGCCGTCCCATGTCGCCATGAGGTGGAGCTCGACGTGGGCCGGGTAGCTGTGGTCGGGCATGGACAACGTTCCCGACGCCGCCCCGTCAAGGCTGAACACGTCCGAATGCCGATGGCAGCCCGCATCAGTGCAGTGGAGCATGTCGGCCGACCAGGACAGTGCAGAGGGCGGTACCTCCTGGCCCGACACGGTGGCACGGCCTGAGAAGGTGACAGTTTGGCCGACGGCGGCGGTCGCTCCGTCGGGGGGCGTGTCGATCACGGGCACAGGTGGCTCCGTGCCCACGCGGATCGTCGTTTCCGCCCAGTCCGTCGCCCCGGCCTTGTCGGTGACCGCCAGCCGGACAGTCCGAGCGCCGATGGCGTCGTATCTCATCGTGGCGGTCGGGCCTGCAGCGTCGAGCTCCCCATCACCGTCGAGGTCCCAGCGATAGGTCAACTCGTCGCCGGGATCCCGGTCGGACGACGCCCTCGCATCGAACGACACGGTCAGGGGCGGATCACCAGCGGCGGGCGCCGCCGTGAACGCCGCTTGTGGAGGCGTGTTGGTGGACGAGTAGCCGATCCGGTGGACGGCACCGCCGAGCAGGTCGACGTACCAGAGCTCCCCGCCAGGCCCGATCTCGAGGTCGACGGGAGACTTGGCCGCCTGGTGGAACCACACCAGCCTGGCGGGGCTGGGCTGGCCGTTCGCTCCCGCCTGCATCGCCCAGATGCACCCTCGTGTGGCATCGGCGAAGAACAGCGCGCCGTCGTACGTGTCGGGGTAGGCCCCGTCCGGTGGCGACAGGGCGACGCCGGTGACCGACGTGCCGTGGTCCGGCGAGCATTTCTCGTTCACGATTGGCTCTCCGTGCCGGTAGGCGAAGGTGGGCGGCACCGCGCCGCCGGTGGCGTAGAGCGACTCGCACAGATCGAGGTCGATGAGGTCGAACCCGCGCATGCGGGCCGCACCCTCCATGCAGGGCCAGCCGAAGTTGTCGACCTGGCTGTCGTCACCGATCGAGAGGTTGACCTCTTCCCAGGTGCTCTGGCCCACATCTCCGATCCAGAGCTCGGCGGTGCCCGGCCGAATCGTGAAGCGGAACGGATTGCGCAGTCCGTAAGCCACGATCCGCCGCGTGTTCGGGTCGGGCGATCCGGCCATCGGGTTGTCGGGCAGGCCCTCGCCCGATGCCGGATCGATGCGGATGATGGTGCCGCTGAGCCCGGTCGGGTCAGCCGGGGTCCGCACGTCCTGGGCGCGCAGCGACCCTCCCTCGGCGGTGGGCGGTGTCAACGTCGCCCCGACGGCACCCGGCGGGTCTCCGCAGGGGTTGACCGGGTCGCCGTCCTGGCCATAGTCACGCCAGTTGAAGCTGGCGCCCTCGCCCCCGGATACGTACAGGGCCCTGTCGGACCCGAACTTCAGTGAGCCGACCGAATGGCTCGGGTATTGCTGGCACCAGTCGGTGATGAGCACATCCTCGCTGCCCGTCCACACGTTGCCGTTGGCCGTGAGCCGCGACAAGCGGCCGGTCACCAGGCAGCCGTCGGCCGTGGCGCCAGGCGGTGTGGGGCAAGGGTCGGTGTCGCTGCCGGGCCTGCCCCATCGGGGCGCCGTCCCTCCGGGCTCCGCGTCTCGGCTGTACAGCACGTAGACCGACGGGTTGCCCGGGAAGTCGGGGTGGAGCGCCAACCCCAGCAGCCCGCGATCCCAGAAGTTGTGGACCTGCGTGCGCAGGTCGGCGAAGACGGTGGGGGTTCGGTCCGCCAGGCTGTCGAAGACCTTGACGACTCCCCGCTTCTCGGCCACGAACACCCGTCCGTCGGGTGAGAACTCCACAGCCGTAGGCCGGTTGAGCCCACTGAAGACCACATAGTCGTTGAACTCCGGCCGGAGGTCGCAACCCGTCAGGCCGAGTAGCGCCGCGATCAACGGAAGGACGACGAACGCCCGCCTTCGGCTGCGCACGCGCCGCGTGGCAACCGACCCGCGCCGCTCGACGGTTCCGCCCATCCCGCACCTCCGCGTCCGCCCTTTGCCCGAGCGACAGGTTAGCGGCGGTCGTACGGCACCCGCGGAACCTGCCGCAGTTCTGGTGGCTATGGCCACCAGAACTGCGGCAAGAATCGTGGACCGGCGGCCTACCTATGATCCGCCCATGCAGGTGAACGGTCTGCGCCAGGTTGCCCAGCATGTCGAGGACCTCGACCGTGCCGTCGCCTTCTACCGGGACGTGCTCCGGCTCGAGCTCATCGCTCGTTTCGACCCGCCGGGGCTCGCGTTCTTCGATCTCGGGTCCACGCGCCTGCTCCTGGAGCCCGGCGCACCCCCTGCGATCCTCTATCTCGGCGTCGACGACGTTGCGTCGGCGGCGGGTCAGCTCAGGACAGCCGGGGTTGTCATCGAGTCCGAACCGCACGTCATCCACGTCGATGACGACGGCCAGTTCGGTCCGGCCGGGGAGGCGGAGGAGATGGCCTACTTCCGAGACTCCGAGGGAACTTGGTGGGCCTCGCCGGGCGACGATCCCAGCCCTGAGGCGTCGACGGTCCACGGTCGTCACCGCATCGCGCGGCCAGGCGAGAGTCGTCGCCTTGCGTCGCCTCCGGCGAGGCGGACGCCAGCGCCGAGGCCGTCGCCTTCGTCCTCGACCCGCAGGGCTGGGGTCCGGTTTCACGACGAAACCGATAGCCTGACCTGTTCTGTTCCGGAGGGTTGTCGAAGGGTTGTCGTCATTGGACTGCAGGATCTGCGGTACGCCGGTCGATCCGCGCCGGGTCGAGCTCGGCTACGACTACTGCACCGCGGAGGAGTGTCAGCGCCGCTGCGTCGAGCAGCCCAAGCTCGTCGCCGTCGGGGTCAACAAGGCCGCCGATCAGTTCGTCCGAGCCGAGGCGGTGTTGCCGCAGGGCGAGATGGCGCGGAACCGGCTCGACGACGCGCCGATCGCCGGAGCGTCCCGGGAAGGCCGGCCGCCCCGCCGCCGGAGGGTGGGCACGTTGGAGAAGCTCCGGATGGCCGAGTCCGAGCTCGACCGCCGGCTGGAGGAGTCCTACCAACGCTTCAGGCGCTCGGAGATCACGGCCGAGGAGATGGCCAAGGAGCGCGACGAGTTGATCAGGACCTACAACCGCCAGGTCATGGCCGAGAACATCCGCTACCGCAGCATGCTGCGTCAGCGGCGGTCCGCCTGACTCGTCCGGCGCCGATCGCCGCCCGAGCGCTGCTGGCGTGACGGCACATCCTCATCCTGTCCGTTCGCCGAGCCCGTCGAGCGCCTGATCCAGCCACTGGCGCAGCGCCGCCTCGGGCGCGGCGCCCACCTGGCGGGCGACCGCCGTCCCCTTGTCGAGCACCAGCAGCGTCGGTATCCCCTGTACGCCGAAGCGGTGGGCGGTGATGGGTGACTCGTCGACGTTGACCTTCACCAGCTTGATGCGGCCGGCGCGCTCGCGTGCGAGGTTCTCGAGGGCGGGGCTCACGGCCCGGCACGGGCCGCACCACGGGGCCCAGAGGTCGACCAGCACGGGGAGCTTGGCCCGCTCGACCACGTCACCGAACGAGTCGTCGCCGGCCTCGGCCAGCCAGGGCAGGGGGCCGTGGCACTCACCGCAGCTTGGCAGTCCCGTGGCGGCCGCGGGCACGCGGTTCTTCCGCCCGCAGTTCGGGCACGCGACGACCGACGCCGGGGCGGTCATGGTGGGGAGCCCGCTCGGCTCCGCGGCATGACGAGCACCGGCGACGGGCTGTGCCTGACGATCGTGGCGGCGACGCTGCCGAACACCAGGCGGCGCAGCCCCGTCCGCGAGCGGGTGTTGGTGGCAACGAGCGCCGCGGGGTGGTCCATCAGGTAGCGGTACAGGCCGCCCCAGACGTTGACCGGCTCGTAGCGCACCACGGCCTCGACGGGACGCCCGGCGGTGATGAACGGCTCGACCAGCGCCGCGAGATACTCCTCGGCGTCGCCGTCGGGCCCGAACCGGCGGCGGATGGCGCCGCCGGTGACCGGTTCGGGTGCGTCCTCCGCGATCGTGAGCACGATGCAGCGTTCCGAGAGGCGCTCCGCCCACCTGACGGCGACGGCGACGAGAGCAGCGGACGCGGGGCTGTCGTCGACGCACGCCACCACGCCCGAACTGCGCCGGGGTTGCTCCATGTAGGGGCTCACCAGCACCAATGGATCGTGACCCCGTGCCACCACGTCCGTGGCGACCGAGCCCACCAGGGCCGCAGAGCGGGTCCGGCCGTGGGTTGCCATGCAGGCGACGGCGGTCCCGAGCTTGTGGAGCGCCTCGTGGACTGCATTCGCAGGATCCCGGTCGACGACGACGCTCCGGCTCACGACGTGGCCCGGGATGTGGACGCGGTCGAGCTCCTGTTCGCGGCGGCCGACGTCGTCGGCGGACTCGACGGCGCTCAGCAGCTGGATCTCGGCCTCCAGCCTGGCCGCGAGGCGCGCCGCAGTCGGTACCGCGACGCGCGAGAAGTCGGATCCGTCGAGCGGGACCAGGAGTGCATCGACGGTGTCGGGACCCATCCGCTCGCTCGACGACGGGCGCGGGGCCTCGAACTCCGTCATGGCACGAGGATCGCACGGGTTGGCCCCCGCGGCGAACCCCCGCCGCGTGGTTCCGCGCATCCACGGTGTGGTGTGGCCCACTGCGAGGTAGAGATGCAGGGATCCTCGCCAGTGTCGGGGCCCCGGGTCGAGAGGGAGCCCAGTGGACGTCATCGAGCAGAGCCCGCGGATCCCCGCCGCCGGCGTCGAACTCGACGCCGAGGTGGTGGTACCCCAGCCCGCACACGGCGTGGTCTTGTTCGCGCACGGGAGCGGCAGCGGGCGTCACAGCCCGCGAAACACCTACGTCGCCGGCGAGTTGCAGGATGCCGGCCTCGCCACGGTCCTCGTCGACCTGTTGACGCCCGCCGAGGAGCGAGCCGACGCCGCCACGGCCCGCCTCCGTTTCGACATCGGTCTCCTCGCCGACCGGCTGACGGCGCTGTGCGACTGGCTCGCGGACCACGACGTCACCGCCGGGCTGCGCATCGGCCTCTTCGGTGCGAGCACCGGCGCGGCCGCCGCCCTGGTGGCGGCCGGGGCACGCCCCGACTCCGTCAGCGCGATCGTCTCGCGCGGTGGCCGGCCGGACCTGGCTGGTCCGGCCCTGGGCTCGGTGCACCAACCGACACTGCTGATCGCCGGTGAACGCGACCCGGTGGTCCTCGACCTCAACCGGCGGGCGATCCACGAGCTGGCGGGTGAGGCCGACCTCGCGATCGTTCCCGGCGCCACCCACCTCTTCCAGGAACCCGGCACACTGGGACGGGTCGCAGAGCTGGCCCGAGCCTGGTTCGTCCGGCACCTCCGGGCTGGTGGGCTCAGGATTGGGTGGTAGCCGCGAGCGCTGCCAGGACGGCCCTGGTCACGGCGGGAGGCGGTGGGGTGGCGTCGACGGTCACGAGAAGGTTGCGACCGCGGTAGTAGTCGACCAATGGCTCCGTGTCGGCGTGGAACCTACGGAGCCGCCGCTCGATGACGTCGGGATCGCGGTCGTCCACCCGCCCGTCCGACGTGCGCCCTGCGAGGCGTTGTCGGGCCACGTCGTCGGGCACATGCAGGAACACCACTGCGTCGGCGAACCGGGCCCCGTGGCGCGCCTCGGCTTCTCGGGCCTGTGACACGGTGCGCGGGAAGCCCTCGAGGATGTAGCTGCGATCGGCGTGCGCAAGCGCCTCGTCCACGACCGCCACGACCAGACGGTCGGGCGCCAGCTCCCCCCGCTCGAGCAAGCTCGCGACCTCGCGGCCGACCTCCGTTGCCGCGGCGACCTGGCGCCGCAGCAGTTCCCCGCTCGAGATGTGCGGCACGCCGAAATGGTCGGCGAGCGCGGCCGCCTGCGTGCCCTTCCCCGAGCCGGGTGCGCCGAGGAGGATGAGCCGCATGGGTACAGATGATGGCCGGACCATCTGTCACATTCACACCGGTGGACCTAGGAGCCGTCGTCTGGAACACCCTGGCCGTCGTCTGTGCCGGCGGTTGTCGGGAGAAGGTCCAGCAGTTGGGCCGCGAGGGCACTGAGTGCAGTGGCGGCGGCGGATGAGCCGAGCGCGATGCTCCAGCCGAGCGGTCCGAGAGGCGTGCACCCGAAGAACTGGCTGAGGCCCGGGGTCTGGATGATGCCGGCCAGCACCGCGCCGGACCCGAGAGCGGCGCTGGTCACCAGAGGGTCTGCGCCGCTGTCCAGCAGGGTCTGGCCGAGTTGCGTGCCAACGAGAGCGGCGAGGGCGACCGTGCTGGCGCGGCGGGCTCGGCCGGTGAGGCGGGCGGCGGTCCACGCGGCACCGGCGCCGGTGGCGGTGGTGACGGCGCGGCTGACGATCCGTTGGTCGAGTGCGCTCCCGAGGGACGCGTCGGGGCCTTCGTGCAGGAGCTCCCGGCGCGTCACGCCGCGGGGTGGACGGACCGCGACCGCCAGCCCCGGTGCGACGTCGGTCATGAGGTTGACGAGCAGGAGCTGGCGGGGGTTGAGCGGCGGCTGCCCGCCCGCGAGGGCGCCGGCGACGGTGAAGGCGACCTCGCCGAGGTTGCCACCGAGCATGATGGCGAGCGCATCACGCACGGATCCCCACATGGCGCGGCCCTCGACGATCGCGGCGGTGATGGTTTCGATGCGTCCGTCGGGCACGACCAGGTCGGCCGCCGAGCGGGCTGCGGGGGTGGCGTTCTCGCCGAGCGCCACACCTACATCCGCCAGTCGGATGGCGGGTGCGTCGTTGGCGCCGTCGCCGGTCATGGCAACCGCGATGCCGCGGCGCCGGTAGGCCTCGACGATGCGGACCTTGTGGGCGGGCGTGACCCGGGCGAACACGACGACCTCGTCGAGGGCGTCGTCGAGCGCGTCGTCGGACATGGTGTCGAGCTGCGCGCCGGTGACGGTCCGCCGCCCGTCGACGAGGCCGAGCTCGCCGGCGATGCCTTCGGCCGTGCTGGGGTGGTCGCCCGTCACCATGACGACGTCCAGACCGGCGGCCCGCAGCTGGGCCACGCCGTCGGCGGCCTCGCGGCGAATCGGGTCGACCAGGCCCAGGAATCCCAGGAGCCGGAGCCGGAACACCCGGTCGTCGTCGAGGTCGCGTCGGCTGGATGCGTCGCGCTCTGCCACCGCCAGCACCCGCTGGCCGCGCCGGGCAAGGCGGTTGACCGTTTTTTCGAGACGTCGCCGGGTTCGGGCATCGAGCGGGCGGTCGCCCGCGGGGTGAGCCCAGGTGTCACATCTCGGCAGGACGACCTCCGGCGCCCCCTTGACGCACAGCAAGCTCGACCTGCCGTTGCGGCCCAAGACGGCGTGGTAGCCGCGCGCCGGCTCGAAAGGCAGCTCGGCAACGCGCCGCCACGAGTGGATCTCCTGGTCGACGGCGACGTTGGCCGTGGTCGCTCCCTCGAGCACCGCCCGGTCCGTGAGGTGGGGCAACTCTTGGCCGTCGCTGGCTTCGGGCGTGGCCCGCACGCCGGCGGCCACGACCCGTTCCGTCGTAGACGTCAGTTCGTCAGGGGAGCATTCGCGCACGCCGTCGGTGACGGTGGCCAGCTCGATCGTCCCTGCCGTGAGCGTGCCCGTCTTGTCGACGCAAAGCACGCCCACGCGCCCGAGGGTCTCGATGGACTGGGGGTTGCGCACCAGGGCACCACGGGCCGCGAGCCGGCGGGCGGCGCTCAACTGGGCCACCGTTGCGAGCAACGGCAGGCCCTCGGGGACGGCCGCCACGGCCAGGGTGACGCCCGGGGCGATGGACTGGCGCAGCGGCTGGCCTCTCAGAAACCCGGTACTGGTGACCGCAAGGCCACCGGCAACGGCGAGGGGCAGGGCAATGCGAGCGAGCGAGCTGAGACGCTCCTCGACGCCTCGCGACACGACGGCATCCCCGGTCGCCGCCAGTCCCACCTCGGTTCCGGGACCGACGGCGACCACGACGGCTTCGGCCGTGCCCACGGCGACGGCCGTGCCCTCGTAGACCATCGACGAACGGTCGGCCACGGCCGTGGCGTCGCTGGGCTCGGGGGACTTCTGCACGGTGAGGGACTCCCCGGTCAGGCTGGACTCGTCCACCTCGAGGTGCTCCGTGTCGAGGAGGCGGCAGTCTGCCGGCACCGCATCACCGGCCTGCAGCACGATCACGTCTCCGGGAACGAGCTCGGCGGCCGGCACCTCACGCAGCTCGCCGTTGCGGCGCACGCTGGCGACGTTGGCCGCGGTCGCTCGCTCCAACTGGCGCACGGAGTGGTCGACGCGAACCCGTTGGGCGGCGCCGATCAGGGCGTTGAACGCCACGACGCTGCCGACCAGGCCGGCATCGGTGGGGGAGCCGGCTGCGGCGGAAAGGGATGCGCCCACGGCAAGCGCCGGTGTGAGGGGAGTGGCCAGCTCCTCGGCGAATGCCTGACCGATGCCGAGACCGCCGTCGTCGTGGACGGGGAGCTCCGCCCGCCGCCTGGCGGCCTCGTCCTCGTCCAGGCCACGACGGTCGGTATCGAGGCGGTCGATCACGTCCTCGACGTCGAATGCGTGCCACGGAGGGCCCTCGTGGTGCCGGTACATCTCGTGGCCGGCCAGCGACCGGGCGGCTCGGACGCCGTTGGCCATGGCCGCCAGCGACGCGACGTTCACCGACGCCGCCGCCTGGCCCCCGGCCACGGACGGGGGCGAGGTCGTGCCGAGGAACGCGCCGACGCCGGAGCCACCGAGGGACAGGGCAGCGCTCTGCCGGCTGACCTCGTGGGCGATGGCCGCCCCCTCCACGACGACCAGTGCATCTTCGAGCCCGCGGTCAGTGGCCACCAGGTGGGCACCCCAGGGCGGGTGTCCTTCGTGGTCCAGCAATCCCAGCCCGATGTCGGCCGCCTGGAGGGCATCGGCGTGGGACGCGGCGACGAGTAGCGGGTGGCAGCCGTCGTCGCACAACATCCGGACGCTGTCGATCAGATGCTCGCCGCCCTCGACGATGAGGTCCGCCCCGAGGCGACCGATCGCTTCGCCGCCCGCTCCGGCGACCGCCACCATGTAGTCGGCATCATGGGCGGCCTCGACCAGCTCCCGTGCCCCGGGCGCCAGGGCATCGCCCTCCTGCACGACGGCGGCATCGACCACCACGCAGTCGATCCGATCGAGGCGGCGCAGCGCTTGCGGGTCAAAGCAGACGAGGCCCCGCTCGGCCAGGGCACGGTGCAGGCTGGCCGCGAACGCCTCGGGACCCAACCGGGCGGCCTTGGGCGTCCCCGCCAGGAGCAGGCTCGACGCCCGGCGGGGTTGGCCGGTGGCGACCATCGCGAGGGCGGCCAATGCCGACGCCACGCCCGCCCGGTCCGCGTACGCCTCGGCCGGCCCTCCCAAATCGTAGCGACCACCGGACGCTCCGTGGTGGCCATCGCCGGGGATGGCGACCTCTGCTCCGACCAGGTCTGCTGCCAGCCCGGGCTCACGCTCGCGCCACACCCGGTTGGCACCGTCGATCTCCCGTAGCAGGAGCACCCGGTGGGAGGCGTCGGCGAGGACGCCCAGGGGACCCTGCGCCAGCGCTGACGCGGCGGCGTTGGTGAGGGCGAGGCTGACATCCGCCACTGAGCGGCCCACCAGGGACTCCAGACGGTGGCGCAGACGGGGTTGTGACTGCACCAGCGGCGCGAGCCCGGCCAGCTCGACGGGAAGCCGGGCGAGCCTGGCCGCTCGTCCCGCCACGGCGACGCCCAATCCGAGGCCGTCGGCGACGAGGGCCGTGACCTGCCTGGCGAAGGGCTCTCGATCAGCTGGATGATCGGGTCGATCGGCAGGGAACGGCTCCTCGGCGGTGCCGTGCTCGCGTTCGATCTCGGTGACCAGGTCCACCAGCGACTGTGTGTCGAAGGAGTCGTCGGCGAGCTCGATCACCACCCTTCCGAGCAGGGGGAGGGCCCGCGCTGTTCGTATGGCTGGGTGGCTTGTCAGCTCGGTCTCGACGGCGTGGATCAATCCGCCGGCGTCGCTCCGGTGGATGCCCCGCACCTCGATGTGCGCCCGGGCGTTCTCTCGCCAGACGTGCCGATTGGGTCGTCCGGCACCGAACAGCTGAGCGAGGCCGTCCAGGGGAGTCATCACCGCGGCGTCTCGCCCCGGGCGACGCACGCGGCTTCCCGGACCGTGAGCGACGGAGCCCGGTGGCGTGCTCGGTCAGCGCCGAGGCGCGATGAGCCGGCCGGATGGCCCGGTCGACGTGCGCGACCGACGCGCGGGGAGCCTCGCCAAGCCGGGGGCACCGAGCCGGCTCGCCATCCCCGCGACCGCCACGGCGAGCAACTCCAGGCGCTGGGTGACCACCACCTCGTGCCGGCGGGCAACGTGGCGCGTCGCCGATCGGAAATCCCAGGAGGCCGCACCGTCCATGCCTCTGCAGTGAATCGACGGAACGTGACGAACGACATGACACGGGGTGACATGTCAGTTACGCGCTGGTGAACGATCGGGCAACGGACCGGCCCCGGTGAAGCGTTCGGTCGAAATCCGTCAGCACGCAGCGACGCGACGGGGGGTCTGCGCCAGGCGGCCGCTCAGCCGCGAGGTCGCGGTCGGGAGCCAGCACGGTCCTGCGCACCGGACGCCCGATCCCCCCGGATGGCGGCGTCCACGATCCCGCGCCCCCCGACCACGGTCGCACCGACCACGGACACCCCGGCACGACCAGCCGCCCGAACGACCGGCATGACCCGCCGGCGCGCCGGAGTGACAAGGGTGGCGAGGGCGGCAACCGCCGCCACGGGAAGAACCAGTTCATCCATCACAGCCACCTTCGTTCCGACGTCCGATGCAGCACTGCTAACCGGAGGACGGCACAACAAACCGGCGCATCCCGGTCTCGACCCAACGACCGCGTGACGCCCGGGGTGGCGACGGCCAGTCTGTGGTCGTGGATACCGCCCTGGCGGTGATCATCGTCGTGGTCTCGGCGGGGCTCGTCGTGGCCGTCGGTCTCCGGTTGTCGTGGCGATCGCCGGCGGCCCTGTCAGAGGAGGACACCCCACGCCGGCCGCTGATCAGCGACGGTGTCGGGCGGCCCGCGGGGCCGGACGCCGAGGCCATGGGTGTGCTCGAGCGAGGGGTCATCGTGAGCGGCCCACCGCCACCGGATGGCGTGCCGACGGACGCCCCACGCCCGCGGCCCGCCCCCCAGCAGTGGTGGTGGAAGACGGACCGACGGCGGTCGCACACCCCGCGACGGAGCCGGCGGCCGGGTCCGTGGCACCTCAGCCGGCGGCCAGACCTCTGAGAAGCGCGCGGGTCCGCTCCCTCGATGCCGGACGGTCGTCGCCCACGGGGAACGGAGCCGCCCACACGTCGCTGGCCCCGGCCTCGAACAGCGCCTCGATCTGGGTGGTGACGCTGTCCTCGTCGCCCACGATCGCGGCGTCGGCCGGCCCGGCGACGCCGCCGCGCTCGAGGATGCGCTGGTAGTTGGGCAGCGTCCCGTAGAGGGCGAACTGCTCGGCGGCGCGCGACCGGGCTTCGGCGACGTCGTCGTGCACGGCCACCGGCAAGCCCACCACGATCCTCGGCTCCTGCCGGCCGGCGTCGACCGCCGCCTTGCCGATGCGGGGTGCGACGTGCTGCGCGATCGCGGTGGCGTTCGCCATCCATGTGATCGTGCCGGCTGCGTGCTGGCCCGCGACCCGCAGCAGGCGCGGACCCAGGGCCGCCACGAGGACGGGGATCTCGGCATCGCCGATCCGCTCGGGCGGCCCGGCGTTCACGCGAAACTCCTCGCCGGCGAAGCTCACCGACTCCCCACGGAGGAGGGCGGCGACGATCCGGACGTACTCGTCGGTGTGCCGCCCAGGGGTCCGGTACGACAACCCGAGCATCCCCTCGACGACCGGCTGGTGCGACGGGCCGACCCCGAGCGTGAACCGTCCGGGACCCCCGATGGCCGACGCGACTGCGGCCGCCCGACTCGCCTGCAGGACGGGGTGGCAGGCGTAGGTCTGCAGCACCGCGGTGCCCAGCTCGATCGTGGAGGTGGCCCGACCCGCGAGCGCCATCGCCACCAGCGGGTCACCGGCTACGGCGCTCGCGTACCACAGGCTGGTGAACCCGTCGGCTTCGGCCCGCTCTGCCTGCTCGACGATGTGGTCGACGCTCCTCCCGAGCCCCGGCAAGCCGATGCGCATGTCGGGTCCCTCAGACCTGCGCCCGCGGTGCGAGCGCCCGGTCGGCGGCGACCGCGTCGAGGTCGCCGTATTCCTCGCCGGTGTCGGTCCCGTCCTCGAACTGGATGATGCCGAGCTCGGTGAACTTGGTGCGCAGCCAGCCGTCGCCGGCGTCGAGCAGGCCGAGCTTGCGGACGTTGGGCACGATCTTGGAGAACAGCATCGTCTGGAACATCTCCTGGCCCGGGTTGGGGTGGGCGTTGAGGAAGGCGATGACCTCTTTGGGGTCGGCGCCGAGCCGCTCCCAAACGTCCTGGACCATGAACCGGTTGCGAAGCCGGACGGCCGTCTCGTAGGCGAACTCCTGGCGTTCGCGGATCTCCTTGCCGCCGAGGCCCCGGTAGAACTCGCTCAGCGACAGCACACCGAAGGCGACGTGGCGGGCCTCGTCGCTCATCACGTAGCGGAGCAGCTGTTTGAGCAGGGGCTCGTTCGTGAGCATGTGCATGAACCCGAACGCGGCGAGGGCGAGGCCCTCGACCATGATCTGCATGCCCAGGTAGGTGATGTCCCAGCGGCCGTCGGCGATGATGTCGTCGAGCAGGATCCTGAGCTGGGGGCTGATCGGGTAGGCGCCGTTGGTCTTCTCGGCGATGTAGCGCCCGAAGACCTCGACGTGGCGAGCCTCGTCCATGACCTGCGTGGCGGCGTAGTACTTCGCATCGATCCAGGGCACGGTGGCGGTGATGAGCCCCGTGCACACGAGGGCACCCTGCTCGCCGTGGAGGAACTGGGACAGCACGCCGGTCTGCATCTCGACGCTGAACGCCCGCCACTCCTTTTCGCCCCACGCTGCGAGAGGTGAGTCGTCGTAGTTGCGCAGCACCTGGAACCGCTGGTTCTGGGTGGCGGCCTCGGCGGCGAGCTGGTCCCAGTCGACCGGGGTGTCCCAGGGCAGGTCGGTGGTGGCGTTCCACTGGGAGGTCTTGGCCTTCTCGTAGAGCTTCACCAGGGCGGTGCGGCTGCGTTCGTAGTCCCACGTGAACAGCACGTCGCTGTGCAGCTCGATGTCGTGGACGACGGCCTCGAGCACGGCGGGGTCGCGATCGACGACGATCTCGTCGACGCTGTTGACGTCACGGCCGAGCTGGGTCATTGGTTCGTCTCCTGGGTGAAGGCGCCGATGACGCGGCGGATGAAGGCGGTCCAGTCGGCTGGATCGGTCTCCGGCAGGTCGAGCGTCCTGACGAGCATCGAGCCGAGGCCGAGCATGAGGGCGAAGCGAGCCGCAGCTGCGGGTGAGACGTCGCCGGTGAGCTCGCCCCCGGCCTGGCCCCGCGTGATGAGCGCGGCCATGAGCTGCTCCCGCTCGCCCAGTGCCCCGGCGAGCACCTGGGCCAGCTCCGCGTCGCGTCGCGAGGCAAGCAGGGCCTCGGCCAGCAGGGCGGTCGTGTCGGGGGCGCGGGTGCCGAGGTGCACGCCGAGCGCGACCAGCAGGTCGGCGACGTTGCTCCGGCGACCAGGCGGGAAGAGTGCGGCCGTGGCCCGCTCGCGGTGGGCGCGGAGGGCGTCGACGAGGAGCTCGGCCTTCGTCGAGTAGTGGGCATAGATGGCACCGCTCGAGACCCCCGCCTCCTTGGCGATCTGGGCGACCGTTGCGCCCTCGTAGCCCTCGAGCTCGAAGGTGCGTGCCGCGGCGTCGAGCAATCGCTCCCGTGTCTCCTCGGGGGTCACTCCGGCAATCCGGCCCATCGTCGGTCACGCCGCGACGACCAGCCGGGCCGGATGCCGGGCTGTTGCCTCGAGTACCGCCACGCCGCGAAAGTAAAGAGCGGGTGTTACTTAGTCAACCACCGAGGGGCGCCGTGACCACGTCGACGGATCGGCGCAGCCGCGCCGTGGCCGCCGGGGCGCACCGATGAGCCTGCGGGGTCGGGCCGCCATCGTCGGGGTGGCCGATGCCGTGTCGCCGACGGGCGAGCTCGACGCCCACGGGCGGGCGCTGGAGGCGCGGGTCGTCCGCGAGGCGTTGGCGGACGCCGGGGTCACGCTGGCCGACGTCGACGGGGTGTGCCATGGGCAGTCGTCGGTGGGGCTGGCCGAATACCTGGGCATCCACCCTCGATTCACCGAGTCCACCAACACCGGCGGGTCGAGCTACGAGATCCACGTCGAGCACGCCGCGGCGGCGATCGCGGCCGGTCTGTGCGAGGTCGTGATCGGGGTCTACGCGTCGACGCCGCGCAGTGACCGGCGCCACGGGCGCAGCCGCGAGTTCCAACGGCCGCCCGGGCCGAACCCGACGGTCGAGTGGGAGCTGCCCTACGGGCTGCGGATGCCGATGGGGCCCTACGCACTGGCGGCCAGCCGGCACATGGCAGAGTACGGGACCACGTCGGAGCAGCTCGCCGCGATCGCGGTGAGCACCCGAGCGTGGGCGGCGTTGAACCCCCGCGCCCGCTACCGGGATCCCATCACCGTGGAGGACGTGCTGGCGTCGCCGATGCAGTCGTCGCCGCTGCACCTGCTCGACTGCTGCCTCGTGACCGACGGGGCCGGTGCCTTCGTCATGACGTCTGCGGCGCGGGCCCGCGCCCTGGGCAGGCCGCCGGTCTACGTGCTCGGGGCGGCCACCTGTCACGACCACTCGATGATCAGCCAGATGCCCGACCTGACGGTGACGCCCGGTGCCGTGTCGGGGGGCAACGCCTTCCGCCAGGCAGGGGTCAAGCCGAGCGACGTCGACGTGTTGATGGGCTACGACAGCTTCACGATCACGGCGCTGCTCCACGTGGAGGACCTGGGCTTCTGCGCCAAGGGCGAGGGCGGTCCGTTCGTCGAGGACGGGCGCACCGGTCCTGGGGGCCTGCTGCCGATGAACACCAACGGCGGCGGCCTGTCGTACACCCATCCCGGCCAGTACGGGATGTTCCTGATCGTCGAGGCGGTACGCCAGCTGCGCGGCGAGGCCGGTCCCCGGCAGGTCCGCGGGGCCGAGATCGCAGTGGCCCACGGATCGGGCATGGTGCTGTCGGTGATGTCGACCCTGGTGCTCGGGACCGAGGGGGCGTTGTCGTGAGCGAGCCGCCGCGATTCGAGCCGCCGATCAGCGAGGTGGCCGAGCCGTTCTGGGACGCTACGCGCGAGGGTCGGCTGCTGCTGCAGTGGTGCGCGGCATGTGCGCGCCCTGTCTGGTATCCCCGGGAGGTGTGCCCGCAGTGCCTGGGCTCGACGCTCGAGTGGCGAGAGAGCCCGGGCCGCGGGGTCGTCTACGCCTGCACCGTGGAGCACAAGGCGCAGACCCGGGCGCTCGCAGCGCCCTACGTGGTGGCGCTGGTCGAGCTGGACGAGGGGGTGCGGCTGCTGTCGAACGTCGTGGGCAGCCCGCCCGAGCGGGTCGCGGTGGGCGATCGGGTCCGGATCACCTGGGAACCCTTGCCCGACGGGCGCCGGCTGCCGCTGTTCGAGCCCGTCGATCGAGCGGGAGCCTGAGCGGAGCCAACGGTAGACAGGGGGACCGATGACGAGGACGGACGGCGACGCCGAGGCCGCCGAACGGCTGGAGTGCGCCCGCCGCGGCATGCTCCTGGCGTGGTGGGCGCGGCGCCAGCCCTCCGTGCCCGCCATCGTCGCACCCACCGGCGATCGCACCTTCGCCGAGCTCAACGCCCGTGCCAACCAGCTGGCACGCGCCCTGCGTCGCCTGGGACTGGAGGCCGGCGACGGGGTGGCGTTGCTGTGTACCAACCGGGCCGAGTTCGCAGAGGTGGGTGCCGCGTGCCAGCGCGCCGGCTGGCGCCTGACCACCGTGAACTGGCACCTGACCGCCGCGGAGGCGGGCTACATCCTCGACAACTGCGAGGCCAAGGCGCTCGTGGCCGACGCCTCGCTCGCGTCGGTGGCGCTGGGTGCGCGGCGGCATGCTCCCGGCTGTCGGGTGGCGCTGGCCATCGGCGGGGACATCGAGGGCTTCCTGCCGTATGACTCGGAGCTGGCTGGCGAGTCCGGCGCCGACATCGACGATCCCCTCCTCGGCTCCTCGATGCTCTACACCTCGGGCACCACCGGGAGACCGAAGGGCGTCCACCGGCCGGACACGCCGCCCCCGACCTCCATCAACCTGTTCGGCTATCGCGACGGCGACCGCCACCTCTGCTCCGGGCCGCTGTACCACGCCGCGCCGCTCGCGTTCTCGCTCACGACACCGATCGCCTACGGGGTGGGGGTCGTGCTGATGGAGCGGTGGGACGCCGAGGCCGCTCTGGCCCTGATCGAGTCCCATGCGATCACCCACACGCACATGGTGCCGACGATGTTCCACCGGCTCCTCTCGCTGCCGCCCGAGGTGCGGGCAAGCTACGACGTGTCCACGCTGCGCTCGGTGCTCCACGGTGCCGCCCCCTGCCCGGTGCCGGTGAAGCGGCGCATGATCGAGTGGCTCGGACCGGTCGTGTGGGAGTACTACGCGGCGACCGAGGGTTCGGGCTGCTACGTCGACTCGACGACCTGGCTCGCCCGACCCGGCACCGTCGGCAGGCCGGCCGACGGCCAGGGGATGGGCGGCGATGCCGAT
>Ga0081538_10002346_pt1 | contig 18648 bp, 15 predicted proteins | sample TabmetS5T2R1_FD_71022 | JGI IMG/M metagenome (GOLD analysis project Ga0081538, IMG submission 71022) | Tabebuia heterophylla rhizosphere microbial communities from the University of Puerto Rico - S5T2R1 | ecosystem: Host-associated > Plants > Roots > Rhizosphere ... | reverse complement strand
ATCCGCCTCTGCTGGTGCCGCACGCTGAAGCGCCTCGACCTGTCCGCCCGCACCCTGGTGGCGCTGGTCGAGCCCGGCAGCTGCTTCGCCGGGGTTCTCGCCGAGCTCGCCCTCGCCGCCGACCGTTCGTTCATGCTCGACGGCACGCTGCCGGACAGCGACCTGCCGGCCCCGCAGCTTCGCCTGACGTCGGCGAACGACGGCTGGTTCCCCACCGCCAACGGGCTCAGCCGCCTCGCCACCAGGTTCTGGGGCGACCGCGAGGCGTTGGACGCCGCCCGGGCCCGGATCGGCAAGGACCTGGTCGCCGCCGAGGCCGCCGACGCCGGCCTGGTGACGTTCACGCCCGACGAGATCGACTGGGACGACGAGGTGCGCCTCGCGCTCGAGGAGCGCGCGGCCTTCTCGCCCGACGCCCTCACCGGCCTGGAGGCCAACCTCCGCTTCACCGGCCCCGAGACCATGGAGACCAAGATCTTCGGCCGGCTATCGGCGTGGCAGAACTGGATCTTCCAGCGGCCCAACGCCGTGGGCGCCGACGGTGCCCTGCGGCGCTTCGGCACGGGCTCGCGGCCGACCTACGATCGGGCCCGGACGTGAGGTGATCGAGGTGTCCTCATGACCGTGTTTCCTCGGGGGCTGCGCTCCCGCACCCCATCGCCGCCCGGCTCCCTGGCGGTCGCACGGTCGGCCGGTCATAAGCTGCGCTGATGACCGTCGTGGACATCAACGCCGCGATTCCCAACAACGTCGACCTCGCCGGTGACCGTCGCCTCCGGCGGGCGCTCGAGTCGTGGCAGCCACGCTTCATCGACTGGTGGAAGGAGCTCGGGCCGGTCGCCTTCCAGGACCACGACGTCTACCTGCGCACCGCCATCGCTGTCGGCCAGGACGGCTGGGCCAACTTCGACTACGTCAAGATGCCGGAGTACCGCTGGGGCATCTTCCTCGCCGACCCCAGGGCCGATCGCCGCATCGGCTTCGGTGACCACCGCGGCGACCCGGCGTGGCAGGACGTGCCCGGCGAGCACCGCGCCGACCTGCGCCGGCTGGTGGTCGTGCAGGGCGACACCGAGCCGGCCTCCGTGGAGCAGCAGCGGGCGTTGTGCCTCACGGCGCCGAGCCTCTATGACCTTCGCAACCTCTTCCAGGTCAACGTCGAGGAGGGCCGCCACCTGTGGGCCATGGTGTACCTGTTGCACCGCTACTTCGGGCGCGACGGCCGGGACGAGGCCGACGAGATGCTGGAGCGTCACGCCGGCGACGAGGACAGCCCGCGCATCCTGGGGGCGTTCAACGAACCCACGCCCGATTGGCTGTCGTTCTTCTTCTTCACCTACTTCACCGACCGCGACGGGAAGTTCCAGCTCGCCTCGCTGCGCGAGAGCGGCTTCGAACCGCTGGGGCGGACGTGCGACTTCATGCTCAAGGAGGAGGCGCACCACATGTTCGTGGGAGCCGCCGGGGTGGGGCGCGTGGTGCAGCGCACGGTCGAGCTGATGCAGCAGCACGACACCGACGACGTCGGCCCCCACGGGGGGATCGACGTGCCCACCCTGCAGCGCTACCTCAACCTGCACTACAGCGTGTCGCTCGACCTGTTCGGCGCCGAGACGTCGACCAACGCCGCCAACTACTTCGCCGCCGGCCTCAAGGGCCGGTTCCAGGAGCCGGCACGCGACGACGACCACCGGCTGCTCGACGCCACTCGCACCGTCCCGTGCGTGGTCGGCGGCAGCATCGGCGAACGGGAGGCGCCGGCGCTCGCCGCGCTCAACGAGACCCTCCGCGACGACTACGTCGCCGACTGCCGCAAGGGCCTCGACCGCTGGAACCGCACGCTGGCGGCCGTCGGCTGCGAGCTGGTGCTGCCCCACCCGGGCTTCCACCGGGCGGTCGGGGAGTTCGCCTCGCACCGCGTGAGTCCCGACGGCCGCCTGCTCACCGAGGACGAGTGGTCCGCCGGGCTGCGGGATTGGCTGCCCACCGACGGGGACCGGGCTCATGTCGAGTCCCTCATGGTGGGCGTGCACGAGCCGGGGAAGATGGCGGGCTGGATCGCCGCGCCGTCGTCGGGCATCCACCAGAAGCCGGTGGACTACGACTACGTGCGGGTGTGACGCCGGAGGGGGGACACATGGCCCACTACAACGCCGCCGCCTGGCTGCTCGACCGCCAGCTCGACGCCGGTCACGGCGACCGGATCGCGTACCGGGTCGACGGGCGCACGGTCAGCTACGCGGAGCTGGGCGACGAGGTCGGGCGCGCCCAGAACGCGCTCCGCGAGCTCGACGTCCGCCGGGGGGAGCGGGTGGCGCTGGTCGTCGACGACGAGCTGGCCTTCCCGGCCTGGTTCCTGGGCGCGCTGCGCGCCGGGGCGGTCCCCGTGCCGCTGTCGACCATGCTCACCGCCGACGAGCTCGCGGCAATCGTCGCCGACGCCGATGCCGGCACCGTCGTGGTGTCGGCCGGCTACCGGGAGCACCTGGCCGCCCTGGCGGCGGGGCCGTCGGAGCTCCGCAACGCCGTGGTGATCGGTGACCCGGTGGCCGCGGGTGCGCTCCCCGTCCACGGCTGGTCCGCCTTCGGCGACCGCTCCGAGGCCCCGGTGGCCGCGACCGGGCCCGACTCGCCGGCGTTCTGGCTGTACAGCTCCGGGACGACAGGCTCGCCGAAGGGCGTGATGCACCGGCACGCCAGCCTCCAGGCCACCGCCGAGACCTACGCCCGGTCGGTCCTCGAGATCGGGCCCGACGACCGGTGCCTGTCCGTGGCGAAGCTGTTCTTCGCCTACGGGCTGGGCAACTCCCTGACCTTCCCGCTCTCCGTGGGGGCGAGCGCCGTGCTCAATCCCCGGCGCCCGATGCCGGCCGACGTGCTCGACCTGGTGCGGGACGAACGCCCGACGCTGTTCTTCGCCACCCCGGGATTCGTCGCCGCCCTGCTCGACGCCGATCCCGCCGACGACGCCCTCGCCTCGGTGCGGTCGACGGTCACCGCCGGCGAGGCGCTGCCGGCGGACCTGCACCGCCGGTTCAGCGCCCGCTTCGGCCACCCCGTGCTCGACGGCATCGGCACGACGGAGGCGCTGCACATCTTCCTGTCCAACACCAAGGGGGTCGAGCGCCCGGGCACCAGCGGCACGCCGGTCCCCGGCTACGACGCCCGGATCGTCGACGAGACGGGCCGCGAGGTCACCGCGCCCGACACGCCCGGGCAACTCCAGGTGCGGGGGCCGTCGCTCGCCACCGGGTACTGGTGCCGCGACGCCGCCACCCGGGCGGCGTTCGTGGGGGAGTGGCTGGTCACCGGCGACGTCTACCGCCGCTCGGCCGACGGCTACTGGACCTTCCTCGGCCGAAACAACGACATGATCAAAGCCGGGGGCATCTGGGTGTCGCCCGCCGAGGTCGAGGCCGTGCTCGTCGAGCACCCCGACGTGCTGGAGGCCGCCGTGGTGGGCGGCCGGGACGCTGACGGGCTCGAGGTCACCGTCGCCTTCCTCGTCCCCCGCACCGGCCACGAGATCGAGCCCGCCGGCATCGAGGCGCACTGCCGCGGCCGGATGGCGGCCTTCAAGCGTCCCCGTCGCATCGAGGTGGTCGACCAGCTCCCCAAGACGCCCACCGGCAAGGTCCGGCGTTTCGCCCTGCGCGAACGGCTCGAGGTCCTGCGACCGCGCGGTGCGCCCGTCGACGTGTGACCCGGCGATGCGCGATCAAGGTCTGGGCTCGTGGCCGGTTCGTCGGCGCCGCCTGTCGCCGGCCCATGTGGCGTTCGTCCACGGCGGCACCCGCCGCACGTACGCGGAGCTCGACGACCGCACGCGCCACCTGGCGGCCGGGCTGCGCAGCCTCGGCGTGGTGCGCGGCGATCGCGTCGCCTACCTGGGGCCGAACGACCCCACGCTGCTGGAGACGCTGTTCGCCACCACCGCCCTGGGTGGCGTGTTCGTGCCGCTCAACTGGCGGCTCACGGCGCCCGAGCTGACGCACATCGCCGCCGACTGCGGCGCCTCCGTGCTCGTGCACGCTCCGGCGCTGGCGGACGCGGCGACCACCGTGGCGGCGGACGGCTCGACGGTCCTGCGCGATCTGGTGGAGCTGGGCCCGCCGTTCGAGGACATGGCGACCGGTGGGGGTGGGGGCGGCGCCGCGGCCCCGGCACCGGTCGATGCCGCCGTAGGGCTCGACGACCCGGCCGTGATCATCTACACGTCGGGCACGACCGGCCGGCCCAAGGGGGCCACGCTCAGCCACGGCAACATCACCTGGAACTGTGTCAACGTCCTCGTCGACACCGATCTGGCGTCGGACGAGGTGGCCCTCGTGTGCGCGCCGCTGTTCCACGTGGCGGCGCTCAACATGGTCTCGCTGCCCATCCTCATGAAGGGCGGCACGGTCGTCCTCACCAGTGGGTTCGACCCCGACGTCGCGCTGGAGCTCATCGCCCGGCACCGCGTGACGGTGATGTTCGGCGTGCCGTCGATGTTCAACGCCATGGCCCAGGTGCCGGCCTTCGCGTCGTCGGACCTGTCCAGCCTGCGGCGACTGCTGTGCGGCGGGGCGCCGGTGCCCCTGTCCACCATCCGGACCTACCTCGACCGAGGCATCCCCTTCCTCCAGGGCTACGGCATGACCGAGACGTCGCCCGGCGCGCTGTTCCTCGGCGCCGAACGCGCCGCCGACAAGGCGGGCAGCGCCGGAGTGGCGTCGTTCTTCACCGACGTTCGCGTGGTGCGCCCGGACGGCAGCGAGGTGGGGCCCGGCGAGAAGGGCGAGGTGGTCGTCGCCGGCCCCAACGTGATGCGTGGGTACTGGAACCGCCCCGACGCCACCGCCGAGGTGATGGACGGCGACTGGTTCCGCTCCGGCGACGTGGCCCTCGTCGACGACGACGGCTACGTGACGATCGTCGACCGGATGAAGGACGTGATCATCTCGGGCGGCGAGAACATCTACCCGGCGGAGGTGGAGGACGTGATCTACGGCCATCCCGACGTGGCCGAGTGCGCGGTGATCGGCGTCCCCGACGAGCGCTGGGGCGAGGTGGGTCGCGCCATCGTGGTCCGGCGTGCCGGCGCCGCCCTCGACGAGCGTGCGCTGCTCGAGCACCTCGACGGACGGCTGGCGCGCTTCAAGCTGCCGCGGTCGGTCGTCTTCGCCGACCGACTGCCCCGCAGCGGTGCCGGCAAGGTTCTCAAGGCCGAGCTGCGCGCGATCTTCGGCGCCAGGAACCCCGCCGCCGGCGAACGTCAGAACGGGTAGAGCCGCCCGCCCCGCTCGAGCGTGAGCCAGCGCGTCGTCGTGAACGCCTCGATGGCGGCCTTGCCGCCATGGCGGCCGACCCCGCTGCTCTTCACGCCGCCGAACGGCGCGTTGGGCTCGTCGTACACCGACGTGTCGTTGATGTGGGCCATGCCGGTCTCCAGCCGGCGGGCGACCGACAGCCCGCGTTCCTCGTCGGCGGTGATGATGCCCGCTGACAGTCCGTACTCGGAGTCGTTGGCGAGCTTGACGGCCTCCTCCTCCCCCGAGACGGTGACCACGGGTGCGACCGGCCCGAAGGTCTCCTCGGTCCAGACCGCCATGTCCGGCGCGACGCCGTCGAGCACCGTCGGCTGGAAGAACAGGCCGTCGTTGCCCCCGCCGGTGCGCACCGTGGCGCCGTGAGCCACGGCGTCGTCGATGTGCCGCCGGATCTTGTCCGCCTGCCTGGCATTGATGACCGGCCCGATGACGTTGGAGCGCGGGTCACCCACGGCCAGCTCGGCGGCCTTGGCCGCAAACCGCTCGGTGAACTCCTCGGCGACGGCGGTGTCGACGAGAATCCGTTCGGTCGACATGCAGATCTGCCCCGCGTGCATGAACGAGCCGAACGTGGCGGCGCCCACCGCCCGCTCGAGGTCGGCGTCGTCGAGGACGATCAGGGCGTCCTTGCCGCCCAGCTCGAGCGCCACCCGCTTGAGGTGACGACCGCCGAGCGCCGCGATCTCGCGCCCCACCGCCGACGAGCCGGTGAAGCTGACCGCGCCGACCGCCGGGTGCCCGACGAGCACCTCCCCGACCTCGGCCACGCGGGCGCGCGAGCACGTGACGACGTTGAGGAGGCCGGGCGGTAGGCCTGCGGCCTCGAAGATCCTGCCGACGAGGACGCCACCCGCCACCGGTGTCTCCTCCGACGGCTTGAGCACGACGGCGTTGCCGACCGCGAGGGCGAAGGCAACCGCCCGCATGGACAGCAGCAGCGGGAAGTTCCACGGCGTGATGACGGTGACGACGCCGACCGGCTCCCGCACGACCATGCTCACCTTGCCGCTAGCCGATGGGATGAGCTCGCCCGTGACCATGTGCGCCGCCGCGGCGGCCGCCTGCGCGATGCCGCCGACATAGCCGGTTTCGAACATGGCCTTGCCGATCCACGACCCGCCCTCGTCCACGAGGGCCTCGACCAGCGTGTCCTGCAGCTCGCCGATCGCCCCCATGGCGTCGATGAGGACCTTCGCCCTCTGGTCGTGCGGCAGCGCCGCCCACTCGGGCTGCGCCGCCCGGGCGGCCTCGACGGCGTCGGCCGCCGCGTCCGCACCGCCGTCGGCCACCGCGCGCCACGCCTCGCCGGTCGCTGGGTTGAAGTCGTCGAAGGTGCCGGCCGCATCCCGCCACGCACCCCCCACGAACAGCCGCTCGGTCTCGACTGCCATCGGGAACCCCCTCCCGGGTCGGTCAACCGCGGACGCTATGAGTTGTCCGCAAGATTGTCAACAATCTGCTGCCCACGGCTCACATCTCCACGTCGGCGCGGCGACGGCCCGACAGGATGATCAGCTCCTCGTGAAGCTCGAACCACACGGTGTGGTAGCTGTCCTTGAGCGGAGCCGCCAACATCGAGTGGTCCCCCTCGCCGATGAGCGTCAGCGCCCTCCGGAGCCGGCGCGGGTACACGTCGAAGCGGTTCAGGGCGAGCGACAGGGGAGCCAGGGCGGTCGACACCTTGGCATCGGTGCGGCGCAACCGCGCGAGCACCCGATCGTCGTGGCGGCTGTCGCTGTGGTCGTTGACCGTGAGCTCGCCGCCGACCTGCCGCATCTGCCAGTCGGTGACGATCTGCTTGACGTCGTCGTTGATGGGCACGAAGGACTCGTAGACGTCGTCGATCACCGGGCTCGCCTGTTCCCGCTCCCATGCGTAGAGCTCGTCGACGCGGCTGCGGCCGACGTCGGTCACCCGGAAGCCGAGCCTCGAGCTCTCCACGAGCCCGGCGGCCTCGAGCTCGGCGATCGCGGCAGTCGGGTCGGCCTCGACCGCGGCCCCGAGCGCCTCGTGCGTCGCCTGTCCCTTGAGGCAAAGCACCTGGAGAAGCTGATCCACTCCCGTCCTCCCGAGCTGTTCCGTGGGCGGTGGCTGAACGTCGAACGCTATTCCCGGAGCCCGCCCTGCAGGGAACGGATGCCACCGAGCAGGGCCCTGCGCAGCGCCGTGCGGTCCTCGTCACGCATGCCGCTCACCATGCGGGCCTCGACCTCGTGCACCTCGGCGTCGCAGCGCATCAGCAGCGCCCGCCCGCGGGCCGTGAGCCGGGCCTGGAGGATGCGACCGTGGTCCGGGTGGGCCTGACGGCGAACGAGCCCGCGTTCCTCCAGCGTGAGGAGCACCTCGTTCATCGATTGCGGGGACACCAGCGAGCGACGGGCGAGCTGGGCGTTGGAGAGGCCGCTGCGACGGTCGAGCACGCTCAACGTCGTGTACTGGTTGACCGAGAGTCCCTGCGCCTTCAGCACCGAGCCGATCGCACGCCGGACGACGCGATCCATGCGCCCGACGAGGTACAGCAACGTCGGCTCCTTGCCGTCGTCGGTGGGCTCCATCGCGGGCCGCGCCTCAGGCGCGGTCGAGCACGATGTCGAACGTCGTCGCGAGCTCGCCGGCGGCGTCCGGCTCGAAGCGCCGGATGAGGCTGTCGCGCACGCCGAACACGGCGTCATCGCGCAGGTACTCGGTCTCCTCGTCGAACACGTGGGTGATCAGCTCCTTGTAGCCGTCGGCTCTGATCCACATGTGGGTGTGACCGGCGCGCATCCAGTTCCGGCCGTGGGCCTTGAGCAGGTCGCCGGCCGGCCCGTCGGACGGGATCGGGTAGGGCACGGGCCGCACGGTCCGGATCTCGTAGCTGCCGTCGGCGTCACTGGTGTAGATCCCGCGCAGGTTCTCCGGCGACTGCTGGCCGGGTTGCTGAACGGCGTAGAAGCCCGCGGTGGCGTTCTGCCAGCAGTCCAGCGTGGCCCCGGCGATCGGCTCGTTGTCGATGTTCGTGACCGTGCCCCGGATGACGACCCGGTCACCCTCGTCGGGATCGACGAGCATCGACTCGCCCTTGGCGCGTGGGGGGGACCCGGGCACGTAGAAGGGCCCGAGCACGGTGTTCTCGGTGGTCCCCTCGATCCCGTCGTGCGTCAGCATCTCGACGAGGCTGGACACGCCCAACGTGTCGGACAGGAGGATGAACTCCTGGCGGTTCTCGTCACACTTCTGGCCCGTGGCCGTCAGAAACTTGATGCCGGCGAACCATTCGTCGCGCTGCAGGTTGACCTCCTCGGCGAACGCGTGCAGGTGGCGTATGGCGGCCTCCGTGATCTCGCGCAGGCGCGGGTTCGGCGAATCCTCGTAGCGCGACAGCACGTCGGCCAGCAGCTCGGCGCGCGCTTTCTCCGTCATGGTGCGCTCTCCTTCTCTCCGATCATTCTGGCGGTTCGACCGGGTCGTCCCCGGCGAGGATGCGGCGAGCCCGGGCGTCGAAGATGTCCAGGCTCGCGGGGTGGGTGAGGATGTAGAAGCGCTTGTCCTTGACGGCCCTGCACACCTGGTCGGCGACGTCGGCAGGGTCCCCAGCCGACTGCGCCAGCTGGCGGCGCCGGGCCTTGTACTCCGTGACCTGCGCCATCTGTTCCGTGTCGAGGCTGTACGCATAGCGCTCGGGCCGGTTGCGATCGGCGGTGGAGATGTTGGTCCGAACCCAGCTCGGGCACAGCACCGACACCCCGACCTTGCTGCCCTCGGCGGCGAGCTCGAACCGCAGCGTCTCGCTCAACGCCACGACCGCGGCCTTGGACGCGTTGTACGGGCCCATGCGTGGCAGGTGGTAGAGCCCCGAGGTCGACGCAGTGTTGACGATGTGGCCGACGTCGTTCGCCCGCAGGTGGGGCAGGAAGGCCCGGAGCCCGTGGATGACGCCGAAGAGGTTGACGGCGAGGACCCACTCGAAGTCCTCCAAGGGCAGCTCGGCGATGGGCAGGCCCCGGCTACCGACGCCGGCGTTGTTGCAGACCAGGTGGACGTCGCCGTAGTGCTCGAACGCGGTCGCGGCCAGCGCCGTCACGTCGGCCTGGACGCTCACGTCGGTGGGCACGTCGAGCACATCGGCCCCGCCGCGGCGCAGCGCCTCGCCCGCTCGCTGCAGGACCGGCCGCTCGATGTCCGCCAGCACCAGCCTCATCCCCTCGGCGGCGAAGCGCTGAGCCATGGCGAGCCCGATGCCCGACGCCGCTCCCGTGATGACCGCAACCTTGCCGTCCAGGTCCTCCATGGTCACGGCCGGGCACCCCCTAGACGCGCAGGAGGTACGCAGAGTGGAGGAGGTCGGGATTCGCCTTCAGCTCCCCGGCCGACCCGTGGTAGCGGATGCGCCCGCCCTGGAGCACGTAGGCGCTCTTGGCTAGGCCGAGCGCCACGTGGGCGAACTGCTCGATGAGCAGCACCCCGATCCCCCCGGCGGCCACCGAGCCCAGAGTCGGCACCAGGCGCTTGACGACCAGGGGGGCGAGCCCCAGCGACAGCTCGTCCACGATGAGCACCGAGGGTCGGGACACGAGCGCCTGCGCCAGGACGACCATCTGCTGTTCACCGCCGGACAGCAACAGCGCGCTGGTGTTCCAGCGCCGGGTCAGCTCGGGGAACAGCTCCAGGGCGTAGTCGATCCCCTGTTCGGCCTGATCGCCGCTGAGGCCATAGGTGGCGACCCGCAGGTTGTCGGCGATGCTGAGCTCCCTCAGCACCCGGCGTCCCTCCGCCACCACCGCCACCCCGGCCCGCCGGATCCGCTCGGGCGGGCGCCGGGTCAGGTCGCGTTCGCCGAGGAGCACCCGGCCCGAGCCCGGCCGGAGCACGCCTGCGACCGTGAGGACGAGCGTCGACTTGCCGGCACCGTTGGGGCCGAGCAGCGCGGTCACCTCGCCGGGAGGCACCTCGAGCGAGACGTCGCGCAGCACCGGACGGCCGCCGCGCTCGACCGACAACCCCTCGAGCCGCAGCGTGGCGGTGGGCGTCCCGGGCGGCTCCACTTCCGGCTCGACGCTGGCCATCAGGGCCTCAAACCTCCTCCTCCGTGCCGAGATAGGCGCGGACGACGTGGGGGTTGCGGAGGACCTCGGACGTGGGGCCCGAGGCGATCAGCTTGCCGAAGTCCAGCACGGCGGTTGTCGCGCAGCAGGCCGACACGAGGCTCATGTCGTGATCGACGAGCACGACCAGGGCGCCCGTCTCCTCGGGGATCCGCCTGATCAGCTCGGCCAGCCGCGCGGTCTCCTCGTCCGGGAGTCCGGCCCCCGGTTCGTCGAACAGGATCACCCGCGGGCGCCCGACCACCGCCCGTGCCACTTCGACCAACCGGCGCTGCGCGGCGCCAAGGCCGCCGACGAGCCGGTGGGCGACGTCGGCCAGGCCGGTGAAGCCGATCGCCTCCGAGACCTCGTCGCGGCGCGTGGCGCGATCGCCGCCGGTGTGCTCGTGGACCAGCAGGACGTTGTCGAACACGGAGAGCTCGGCGATCGCCTGCTCGGTCTGGAAGGTGCGCCGGAGCCCCCAGCGGGGTCGCTTGAAGTCGGGCATCGCCAGCAGGTCCTCGCCGAACGCATTGACCCGGCCCGCCGACGGACGGACGAACCCACTGAGCACGTTGAAGAACGTCGTCTTGCCGGCGCCGTTGGGCCCGATCAGGCCGCACGTGCCGGCCGCGAAGTCGAGCGTCATCGCGTCGATCGGCACGACGCCGCCGAAGCGGACGGTGAGGTCCTCGACCTCGATCACCGCGCCGTCTCCCGCCGGGAGAACACCCGGCCGATGCGCCGGGCGAGCCTGGCGAGGTCCTTCGGCACCTGGTCGGCGAGGCCGCCCGGGGCGGTCATCAGCACCTGCAGCACCCCGATGCCGAACAGGATCGTGAGCAACTCGGTCGAGACCCCCCAGTCGTCGAGCAGTGCCGGCAGGACCCGCAGCAGGAACGCCGCTACGACCGCGCCCCACAGGCTGTACACCCCGCCCATGAGGACGACCGCCAGCAGCGTCACCGAGGTCTCGACGGGGAACTGCTGGACGCTCACGCCGCCGGCGGACGCCGCGAGCAGGCCTCCCGCGATGCCCGCCATGAACGAGGCGAGCGCGAACGCCCACAGCTTGTACAGGACCGTGTTCACGCCCGCCGAGATGGCCGTCGCCTGGCTGTGGCGGATCGCAGCCCACGCCCGTCCCGGCTTGCGCCGGACGTGCCACGCCGCGAGCACGAACATGACGATCGCCACCACGACGCAGTAGCGGAAGTAGGCGGTGTCGCCCAGCGCCAGCGACGGGCGGGGCATGCGAGAGGACGCACCGCCCGCGGCCGAGTTGCCGAAGAAGCCGCCGCCCCCGTTGGGGAACAGCACCGCGCGCAGCACGATCGTGATGGCGCCCGCCGCCATCAGGGTGATCAGGGCGAGGTAGAGGCCGGAGAGGCGCAGGGCGGGCAACCCGATGAGCGTGCCGATGGCGGCAGTGACGACCCCGGCGGACAGGACCAGCACCGGGAACGGCAGCGAAGTGGCGTAGCTGAGGCGCAGCGCGACCCAGGCGCCCACCGCCGCCAGGACGAACTGGCACAGCGACACCATCCCGACCCGGCCGATCAGGAGGCCGAGGCCGAGCGCCACCATGCTGTAGATCACGGCCCCGGTCACGACCAGCATCCAGAAGCTGTCGAGCAGCGGGGGAAGGCCGAAGAGCAGGAAGGCCAGGAGGCCAGCGACGATCGCCGCCTTCAGTGGCCGGCGCCGGACCCTGCCGACGGGGGCGACCGGTGCCGCGGGGACGACCTCGTCGGCCGCCACCACGTTGATGTCCGTGGTCATCAGGTCCGTACCAGCGGCCGGCGGCGAGCGAAGAACAGCAGGGCCACGATCGCCAGCACGAACGGCGTGATCGTGCGGAAGTCGGCGAGCGGCCGCGTGCCGATGTGGACATCGTTGAAGGCCGTGAGGCACGACTGCACGATGCCGATGACGAACCCGGCGGCGAGCGTGACCCACAGCGAGTTGAGCCGACCGATCAGCGCCGCCGCCAGCGCCGGGATGACGAGGAACGTCACGCCGACGATGTCGAGCCCGACGAGATCACCGAGCAGCACCCCAGAGATGCCGCACACGATCCCGGACCCGAGCCAGGCTGCGGCCTCGACCCGGCGGACCGGGACGCCGAGCATGGCCGTGATCTCGCGGTCGTTGGCCAGCGCCCGCATCGCCGTGCCCACCTTGGTGGCGCGCAGGAACACCGCAGTGCCGGCGGTGACCACGATGGGGAAGATCATCCCCAGGATCTGCGTCCAGTTCACCCGCACGTCGGCGATCTCGTAGTAGTGGAGCCGCGTCGGCAGGATGTAGGTGCGGGTGGTCGACGGGGGCCAGACCCACAACATCGTGCCCAGGAGGATCAGCAGCAGCCCGATCGTCGCAGTCGCCTTGACCAGTGGGTCGCGGGCGGCGAACGGGGGCCCGAAGATCAGCCCGTAGACCAGCGTCACGACGCCGGCGAACGCGACGCACACGGCGTAGGCGATCCACTGGTTGACGCCCCCGAGCAGCGACCAGGAGATCAGCGCGCCCGTGGTGGCGATGGCGCCGTAGGCGAGGTTGAGAACCCCCGTCGCCCGGTACAGGACGACGAGGCCCACCCCGTTCATGGCGAACACCCCGCCGAGCGCCAACCCCAGCACGAGGAACGGCTTGAAGTCATCTAGGCCTGGCATGGCTCCTCACCGAGCACCCTGATCTCCTGGATTGCACGCTGTGGTCGGCTTGGTCCAGCCGCGCTCAGCTGGGCCTCCTACCCTTCGCCGGTGTTCAGCCCCTCTTCCTCTTCGGCTTGGCGGATCTCTGCGAGGTTGTTGCCGGGCAGCTCCGCGATCTCGAAGCACTCCTCGAGCTGGACCATCTCGCCGTCCCGGGGGGCGACCGTCAGGTCGACGTTGTTGGACACGTTGGCACCGATCCCGCTCTCGAAGTACCACGGCTTGCACCAGATGTCGCTCACGAAGTTCTTGATGCCGCGGAACGCCTCGTTGACGCTCTCCTTCGTGATCTCGCCCTCGATCCCCATCAGGGCATCGGTGGCGACCCGCCCGGCGAGGTAACCCATCTGGGCGAAGCTGGACAGGTTGATGTCGGGCGCGTACTCCTCGCGGATCTGGTTCATGTGCTCCTGGTCGGGCTCGCCCGAGTCGAGCACGTTGAACTCGGCGTTGATGAGGAACTTGTCGTTCCAGTCGGGCCCGAGCGCCTCGGCCACCGACGGGTCGTTGGGCGGGGTCGAGCTGGCCCAGATGACGGAGTCGATCAGGCCTTGCTGCTCGATCGCCTGCAGCAACGGGACGGCGTTGGGACCCGTGTAGTCGAGCACGACGCCACCCCCGTCGCCGGCCTCCTGGACCAGGCGCTGCGCGAACCCGGCCGGGTCCGCAAACGGGGGATCCTCGAGGATGCTGACGCCCTCGAGCCCGTTCTCCTCGGCGAAGTCGACCACGCCCTGGTTGATTTGATCGAAGCCGGGCTGGTTGGGCGAGGCGACGACCATCCGTCCCTCCGCGCCCGCCCGCAGGGCCGCCTGCGCGCCGCCGAGGCTGGAGTAGTAGGGGCCCATGTTCACGGCGGAGAAGTTCGGGCTGGTGAAGCAGTCCTGCGACACGCCGGCGATGATCAGGTAGTAGTTCTGCTCGGCGTAGTAGTCGCGGTTCACGCTGCACTCGATGAGGCTCGTGCTGCCCACGATGCCGAGGACCTGGTCCTGCTCGATGAGCTTGCGGGCCAGCGACGCGATCTGCGTGGGGTCGACCTGCTCCTCCTCGGCGATGTACTCGATCGGGCGGCCGTTGATGCCGCCGTTGTCGTTGACGCACTCGAAGTAGGCCGCCGTCATGCCGGTGATCCAGGTGAAGTCTGCGACCGGTGAGTTCGTGGCCATCGCGCCGATCTTTATCGGTTCGCCGGTCGCCTCCTCACCCGTCCCGGCCCCGCACTCGCCGGACTCCTGGATGTTGCTGCCGCTCCCCGTGACCGGCGCAACCGCCTCCTCCGTCGTGTCGGACTGGTCGGACGCAGTGTCCGCCGAGTCGTCATCGTCGTCTCCGCACGCCGCGAGCAGCAGGCCGCTGATTGCGACGATGGCCAACAGTGACCGTTTCATGGCTCCCCCTCCACCGGTCATTGCCACGGTGCCCGGCCAGGCCGCGCGCACCCCTGCACTACCTGTTCGCTGCCCCGTCCGCAGGCGTGGCGGCGGTAACGGTATCAGCTTGCCTGAGATTGCGAGTGGGTTCCTCGGAAGCGTTCGCGTCCGGCGAACGCGGCGCTTTGTGGGGCCGCCGGGATGCCCGGATACTCAGGTCGAAACCAACGCGAGGGGCCTCTCATGCTCGAGCCAAGCCACGGTCCGGCCACGGGAGGGGTGCTGTTGGTGGGCAGCGTCCCGCTTCGGAGCGCCGAAGAGGTGTTCCAGGTCATGGCGGCGGAGCTCGGTGACCGGATCACGCAGCTACCCGACGGCGAGACGGGCCCGCGGTCGGACTGGATCGTCTGGCAGTACCCGGTGCTCAGCTCCCGCCCGGAATTCGAGGTCTGCCCGCCCGGAGACCAACCCCATCGGGCCCTGCCGCGCCTGAGGGTCCGCGACGGCGAGTCGCTGGACACGCTGCGCTTCGACGACCTGGGCTACGCCGAGGCGGCGACGTCGTCGTACCGCATCTTCGCCCGCCGCAAGCGGGACGGGCAGATCCCGCCGCACTGCCGGTTCCAGGTCTCGTTGCCGACGCCGCTGGCGCCGATCGCGGCGTTCGTGGCGCCCGAGCACCAGGCCCGCATCGAGCCGCTCTACGAGGAGCGGATGCTCCACGAGCTGGACGGGATCTTCGACTCCATTCCCCACGACCAGCTCGCCATCCAGTGGGACACGAACTTCGAGTTCGCGATGCTCGACGAGGTCATGCCGGTGTGGTTCGGCGACCCGCGCTCCGGCATCGTCGAGCGGCTGGTTCGTCTGGGCCGCAGCATCCCGCCGGGCGTGCAGCTCGGCTACCACTTCTGTCACGGCCACGAGGCACACCACCGCGATCGCCCGTACCACGCCCAGCCGCTGGTCGACGTTGCCAATGCCCTCTCCCTCAGCCTCAGCCGGACGCTCGACTGGCTCCATCTGCCGGTGGCGGGCGACCGCGTCGACCTGCGGTTCTTCGAGACCCTGGCCCAGCTCGCGCTCCGACCCGAGACGCGGCTCTACCTCGGGTTACTCCATCCATCGGACGGTGTGCTGGGCGCCCGGGCCCGGATCGTCGCGGCCCAGCGCTTCGTCCACGACTTCGGTGTCGCCACCGACTGCGGCTGGGCCCGGCACCGGCCCCAGGACGTCGCGTCCCTGATCGAGCTGCACCGGGCGATGTCGGCCCCCATCCAGCCGGCGTCGCGGCGCCCCCGCGCCTTCGCCTGGCCGGCCGGGTGGGAGCGCGTGCCCGACGAGGACTGGACGCACCAGCCGGTCGATGCCTTCGGAGAGGCCTACGACAACGTCGACCACCACAGCTGGTACCGCAACCTCGATGCCACGGTCGAGGAGCTGTCCCACCTGCTGAACGACGGCGACATCCTCGTCGACTACTCGGGCGGCACGGGCATCCTCCTCGATCGCCTGAAACTGCGGATGTTCGATGTCCGCAGTGGCGCGGTGATCGTCGACAGCTCGCCGAAGTTCCTCCGGGTGGCGCTGGAGAAGTTCCGCGACGACCCCGACGTCGGGCTCCGGTTGCTCCGCTTCCTCAAGCCCGAGAAGCGGCTGCAGCGACTCGACGAGGTGCTCGGTCCGGAGCTCCTCGAGCGGCGGGTCGACGCGATCGTCTCCACCAACGCGATCCACCTCTACCCCGACCTGGCCGACACCGTGGCGTCGTGGCTGCGGGCGCTGCGCCCCGGGGGCCACGTCCTCATCAACTCCGGCAACATCCGCAACCCGCGTGCGCGCCGCAACGAATGGATCCTCGATGAGACCGTCTGGGTGGTCGGCGACCTCGCCGAGGGGCTCGTCCGCAACGATCCGGCGTACGCGAGCTACCGCGCCGACGTGGACAACCAGGAACGCATGGCGGCCCACGCCGCCTACCGCGACCGCGTGTTCCTCCAGCCCCGCCCGCTGGACTTCTACCTCGAGACCCTGGAGCTCTCGGGCCTCAAGGTCGAATCGGTGCGGGAGGCCAGCATCGAGGCGCGCGTCGACGACTGGTACGAGCTGCTCCGCACGTACCACGACGCGGTGCTCGGCTGGGTCGGGGGCACCGAGAAGATCGACGGTGCGCCGCCGTCGCCCGAGGCGGTCGCCGACCGGCTCGCGTTGATCCGCCATGCCATGGATGTCCTGTTCCACGGACGGGCGAAGTTCCAGGCCTGCTGGACGTACATCACCTGCGTCAGCTAGCGGTGCTAGAAGGGGCTCGATGAAGCGCAGCACCGAACGCATCCTGACCACGCATGCCGGCAGCCTGGCCCGGCCGATCCCGCTGCTCGACACCATGAAGGAGCGGGAGAACGGGCGGCCGTACGACGCGGACCTCCTCGACCGCCAGGTGAGCGACGCCGTCGCCGACCGGGTGCGCCGGCAGGTGGAGAACGGCATCGACGTCGTGACCGATGGCGAGATGAGCAAGGTCAGCTTCCTCGGCTACGTGAAGGACCGACTGGGCGGCTTCGAGCCCGACATGGAGACGACGCGGATGGCGCCGTCGTGGCAGAGGGAGGTCGACGACTTCCCCGAGTACTACGAGGAGTACTTCAAGAAGTACTCCTCGACCGTCACCCCCCTGCGCCGCATCATCTGCCGGGGCCCGATCAGCTACGTCGGCCAGGAGTTGGTGCAGACCGACATCAACAACCTCCGGGCGGCCATCGAGCCGTACGACGTGACCGAGGCGTTCATCCCGTCCACGGGCCCGAGTGGCTTCGGGGCCAACGAGTACTACCCCAGCCACGAGGAGTACCTCGCAGCTGTTGCCGAGGCGATGCGGGAGGAGTACCTCGCGATCGTCGACGCCGGATTCGTCCTCCAGATCGATGATCCGTTCCTCATCGACATGCTCAGCGATCCGACGATGGAGCCGGACGAGCGCGAGCGCATGGCGTGGGTGCACGTCGAGGCGCTGAACCATGCGCTGCAGGACATCCCGATGGAGCGGATCCGCCACCACACGTGCTACGGCCTGAACCATGGTCCTCGCATGAACGACATTCCCCTCATCGACGTCGTGCCCTACATGCTGGCCATCAACGCGGGGGCTCACAGCTTCGAGGTGGCGAATCCCCGCCATTACCACGAGTGGCGCATCTGGGAGGACGTGAAGCTCCCCGACGGCAAGATCCTGATCCCGGGCCTGATCGGGCACGCGACCAACTACGTCGAGCATCCCGAGCTCGTCGCCGACTACATCGTCAAGTACGCCGGGCTGGTCGGTCGCGAGAACGTGATCGCCGGTTCCGACTGCGGCTTCTCATCCCGCGCCACCTATTCCCCCGAGGTACATCCCACCGTGGTGTGGCCCAAGTTCCGGGCCCTGGCAGAGGGGGCGGCCCTGGCCACCAAGGAGCTCTGGGGCTAGGCGGCCGTGGTCCCCGTCGCGGCCGTCACACCGTGATGACGACCTTCGCCCGCGCGTGCTCGACCTCGACGTAGCGGATGGCCTGGGGCACGTCGCTCAGCGGGTAGGTCCGGTCGATCACCGGGGTCACCGCCCCCGACTCGATGAGCTCCCGCAGGGTCGCGAGGTTCTCGCGGCTCGGCTTCTCCGTGAGCGACAGCACCCGCTGACTGACGAAGCGTGACAGCAGCATGGCCTTGATGAAGAGGGCCATCGGCCCGACGAGGCTTCCGCCCTCGGACACGCCGCCGCCCGACAGGACGAGCGTGCCCTCCGGCGTCAGCGCCCGCCGGCAGTCGGTCAGCGAACGGTTCCCCACCAGATCGAACACAACGTCGTAGCGCTGCCCGTTCCGGGTGAAGTCCTCCGACGCGTAGTCGACGACGTGGTCGGCCCCGATCGACCGGACCAGATCGGCGTTCCTCGCGCTGCACACGCCGGTGACTTCCGCGCCGAGGGTCTTGCCGATCTGCACGGCGAACGTGCCCACGCCCCCGGAGGCACCGTTGATGAGCACCCGCTGGCCCGGCTGCACGTGCGCGGCGTCGCGCAGGCCCGTGAGGGCGGTGGCCCCCGCCAGCGGCACCGCCGCCGCCTGCTCGAACGTCAGGTTGGCCGGCTTCGGGTCCACGGCGTCATCCGGGGCGCTCACATACTCGGCGAACGCGCCGTCGGCCTCGC
>Ga0081538_10002345_pt1 | contig 18659 bp, 15 predicted proteins | sample TabmetS5T2R1_FD_71022 | JGI IMG/M metagenome (GOLD analysis project Ga0081538, IMG submission 71022) | Tabebuia heterophylla rhizosphere microbial communities from the University of Puerto Rico - S5T2R1 | ecosystem: Host-associated > Plants > Roots > Rhizosphere ... | reverse complement strand
GGGCGTAGTCCCCGAGGCCCCGCGCGAGCCGGGCGAACGAGCGCTCGGCGAGGCCACGGATGTCGCCGGCGAGCCGGGCCGGCTCCTCGTCGGTCAGGACCCGCCGGCGGGTGTGGTCGACCAGGGCGCGCTGCACGCCGATGAGGGCGTTGGCCGCCACCTGGGGGCCGAGGTCGTCGGCGGGGGCACCGGTCTCGGCGGCGAGCAGGGCGGCCAGGGCGTCGGCGTTGCGGGCCATCGCCAGCTGCTCACGAGCCTGCAGGGCCGGGCTGGCGGCGGTCACCCGGTTGACGGTCCGCAGCCGTTCCAGCGCCTGGTGGTCGCCGGCTTCCGCCAGGGCCAGCAGCCCCCCCGACTCCATCAGGGCGCGCCGGAAGGCGGCCAGGGCCGGCTCTCCGACCGGCCGCTCGCCGACGGCCTCGACCAGCTGGATCCCGAACGCCTCCAGCCGGTGGAAGAACAGGTCTTCCTTGGTCGGGAAGTAGTTGAACACCGTCGCCACCGAGACCTGGGCGTCGCGGGCGATCTCGGCCACCGTGACCCGCTCGAAGCCGCGGTCGGCGAACAGCCGCCAGGCCGTGTCGGCGATCAGCTCGCGGGTCTGCTGCTTCTTGCGCTGACGCAGGCCCATCTCCATGGCAAGCAACATAGCACGAATCTTGGTGTTGCTCTATCTTTGGAGTGAATACAAGAAGAGGAAGCCAGATCCGAGCGTGATGTCAGCTCCAAGGGAGGATCTGATGACGACCGAGACACAGGTGCTGGACCTGGTCGACCGCTGGGCCGAGGCCGAGCAGGGCAACGACGCCGGGGCGCTCGAGGGGCTGCTGGCCAACGCCCACATCGGTACGCTGCAGCAGCCGGGCGGCCCCCCGCCGTCGTGAGCGGCACCGGAGCAGGTGGGGTGCGGGTCAGCATCGCCCTGACCAACTACTCCTGGCCGGGCGGTCCCGGGCGGCTCGGCGCCGAGCTGGCCCGGGTGGTCCGGGGCGCCGACCAGGCCGGGATCGACACCGTCTGGGTGGTCGACCACCTCCTCCAGGCCGACCCGACCGCTCCCCCCGACGACACCGAGATGCTGGAGGCCTACACCACCCTGGGGTTCCTGGCCGCCCAGACCGAGCGGGTCCGGCTCGGGACCATGGTCACCGGGGTGACCTTCCGGCCACCGGCCCTGCTGGTCAAGGCGGTCACCACCCTGGACGTGCTGTCGGGCGGGCGGGCCTGGCTGGGCATCGGCGCCGGCTACCACGGCCCCGAGGCCGAGGCCATGGGCCTGCCGCTGCCGCCGGTGGCCGAGCGGTTCGAGCGGCTGGAGGAGACGCTGCAGATCGCGGCCCAGCTGTGGGCCGGCGACGACGCCCCCTATGCGGGGCGCCACTACCGGCTCCAGCGCCCGGCCGGCAGCCCGCGGCCCATCCAGCGCGCCCACCCGCCGGTGCTGATCGGCGGCACCGGCGAGCGCAGGACCCTGCGCCTGGTGGCCCGCTACGCCGACGCCTGCAACCTGTTCGACATCCCCGACGGCGGCCGCACCATCACCCACAAGCTCGCGGTCCTGGCCCGCCACTGCGACGAGGTCGGCCGGCCGTACGAGCAGATCGAGAAGACCCTCAGCACCCGACTGCAGCCCGGCGAGCCTGCCGACGCCTTCGTCGCCCGGGCCCGGGCGGCGGCCGCGCTCGGCATCGAGCACCTGGTGGTCCTCACCCCGGGACCGTGGACCGCCGACCTGCTGGCCGTCCTGGCCGCGGCCGTCCCCACCCTGGGCGAGGTCCCGGTCGCCGACATCCAGAGCTGAAGGAGCGCACATGCCCGAGAACCATTTCGGCGAGGCGGTGGCGGCGACCTACGACGACGACTCGGCCGACATGTTCGAGCCGTCGGTCGTCGAGCCCACCGTCGAGTTCCTGGCCGAGCTGGCCGGCGACGGGGCCGCCCTGGAGCTGGGCGTCGGCACCGGCCGCATCGCCCTCCCCCTGGCCCAACGCGGCATCCGGGTGCACGGCATCGACTTGTCGGCGGCCATGGTGACCCGGCTGCGGGCCAAGCCGGGCGGCGAGGCGATCGGCGTCACGATCGGCGACCTCGCCACGACCAGGGTGGACGGGACGTTCTCCGTGGCCTATCTGGTCTTCAACACGATCATGAACCTGACGACCCAGGAGGCCCAGGTGGCCTGCTTCGGCAACGCCGCCGCCCACCTGGAGCCCGGCGGCTGCTTCGTCGTCGAGCTCAGGGTCCCCGAGCTGCGCCGGCTCCCGCCCGGGCAGAACGTCCTGCCGTGGCAGGTGAGCCCGGAGCGGTCGGTGTTCTACACCTATGATGTCGCCACCCAGGCCATGCGCGGGCACTACCTGGAGGTCGCGGACGGCCGCGGCGAGTACAGCACGATCCCGTTCCGGTACGTGTGGCCGGCCGAGCTCGACCTGATGGCACGGCTCGCCGGCCTGCGACTCCGCGAGCGCTGGGCCGGGTGGCGTCGCGAGCCGTTCACCAGCGACAGCACCAAGCACGTCTCGGTGTGGGAGAGGCGCCGCTAGCGCCTGCGCCCGCCGAGGAACCACACCAGCAGCGCGCTCACCACCTCCAGGTTCTCCATCGGCAGGAGGTGGGTGCCCGGGAGCCCCGCGAGTCGTCGTGCGGCACCACGGCCTCCCGGGTCAGTCGGGCAGCAGGCCCCACCGGCCGAGGATGGCGGGGGCCACGCCCAGCAGCAGCCCGAGCAGCAGGGGCGCGCCGGCCAGCCCGGCGACCGCCGAGCCCCAGCCCAGGTGGTGGCGCCGATGGAACCACACCGCCAGCACCCCGAACAGCGCCGCCCCGGCCAGGAAGAACAGCACGTACAGGACCGCCCTGGCGGTCACGCCGCCGGCGGCCGTCCAGGCCGCCGACGGCGCCAGCAGGCCGCTGACGGTCCCCACGGTGATCACCAGGTTCCCGGCCGAGTACAGGCAGAGCAGCCCGAACGCCCCCCACAACGCCACCCCGAGCAGCTGCAGCGGCCGGCGGGGCAGGCCGGGCGGGGCCAGGACCGCGGCCAGGGCCACGGCCGCGCCGGCCAGCTTCAGCACCCCGACCAGCACGCTCAGGATCGCCAGGCCCGAGGCGTAGGCGGCGAACCGCCGACCCGCGGCCGGGCCGGCGACGACCTGCCAGGCGCTCACGGCCGCGAAGCCAAGGCACCAGGCGGCGGCGGCGTACCCCAACGCCCGCAGCAGCAGCGTCGGCGCGGGTGCGGGCCGGCCCATGGCGACTCACCTCCTGGTCCCAGGATGGACCCGCGGGCGCGGCGCGTCATGGCTGCCAGCCTCCATCCACGATTGGCGCTGGCCGTGATGCGCCGGGATCGCCGCCCCACGATCCTGGGCCGGACGAGACAGGAGGGTCACCGATGCGCGCCTCGACATCGCGCCACCGCCAGCGGGCGCCGGGGCGCTGGCCGGTCGCCACCGTGTCGGTCCTGGCCCTGACCACGGTGCTGACCGTGCTCCAGTACCCGTTGCCGCAGGTGCGGCTGGCCCTCTGGCGCGACCCGGACCAGATCGCCGCCGGCCAGTGGTGGCGGCTGGTCACGGCGCTGTTCGTCCAGTACGACGCCGTCTGGCAGATCGTGATGGTGTTCGCCTGCATCGCCGCGGTCGGGGTCCTGGCCGAGCGCATCTTCGGGCATGGCTGGTGGCTGGTGATCTACCTGGGCTGCGGCGTGATCGGCCAGATCTTCGGCTACCTGTGGGAGCCGCCGGACGCGGGCGCCTCGGTAGCCGGGGCCGGCCTGCTCGGGGCGGTGTCGGCCTGGCTGCTGTCGCCGGCCGGGCCGCGCCAGCTCCAGATCCGGATCTGGGGGGTGCTCTGGCCGCTGGTCGCGATCGCCCTCACCGTGGCCCAGGACCAGCACGGCCCGCCACTGCTGGTCGGCTTCGCCGTAGGCGCCCTGCTGCTGCGGCGGGATCGACAACCGGCGTTGGAGGCGGCCTCGGGGAGACCCCGCGCTACGAGCCGTTCCCGGCGCCGCTGGCCGGCACCTCCGGCCGGATCGCCACCCAGCGACCCGCCGCGGGGCCCGGGTCGTCGCCGCCGTGGGCCCCTACGACCTGATCGTCGACTACCTGTGGGGCGCCCGCCGAGGCGGTCTTCGCCGCGCCACCTGCCTGGCGCCGCCCGCGTTCGCTCGGGGGCCATCCTGTAGTGTCATAGCCCAGGCGCAGCAGGCCGGGGAGCGGGTGTGGCGCAGGTCGACGGGCCCAAGCGGGGGAGCGTGAAGCCGGCGGGTCGCCTCGAGCGGTGGGTGCCCGGGCTGCGCACCCTCCGCGAATACCAGCGCTCCTGGATGGCCAGCGACCTGGTCGCCGGGCTCGTCCTCACCGCCCTGCTGATCCCGGTCGGCATGGGCTACGCCCAGGCGGCCGGGCTCCCCCCGATCACCGGCCTGTACGCCACCATCGTCCCGCTGGTCGCCTACGCTGTCTTCGGGCCGTCGCGGGTGATGGTCCTCGGCCCCGACTCGTCGCTGGCGGCCGTGATCGCGGCGGTGATCCTGCCCCTGGGCGGCTCCGACCCCGAGACCGCGGTCGCGCTGGCCGGCGCCCTGGCCATCCTCACCGGCCTGATCATCCTGACCGCCGGCGTGGCCAGGCTCGGGTTCGTCACCGAGCTGCTGTCGCGCCCGGTGCAGCTCGGCTACCTGTACGGGATCGCCGTCACCATCCTGGTCGGCCAGCTCCCCAAGCTGTGCGGCTTCTCGATCGAGGGCCGCGGGCTGCTCACCGAGACCAGGGACTTCCTCCAGGGCGTGGCCGACGGGCGCGTGAACCGGGCCGCCCTGGCCGTCGGGCTGGCCGGCATCGTGGTCATCTTCGGCCTGCGCCGCATCTGGCCGGCGGTCCCCGGGGTCATGGTGGCCGTGCTCGTCGGCATCGCCGCCGTGTCCCTGTTCGACCTGACCGAGGACGGCGTGCAGGTCATCGGGGTCCTCCCCGAGGGCCTGCCCAGCCTCATCATCCCCACCGTGGAGCTGGCCGACCTGGGGGCGCTGTTCAGCGGGGCGCTCGGCATCGCCCTGGTCGCGGTGGCCGACACCACCGTGCTGTCCCAGTCCCTGGCCGCCCAGCGCGACGAGACCGTCGACGCCAACCAGGAGCTCCGCGCCCTCGGCGTCGCCAACCTGGCCGCCGGCCTGTTCCAGGGCTTCTCGATCTCCAGCAGCGCCTCCCGCACCCCGGTGGCCGTGACCGCCGGCGCCCGCTCCCAGCTCACCCCGCTGGTCGGCGCCGTCACCATCGCCCTGGCCCTTGTCCTGGCCCCCGGCGCGATCCGCAACCTCCCGCTGTCGATGCTGGCCGCGATCGTGATCACCGCCGCCGTCGGCCTCATCGACGTGGGCGCGGTCCCGCGCCTGTTCCGGGTGCGCCGCTCCGAGTTCGTCCTCTGGCTGACCGCCTTCGCCGGCGTCGCCCTGCTCGGGGTCCTGCTCGGCATCTTCGTGGCCATCCTGCTGTCCCTGGCCGACTTCGTGCGCCGCGCCTGGCGCCCCCACGACGCCGCCCTGGGTCGCGAGGACGACCTCAAGGGCTACCACGACATCGAACGCCACCCCAGCGCCCGCCGCATCCCCGGCCTGCTCCTCTACCGCTTCGACGCCCCCCTGTTCTTCGCCAACGCCGGCTACTTCCGCCGCCGCATCCACCACCTGGTCGACGAGGCCACTCACCCCGTCCGCTGGGTGGTGGTCGCCGCCGAGCCGATCACCGACATCGACACCACCGCCGCCGACACCCTCCGCCAGCTCCTCACCGAGCTCCGCCAGCAGCAGGTCACCCTGGCCTTCGCCGAGATGAAGGGCCCGGTCAAGGACCGCCTTCGCCGCTACGACCTGTTCGACGCCGTCGGTCCCGACCACTTCTTCCCCACCATCGGCACCGCCGTCGACAGCTACCTCGCCGCCACCGGCACCACCTGGGTCGACTGGGAGGAGCGCTCCCCCGCCGGGTCGGAGCCCGGCCCGGACGGCTCCGGGGCCGCCACCCCTGACAGGCCCGCGCCCGAGTCCCGCGGGTAGCCCGCCGGACCGGGTCAGGGGTGGTCGGGCCGCGGCGCCACCCACCGGTTGCGCCGCTCGTCGTCGGCCAGCACGCCCACGGCCTCCCGCGACCCGAGGACCCGGTGCCGGGGCCGGAACCGGCGGCGTCCGATGGCGACCTCGACCCCACTAGGGAAGTCGTCAACGTGGAGCTGGTAGGTCCGCCTGTGCCGGTACCATGGTGATGGCCTGGCGCCGACATCTGGGAGAGCCGTTGCTGATCTGAGGTCGAGATACCGCGACGACGTTCCGTCGCGCGCACCGACTCAGGGAGGCACGCATGCCCCAAGCAATCGCGGTTGAGGATCTCGGCCTCGCCTGGCCCGACGGCCAGGTGGTGTTCGACGGGCTCAGCTTCGCGGTCGGCCCGGGCCGCAGCGGGCTCATCGGGGCCAACGGCTCGGGCAAGTCGACCCTGCTGGGCCTGCTCGCCGGCGAGCTGGCCCCGACCCGCGGCACGGTCCAGGTCACCGGCAGCCTCGGGTATCTGCGCCAGGACCTGACCTTGGCCGCGGACCTCGCGATCGAGGAGGTGCTAGGGATCGCCAGGGCGCGTCGGGCCTTGCGCGCCATCGAACGCGGCGAGGTCGCCGAGGAGCGCTTCGCCGCCGTGGGCGACGACTGGGACGTCGAGGAGCGCGCCCAGGCGGTCCTGGAGCGGCTGGGCCTTGGCCACCTTGGGCTGGACCGGCGCGTCGGTGAGGTGTCGGGCGGCGAGGCGGTGCTGTTGGGACTGGCCGCCCAGTTCCAGCGGCGGCCCGATGTGCTGCTGCTGGACGAGCCGACCAACAACCTCGACCTGGACGCCCGCCGCCGCCTGTACGACGCCGTGCTCGCCTGGCCGGGGGTGATGGTGCTGGTCAGCCACGACCGCGGGCTGCTGGAGCTGGTCGACCAGGTCGCCGAGCTGCGCGACGGCACCCTGCGCTGGTATGGCGGCAACCTGACCGCCTACGAGCGGGCGGTCGAGGCCGAGCAGGAGGCGGCCCAGCGGCTCGTCCACACCGCCGCCTCCGACGTCCGCCGCCAGCAACGCGAGCTGATCCAGGCGCGGGCCAAGCTGGACCGCCGCCGCCGCTACGGGCAGAAGATGTGGGACACCAAGCGCGAGCCCAGGATCATCATGGGCGCCCGCAAGCGGCAGGCCGAGGTGGCGGCCGGCAAGCACCGGGGCATGCATACCGAGAAGCTGGAGGAGGCCCGCGAGCGGCTGGCCGAGGCGCGGGACGCGGTCCGCGACGACGAGGAGATCCGGGTCGACCTTCCGGCCACGGCCGTGCCGGCCGGCCGCACCGTCCTGACCCTGCGTGACGTCCGGCTGCGGGGCGGGGCCCACGTCGACCTGGAGGTCAGGGGCCGGAGCGGATCGCCCTGCTCGGCGCCAACGGCGCCGGCAAGACCACCCTGCTGGAGACCATCACCGGCGCGCTCGCCCGCAGGCGGGGGTCGTGGCGCCCACCGTGCCCCTGCGGTACCTGCCGCAGCGCCTCGACCTGCTCGACAACGCGGCCAGCGTCGCCGCCAACCTGGCCCGGTTCGCCCCGGGCGCCTCCGACAACGGCATCCGGGCCCGCCTGGCCAGGTTCGGGTTCCGCGGCGAGCGGGCCGACCAGCCGGCGGCCGCGCTGTCCGGCGGCGAGCGGTTCCGGGCCACCCTGGCCGCCCTGCTGCTGGCCGAACCACCGCCGCAGCTGCTGCTGCTGGACGAGCCGACCAACAACCTCGACCTGTCCAGCCTCCACCAGCTAGCCCAGGCCCTCGCCGCCTACCAGGGCGCGCTCCTGGTGGCCAGCCACGACCTGCCGTTCCTCCGGACCATCGGGATCGCCAGATGGCTGCGCCTGGACGACCGGCTCACCCAGATCGATCCGCCGTGAGCTCCCCGCGCGCTCGGCCTCCGCCGCCGGGCCGGAGACGATGCCGGCCCGCAGGTCGCCCGGGAGGTGGCGGGACAACCGCGATCCAGGCCATGTACCATGCCCCCTCGGGTCAGAGCGTTGCTGACGAGGAGGACCCAGAGAGATTCCCTACACTGGCGGGAGGCGCGTCACCAGCTTGCTGCCAGGCCGAACGCACCACATGCCCCCCTAGCTCAGTCGGCAGAGCACATCCATGGTAAGGATGGGGTCGCCGGTTCGATTCCGGCGGGGGGCTCCACATACGCTCTGACCAGCGGAAACGTTGGATCAGCCTGGTGTGCCGGGTGGGCGTTTGCGGGAGGGCGGACACATCCCCGCTGGGATGCGATCTGACTGGCTGGTGCAGCTCTGATGCCTGCCGACCCCCTGACCAGCGTCGTTGCCCGATCCCGCGACCTCTTCCATCTGAAGTAGGGGGCTGCACAGCGGTCTAAGAACACATACCTGGACGGGGCCCCAGCAAAGGCTCGCTTTCCCGGGCGGGGAGCGTGACGTGACTCCTACTGAGGACGAAGGAGCGAGGGTGCCGCCAGCATCCGGTGGACCGGGTGGGATCGGACGCCCTGGATTGGTGGGGTGGTTACGGGTCCGAGGGGTCCAGCCACGGGGCGGTGAGGTCGGGGGCGGAGGTCCAGGGGTCGTAGGTCCAGCCGTGGACCCGCGGGGACCACAGGAAGGCGTTGTTCAGCCAGACCAGCGGGACCATGGGGGCGTCCTGCATGATCCGCCGGTCGGTCTCGGCCCACAGGGCGGCCCGGCGGGCCGGGTCGGGCTCGGCCCGGGCGCGGTCGATCAGCCGGTGGACGTCCGGGTTCTGGTATTCGCTGAAGTTACCGCTGGCGTCAGGGGGGAGGCGGCTGTCGTACTGGGCCACGATCGCCTGCCGGGCGTTGTCCCCGAGGTAGTCCGGGCACCAGGCCCCGAGCCCGAGCTGGTGCTCCAGACGCTTGGCCGGTTTCTGGAGCGACTCCTCAAAGTGGGCGTCGCCGTCGAAGGCCTTGACCTTCAGTTCGATCCCGGCCCGGCCCAGGGAGTCCCGGACGACCTTGTTGCCGGGCGCCGCCCGGCCGTCGCCGACGGTCACGAAGTTGAGCGTCAGCCCGTCGGGGTGGCCGGCCTCGGCCAGCAGCGCCTTGGCCTTGGCGGGGTCGCCCCGGCCTCCCGGCGTCGGGTACAGGTCGTACGGCCGGTAGCCGAACGAGGTCGGCGCCAGGATGGTCGAGGCCAGCTCGCCGGGGGCGTCGGACCGTCTGGCCAGGGCGTCGCGGTAGGCGGCCTTGTCGATGGCGTAGTTGACCGCCCGGCGGACCCGGACGTCGGCGATCGCCCCGGCCCCCGGGTGGGTCCCGAGGACCAGGAACAGCTGGCATCCCGATGGCTGGACCGACAGGCGGCCGGACCGCTCCGGGTCGGCCCGCAGGGCGGGGAGCTGGGCGACGTCGACGTGGCTGGTGAGCGACAGGTCGGCTGTCCCGCGGTCGATCGCCTGCTGGATCGAGGAGAGCTTGACGCCCAGCTTGACCTGGATCCGGTCGACCCAGGCCCTGCGCAGCGGGTCGGTGGCCGGGTCCCAGTTGGGGTTGCGGTCGAGGATGACGGTCTCGTGGGGGATGTAGGCGGCCCGCTTGTACGGGCCCGTGCCGACGACGTACCCGTCGTAGCGCTTGCCGACCCCGTACTTCTCGGCGTGCTCCTTGGGCACCGGGGCGAAGTTCGGCCGGGCGAGCATCGCCAGGAAGTCGTTGGCCGGCTGGTCGAGGGTGATCCGGAGGGTGCGGGGGTCGGGGGCGGCCAGCCCCGAGATGGTGTCGGCCTCCCCGGCCCCGAACGCCGTCGCCCCGGCGATCAGGTTCGCCCACTGCTGCCCGGGCGAGTAGCTGTCCTTGGCGTAGAAGCGCTCGATGGCGGTGATGAAGTCCTGGGCGACGACCTCGCGGTCGACCGGCGGGGCGTAACGGACCCCGGGACGCAGGGTGAAGGTATAGGTGCGGCGGTCGGCCGAGACCTGGGCCGGGCCGCCGGCCAGGTCCGGGACGGCGACGGTCCGCTTCTCCGGCGGTCCGTAGAGGTCGTAGCCGTACAGGCTCCTGGCGTAGGCGCGGCCGATGGCGGCGGCCTGCGGGGTGTAGATCACGGCCGTGTCGAGCGCGTCGATGTCGTCTTCGCTCAGCACCCGGAGCGTGCCCCCCCGCACGGCGTCGCGGCCGGCGTCCGGTCGCGGGCCGGCGCAGGCCCAGCCGATGGCCGCGATCCCGAGGGCGAGGAAGCCCACCCGGAAGCCGGTGGCGACTCGCATCGGTTCCTCACCCCCCGGATCTCACGTCGTAGCATGCGCCGGCCTGCCCGACATTGCCAGGCCGCGCCGTTGCCAGGTCCAGGCGGGGTCGCCGGGTGGGACGGCAACCCCGCCTGGCTGAACGGTCCGGCTGGTGATGCCGGCCGCTCAGGTGGTCGGCTCGGGTCGGTGGCGGTGGCGGAGCCACCAGGCCGACAGGGCGGCGACCAGGACCAGGGCGGCGAGGACCGCCGGGACCGCCAGGCCGGGTCCGGCCTGTTCCGGCGGCGGCGGGTTGGGGGCGGTCTGCTCGTCGTCGATCCATGGCCCTGGGTTCAGCTTCGGCTCGGGCTTGTTGGACCATCCGGGGGTCTGCTGGGCGGGTGCGTCCGTCCGGCGTTGCTCGGCCGCCTGCTGCTCGATCAGGCCCTGGCGTTCCAGGACCCGCTCGTCGGGCTGGGCGGTCGAGGCCGCCGCCTGGCCGGTGCCGAGGATGGCGACCAGGGTGGCCACCGCTCCCCCGACGGCGATGGCCCGGGCCAGGGCGCACCGGGTGCGCCGACGGCGGGTGCGCTGCTTGCTCATGGCATTCCTCCCTTGACGGTGCTGTGCGCTCAGCGTGCGCCGTGGGGCGGCCAGGGCACGATCCCCGCGGCGGGCAGGCTTCGCCGTCGCCCCGGTGAGGCTTTGCTGTCCATCTGGTAAGGGCTTGTGCCGCTGGGGGTGGTCGGCTACGGTCCCGGTTGGGGGGTTGGTGATGGGTGGGTACCTGGAGGTTTGGACAGCGGCCGGCCGGGAGCTCGTTGCTCTGGAGGCCGGGCGGCTGACGCTCGGCGCCGATGCGGCCAACGACCTCGCTCTGGCCGACGACCCGACGCTGTCGCGGCTGCACGCGGTGCTGGAGCGGTACGACGCCGGCTGGTGCGTGCGCGACCTGGACTCGCGCAACGGCACCTTCGTCAACGGCCAGCGGATCTGGGGCGAGCGCCCCCTGCGCCCGGGCGACGAGCTGCGGGTGGGCGCGACCCGGCTGGTCTACCGGGGCGAGGGGCCCGCCGGTGGTGGCACCCAGGCGAGCGAGCCGCCGCCGGAGCTGACCCGGCGCGAGCGCGAGGTCCTGTTGGTGCTGTGCCGGACGGTGCTGGCCGGTGAGGCGTTCACCGAGCCGGCCTCCATCCGGGAGATCGCCGAGGCCCTGGTGGTCAGCGAGGCCGCGGTCAAGCAGCACCTGGCGCATCTGTACGACAAGTTCGGCATCCAGGGCGGCGGCGAGCGGCGCCGGGTGCGGCTGGCCAACGAGGCGCTGCGCCGGGGGGCGGTGACCATGGCCGGCCTGCGCCAGGAGGTCGCCAGGGACGGCAAGCGGACCAGGTGACCGCGCCCGCCGACCCTCGCCTCGGGAGCCGCCTGGCCGGCTACCGGATCCAATCGCTGCTGGGCCGGGGCGGCATGGGCGTGGTGTATCTGGCCGAGCAGCTCGGCCCTCGCCGGCCGGTGGCCCTCAAGCTGCTGTCGGCGCCGGTGGCCGCCGGCGAGGCGTTCCGGGAGCGGTTCCTGCGCGAGTCGGAGCTGGCCGCGGCCATCGACCACCCCAACGTGCTGCCGGTCTATGACGCCGGTGAGACCGACGGGGTGCTGTGGATCGCCATGCGCTATGTCGACGGCACCGACCTGGCCGCGCTCCTGGCCAGAGAGGGGCGGCTCGAGCCCGGGCAGGCGCTGGCGGTGGCCGGGCAGGTGGCGGGGGCGCTGGACGCCGCCCACGCCCGCGGGCTGGTCCATCGCGACGTCAAGCCGGCCAACATCCTCCTGGCCATGGAGGAGGGCGCCGTCACCCGGGCCTGGCTGGCCGACTTCGGGCTGACCAGGCGGGTCGGCGGCGCCCGGCGGCTGACGGTCAGCGGGCAGGTGCTCGGGACCATCGACTACGTCGCCCCCGAGCAGGTCGAGGGGGGTGCGGTGGACGGCCGGGCCGACCAGTACTCGCTGGGCTGCGTGCTGTTCGAGTGCTTGGCCGGGGTGGTGCCGTTCCGGCGCGACAGCGAGCTGGCGGTGCTGTGGGCCCACGTCAACGACCCGCCGCCGCGCCTCGGCGAGCACCGCCCGGGCCTGCCGGCGGCGCTGGACGACGCCATCGGCCGGGCCCTGGCCAAGGCCCCCGACGACCGCCACCCCTCCTGCCAGGCCCTGGTCGCCAGCGCCCAGGCGGCCCTGGACGGCACCGCCCCGGCCGGGCCGCGCCGGCGCGGCCGCCGTCCCAGCGGCCCCCGGTCCGGACCTGGCGGCCGCCGGCCCTGGGCGTCCGGCCCGGCCCGGCGCCGGGCCCCGGTGCTGGCCGCCATGGCCGGGCTGCTGGTGGCGGTGGTCGTGGCCGCGGCCGTCCTCATGACCAGGGACGACAACGCCGCCCCAGAGGCGGCCCCGGTGGTGGCGCTGGCGGCCAACCAGGCGGTCCGCATCGACGCGGCGTCCTACCAGACGGCCCCGGTCGCGGTCGGGACCGACCCGACGGCGGTGGCCGTGGGCGAGGGGCTCGTCTGGGTGGCCAGCCGGGGCGGCGCCGTGACCGTGGTCGACCCCGCGACCAGCCAGGTCCAGGAGACCCTGCCGGCCTCCGGGTCCGGGCCGGTCGGCCCGGGCGGCCCCGGCCTCGCCTCCACCGGCGGGAACCTCTGGGTGGCCAACACCGAGCAGGGGGAGGTCGCCCGGGCCGCCCTCGACACCGACGCCACCGCCATCGACGTGGGCGCGAGCCCGGTCGCGCTCGCCGCCGCACCGGGCGCCGTGTGGGTGGCCGGCCGGACCGGGGACGGAGGGCTGCTGGCCCGCATCGACGCGCTCACCAACGAGGTCGGCCCCGAGGTCCCGCTGCCCCAGCCGCCGACCGGGCTGGCCGTCACCCGCGACGGCCGGACGGCCTGGGTGGCCACCGCCGCCGGCCAGGCCCTCCACCGCATCGATACCAGGACCGGCAAGGTGAAGAAGATCGAGCTTCCACATCGCCCCGACCAGGCGGTGTTCGGGGCCGACGCCGTCTGGGTGACCAGCAGCACCGACGACGCGGTCATGCGGGTCGACGCGGCCAGCGACGACGTGCAGCCGATCCCGGTGGGCGACGGGCCCACCGGGATCGCGTTCGGCGAGGACCGGGTGTGGGTGGCCAACAGCCAGGACGGCACGGTCTCCACGATCGACCCCGAGACCCAAGAGGTCGGCACCCTGCACCTGGGGTTCCGGCCGTCCGCGGTCGCGGTCGCGCAGGGCGGGATCTGGGTCGCGCTGGCCGCCTGACCGGTCCACGGTTGGAGTGGATGCGCCCTGCCATCGCCGTGGTCGAACCGCCCGGGAGTCCAACAGCCACGAGCACATTACTTCGCGGTCAACGGTCGCCGGCGACCTGCAGAAACGCTGGTCCGCACAGCGGTGAGTGCAAGATTCATGGTAAGGATGGGGTCGCCGGTTCGATTCCGGCGGGGGCTCCACATCCAGGCTGACCAGGGCAAATGCGGTCCAGTTGCCTGCTTCGGGATCGTTGGGCCGACCCCATACGCATCGGGATGCGCTGTGGGGGTCCAAGCCCTGTCGTTATGAGGACTGGGCCGTTGAGCAGCAGCCTTGCTCATTCAGCGATCTGCTCGGCCCTGCTCCCCATGGTCGCATGGCGGATACAGACCACATAACCGGCCGCCAGGATTTCTCCCACCAGGCCGTACACGGTGCTGATGCGGCCAGCGTCTTGGGATTGAAGCGCTGGCGGATGACCGGGGCCATCTCGGGCCATCTCCAACGACCGCGAGCTCAGCCTGTCGCGGAGACCTTCGACGGAGAGCGGGCGGCTTGGATGGCGTTTCGCTCCCTTGAGCGGGTTGCAGTTGACGCCGACTGTCACCGAATTTGCCCTGTTTGTGAGGTGAGCGGTCGCATCGAGGCGAGCCGTGGTGTCCAGCAGGGCCAGCCGCGCCACCCGGTCGGGGGCCTGGCGGGTGATCTCGAAGCAGACGTAGCCGCCCATCGACAGCCCGGCCAGGGCGAAGCGGGGCGGGGCGTGGGCTCAGGAGGCGGCCGGCGAGGGCGGCGATGGTGTGGTCGCGGGTGGTGGCGGCGATCGTCACCGGGCCGTGCTGCCACTGGGCCGGGAGCTGGTTGGCGTACAGCCGTGGGGAGGTCAGCAGACCGGGGACGAGCATGAGCGGGAGCGGTTCGGCCATCTGGGTGCCTCCTTGCGATTCGACGTCCAGCCGCGCCTCGGCCGGGGTGCTGCGAGATCTGGCCGTGCTGGTGGCGGACGGCGGGCGACTGCCGGCGCGCTCTTGCCGCCCGGTTGTGACCAGCCGAGCTGCTCGGTGAGGTGGTCTGCTGGCTGCTAGTGCGGCCGCCGCGTCAGGTAGGTGTAGTAGTTGGACGCCCCGAAGAAGGTGCCGTCCGCGGCCGCCTTGGCCTGGAAGGCCCGCCAGTCGTCGACCACCGCCTCGGGCAGCAGGCCCGAGCGCCCCAGCAACACGCCGTAGGACTCGGCGGCGCCGACCCAGAAGCGGCTGGCGCCGATGTCGGCGTAGAGCGTCCCGTCGGCCTCGGCGAGGTCCAGCTCCGCCTCGCGCAGCAGGCGGGGCAGGTCGCGCATGATGCGAGGGTTGGCGACGATGAGCTGGATCAGCTTCTCCTCGATGGTCCTGGCCAGCGCGTGGTCGGGGTGGGCGAAGGTGAGCGAGGCGTAGTCGCCGTCGAAGATCGCGACGGTCCCGCCGGGCCGGACCAGGCGCCGCGCCTCGCGCAGCACCTGAAGCGGGTCGTCGACGTGGCTGAGGAGCGTGTGCAGGGTGACGACGTCGAACTCGCCATCGCCATACGGCACGTGGTGGGCGTCACCGACCTGGTAGGTGACGTTGCCGGACAGCCCCTCGTCGTCGGTATGCCGCCGGGCGGCGTCGATCAGCGCCGGGCTGTGGTCGACGCCGACGATGGCCACCTCCGGCCGGGTCAGGCGCTTGAGGGCGCGCACCTCGACGCCGGTGCCGCAGCCCAGGGCCAGGATCCGCCGGGCGTCGGCCAGCGGCAGGCGCGCGAAGTAGGCCTGCGACCGGCGCGCGTAGCCCTCGTCGGTGCCGCGGAACTCCAGCCTGGCGGCGATCGTCTCCAGCACCACCGGGTCCATGCTCGGCGCGAGGCGGAAGATATCGCGGTCCTCCCGGGCAGTGGACCCTGGGTTGGTCACTCCATCATCGACCCGCAGCGACTGGGTCATTTCGCCTCCTCCGTTGCGTAGCGTTGGCCTGGCGGAGGGTCGGCGCGACCAGCGGCGGGGGAGCGGGCTGGGCGGCGAGCGCGTCGAGGGTGGGGGTAAACCAGTGACCCCGCGCGCACCTGGTCTTGGCGTGCTCGACCGGGCCGTTGGTGGACCTCCAGGTCCAGCGGTCGATGATCATGGCGGGTGCCGTGCAGGTCGGGTCTGGGCAGGCGATCGGGTCGGGCATCGGTGCTCCTCTCGTCGGTCCGAAACTGACTGGCACGCTACGGACCGACCGTGTGCCGATCGTGTCCCTGTCGTGTGCGCTGCGCGTTCGCGGTACGGTTCGCCCGAGAGGCAGAGGGCGATGGAAGAGCAGCTTCGCGTCAGGGTGCTCGGCGGCCTGGACCTGACGGTGGGCGGGCGTCCCCTGGTTGGGCTGGCCTCGGCCAAAGCCAGGGTGCTGCTGGTCTACCTGGCGGTGACCGGTGCCGCGCAGTCGCGGTCAAGGCTGGCTGGGCTGCTGTGGAGCGACCTGCCCGAGGAGGCCGCGCGGACCAACCTGCGGTTGGTGCTGACCAGGCTGCGCCGTGCGCTGCCCGGCCACGTGGAGGTGACCCGCCAGTCGGTGGCGCTGGCCGCCGAGCCGCCCGTCTGGGTGGACGCGCTGGAGGTGGTGCGGCTGGCTGGCGCGGCAGACAACCCGGAGGCACTGCTGGCCGCGGTCGATCTGTGCCGCGGGGAGTTCCTCGAGGGCGTGGAGGTGCCGGGCGCGCCGCTGTTTGACCAGTGGGTGGTGGCCGAGCGCGCCGCCTGCCGGGCCACGATGCTCGGCACCCTGGACCGTGCGGTGCAGCTGGCCCGCGAGCGGGGGGACACCGTTGTCGGCGTCCGGGTCGCGCGCCGCCTGGTGGCGCTGGAGCCGCTGCACGAGGAGGCCCATCGGGCGCTGATGTGGTTTCTGGCGCACGGCGGCCAGCCCAGCGCCGCCCTGGCCCAGTACGAGCGCTGCCGGTCGGTGCTGGCCGAGGAGCTCGGTGTGGAGCCCTCCCCGGCAACACTTGCTTTGCGGGAGGAGATCCTGCGGGCAGACGGCTTCGCCGAGCTGGGCGGGCCCTCACCCGGGGCGACGGGCACGCCACCGCCGGCCGGCAGCCTGCCGGTTCCGCAGGAGCTGCCCCGCCCGCCTGCGGACTTCACTGGTCGGGGCAGCGAGCTGGCGACACTGCTTGGCCTGCTGGCGGTCGGCGGTTCGGGCGACGCGGACACGGCGACTACCAGGCTGGACCGACCGGTGGTGATCAGCGCGATCGACGGGATGGGCGGCATCGGCAAGTCCGCGTTGGCGATCCATGTGGCCAACCAGCTCGCCGACCACTTCCCAGACGGGCAGCTGTACCTCAACCTGTACGGCGCCACCCCCGGGTTGGCACCCCTGGATCCCCTGGAGGCGCTTGGGCGGCTGCTGCGCGCGCTCGGCCTGGACTCCGCCCAGGTCCCCGCCGAGGTCGAGGAGGCGGCCGCCCGGTTCCGGTCGCTGGCCGCCGGGCGGCGGCTGCTGGTGCTACTGGACAACGCCCGCAACGCCGAGCAGGTCCGCCCCCTGCTCCCGGCCAGCCCAACCTGCGGGGTGCTGATCACCAGCCGCCGGGCCCTCACCACCCTGGAAGGCGTCCGCGCCGTCCACCTGGACGTCCTGCCCCACCAGCAGGCCTTAGAGCTGCTGCGTCGCATCGCCGGGCAGGACCGCCTCACCACAGACCCACAGGCCGCCGCCGAGGTGGTCCGCTGGTGCGGGCGGCTCCCGTTGGCCATCCGGATCGCCGGTGCCCGGCTGGCCGCCCGCCCCGGTTGGCCGGTGCGGGTGCTGGCCGAACGGCTGGCCGATGCCACCCACCGCCTGGACGAACTGGCCGCCGGGGAGCTGGCGGTGCGTGCCAGCTTCCAGGTCTCCCTGCACACCCTGCAGCAGAGCCCCGACCCGGCCGACCAGGCCGCCGCGGCCGCGTTCGGGCTGCTCAGCCTCCCCGACGGGCCCGACCTCGGCCTGGCGGCCGCGGCCCGGCTGCTGGACCAGCCTGAGCCCACCACCCAGATCCTGCTGGAGCGGCTAGTCGACGCGCAGCTGGTGGAGAGCCCACAGCCGGACCGCTACCAATTCCACGACCTGGTCCGCCTCTACGCCCGCCAGCACGCCAGCAGCCAGCAGCTCGAGCCCGAGCGGCTGGCCGCACTGACCCGCCTGGTCGGGTTCTACACCGCCACCGCCTGGCAGGCTCAGGCGCTGCTGCGGCCCGGCGACCGGCGCGCGGCCGCCACCCACCCGCACTGGCGCCACAGCGGCCAGGAGTTCCCCGACATGCGGGCGGCGCTGGCCTGGCTGGAGGCCGAACGGGCCAACCTGCTGGCCGCCATCGGCCAGGCCGCCGCGGCCGCGCCCGCGATCCCGGCCGCGCTGGTCGGCCAGCTCACCCGCGGCCTGTTCGGCTTCTTCCTGGTGCGCGGCCACTGGCAGGACGGCGCGTGGGCCAACCAGACCGCCCTGGAGTTCGCCCGCCGCACCCAGGACCAGGCTGCCCAGGCCCACGCCCTTATCGATCTGGGCGCCCTTTACCGGCGGCTGGGCCGCTATCACCAGGCGCTCGCCTGCTCGCAGGAAGGCCTAGCCATCTTCCGCGCGCTCGACGACCGCGACAGCCAAGCCGCCAGCCTGACCAACCTCGGCGCCGCGCACGAGTGGCTGGGCCGCCACGACGAGGCGGTCGCCTGCCTGCAGGAAAGCCTCACCATCCGCCGAGTGCTGGGTGCCCGCCACGGGCAAGCCACCAGCCTCACCAGCCTCGGCGAGGTCTACCGGCGGCTGGGGCAGTATCACCAGGCCGTCGCCTGCCTGCAGGAAGGCCTCACCATCTACCGCGAGCTCGGCGACCGCCACGGGCAAGCCAACAGCCTGACCAACCTCGGCGCGGTCAACGAGCGACTGGGGGAGCACCACGAGGCCGTCGCCCACCTGCAGCAAGGCCTCACCATCTACCGGGAGCTCGGCAGCCCATATGGCCAGGCGGTGGCGCTACGCCACCTTGGCGACACCCTCCGGGCGGTCGCCCGCCACCAGCAGGCACGGGCGGCGTGGCAAGAGGCCCTGGCGATCTACCAGGCCCT
>Ga0081538_10002344_pt1 | contig 18662 bp, 20 predicted proteins | sample TabmetS5T2R1_FD_71022 | JGI IMG/M metagenome (GOLD analysis project Ga0081538, IMG submission 71022) | Tabebuia heterophylla rhizosphere microbial communities from the University of Puerto Rico - S5T2R1 | ecosystem: Host-associated > Plants > Roots > Rhizosphere ... | reverse complement strand
GAGATCGCCGGCGGCTGGGTGGACGACCCCGACCTGTTCGCCCGCGTGTTCCCCATGGACCTGCGGCCCCAGGGCCACGACATCATCCGCACCTGGCTGTTCTACTCACTGGCCCGGGCGCACGTGGAGCACGGCACGGTGCCGTGGGCGCACGCGGTCATCGCCGGCTGGGTGGTCGACCCCAACCGGCGCAAGCTGGCCAAGCGCCGGGGCGACGCCCTCACCCCCGCCGACGCCCTGGAGCGGTTCGGCGCCGACGCCGTCCGCTACTGGGCGGCCAGCAAGCGGGCCGGGGTCGACACCACCCTGGACGAGGGCCAGCTGCGGGTCGGGCGCCGCCTGGCCACCAAGCTGCTGCACGCCTCCCGGTTCGTGCTCACCCTGGGCGGGCTGGCCGCCGCCGAGGCCACCGAGCCCCTCGACCGGGCCATGCTGGCCGGGCTGGCCGGGGTGGTCGACGAGGCCACCGCCGCCTTCGAGGCCTACGAGCCGGCCCGCGCCCTGGAGGCGTGCGAGACCTTCTTCTGGACCTTCTGCGACCACTACCTGGAGCTGGTCAAGGGCCGGGCCTACGGGGAGGCCGGGCCGGCCGGCCAGGCGTCGGCCGTGGGCGCGCTGCGCCTGGCCCTGGACAACCTGGTCCGGCTGTTCGCCCCCGTGCTGCCGTTCGTCACCGAGGAGGTCTGGTCCTGGTGGCGCGACGGCTCGGTGCACCGCAGCCCCTGGCCCGAGGGCGGGCCCCTGCGGGCCGCCACCGGCGTCGAGGGCCCGGACCCCCTGGCCCTGGAGGCGGCCACCGCCGTCCTGGCCGAGGTCCGCCGGGCCAAGACCGCCGCCCGGCGGTCGCTGCGCGCCCCGGTCGGCCGGGTCGAGGTCGCCGACCGCCCCGACCGCCTGGCCGTCCTGGCCGACGTCGCCGGCGACCTCCGCCGGGCCGGGGTCGTCGCCGACCTGGCCCTGCTCGACCCGGCCGACGCCCGGAGCGTTCGGGTCCACCTGGACGCGGAGTAGCCGCCCGGCGGCGTGTCTGGGCCTCGAACGGGAGGGTAGCTCAGGGCGGGAACGGGGGCGAACGGCTGTCCACAGCCCCGGTCAGTCGTCGGGATCCCGGGGCCGTTCCCGGAGGCGCTTGGTGGCCGAGCGTCGGCGCTTGGTGTCGACCCGGCGGGCGGCCGCGGCCCGGGACGGGCGGGTGGGGCGGCGGGGCCTTGGGGTGTGCAGGGCCGCGGCCAGCAGCTCGGCGAACCGGTCCATGGCCGCCCGGCGGTTGGCGAGCTGGCTGCGCTGGGCCTGGGCGACCACCCGGAGGACGCCGCCCGAGTCGAGCCGCGGGCCCAGCCGGCGCAGGGCCCGCTCCTTGGCCTCGGGGGGCAGGGACGGCGAGGCGGCCAGGTCGAAGCGGAGCTCGACCCGCGAATCGGTGGTGTTCACGCCCTGCCCGCCGGGACCGGAGGCCCGGCTGGCCCGGAACTCGAGCTCGGCCACCGGGATCGCCACCTCCGGTGTGACGCGTATCACCTCGCTCATTGCGTGCGAACCTCCAGAACCGCCAGAACGTCCCTCGACGACGACTTGCTGCATACAGTACAAACGGAGCTTCATCGCATGGGCGGCTGTTCCCATTCTCGCAAGGCACCACCGGTCCGGTCGCCCTTGTGCAGCCCCAGTCGAAGGGGAGGGAACAGATGCGCACTCGGATGCTCGCGGTCCTGGTGACCGTGATGGTGCTGGCGCTGGCCGCGCCGGCGCTTGCCAGTCCCCGGGAGGAGGCCAAGGCCCGCCGGCAGCTGCTGGCCGGCCAGACCGCCCGGGCGTTGGACATCCAGAACGGCGAGACCAAGGAGAACCTCGAGCAGGTCGTCGTCAACCACTTCGGCAACCCGGACCAGGGCCAGGTCCTGATCCAGACCTGGGTCGAGCCGGACTGGGCCGAGTTCGAGGCGGTCGACATCCAGGGGGCCGTCCAGGCGGTCAAGATCCGCCGGGCCGGCGCCGGCTTCGCCAGGCGGATCGCCATCCGGGTGGAGCTCTACGGCGACGGGGTCCTGCAGGCGAGCTCGTCCACGGTCAACACCGGCGACGTCAACGGCACCGCGTTCGTGCAGACGCCGGAGGCGGGCGACCTGACCACCCCGGGCCGGCCGTGCCTGTGGTTCTCGGTGGCCTTCTACTCGATCCGCTGGGACGACAACACGCTGAGCTCGGGCCGCGTGCTGGTGGCGCTGGGCGACTGGGTCAACCCCATCTGCATGGTCGCGCCGGCCTCGGACCTGCGCGTCCGCTAGGGGGTGTGGCGGGCCCAGGCGGGCATCGGTCCCTCGGACAGGTAGTTGGCCGTGTTGACGAGGGCGACGTGCGAGAACGCCTGGGGGAAGTTGCCGAGCAGACGCCCGGTGGAGGGGTCGAACTCCTCGGCCAGCAGCCCGACGTCGTTGCGGAGGGTGAGCAGCCGTTCGAAGATGGCCAGGGCCTCCTGATGCCGGCCCATCAGGACGAGGTTGTCGGCCAGCCAGAACGTGCAGGCCAGGAACGTCCCCTCGCCGGGCGGCAGCCCGTCCACCGACTGCGAGCCCTCGGGCGGGTAGCGGTGGACCAGCCCGTCGACCGTCAGCTCGCGCTGGATGGCGGCCACCGTGCCCTTGACCCGCGGGTCGCCGGCGGGCAGGAACCCGACCAGCGGGATCTGGAGCAGGCTGGCGTCGAGGTGGTCGGCCCCGTAGTACTGCACGAAGCTGTCGCGCTCGCCGTCGTAGCCCTCGCGGCAGACCTCGTCGTGGAGCTCGCGGCGGACGGCCCGCCAGCGGTCGACCGGCCCGTCGTGGTGCAGCAGCTCGACCGCCTTGATGGCCCGGTCGAGCGCCACCCAGGCCATCACCTTGGAGTGGGTGAACTGCCGCCGGGGCCCGCGGATCTCCCAGATGCCCTCGTCCGGCTCGCGCCACTTGCCCTCGAGGAACTCGAGCAGGGCCCGCTGGAGGTCCCAGGCCGTCTCGTCGCTCTCCAGGCCGATGTGCCGGCCCAGGTGCAGGGTGTCCATGACCTCGCCGTACACGTCGAGCTGGAACTGGTCGACGGCCGCGTTGCCGATGCGCACCGGCCGTGACCCCTCGTAGCCGGGCAGCCAGCCCAGCTCCTGCTCGGTGATGCGCCGCTCACCGGCCACGCCGTAGAGGATCTGCATCTGCCGCGGCTGGCCGGCCACGGCCCGCAGCAGCCACTCCCGCCAGGCCTTGGCCTCGTCGGCCAGCCCGGCCAGCATCAGCGCCGACAGGGTGAAGGTGGCGTCGCGCAGCCAGCAGTAGCGGTAGTCCCAGTTGCGGACGCCGCCGAGCTGCTCGGGCAGCGACGTCGTCGGGGCGGCCACGATCCCGCCGGTGGGGGCGTAGGTCAGCGCCTTCAGGACGAGCAGGGACCGGATCACCGCGTCCTGCCAGCCGCCGTGGTAGTCGACGCGGCTGGCCCACTCGCCCCACCAGGCCTCGGTGTCGCCAAGGGCCCGGATCGGGTCGATGCGGCGCGGGGCCGGCCGGTGGGAGGCATGCCAGGTGAGCATGAACGGGACCCGCTCGCCCTCGGCCACGGTGAAGTCGGCCACGGTGGTCCAGTTCTCCCCCCGCACCGGCACCGGGGTGCGCAGCCAGACCGAGTCGGGCCCGGCGACGGCGTGCAGCGCCCCGTCGACGCGCCGCACCCAGGGCACGATCGAGCCGTAGTCGAACCGGATGGTCAGCTCCATCCGCATCGGCACCCGGCCGCTGACCCCCTCGACGACCCGGGCCACGTCCGGGTCCCACTGGCGCGGGGGCATGAAGTCGACCACCCGCACGACCCCGTCGTCGGTGTGGTGCTCGGTCTCCAGCACCAGGGTGTCGCCCTGGTAGCGGCGGCGGACCTCCCGGACCGGACCGGCCGGGGCGAGCAGCCAGCAGCCGTTGGAACGGTCGCCGAGCAGGGCCGCGAAGCAGGCCGGCGAGTCGAACCGGGGCAGGCACAGCCAGTCGATCGACCCCTCCCGGCTCACCAGCCCGGCCGTGTGGGTGTCGCCGATCAGCGCGTAGTCCTCGATGGGGGAGACCATGGGTCGAAGCTACACTGAGCGCCGCCGTGGCCGCCGACCCCGCCTCCGACCGGCCCGCTCCGCCGTCCGCGCTGGCCCCGCTGGCCCGGCCGGTGTTCCGGGCCCTCTGGATCGCCGCCCTGGTCTCCAACGTCGGCTTCTGGATGCAGAGCGTTGGGGCGGTCTGGCAGGTCGGCACCGTCTCCGGCTCGGCCGCCCTGGTCGCCCTCGTCCAGACGGCCATGAGCCTGCCCATCGTGCTGCTGGCCCTGCCCTCCGGGGCGGCCGCGGACGTGTTCGACCGGCGGCGGATGCTGCTCGTCACCCAGTCCTGGATGCTGGTCTCGGCGGCGGCGCTGTGCCTGGCCACCGTGCTCGGGGTGGCCAGCCCGGCGGTCGTCCTCGGCCTGACCTTCATGCTCGGGCTGGGCAACGCGGCCAACGCCCCCGCCTGGCAGGCGACCATCCCCGAGCTGGTCGGGGGCCGGCTGCTGCTGCCGGCGGTGGCGCTCAACTCGGCCGGGTTCAACATCGGCCGGGCGGTCGGCCCGGCGATCGGCGGCCTGGTGGTGGCGGCGGCCGGCCCGGCGGCCGTGTTCGGGCTCAACGCCGTGTCCTACCTCGGCGTCCTGGCCGTGCTGTGGCGCTGGCGGCGCCGCCCCCAGGACGAGCTGGGCGCGGGCGAGCAGGTCCTGGGGGCGATCGGGGCCGGGGTCCGCTACGTGCGCTTCGCCCCGCCGCTGCGGGCCGTGCTGGTCCGCACGGCCCTGTTCATCCTCCCCGCCAGCGCCCTGTGGGCGCTGCTGCCGGTGGTGGCCAGGGGCCGCCTGGGGCTGGACGCGACCGGGTTCGGGCTGCTGCTGGGCGCGCTCGGGATCGGGTCGGTGGCCGGGGCGGTGGCCCTGCCGAAGCTGCGCCAGGCCGTCCCCATCGACCGGCGGGTGGTGGCCGGCACCGTCCTGTTCAGCCTGGCCACGGTGGCCCTGGCCGTGCTGGACTCGCCGGCCCTGGTGTTCGTGGCCATGGTCGCCGCCGGGATGGCCTGGCTGGCCATCCTGACCTCGTTCAACGTGGCCACCCAGACGGCCGTGCCCCGGTGGGTCCGGGCCCGGGCCCTGGCCGTGTACCTGCTGGTGTTCCAGGGCGGGCTGGCCGCCGGCAGCGCCCTCTGGGGGGTGGCGGCGGGGCGCCTGGGCGAGCGCCCGGCCCTGCTGGCGGCCGCGGCCAGCTTCGGCCTGGGGATGGTGGCCGCGCTGCGCTGGCGCCTCCAGGGGATCGGGACCCTCGACCTGACCCCGTCGGTCCGCCCGGAGCCGGTGACGGCGGTCGAGCCCGACCCCGAGGACGGTCCCGTGCTGGTGCTGATCCGCTACCGGATCGACCCGGGCCAGGCCGACGAGTTCGCGACCGCGATGCGGGCCATGCGCCGGGTCCGCCGGCGCGACGGCGCCTACCGGTGGGGCGTGTTCGAGGACGTGGCCGACCCGGGCTGCTTCGTCGAGACCTACGTGGTCCGCTCCTGGGCCGAGCACCTGCGCCAGCACGAGCGGTTCACCGCCGAGGACCTGGCCGTCCGCGACCGGGTCCGGTCGTTCCACACCGGCGAGGACCCACCGGTGGTCTCCCACTTCATCCACCCCGACGCCGCCGCCACCCAGCGCCGCTGGGTGCGCTGGACCCGCCGCCGGGCCGGCGACCCGGCCCAGGCCGACGAGGACTAGCCCTGGACGACCTCCCGGGCGACGTCGTGCAGGCGGCGCCGGGTGGAGCGGGCCCTGGCCCGCAGCACCTCGAAGGCGGCCTGCTGGTCGAGGCCGCGGCGTTCCATCAGGATGCCCTTGGCCTGCTCGATCAGGCTGCGCTGGTCGAGGGCCTGCTGGAGCTGGGCGGCCGCCTTGCCGCTGACGTGGGCCCGGACGGCCGCGCGCAGCAGCGAGGCGATCACCCGGCTGTAGGCCTGGATGGCGGCGACGTCCGCCTGGTCCCACCGGTTTGGCCGGGCGGCGTAGACGTTGAGGGTGCCGACCGGGCCGTCGCGCAGGTCGATGGGCACGCCCAGGACGGCGTGGACGCCGTGCCGGGCGGCCAGGGGGCCGACCGACGGCCATCTCGGGTCGGCCGCCAGGTGCTCGGCCAGGACCGGCGCGTCGTCGAGGAAGGCGTCCACGCAGGGCCCCTCGCCGAACTGCTCCTGGAGGACCTCGAGCATGCGACCGGGCTCGTCGGAGGCGGCCATGTAGCGCAGCACCCCGTCCCCTCCGAGCAGCATCAGCCCGGCGCCGTCGACGTCGAAGACGTCGTCGGTCTCGGCGACGGCCAGCTCGAGGGCGGCGTCGAGCCCGGTGTCGACCGGGTCGACACCTTCGAGCAGGGCCACGCTCTTGGCCAGCGCGTCGTGGTGGATCGTCATGGCAGCCATGATATTGCAGCCTCAAGGGTGCCCTGACGCCGGCACCCTTGAGGCCTAGGAGGGCGGGGTCTCGGCCCTCCCGAGGAGAGGCGTTGCCAGCCGGACCGCTTCCAAACCCGGGGGGTCGGCCCGGCCGGCCGGGTGGTCAGAGGTCGACGAGCTGGCAGCGCATACGCTCGATGGCCCGGCGCAGCAGGCGCGAGACGTGCATCTGGGAGATCTGCATGCGGGCGGCGATCTCGTCCTGGGTCAGCTCGTCGACGTAGCGCAGCAGGACGATCTGGCGTTCGCGCTCCGGCAGCCGCCCGATCAGCTCGGGCAGGACCAGCAGGTCCTCCAGCTCCTCGCGGTGGCGGCGGTCGACCACGAAGTCGCCAAGGACCGCGTCGCCGTCCTCGCCGGCCGGCTGGTCGAGCGACGGCGCCGAGCGGGTCTGGGCGACCTCGATCGCCTCCAGGATCTCCTCCATGCTGGCCCCGAGGTGCTCGGCCAGCTCGGGCACGGTGGGGGAGTGGCCGAGCTGCTGGGGCAGCTCGTCGATGGCCCGGCAGAGCCGCAGGGCCAGGTCCTTGGTCCCGCGGGGCACCCGCAGCCGCCAGCTGGCGTCGCGCAGGTGCCGCTTGAGCTCGCCGACCACGGTGGCCACGGCATAGGGGATGAACGGGTTGGCGCGCTCCGGCTGGTAGCGGTCCACCGCCTTGACCAGCCCGAGCCGGGCCACCTGGCGCAGGTCCTCCAGGGGGACGGCCCGGTTGCTCCGGTAGCGCTCGGCCAGCCGGTCGGCCAGGCCGAGATAGGAGAGGATGATGCGCTCGCGCAGGGCCGGGTCACGGCTCTGGGCGTAGTCACGGAACCATTGCTCGACGCGCTGGACGGCGACCTCGTCCTCCGGACGGACCTCGAGCGTCTCGGGCGACGCTGCGGTGTTCGGAGGATCGATCGGATCGACGCCAAGGTCGACTACCGCGGACGACATAGCAACCTCCACGAGGTGCGGTCGGCCCGCGGGGACAGGGCGGGACCTGTCAGTGCCTGCCAACCCTAGCATGTCCCTCCCCACACGGAGATAAACCCGATCTCCGGGCGGGTTCGTACATTTCGACAGGATCAGGCGGCCGACCACCACGCCCACCGGCGCGGGCGCACGGCCACCACCGGGCCGGGCGGCCGGGCGTCCCGGTAGGGGGGATAGCGGGCGGCCAGGGCGTCGAGGGCGGCCTCGGCCGCCTCGCCGTCGAGGAACGCGGCCGTGCCCTGGAGCTCGACCCACCACAGCGCCGCCCAGTCCTCGGCGTAGTGGTCGACCAGCAGCGCCACCCGCGGGTCGGCGGCCAGGTCGCGCTCGCGCCGCAGCGGTCCGGACCGCTTGGGCTTGACCCGGTCCACCGCCCACACCGCGGCCCCGTCGTGCCAGGCGAAGGTCACCGGCACCAGCCGGGGTCCGGCGGCCGAGAGGGTGGCCAGCCTGGCCACCCTCCCCGCCGCGAACCGCTCCAGCACCGCCGGCGGCGGACCCTCCGGCCCGGCGCGCCCGCTGGTCGCCTCCGTCATCGGCTCTTGGCCAGGTACTGGTCGAGGCGGTCGTAGGACTCGGCGGCCCCGCTCTCCATCCCCGACTGGAGCATCCCGTCGCGGTCGGCGACCGACTGGAACACCGACAGGCTGGTCATCAGGGTCCGGCCGTCCTGCTCCTCGAAGGTGGTGGTCTCGAGCAGCACGTGCCCGGGCATGCCCTCGAACTCGAAGGTGTTGACGATCCGCTCGGGGGCGACGGTCTCGTGGTAGACGCCGTGGAAGCCCCATTCGTTGCCCTCGCCGTCGCGCTCGACGAAGCGCCAGCGGCCGCCGGCCCGGGCCTCCAGCTCGTCGACCACGGTCTCGCTGCTCCCCTGGCCCCACCACTGCCGGACCGCGTCCGGGTCGGTGTAGGCCGCGAACACCAGCTCGCGAGGGGCGTCGAAGCTGCGGGTGACGACGATGTCGTGGGTGCCGGGGTCGGCGACGACCTTCAGGTCGCTCATGGTGGTGCTCCTCTCATCGGTGGTGCGGTCGTTCCTGGTTCGGTGTTCCCGTTGCCGTCGGGTCATGGTGCCCGCTGGTCGTCCGCCTCCTCCTCCTTCCGCTGCGTCCGCTGTGCCCGCTGCGCCTCGCGCAGGTAGTCGTCCAGGCGCCCGTAGCGCTCCTCGCTCCGTTCCCAGAAGCGGCGATATCCCTCCACCCAGTCGGCCACCTCCCTGAGCGGGTCGGCGTCCAGCCGGCACGGCCGCCACTGCGCCTCCCGCCCCCGCGCGATCAGCCCCGCCCTCTCCAGCACCTTCAGATGCTTGGACACCGCCGGAAGACTCATCTCGAACGGCTCGGCCAGCTCCATCACCGACGCCTCCCCGCCCATCAACCGAGCCAGGATCGCCCGCCGCACCGGGTGCGCCAGCGCGGCGAAGGTGTCGTCCAGTCGGTCCGTTCGCATCTGGTTAACCTCTCAGTTAATTAACCTAGCGGTAAAGTAGCGGTCCGGCGAGCGCCTGTCAAGGCCTCACCGACTGAAGCTTGTATTCAACCTAGGGCTAGGTAGAATACGAGCATGGAACAGCCGCGGACGCCCCGCATGACCATCCCCACCCAGCTCGTCCTGCGCGCCCTCCTGGCCGACCCCGCCACCGAGCTGTACGGGGTCGAGATCGGCCAGGCGGCCGGCCTGCCCAGCGGGACCGTGCATCCCATCCTGGCCCGGCTGGAGACCGTGGGCTGGCTGACCTCCCGCTGGGAAGACATCGACCCGCGGGCCGAGGGGCGCCCGGCCCGCCGCTACTACCACCTCACCGCCGACGGGCTGGAGCTGGCCCGGGCCGCCCTGGCCCGGGCCTACAGCGCCAGCGCTCGGCCCGCCTGGCTGCGACCCCTCGGCGAGGAGCCGTGACCGCCCTGGGGTCCCGGGGGACCAGCCAGGCGGGCCAACCCACCTGGTGGGCCAGCCTCGTGGTCCGCACCGCCGCCCTGCCCCTGCCCTCTGAGCATCGCTGGCGCTACCGGCAGGAGTTCCTGGCCGAGCTGTACGGCATGACCCCGGCCGAGCAGCGGCACCATGCCAGGGGGGTCCTGTCGCGGATCGTTTCCCTCCGGGTCGCGCTCAGCGAGCCGGCCCGGCTCCTTCGAAAGGAGGCCGCTGTGACCAAGCCATGGCGATGCCGACTCCGACTCCACCGGTGGCAGCGCCTGCACAATCCCCAGGGTGGCTGGTACTACGAATGCTTCAAGTGTGGAACGCAGCAGGACCGGAGCAGCATGGGCCCTCCCGATACCTTCGGAGGAGCCTGATCGACGACCCGGCGAATGGCGCGAACGGTGGCTCGATGGGGGTGCCGGAGGAGGGGCTCGAACCCAGCGCCGGGCGACTTCGCCGCCCAAGGTCAGAGCGGCGAACGGCCTCTGACCTGCGATGCTGATTCACCGACGTTGACCGCTCGTGCCCACCGAGGACCAGCGGTTCCTGATGCCGTGCGGACCCAGGCGCGGACCAGCGCTGCGGGGCTCAGTGGGGTCGGGGCTGGGGCTGGTATCGGTAGACGTTGGAGTCGCGGAGCTGGAAGCCGAGTTGTTGGTAGAGCCGGTTGGCCGCGACCCGGGAGGCCCGGGAGGTCAGGTCGATGCTTCGAGCCCCCTGCGCTTGTGCCTGGTCGATTGCCGCCATGGTCATCGCGGTGCCGACGCCTTGGCCGCGGGCGTCCTGGTCGACGACGACATCTTCGATCCGTGCCCGCAGCCCGGAGGGGAGCGGGAAGGTGACCAGGGTCAGCATGCCGACGATGACGTCGTGGCTGCGGGCGATGAACAGGGTGGTGGCCTGGTGACTGGCGATCCGGGCCAGACCGTCGGCGTCGAGTGGGGCTGCGGATTTGGAGAGCTGGGGCAGGAGACGTTCGGCAGCGTCGACGAGCTCGTCGCTGACCTGGTGGACCGCTTGGACCTCCACGCTCATGCCCGGACTGTATCCGACCGGGTTGTCAGCTCTGCACCGCGAGCTTGGGAAGCACCCTCGGGCCGCTCCGGACGGGCCGATCCTACAGCTCAGAGGGCATGGGCATCGACCGTGATTGTCCGTGGATGACCGCTGCGAACCGATGCGTAGGGCACGCTGGGGGCAGGGCCGGCGAGGACCAATCCCGCATCAGCGTGGCGGCGATGGTCCTCAGCTCGGCCGGAGGGCGAAGCCCGTCCTCGGTGACCACCAGCCTCGTTGGCAAGCGCTCGCAAGGCGGCGGCAGTCCAAGAGTTCAACCGCTGCCAGGCGGGCACCACCCAGGGAATGGGTTGATCTACCGATGCGGCCGGCCCAGCCCGGCGGGATGCTGCTGCGGCAGGCGTCACCGTTCAGGGAGGTCATGGTCATGGCGACTACGCCGTCAACCACCGAGGGTCGCAGCGGGACCGTCCGGGCCAACGGCGTCCGGCTCTACTACGAGGAACTCGGGCAGGGGCCGGCGATCCTCGTCGGTGAGAACGACCGCGGCTCCGGTCTGGCGGCGACGGTGCCCGCTTGGGCGATGGGTGAGGCTCGACCAGGGCGACACGACCCTCGTTGGCAAGTCGCCGGAGGCGCGCGGCAGAAGGAGCACCGGAGGCCTCGGCGGCCGATGCCATGCTGGTTGACGTGAGTTGCGCGGCGTAGCGTTCGCTCATGGCCGCCAACCGCGAGCGGGTGGCGCTCGCCTCCTTCATCACCGGCTCGGTGCTTGCTGGCGGAAACGCAGTGGGTGTCCGATTCAGCAACCGCGAGCTGGCCCCGCTGTGGGGAGCTGGCCTGCGCTTCTTGGTCGCCGCAGCTCTGCTGGTGGCCGTGATGGCGGCGCTGCGTCAGCCGCCGCCCCGGGGACGAGCACTCACCGGTGCGCTGCTCTACGGCGTGTTCAACTTCGGCGGCGCCTTTGCCCTTGCCTACTACGGGTTCGTCCAGGTGCACGCCGGGCTCGGCCAGACGCTGCTGGCGCTGGTGCCGCTGGCCACGCTGCTGCTCGCCGTGGTCCAGCGCCAGGAGCGCCTCCGCGCCGCGGCGGTCGTTGGGACCCTGCTCGCCCTTGTGGGGATCGCGGTGATGTCGCGGACGCCGTTGCGAGGGTCGGTACCGCTGGTGTCATTGCTTGCCCTCGTGGGCAGCGCCTTGTGTTTCGCGGAGGCGGCGGTGTTGGTGCGCCGGTTCCCCAGCGTGCACCCGGTGGCCATGAACGCGGTGGGCATGGCGGCGGGTGGGGCGCTGCTGGTCGCCGGGTCGCTGCTCGCGGGTGAGCCGTTGGTGCTGCCCCAACGCGCCGCGACGTGGGTTGCGGTCGGCTACCTGGTCGTTGTTGGCTCGGTGGTGGTGTTCGTGCTCTACATCGTCGTGCTCCGCTACTGGAGCGCGTCCCGAGCGGCGTACACCTTCGTGCTCGTCCCGGTCGTCACCGTCGTGCTGTCGTGGTGGTTGGACGATGAACCAGTCGGCGCTGGTCTGGTGCTCGGTGGTTTCTTGGTCCTGGCGGGGGTCTACGTCGGCGCGCTCCGTTCCGTGCAGGCGGCGCCCGCTCGTCCGGCCGTCCCGCCGCCGGCCGAGGGCGGCCGGAGGCCGACCGCTGGTCGGCCTTGAGGGTGTAGAGAAAGTCTCCCAGCGCCCGCAACAGCACGGACACGACGGAGCGGAACGCCAGCATGCTTCGTCCGCGTCCCGCACCGTGGCATCGCTGGTCGAGCTGGCTCCCCGCTCAGGCTGACCGGCCTGGCTTAGGCTTGTCCACATGACCGACGAGCGCGAACTCAGGTTCACGCGCGGGGCGCCGCTTCTTGCCTGGCGTCTGTTTCGCGTGCGCCGACTCCCGGATGGCTACGCGCTCTGCGCGCCGATGATCCATAGCCCAGCGCCGCCACCTTGGCAACCCGGGTTCACGGTCGCCCGGTGCCTTGACCACGATCACCCAGCACCGGCGCCTGGGTGTCGCTGCGGCATCTATGCTGCGATTGAAGGAACGCTTGACTCGCTTCCTGGATACCTGCTCGATACCGCCTACGACGGCGATCCTTGGGCCTACGCCGAGGTGGCCTGCAGCGGTCGAGTGTTCCTGGATGCGCGGGGTCTGCGCTGCGAGGAGGCCCTGGTCGTGCAGATCGCCTTTGCGGAGGGGTCCTTCGCAAACGCAGACGAGGGTGTGCGCGCATCCGAGGAGCTGGCGGCGCGCTACGGCGTTCGCGTCGGCTCAGGTGATGCTGCACCCGGCTGGCTCACCGACAACTCGCGTGGGCGAGGAGAACCGTTCGGGACGGAAGGCGTTGACCTCTCGGTCCTGCTCAAGACTGTCGACCCCTCTCGAAGGCGGGCAGAGCACAACAGCGAGGCGTAGATCGCAGTTTCTCCAGGCCGACGGAGCGGAGCGCCATGCTGCACGTCCGCCCCGGCGCATCGGTCGAGCTGGCTACTGGCTGCTCGTGGTCCTGGTCGTGGTCGCCACTCCCGGCAGCGGTGGCAAGTACCTGACGCGAGGACCAAGAGCGGCCGATCGTCCGAGCTTGTTAGCCTTGGCCGTGATGGAGGCCGGAGGGCGAATCGAAGCAGTCGTCTTTGATCTCTTCTACACCCTGGTGCATCCCGGAACCTATTCAGGGGGAACCGGTCGGGTCGGCTGGTTGGCTCGGCTGCTTGGCGTCGACCCGACTGAGCTGAGGGCACGGTGGGCGGTCTTCGAACCAAGGTTGGAGGCTGGCCAGGCACCCACCCACGCCGACGGTCTCGGCCCGGAGCTGGGCTGGGTGCGTGCGGTCGCGGGGGACCTGGGGGTGGTGGTCACCGGTGCCGACTTGGCCCGCATCGAGGCCGATTGGGACCTCACCCGCCGCCAGGCGCTCCTGGACCCGCCGCCGTCGGCGGTGGCGACGCTGGCCGGGTTGCGGGAGCGCGGCATCCGGCTCGGTGTGCTGAGCAACACCCACGGCCTAGAAGTACGTGCCTGGGATCGGTCGCCACTGGCCTCGCACATCGAGGTGGTCGCGCTCTCGCACGAGATCGGCGCCTGCAAGCCGGACCCTGCCACCTACGGGTACGTGCTCAGCGGGCTGAAGGTACCGGCGGCAGCGGCCGCCTATGTTGGGGATGGCAGTAGCGATGAGCTGGTCGGTGCTCGATCGGCAGGGTTTGGCATGGTCATCTTGGCTGAGGAGGCCGCCGCCAGGTCAGCCCCTGATGCGCTTCCTCGGCTTCGGGCACAAGCGGATGCCTCGGTGCTGTCGCTGACTGAGGTCGTCGAGTTGGTCGATCGGTGAACGCGGCCGGGCGACGCCAGTGCGTCTGGTCCTGGTCGTGGTCGTCGTCGCCCACCGCACGCTCGGCCCCAGTTCCTCGGCCACGGAGCGGGCGCTGCCGTCCTCGGCGGTCCAGGCCCGTTGCTGGAGCCGACCGATTGCCACGACCCAGGCCATCGCCCAGCTTGACCCCGATTGCCGCCCCGACCCGCTGCCCGAGGAGCTGCGGCTGTACGACCTGCGGCACACCGCCGCCTCGCTGATGATCCGCCAGAGGGCCAGCGTCAAGAGAGGACGCCCGCGCCGACGCCCTGGCGAGCCTGGCACGGACCCAGCGCGGACCAACGGTCGTACCTCGCCGTGAAGGTGCAGATCAGTGGGCCGATTGCGGGGTGCCGGAGGAGGGGCTCGAACCCTCATGCCCTTGCGGGCCCAACGCTTTTAAGGCGCGGCTGTCTGCCGATTCCAGCACTCCGGCGCGTTGACCTGCCAGGCTAGGGTACGTGGTCCGCTCGCGCGAGGTGGGACTTCGGGTAGCGTTGGGGGATGCACACGTTCTTGACATGGCTCCAGGGGATGCCGCTGGGGGCCGACAGCGAGATCGGGGGGATCTCGGGGTGGGCCATCCGGATCATGGAGGCGCTGGGGGCGCCGGGGGCCGGGCTGGCGGTGGCGCTGGAGAACCTGTTCCCGCCGATTCCCAGTGAGGTGATCCTGCCGCTGGCCGGGTTCACGGCCAGCCAGGGGGACATGAGCCTGGCCGCGGCGATCGCCTGGACGACCTTCGGGTCGGTGGCCGGGGCGGTGGTGCTGTACTGGATCGGGGCCCTGATCGGGCGGGAGCGGGTCAGGGCCATCGCGGCCTGGCTGCCGCTCATCAAGGTGTCGGACATCGACCGGACCGAGGCGTGGTTCGGGCGGCACGGGCGCAAGACGGTGTTCCTCGGCCGCATGGTGCCGCTGTTCCGCAGCTTCGTCTCGATCCCGGCCGGGATCGAGCGGATGCCGATGGCCTCCTTCCTGCTCCTCACCACCCTGGGCAGCCTGATCTGGAACACCCTGTTCGTGATGGCCGGCTACGTCCTCGGGGAGAACCGCCGGGTGATCGAGGACTACGCCGGGACCTACCAGAACCTCGTGCTCGCCGTCGGCTTCCTCGCCGTGGCCGGCTTCGTGGTCGTCCGGCTGATCGCGGCCCGCCGCAACCGGCAGCGCGTCTAGCCATGGGGACACGGAGCGCGCGACTCCCCATGTACGCCGCCCGCCTCCGGATGCCGCTGCTGTGGGGCGCCCTGGTGCTGCTGGTCGGCGGCGCCCTCCTCGGCGGGCCGGGCTGGGCCGGGCTGGCCGGGCTGGCCGGGCTGGTGCTGCTGGTCGCCGGGCTGGCCCTGTACTTCCGGGTCGGGACCGTGCGCCGCCCACCGGTCGAGGTCGCGGCCCCGGTGTCCGGGCGCTGGGAGGCCGTCAACAGCCCGGCCGACAAGGTGCCCAGCCACGGCCTGCACGCCTACGGCCAGACCTACGCCATCGACCTGGTCCACGAGCCCGCGGACGGCTCCCGGCCGGGGTTCGGGGACGGCCCGGGGTTCCGGCCTCCGGAGGACTTCCCGGCCTTCGGCCGGCCGGTGCTCGCCCCGGCCGACGGGGTGGTCGTCAGGGCCCACGGCCGTGAGCGGGACCACCGCAGCCGCAGCTCGTGGCCGAGCCTGCTGTACCTGTTCGCCGAGGGGTCCCTGCGCGAGCTCACCGGGCCGAGCCGGGTGCTCGGCAACCACGTGGTCCTCGACCTCGGCGACGGCGTCTACGCGGTGCTCGCCCACCTGCGTCGCGGCTCCCTCCGGGTCGCCAGCGGCCAGCCGGTCCGCGCCGGCGCGCAGGTCGCCGAGTGCGGGAACTCGGGCAACTCGACCGAGCCGCACCTCCACTTCCAGCTGATGGACCACCGCAGCGTCCTGTTCGCCGCCGGCCTGCCGTTCCGGCTGGCCCGCTTCGAGGTCGACGGCCACGCCGAGGCCGGCGTGCCGGCCAACGGGCGGCCGTTCACGGTCGCCGCCCAGAGCTGAACGTTGCCGGCTACCGGCTCCAGTGGGTCTCGCCGAGCAGGTAGGCCGTGGCCAGGCTCTCGGGGTCCTGCTCGGCCACGGGGCCGTCGCCCGAGCGCTCGACGGCCACCGAGATCGTCCTGGCCGCGTACAGGGGCAGCCCGGTCGGTCCCTGCGGGCCCTCCAGCTCGGCCCGCTCCTGGCCGAAGGCGGCGATGGTGTAGCTGGCCCGCGGCTCGACCCCGGCCTTGCGGAACATCCGCAGCAGGTCGTGGTCCTCGTTCTCGAACCTGAGGATGCGGACGACGCTGCCGGTGGGGACGGCGGTGAGGGGCACGCCCGGCTCCCGCGGGTAGTCGCCGATCGGGTGGCCGTGGGGGCAGGTCCGGGCCTCGCCGATCATCTCGAGCATGCGGGCCTCGAGCGCCGGGGTGACGCCCATCTCGAAGGCCTCGGCCTCCTCGTGGACCTCGTCCCAGGGGACGCCCATGACCTTGACCAGGAACGCCTCGACCAGCCGGTGCCGGCTGACCACGTGCTTGGCCACCTCCATGCCCCGGTCGGTGAGGACGATCCGCTTGCCGGGGCCCCGGTCGACCAGGCCCTCGCTCTCGAGGCGCCGGACCATCCCGGTCACGCTGGGCGGCGACACCTGCATCGCCCTGGACAGGTTGGTCGGCGTCCGCTCGATGCCGGCCTCGCCGAGCCAGTAGAGCGACTCCAGGTACTCCTGGATCGCCTGGGTGAGGGTCGCTTCGTCGGCCATGGCCCCATGGTACGTCCCGCCAGCGGCTCCGGTCAGCCGGCCACCACCACCCGGCCGTCCATGCCGGCGTGCAGGTCGCAGGTGTAGCGGTACTCACCGGCCCGCTCGAACCGGTGGCTGAAGGTCCCCCGGGACTGGTTCTCGGAGGCGAAGCCGTCCCCCTTGACGTTGTGGGGGACCGAGCCGTCCACGAACCGCCAGGTGACCTCCGTGCCCGGCGGCACCTCGATCGCCGGGGGCAGGAACTTGAGGTCCTTGGCGTCGACCGTGGTCACGCCCCGCACCGGCGGGGTGTCGGCGGGGGAGGCGGCCGAGCCGGCCTGGCAGGCGGCCAATGTGAACGAGAGCACAAGCAGGAGCAGGGCGAGCGGGCGGGGGCGGGTTGGCACGGAAGCTCCTTGACTGGTCGGCTACTGGGGGCCGAGCGAGAACGCGACGATGGTCAGGAAGCCCACCAGCAGGAGGGCGCTGAGCACGAGCTCGATGATGGCGATGATGCGGGCCGCCTTGGCCATCTCCAGGCCGCCGAGCTGGCCGTTGGAGGCCTCGATGCGCTTCTGGGCGCTGTTGGCCAGGACCAGGGCGACGATGGCCCCGACGGGCGGGCAGGTGAAGAAGCCGATGATGGCGATCACCAGCGCGGCCGTGGCCGAGCTGTCGGTCGGGGGCGCCTGCGCATAGCCGTACCCGGCGCCCGGGGCGCCGTAGGCGGGCCCGTAGCCGGGCTGCTGGCCGTAGGGAGGCTGGCCGTAGCCCTGCTGGCCGCCGTACGGCTGCGCGTAGCCCTGCTGGCCGTAGTCCTGGGCCGGCGGCGGCGCCTGCGGCCAGGTCTGCCCGGCCGGCGGCGGGCTTCCGGCGGCCGGTGGTTCGGGGACCGGGGCGGTCGGCGGAGCGGGCGGCGGAGGCGGCTCGACGGGCGCCGGCGGCTCGACGGGAGGGGGCGGGGGAGGGCCGCCCAGGGGCTCGGTCGGGCGGTCGCCGGGCGGGCGGTCGCCGGGCGCGTTGTCACCGGGCGGGCGGTAGCCGGGCGGGCGGTCGGCCGGGGTGTCGTCGCGGTCGCCGGGGGTCGGGGGGCCGGGGAGGTCGTCGGGCATCTACGGCTCCTTGCGTCAGCTGCGGTCGGTGGCGTCGAGGGCGGCGGCCCAGCCGGCGGCGGGGTCGGCGGCGGCCAGGCGGAGGATCCAGCCGGTGCCGGGCATGCCGTCGTCCCAGACCCACCAGGTGAGCCGGTCCAGGGCGGCGCCCAGCTCGGCCGGGTCGGGCGGCCAGTCCAGGCCGGCCAGGCTGGCCGCGGCCCACCAGGCGTCGAACCGCCCGAGGGCGGCCCCGCGGCGGACCCCGTGGGCGCCGCCGCTGGCCGCGGCCCAGGCCATCCGGGCCATGGCCGAGGCGGATGCGACCCGGCCCAGCCGGTGCACGGGGTGGCCGAGGGCGGCCACCGCCTCGGCCGGGCCGCCGGAGACGACCAGCGCCCGGGCCTCGCCCCCCGACTCCGAGGTCCAGACCTCGACCAGGTCGGTGAGCGCCCGGGTGACGTCGGGCCGCTCCAGGACCGGGCCGGGCTCGGCCCGGCCGGCGACCATCTCGACCGCCTCGGCGCCCGGGTCGGGGACCTCGCGCTCGTCGGGCCGGTAGGTGGCCAGGGCGTAGTCCGGCTCCCACTGGGCCAGGACCAGCGGCAGCTCCAGCACCTCGGCGTGGGCGCCGGGGGCCTCGCGCAGGTCCTCCCCGCGCAGGACCCGCTCCTGGGCGACGGCCCCGGCCACCGCCGGCACGGCCAGGTGCGGGGCCAGCTCGGCGAAGGTGTGGGTGGTGGCCGCGACCTCGGTGAGCGGGCCGAGGGCGAAGCGGGCCGCCCCCGGGCGGAGCACGCTGGCCGCCTCCGGGGCCGGGCCGTCAAGGGCCATCCGGTACTCGACGTAGGTGGTCACCGGCCACAGCGGCCGGCCCCGCTCCACCGCCTCCTCCAGCCGGTGCCGCAGGTCGACCAGGCCGGCCCAGTCGCGGCTGGCGCAGAGCCCGTCGACGGCCCGCAGCAGGGCCGCCGGGTCCCCGAGCTCGACCAGCTCGGCCAGCCGCTCCCCGGGCAGGCGTTCCTCCACGCGGCCTCCTCCATCACGTCGCAAC
>Ga0081538_10002343_pt1 | contig 18668 bp, 22 predicted proteins | sample TabmetS5T2R1_FD_71022 | JGI IMG/M metagenome (GOLD analysis project Ga0081538, IMG submission 71022) | Tabebuia heterophylla rhizosphere microbial communities from the University of Puerto Rico - S5T2R1 | ecosystem: Host-associated > Plants > Roots > Rhizosphere ... | reverse complement strand
GGCGGCTCGACGACGTACGCGTCCTCGTTGTGCCGGCGCTTGCGGCCCGGATGCGTGGCGACGCCGATCCTCACGCCTCGAACCTCAGATCCGTCTCGCCGACGCGGATCACGTCGCCCGCGACGAGCTTCTTCGGCTGCTCGAGCCGGACGCCGTTCACGAACGTCCCGTTCGTGGAGCCGACGTCCTGGACCCAGACACCGTCGCGCCGCGGCTCGACCCGAGCGTGGTGCGCGGAGGCGAACTCGTCGTCGCCGAGCTCCATGTCGTTGTCGGCCGAGCGGCCGATCGTGACGGGTGTGGAGTCGAGCGTCCGCTCGCTGTCGACCTTGAGCGCGGGGCTCGACAGGACGACGAGGCTGCCGGTCCGTGCACGCGGGCCGAGACCGGCAGCGGCCGCCTGCTGCGGGGCGAGCATGAAGCTCTCCTGCGGCAGCCGGACGTCGCGGGCAACCGTCCGCACGATCCGCCAGATGAAGAGGTAGAGCAGCACGAGGAACGCGATCTTCAGGCCGAGGAGAACCGCTTCGACTTCGACGTCGGCGACGATCATCGGGGCCTCGTCTCAGGATGTGGCTCAGCGCGCATTCTGAGGCGATGCCCCTGGTCGGCGGAAGACGAGCTCCGTCGAGCCGAGGGTGATCCGGTCCTCGTCGTCGAGCTTCGCCCGCTTCAGCGCGCGGCCGTTGACCGCGACGCCGTTCGTGGAGTCGAGGTCGACGATCCAGAAGGTCGAGCCCTCCTGGCGAATCTCCGCATGCCGGCGCGAGATGTTCGGGTCGGGCACGCGGATGTCGCTCTCCTTCGACCGGCCGATGACGACGACCGGCTTCTCCAGCTTGTGCGAGGACCCGTCGATCGTCACGCTCGCCGGCTCCCGCTCCGGCTCCGGCTCCATGCCGAGCTCCTCGGCGGAGACCGCCTCGGTCTCGGACGGCGTCGAGCGGTAGATGCGGGTCGCGCCCGGCTCGAGCTCGGGCTCCGGCTCCTCCGGGAGCTCGCGCTGAATCATCCGGTTGGAGATCCCGAAGAGGCCGACGTCGAGGTCCTCGTCGGTCCGGAAGGAGACCTGCGGCCGCGAGAGGAGCTGGTAGCCCTCGCGCCGGCCGTGCTCTGCGAGGTACTCCTCCAGCTCCTTGACCAGAGCCGGCTCGTAGCTCTCGAACTGATCCCTGTCCTTCGGCGACAGATAGACGACGTACTCGTTCGGCGCGTAGACCTGGGAGACGGAGACCATCTTGTAGTCGTCCATCTCCTTCGCCAGCTTCCTGGCCAGCTCGACCGGTTGCACGTTGCGTCGGAAGGCGCGCCCGAACGCGCCTTCGAAGAGCGACTCGATCTTTTGCTCGATCGTCCTGAGCACCAGCGGGCCCCCTTACCGGGAGGCGAGTTTACCCGCGGGCCACCTCGGCCCAGACCGTCACAGCCACGCAGGAAAGCCAGATTCCGAGCACCACCGGCATTGTGCCGACACCCTCGAACGGCAGGAGCAATGCGGAGAGCGCAGCGGCGCCGAGACCGGCCACCGGCCAGGTCCCGTACCGGGCGGCGAGCGGCAGCAGCGCGGCGAGGAGACCGGCGACGACGGCGGTCGCGACGAGGCCCGGCTGCGACGAGAGCGAGGCCGCCAGAGCGCCCACGACACCACCCACATCCTCGCGGCCGTCGACGCCCAGCGCCTCCGGCGTGCCGGCCGCGGCAGCCGCTACCAGCACGGCCACGGCCGCATAGACCCCGCGCCAGGCCGCCTTTCGGATCGGCGTCAGCGCCGCCGCAACGGCGAGGCCGAGCCCGACTGGGGCGAGCACGGCTCCGGCGAGTGGATAGAAGGCTTCTTCGCTTCGGTTCCAGGTCGCCACGACCCAGGCTGCGGCGAGCGCCGAGTAGACGAGAGCGAGCCCGAGCGAGACGTTTCCGAGCGGCAGAATCGCCAGGGAGAGCGCCGCGGCCAGGCCGAGCCGGGGCTTGACCGCGGTCAGCGCTCCCGCCAGGGCCGCGAGCCCCCAGCTCCACCCCGGCGGATAGAACGGCAGGGTCGCGCTCGTCCAGCCGACGAAGAGCATGGCCGCGCCCCCGGCGACGAGCCGGCGAAACGGCGGCGCCGGTAGGCCCCTCGGCGAGCGAGCGCGCTTTCGCTCGCGTGACTTCAGCGAGGAGCGAAGCCGGTCGGCGAGCTGGACCGCGGATGGCCGACGCTCCGGATCGACGGCCGTGGCGCGGGCGACGGCCTCGGTCAGGTGCTTCGGAAGATCGGGTCGTACGGTCTCGAGCGGCGGCGGGCCGGCCTCGATCCGGCGCGCGGTCTCGATCGGCGACGACGCCCAGAATGGGTGGTAACCGGAAAGCGCCTCCCAGAGCACGACTCCGACCGCCCAGATATCCGCGCCGAACGAGGCCTCGTCGCCTGCGAGCCGCTCGGGCGAGATGTAGGCGAGGGTGCCCGGGACGTCGCCGGCCGCCGTCAGCGTCTCCGCCTCGGCGAACTGGGCCAGGCCGAAGTCGAGGAGTTTCACGGAGATCTCGGCCGTGTCCGCTACCAGGACGTTCGTCGGCTTGACGTCGCGGTGGACGATCCCGTGGCGATGCGCGTGAGCGAGGCCCTCGAGGATCTGCGCGGCGACCTCGACCACGGCGGCGTCGTCGAGCTCGCCCGCCCGCAGTCGATCGCGCAGCGTCCGGCCCGGGACGTACTCGTAGGCGATGTAGACGTTCTGCTGGTCGCCGGCGAACGCGTACGCGCGCAGGCAACGCGGGTGGCGGAGCCGGGCGGCGGCCGACGCCTCGCGCTCGGCGCGCGTGTGCGCCTTCCCCTCGCGCGGGACGATCTTCAGCGCGACGTCGAGGCCGTTCCTCTCGTCCCGTGCGACCCAGACGGAGCCGGAGCCGCCGCTGCCGAGCGGCCGCAGCGGCCGATACCGGCCGAGAACGAGTTCATTGGCAGGGAGAGACGCGACCGCGCTGGCCATGTGCCATTGGGGGTTGGCGGCCGTCCGTTGAAGTCCTTTCCCCTCCGATGCAGCGGTTACAGTGGACGAGCCGGAACCCCGGCCTGGCGCCATGACCGAGCGCGACACAGAGATCGAGTTCGACTTCTTCGAGGAGCCGGCGACACGGGAGGCCGATCGTCCCGAACGCCCTGCGCGCCGCGTCCGCGGGCCTCGCCGCCCACCGGGACCGCCGTCGGGCCTGACGCCGCTGCTCCGGCTCGTCGGTCTGATCAGCTTCGCGATCCTCGTCGTCGTCCTGCTCGTGTTCTGGATCTCCAGCTGCCGCGGCGAGGCGAAGCGCGACCGCTACCAGGGCTATATGCAGGACGTCCAGCAGATCGCCGACCGCTCCGAGCGGATCGGCTCCCAGCTCTCGACCACGATGACGCGGCCGGAGGTGCGGCAGGCGGCCCTCGTCCGCACGCTGGACGGCTACGCCCAGCAGCAGGCGCAGCTCGTCGCCAGCGCGCAGGAGCTCGACCCGCCCGGGCCGCTGCGAGACCAGCACGAGCAGATGGTCGACTCGCTCCAGTTCCGCGTCAGCGGCCTGCGCGGGCTCGCCGACGCCTTCGGCGCCCGATCCGGCAATGTCGGCCAGGTCGGCACGCAGCTCGCGACCCAGTACCGCCGGCTGATCTCGAGCGATGTCGTCTGGGACGACCTCTTCGCGGCGCCGGCCACGCAGGAGCTCCGCAGGCAGGATCTGCGCGGGATCAACGTCCCGGACTCGAACTTCGTCACGAACCCCGACCTCGGCACCTCACGAGCGCTGAGCAACATCTGGCAGCGCGTCCGGGGCCAGACGCCGACGGACGGCGGGACGGCGGCACGTCCGGGTACGCACGGGCACAACCTGGTCTCGGTGACCGTCGTCGGCGGGTCGAGGCTGAACCCGAACGCGCTGAACAAGGTCGTCGCGACGACGGACCTCTCCTTCGAGGTCGTGTTCGAGAACTCGGGCGACTCGACCGAGACCGGCGTCGAGGTCGAGCTGACGATCCAGAAGGAGACGGAGCCGTTGACGCGGACGCAGCGCGTCGACCTCACCGAGCCGAGCGAGCAGGTCCGCGTCGTGTTCAGGAACGTCGGGCCGGTGCCATTCGTCCAGCGGACCACGCTTCAGGTCAGCGTCAAACCGGTACCCGGCGAGCAGAACTCCTCCAACAACACCGCCGAGTACCCGGTGATCTTCAGCTATCCCGGCGGCTAGGGGCTCGCCGCCACGGAGCTACGATGGTGCCGTGCGCGTCGGCGATCCTGAACGCGAACGGGCAGCGTCAGCGCTCCGCAAGCATTACGTGGAGGGTCGCCTGTCGCTGGAAGAGTTCTCGGACCGCACCGGCCGGGCGTTAGGGGCGAGCTCCCGAGCCGAGCTTCGGACGGCCCTCTCGGACCTTCCTGTCTTTCCCGAGGCTCGTGAGCTCGTCGCTCAGGGTCGTACCGCGATCCGCGCGGCCCTGCACGGTGTGGCAGTCGTGCTCTTCACCGGCCTTTACCTGCTCTTCAGCTTCACGCTGCTGATCGTCTTCGGGGTCACGCTGCTGGTGGAAGGCGCATCGACCGCGCTGCTCGTCGCCTTTCTCCTGGTCTGGCTGCTGCCGACGTACCTGCTGGCGCGGCTCTGGCGCCGTCGGCCGCTGCCGCCGCCCACGCGCCAGCCGAGCACCTAGCCGTACGAGTTCACCGCGCCATTGCGCGCTCGACCGCTTCCTGCTCCTCCGGCGACAGCGCCACGGGCGCCTTGCCGTGGTCAAGCTCCTTCACGTAGATCCGGGCGTAGTCGCGCCCCTGGATCGCGCTGACGACGACCCCGCTCCGCGCAGCGTCGAGGAACGCGAGCGAGGCGGACTGGTGCCCGCCGGCGCCCTCGTACGCGTCGTAGCGGACGACGGACGTGTTCGTCACGGAGCCGTCCACCCGGCGGTCGACCCGAGCAAGACCGCCCGCGACCTCGTCAACGGCGCGATGGAGATCGTCGATGCGGGCCTGCAGCGAGACGGCGAAGTCGACGAGGTCGGACTTGCCGCCGCCGAGCAGCGTCATCTGCGCCTCGCGCATCCGGCGGAGGCGCAGGAAGAGCCAGAGAACCACGAACAGTGCTACCGCGGCGGCGACGCACGCGGCGATCGCGATCCAGGCCGCGGTGGAGGCCGAGACGTCCATGGGCGCAGATCCTAGAGCGGCGCGGCTATCGTTTGAGACCGGTCATGAAGCAAGTCCTCGTCCTGAATGCCAGCTACGAGGCGCTGAACGTGTGCTCGGTTCGGCGTGCCCACGTGCTCGTGTTCAAGGGCAAGGCCGAGGTGATCGAGGCGCTCGAGCAGCCGCTCCGCTCGGCGAGCGACACCTACCAGTGGCCCCACGTGATCCGGCTTGTGACCTACGTCTCCGTGCCACGCACCGTGCAGCGGAAGATCTCGCGCCGAGCGCTCTTCGCGCGCGACGGGTGGCGCTGCGCCTACTGCGGCACGTCGACCGGCCGCCTCACGCTCGACCACATCGTCCCGAGGAGCCGGGGCGGTGATTCCGTCTGGGAGAACGTCGTCACCTCATGCGCGCCGTGCAACCTCAAGAAGGGGAACCGGCTGCTGCACGAGATCGAGATGGTGCTCCGAACGAAGCCGCGCATCCCGCAACCAGTGCTCTACATCCGCCTGGCGACACCGAAGATCCCGGCGGGCTGGAAGCCGTACCTCCCTGAGCTGAACGAGGCGACTGCCGCCTAGTGCGGTGGACCTGTAGCCGCTGTGGCAAAGAGCACGTCGGCCTGCCCTTCGACTGGGCGTTCGACTCGCCCATGTACTGGGACGGCGGCCGCACGGAGGACGACTGGCTCACCGAGGACCTCTGCGTCTGGACGGACGACGAGCCGAAGCTGAACTACTTCATCCGGGGCGTGCTCGAGATCCCGGTGGAGGGCTCGGAGCAGAAGCTCGGGTACGGCGTCTGGTCGAGCCTGAGCGAGGACTCGTTCAAGCAGGTCGTGCAGCACTGGGACGATCCGGCCCGCACCGAGCAGGGCCCCTACTTCGGCTGGCTCTCGAACTCGATTCCGGGCTATCCGGACACGAGGAGCCTCCCGCTCGACGTCGTGATCCAGGAAGTCGAGACGCGGCCGCTGTTCGTCCTCCAGGAGGGCGACCATCCGCTGATCGCCGAGCAGCGTGAGGGCATCACGACGGAGCGCGTCCGCGCCATCGCCGAGGAGCAGATGCACGAGGCCTAATCCCGCTCGATCGGGAGGTCGAGCGTCTCCCACTGGCTCCACGAGCCGGGGTAGAGCGTCGCCTCCCGGCCGGCGAGCCAGAGGCGGTGGACCGTCACGGAGGCGGTGACGCCCGAGCCGCAGTAGGCGACGACCTCACCGTCCGGGAGGTCACGGAGCGACTCGTTCCACGGCGCGTTCAGCGCACCGGGAATCCGGCCCGGCACCTTGTCGATCGGGTTCTCCTCGCCGCGCCAGCGCGACGGGATGCGTGCGTCGACTACCACGAAGTCCTCGAGGCGCGAGGCGAGCTCTGGGCCGTCGATCGTGTCGCCGCTCCGCTCGGCCGGAGCGAAGACGGCCGGCTCGATCTCCTCCTCGCCTGCGCGGAGCGCGCCGCCCCAGGCCTCGATGCCGCCGATGAGCACGGCGCAGGCGTCATGGCCGAAGTGGCGGAGGAGCCACCAGAGGCGCTCGGCGCCGCCGGTGCTCCCGTACGCGACGACGTGGACGCCCTGCTCGATCCCCGCGCGGCCGGCCGCCTCGGCGAAGTGCTTCGCAGAGGGCAGCGGATGCCTCCCCTGACCCTCGACGGACAGGTCGGAGAGGTCCTCGTCCACGTCGAGGAACGACGCACCGGGAATGTGCCCGGCGAGGTAGAGCGCCCGTCCCCGGCCCGGCTCCCCGAGCTCGTGTCTGCAGTCCACGAACTGGTAGCGCACATGACCGATCGTATGCTTGGCGCAGACCTCTGACTGTGGTATCACCGTAGTGACAGATGAAGCTTTCCGTGCTTGGGCTCGTCCTGGCCGCGGTCTTGGCTCTTCCTGCCGCGGCCGCCACGCCGGATACGCGCACGATTACGGTCATCGGGAACGGCGAGGCCGAACCGGAGAGCGCGCCCGGCGAATGGACGCTCGTCGTGAGCGTCGACAACGAGCGCGCGCGGACCGCGCTTCGTTCGGCCACGGCTGCCGTCACACGCGTCCAGGCTGCTCTTCGCGCGGCCGGCATGACGGATTTCCACACCGATCGAGTCGCAATCGCCGCGCGCACCGCGCCGGACGAGAACGCGAGCTTCCGCGGATTCGTCGCCTCGACGGAGATCGAGTTCACAATCGCCGACACGCACCGCGCGGCGGTCCTTCTCGACCGCGTCCGGGCCCTCGGCGTTGCGGCGATCTACGGGCCGACGCCCGCGGAGGGCACCTCGCAAGAGCTTGAGCAGCGAGCCTTGGCTGACGGCATGGACGACGCCGTCGAGAAAGCCAGACGGCTGGCAGCCAAGGCCGGAGTCACGCTGGGCCCGGCAGTCACGATCGAGGAGCGTCGGCAGGAGTCACCGTACCCCGTCGTCCTCTACGGTCCAGGCGGCCCACTCTCCCGTCTCGCGCCGAGCGACGACGTCTACGCGTCGGTCACGGTTACCTTCGCGGTCTCCTGATCGCGAACTCGTAGCGCACTCGGCGATTGTGACGGGACCGCCGCCGGCGCCGTATACGGCGCATGAAGACACTCAGGATCGTCATCGCAGCGCTCGCGGTGCTCGTCGTCGCGGCGCTCGCAGGGATCGGCCGGCCAGAGGCCGCCGAGAGCGCGAGCGACGAGCCGCGGGAAGGGATCACCGTCACAGGGGCGGGACGGGTCAGCACGGTGCCGAACGAGGCCGAGTTCTCGCTCGGCGTCACGACGGAGGGGCAGACCGCACGTGCGGCGCTGACCGAGAACGCCGAGCGGATGAGGCGGCTCATCGAGGCGCTGAAGCTCGCCGGCGTCGCCGCGCGCGACATCCAGACGCGGGACGTCAGCGTGGGGTCGGACTACGACGCCGACGGACGCTCGGATCAGTTCGTCGCGAGCAACACCGTCTCGGTGCTGATCCGTGACCTCGACACGGCGGGAGCGGTGCTCGACGCCGCAACCCGCGCGGGCGCGAACAACGTCTACGGCCCGTCGCTGACACGGTCGAACCGCGACGGCCTGGAGCGAAGGGCGCTCGAGGACGCAGTCGCGAACGCCCGCAAGCGGGCGGAGGCGCTCGCCGCCGCGGGGGGTGTCAACCTCGGCGCGGTGATCGCCATGAGCGAGAGCCCGCAGGTGGTCGGCCCGGAGCTCGCCTACCGGGCCGCGGACTCGGCCGCCTCCTCCGTCCCGATCGAGAAGGGGACGCAGGAGATCCAGGCGACGGTGTCCGTCACCTTCGCGATCGAGTAGTGGGCTAGGCCCGGAGCCGCAGCGGGACGGGGAGTCCGCATCGACCGCATTCGGTGCGGGCGGCCCCCTTCCGCTCACTCTTCTCGATCGCGACCGGCTTCTCACAGCTGCAGGTCTTCACGCTTCGAGAGTGCCGCCGCCGCCGGACGGCGCTCCGGCGGCCGGCCCCGTGAAGCGGCCGCGGCACTGCTCGCGGACAACGTCGACGAAGTCGGGGTGGTCCTTGCTCAGCTCTCGGAACGAACGATCGAAGAGCGTCAGCAGCACCATGGGCGACTCGGAGACCACCGATGCGGTGCGCCGGCCGGTCAGCAGGAGACCGACCTCGCCGAACAGATCGCCCGGCCCCAGTTTGGCCAGCACGGCGCCGTCCTGCTCGACTCGCGCCGTGCCCTCGAGTACAGCGAACAGCTCGTACGCGAAGTCGCCCTCGGTGGCAACGATCTGCTCCGCCGGGACCACCACCTCGTCGAAGGCGTCGGCCAGGGAGGATCGAACGGCCGGCGACAGCGCCGCGAGGCAGGGAACCGATTCCACCCGGGCGGCGTCGACCACGGGACGACGCTACTTCGCACGACGCGCGACGGGTAGCCGGGCAGGCCAGGTTGTAACCCGTTGTTCACCGTCTGGCCCCATTTGTCGGAGGATCAGGCTGCTTCCGGCGCGGCGTCGGGCACGACTTGCGGCTCGGGATGATGGTGACGGTGGCCGTTGCCGAGCAGGTGGCCGTGCGACTCCGTTCCGTAGCCGCCGGGGACCGGGATGTAGAACTCGGGGTAGCCCCACATGCCGTGCTCGGACACGTCCAGGCCGGCCGTCTCGACCTCGGGCTCCACACGGATCCCCCACAGCGCCTTCATCGCCCAGAGCGAGCCGAACGACGCACTGAAGGTGAAGAAACCGACGGCGACCAGACCCATCAGCTGCGTGCCGACCTGGTCGAAGCTGCCCGTGTAGACCAAACCGCCGGTACCGGTCGCCAGGTTCTCGGCCAGAGCAGGCACCGCAAAGAGACCGGTCGCGAGCGTGCCCCACACGCCGGCCATGCCGTGGACGGCCACTGCGCCGATCGGGTCGTCGATCCGGATCCGCTCGACGAGGAGCACGCCGAGCACGGCGATGACGCCCGCGACGAGCCCGATGACGATCGCCGCCCACGGGGCGACGAACCCGGCGGCCGCAGTCACGGCGACGAGCGCGGCGATCACGCCGTTCAGCATCATCGAGAGGTCCGGCTTGCGGAGCACGACCCACGCGGCGGTGACGGCCCCGATCGCGCCGGCCGCGGCGGCGACGTTCGTCGTCAGCGCCACGTACGCGAAGTAGCCGATCCGGTCGCCCGTGACGACGCCGAGCGTCGAGCCGGGGTTGAACCCGAACCAGCCGAACCAGAGGATCAGCACGCCGAGCGTGACGAACGCCATGTTGTGGCCCGGAATCGCGTTCGGCCTCCCGTCGGAGTCGAACTTGCCGATCCGCGGGCCGAGGAGCAGGGCCCCGGCCAGCGCGGCGAGCGCACCCTGGTAGTGGACGACCGTCGAGCCGGCGAAGTCCTGCATCCCGCGCTCGAAGAGCCAGCCGTCGGGGTGCCAGATCCAGTGCGAGACGACGGAGTAGATGAGCGTGAAGACGACGCCGAAGGCGAAGTAGACCCAGAGCTTGGTCCGCTCGGCCATGGCGCCCCAGACGATCGCCAGCGAGACGGCGGCGAAGACGACCTGGAAGAAGTACGCCGCGCCGGCCGGGATCGAGCTGAACCACGAGAACGGCTCGGAGCCAATAGCCAGAAGCGTCTCCGACGAAGGCGCGAAGCCGCTGCCGCCGATCAGCCCGTTGCCGCCGTCGCCAAACGCGATCCCGAACCCGACGAGGTAGTAGACGAGCGAGGCGATGCCGAGCACCAGCACGTTCTTGGCCGCGATGTGCCCGGCGTTCTTCATCCGCGTCAGGCCCGCCTCGAGGAAGGCGAAGCCGGCCTGCATGAACATCACGAGCACGGCGGCGAGGACGACCCAGACCGTGCTCGCCGCGATTGCGAGCTGCTCCGGCGTCATACCGGCTCCACCTCCTCCAGCTTCATGCCGGTCCGGTTGTGCGTGACGTCGCCGACCGGGGTCGTCCAGACGATTCCGTCACCCGACTCGTTGCCGCTTCGCGCGGCGTCTGAGATCGCCGCCACCACGCCGTCGGCGACCTCTTCGGTGACGACGAAGGTCAGCACTGCCTTCGGCAGGAAGCGCGACTCGAACGTCCGCCCGCGGTACTCGTGCGTGATCCCGCGCTGGCGTCCGTGGCCGATCGCCTCGACCACCGTCACACCGACATGCCCGGTCTGCTCCTCGACCGCGTCGATCACGGTCTCGACGCGTTCGCGGATGACGACTGCCTCCACCTTGATCACGAGACCTCCTCCGATCGACGTTCCATGAGCACGACGTCCCGCCAGACGCCGTGGTGCTTGCCGATTCGCTGCCGCGTCCCGACGACGCGGAAGCCGCACCGCTCGTGCAGGGCGATCGACGCCCAGTTCTCCGGGAAGATCCCGGCCTGAATCGTCCAGATCCCGTCCGACTCGGCCTGCCGGACCAGCTCGTCCAGCAGCAGCCGCCCGACGCCGCGGCCCTTCGCCGAATCGGCCACGTAGACGCTGTCCTCCGCCACGCCGTCGTAGACGCAGCGCTCCGACACTGGCGAGAGCGCGGCCCAGCCGAGCACCTCACCGTCCTGCTCGGCGACGAGACGGAGCGTGTGCGCACTGTCCCAGGCGGCCCAGGCCGGCGCCTCTGTCTCGAACGTCGCGTCGCCGGTTGCGATGCCCTGCTCGTAGATCGAGCGCACCGCCGGCCAGTCCTCCGGGACGAGGGGGCGGACACTCACGCCTGCGGGAGCCCCGTCGTCCACTTCGCGTCCCATTCGGAAACCTCGTACGCCCGACCGGGCATTCCGGCGATGACGAGCACCGACGTGTCGCCGTCGACCGCGATCGCGCTCCGCCGCACCCCCGGGTCCCGGACCGCGACACACGTACCGGCCGGGCAGTCGTACGGCTCACCTTCGATGACGAACTCCGCGCGGCCCTCCAGCACGAGGTAGAGCTCCTGGTGGCCGGTGTCGGTCTCGCGGTGGTCGACGACGAGCCGCCCGCCCGCGTCCGGCTGGAGGAAGACGTTCGCCCCGAACGCGTCGAGCCCGAAGTGGTGCCGCAGCGGCTTCCAGTCCGGATCCCCGGGGTCCGGTTCGGGAACCCCGGGGATCTCGTCGAGCCGCTTGACTCGGAACTGCGTCAACTAGCAGTCGAAGTAGAGGCTGAACTCCGCCGGGTGCGGCCGCAGCCGCACCAGGTCGACCTCGTTCTCGCGCTTGTAGTCGATCCAGGTCCGGATCAGCTCTTCGCTGAAGACGCCGCCCTTCGTGAGGAACTCGTGATCCGCTTCGAGAGCGTCGAGCGCCTCGCCGAGCGACGACGGCACCTGCGGCACCTCGCCGTGGCTCTCCTCGAAGAGGTCGTAGTCGGCAGGAGCGCCTGGGTCGAGCCCGCGCTCGATCCCGTCGATGCCCGCCATCAGCATCGCCGCGAAGGCGAGGTACGGATTGGCGGCCGCGTCCGGGCACCGGAACTCGATCCGCTTGGCCTTCGGCGCATCCGAGTACATCGGGATCCGGATGCAGGCGGAGCGGTTCCGCTGCGAGTAGACGAGGTTCACCGGCGCCTCGTAGCCCGGCACCAGCCGGCGGTACGAGTTCGTCGTCGGCGCGCAGAACGCGAGCAGCGCAGGCGCGTGCGTCAGCAGTCCGCCGATGTAGGAGCGGGCGGTCGCCGAGAGGCCGGCGTAGCCGTCGCCGTCCGCCATCAGCGTCTCGCCGTCCTTCCAGATCGACTGATGCGTGTGCATCCCCGAGCCGTTGTCGCCGAAGAGCGGCTTCGGCATGAAGGTGACCGTCTTGCCCGCCGCGCGGGCGACGTTCTTGACGATGTACTTGTAGGTCATGACCTGATCGGCCATGCGTGTCAGCGGCCCGTACTTCAGGTCGATCTCACACTGGCCGCCCGAGGCGACCTCGTGGTGGTGGAACTCGCACGGGATGCCGAGGCGCTCGAGGGTGAGCACCATCCGCGTCCGGAGGTCGTTCAGCGTGTCGTGCGGCGCCGGCGGGAAGTAGCCCTCCTTCTCGCGCACCGTGTAGCCGAGGCCCGGCTTGCCGGAGTTCCAGTGGCCCTCCGCCGAGTCGACGAAGTAGTGCGACTTGTTCACGTCGAGCTCGTAGGAGACCTCGTCGAGGACGAAGAACTCGCACTCCGGCCCGAAGTACGCGGTGTCGGCGATCCCGCTCTGCTCGAGGTACGCCTCAGCCCGCTTCGCGATGCCGCGGGGATCCTTCCCGTACGGCTGCCGAGTGACCGGGTCGGCGATCTCGCAGACGATCGACAGCGTCGGCGCTTCGGTGAACGGATCGAGGATCGCGCTCGACGCGTCAGGCATCAGGAGCATGTCCGACTCGGAGATGCCTTGCCAGCCCCGGATGGACGAACCGTCGAACCCGAGGCCGTCGTCGAAGGACGACTCGTCGAACGCCGAGATCGGCAGGGTCATGTGCTGCCAGGTCCCGAGCAGGTCGCAGAACTTCAGGTCGACCATCTGGGCCTGCGTCTGGCCGGCCCAGGCGATCGCTTCCTTGGCCGCGGGCGCCGTCTTCTGCCCGTTCGCCAGGTAGTGCCTCGTCTCGATCTCGCTCACTTTCTCCCTCCTTGAACGCGAAAAAGCCCCAGGACTCCACGAGTCCTGAGGCTCCATTGCCTTCGGCGCGCACCTCCGGCGGCGCGTGCCTGGTGAGAGAGTAGGGGATCGACCGGACGACCGCTAGGGTCGAACGGTGAAACTGCGCGGACGGCTAGGCGCGCTCGAGGAGCGCGAGTTCCGGCTCCTCTGGTTCAGCCGGGTCGTCTCGGACTTCGGCGACCGCTTCGCGCTCATCGCCCTCGCCTTCGCGGTGCTCGACATCAAGGCGTCGGCGGCGACCCTGGGCTACGTCCTCGCGGCACGCACCGTCTCGAACCTCCTCTTCCTGCAGGCCGCCGGCGTCTGGGCCGACCGCGTGCCGAGGCAGCTGCTGATGCTCGCCTCGGATCTCGGCCGTGGATCGGCCCAGGCCGTGCTCGCCTTTCTGCTGCTGACCGGACGCGCCGAGGTCTGGCACATCGTCGTGCTCGCCGCAATCTACGGAACCGCGGAGGCGTTCTTCGGCCCGGCGTCGCAGGGTCTCGTCCCGCAGACGGTCCGGCCCGAGCGGCTCCAGCAGGCGAACGCGCTGATGTCGCTCTCGCGGAACGCTACGGGGATCGTGGGCCCCGCAGCCGCGGGAGCAGTGATCGCGCTGTCGAGCACCGGCTGGGCGATCGCCGTCGACGCTGCCACCTTCGCGGTCAGCGCTGCGTTCTTGGGCCTCATGCGCGTCGCCTTCACGAAGCCGGTGCGGCAGCGCTTCCTCGTGGAGCTGAAGGAGGGCTGGGACGAGTTCACCAGGCAGACCTGGATCTGGGTCTGCGTCGGGCACTTCGCGCTCTTCCACCTGACGGCGCTCGCGAGCTTCTTCGTGCTGACGCCGGTGATCGCCAAGGAGGAGCTCGGCGGCGCTTCCGCCTACGCGACGATCCTGGTCGGCGCCGGCGTCGGCTCGGTGATCGGCAGCCTGCTCGCGATGCGGTTCAGGCCCGAGCGGCAGCTGGTCGCCTGCTTCGTGGCGGTGGCGATCTGGTCGATCGTCCTCGTCGCCTTCGCGCTCACGCTTCCGGTCGTGGCGATCACGGTCTGCGCCTTCTTCGCCGCGATGGCGATGAACTTCGGCGGCACGATCTGGTTCACGGCGCTCCAGGAGCACGTGCCGGCGCACGCTCGGTCGCGGGTCAGCTCGTACGACTGGCTCGGCTCGTGGCTGTTCCTCCCGCTCGGCTACGTCCTCGTCGGCCCGATCGCCGACCAGATCGGCTACGAGGCGACGCTGCTCATCGCTGCCGGCTGGACGGTGCTCTCCTGCTTCGGGATCCTCCTCGTGCCGAGCGTGCGGAACCTCCGCCGCGCCGACGGCGTAGGAGCGGAGGATGAAGAAGCTGCTGCTCCTCGCGATGCTGGCGAGCCTGTTGGCGCCGTCGGCGAGCGCGAAGGAGTTCCCGCCGGGTGACATCTCCGCCTGCGGCGCCACGCGCTGCAGGGCGGTCGCCGAGGCGCCGGCGCTGGGACGGTTCCTCTACGGGCAGCGCCCGGTGGTGCGGGCGCCGACCCCGCCCGTCGGCGCAGCGGTCTACCAGCTCCGCTTCCGCGAGGGTCCGGCCGGGGTGATCGTCAGCGAGTCGGCGGCCCGCGTCCACGGCCTCAACTGCGGCCGTTTCCGCCGTGGCGTCTGGTACCGCCTTCCGCGCACCCTGCACGGCCTCGGCACCGGCCTCAGGCCGAAGCGCCTACGCGCCCACGTGCCGCCTTCCTGCTAGCCGAGCCTTGACCCGGCCGAGGCACGCTGGCTAAGGTGGCTGCGCTGATGTCTCGCCTGGGCTGAGCACTTCCACGGGTTCGCGGGCCTCCTGAGGGCCTGCTGACGCCTGTCCTCGCCCATTCGAACGCACCACAGGAGACATCGCATGACCGGAACATCGAACAGGAATGGAACGCCCGCCGTCGTCGTCGACGACCTCCGCAAGGAGTTCTTCCGCAACGACGGCCGGACGGGGCTGAGACGACGGCGGAAGCGGGTCGCGGCGCTCGATGGCATCACGTTTGAGGTCGGACGCGGCGAGACGGTCGCCATCCTCGGGCAGAACGGCTCTGGCAAGTCGACGCTGATCCGGCTGCTCTCGACGCTGCTGCTGCACGACGGCGGCTCCGCCCGCATCTTCGGACACGACGCGTTCGAGGAGACCCGCGCGGTCCGGCGACTGATCAACCGGGTCTCTGTCGAGGCCTCGTTCTTCAAGAAAATGTCCGCAGTCGAGAACCTCAGCTACGCCGCGCGCTTCTACGGGATGCCGATCCGCGAGACCCGGAGGCGCATCCCGGAGATCCTCGAGCGGGTCGGGTTCCCCAGGGCCCGCATGAACGAGCCGCTCGAGGATCTGTCGCGCGGCATGCAGCAGAAGGTGGCGCTCGCAAGGGCCCTGCTCACGGCGCCGATCGTCCTGCTCCTCGACGAGCCGACGACCGGGCTCGACCCGCGCTCGAAGCTCGAGGTCCAGGACTTCATCCGCGAGATCAGGCGCGTCCACGACGCGTCCGTCCTCCTCTGCACGCACGACCTCGTCGAGGCCGAGGAGCTCGCGGACCGCGTCGGCATCCTCGACCGCGGCAGGCTGATCGAGCTGGCGCCGGCCGAGGAGCTGAAGCGCAAGCACGGCGCCAAGACACTGGAAGAGGCCTTCTTCGCCGCGACCGGCAAGTCGTTCGAGGACGAGCCCGAAAGCGACGACGAGTGATGCCCGGCGCAGCCGCAGTCCTCCGCCACGAGCTGATCGGCCTCGCCGGCGTCTTCGAGCGGAACGTCTACCTCGTCCGCCGCTACATCTGGTGGGACGTCGCCTTCTTCGTGTGGACGATCGCGAACACGCTCACGATCGTCTTCATCGGCGAGGGCGTCGAGGCGACCGGCGGGCAGATCGACGTCGAGGAGGTGACGACCCAGCTCCTCGTCGGCGCCGTCGTCTGGGCGTACCTCGGCGTGATCTTCGAGATCCTCACGGAGACCGTCGCCTGGGAGCGGTGGGAGGGGACGATCGAGTACACGTTTATGGCCCCGCTCTCCCGACCGGTGCACCTCTTCGGCATGGGGCTCTTCGCGATCGTCTACGGGATCATCCGCGCGATCCTGCTCTTCGGCGTTGTCGCGCTCTTCTTCGACCTCGACCTGAGCCAGGCCGACTACCTCGCGGCGATCGTCGTGCTGCTCGTCGCCTCGGTCTCGTTCATCGGGATCGGGATGATGACCGCCGTTCTGCCGCTGATCTCGCCGGAGAAGGGCACGCAGCTCGGTTTCATGGCGCAGGGGATCCTGCTCGTGATCTCCGGTGTCTACTACCCGGTCAGCGTCCTCCCGGACTGGATGCAGGTCGCCTCGATCTTCTCCCCGGCGACCTACGCGCTCGACGGGCTGCGCGACGCGATCCTCGACGGAGACGGACTGACCGAGATGGGCGACGAGCTCTGGCCGCTCGTGATCATCGGCGCAGTGACGATCCCGCTCGGGCTCTGGGTGTTCCGCGTCGGGGAGACCTACGCGAAGCGCCACGGCAAGCTCAAGAGGTCGGGATGATCCGGCGGGCGGAGACCGACGCGGACCTCGCCGCCTGGATCGACGTCTGGAACGCGCTCACGCCGCGCGATCCGTCCGCCCCGATCGAGGTCATCCGCCGCCGAATCGAGCGGGAGCCCGAACGGCTCTACCTGCTCGCCGTCGAGGGCGAGGAGCCGGTCGCGCTCGGCTTCTGCGGGCCATCACAGTCGCCCGAGCGGACGGCGGTCGAGGTTCGCGTGCTGCCCGGGCACCGCCGGCAGGGCATCGGTTCCGCAATCCTCGAGCGTCTCGTCGACCATGCCGGCGGCCTCGGGCGACCGCAGGTCTCGGGGATGGTCCTCGAGGACGACCAGGACGCGATCTCCTGGGTCACGAACCGGGGCTTCGAGGAGTACCAGCGTCAGATCGAGCTCTCACGCGAGCTCGGCTCCGAGGAGCCGGCGCCGAAGACCCCGCCCGGCATCGAGATCGTCGAGCTCGACGAGAGCCGCTACGAGGACGCCTACGCGGTCTGGGCCGAGTGCTACCCGGACATGCCGGTCCGGCCGCCGATCCCGGCCCCCAGCTATGACCGCTGGCTCGAGGAGGAGGTCTCCGGCCCGATCACCTACGTCGCGCTCGACGACGGCAGCGTCGTCGGCGCAGCGGCACTGATCGATCGGGTCGACGGGCTGGCCGAGCACGGCCTGACCGCCGTCCGCCGCTCGCACCGCGGACGGGGGATTGCTACGGCGTTGAAGCAGGCGCTCGTCCATTGGGCGGCCGCCAACGGCTACCGCGAGCTGTCCACCTGGACGCAGGACGGCAACGCCGCCATGCAGGCGGTCAACCTGAAGCTGGGATACCGGCCGAGGCCGGCGCTCATCAACGTCTGGAGACCGGTGCGCGGAAGGACGGCATGAGGCGCCTCGACCCGACCCGTGTCTTCTACGGGATGGAGTTCTTCGACACGCTCGGCGCACAGGCAGCGTTCACGGTCTGGGCCGTCTACCTCGTCCAGGACGTGGGCGTGAACCCGCTCCAGCTCGTCCTGCTCGGAACGGTGAGCGAGATCGCGGTGTTCGTCTTCGAGGTGCCGACCGGTGTCGTCGCGGACACGTACAGCCGTCGCTTCTCGATCATCGTCGGGATGATCCTCGCGGGCCTCTCGCTGGTGATCTTCGGCCTCGTCGCCGTCTACTGGATCATCGTGCTCGCGGTGATCCTTCGCGGAATCGGAGGGACGTTCATGAGCGGCGCCTGGGAGGCGTGGATCACCGACGAGCACGGCGTCGACGGGATCGGCCGCGTCTTCCTCCGCGGGGACCAGTTCTCGTACCTCGGCGCAATCGTCGGGTCGGCTCTGGGCGTGGCGATCGCGACCTGGGAGCTCGGCGCCGGGATCGTCTTCGGCGGCACCGTTTCGATCCTGACCGGGATCGCCTGCATCTTCGTCATGCCGGAGCACGGCTTCGTGCGCCGCCCGGTGGAGGAGCGTAGGTCGCCGCTGCGTGCAATGCGCACGACCGCCGTGACCGGCGGCAGGCTCGTACGCAGCCACAACATCCTGCTGCTGATCGTCGGGATCACCTTCTTCGCCGGCGCGGCGTCCGAGGGCTTCGACCGGCTGTGGGAGGCGCAACTGCTCGAGAGTGTCGGCCTGCCGGAGCTGTGGGGCATGGATCCGGTCGTGTGGTTCGGCGTCTTCAACATCGTCGGGCTCGCCGCCGGGATCGTGATTGCCTCGTTCCTCGTGCCGCGGTTCGAGTACGCCGACAACGCGAAGCTCGCCCGCACGCTGCTCGGGCTGACCGTGGTGCTCTCGATCTCCGTTGTGATCTTCGGCATGGCGGCGAGCTTCGCCCTGGCCGCAGTCGCCTACCTCGTGGCGCGGCTCGTGCGGCGGCTGAAGGACCCGCTCTACGCCACCTGGCTGAACAAGAACGTCGAGGACTCCAGCGTCCGGGCCACGGTGAACTCGATCGCGAGCCAGTCGGACGCGATCGGCG